>Ga0272442_10000137_pt1 | contig 119519 bp, 103 predicted proteins | sample SSMForm2O_FD_200262 | JGI IMG/M metagenome (GOLD analysis project Ga0272442, IMG submission 200262) | Marine sediment archaeal communities from Little Sippewissett salt marsh, Falmouth, MA, United States - SSM-Form-2O | ecosystem: Environmental > Aquatic > Marine > Wetlands > Sediment ...
AGATACTCCCGCCTGACCGGAAAGCCTTCCCCCTAAAAAGCTATTTTCTATATCGACACCGGGCTTGTCCAACAAACGGTTCAGATTGTGGCTCGCTTCGCTCTCACAATCTAACCTTATTCGTTATGCAGCTTTATCTTCTTAGTATATGCTCTTTACCGCCAATATCCATTTTAAAAGAATCATTGAGTATTCCATCTGGGCACACTGTTGTGCATGTCATACAGAAAATGCATTCTGTGGAGAGGACTCTTTGGCCATTGCCTACGTACTCCATGATATTGATGTCCATCGGACAAGCCTTGTTACACGCACCGCACTGTTTGCATTCCTCCTTTTTCCCCTCGATTTTAAGCAAAGCGAATCTTGATGCAACCTTGAGTATCACAGTTATCGGACAGACATACTTGCAGAATGCCCTATTATCCTGGAGTGTGAAAGCAAGAATTATTGCGGTGCTGAAATAAAATGTATTGCCAGCAATCAGCCAAACTAATGCTGCTTGACCCACAGGGATTGCTCGGTATTGAAAAAGAACCCACAATACGAGGACCAAGGAAAGGCTGATACCAAAATGGACATATCTCAATGATTCCCATTTCACCGCAAGTCTCCCCTTTTTGTTCCGCCTATAAGGAAGGAAGTCGAGGACCATGGCTGTCCAACATGCCCAAGCGCAGTAGCCTCTTCCATATAGAATCGGTCCCGAAATTTTAGCCACCAGATAGTGGATAACAGAACCTCCAAATACGCCTGATAGCAGATAGAAAAAGAAACCTTCTATTTGCATATTCTCCTTGTTGATCAGTCCCAGGAAACCCAGCATATAGCAGCCAACAAGCAATTGGGCGACTCGCCTGCCCGTAGGTTTCTTGTTTCTCGGAAGTAACACATATAGGCCAATTCCAAAACCAACAGCAGTCCCGATATAGCCGAAATTGAACAGGAAGAATACGTTTTCCATAGTTTGCCACAAGACGATGGCAATGGCCCAAAATGATACAAAGATGATCAACGGGACGATGAGGTCTTTTAACTTATGTCCATTCTTCCTCGTATATTTCATATTACTACCTTTGGTTAATATGTGGATGCATAACGCTCGCATAAGCTGCAAGCGCGTCCGCCGCTTCGGCGGCTTGGCGCGTCTTTGGCGGGTGTCAAGGGAGTTGTCACCTGAAACTGTCCTAAGCTGCTTTTAACATAACGGTCTGTGTGTCGCCTTTTTTCTCAGGGTTGAGCCGGACTGCGCGTACCGGTTCCCGGTTGCGAGTTTTTTCTGACCACCAATTCGGGTTGCGATGTTTTGCCGCTTCATAAACCAAGTGCCTTCCGGCGAGGATCTCTTCCTCCTGACCGTAGTGTCTTCCGTCAGGGGTGACAAACCGGATGGCGCTGTGTAGATGCATCGTGTTGTACCACTGGACGAATCCGTCAACCCAGGCCTGGGCCTTTTCGATCGTCTCGAAAGGTTTCGAGGGATACTCGGGCCGATACTTCATCGTTCGAAACTGCGATTCGGAGTAAGGGTTGTCGTCACTGACCCTGGGACGGGAAAATGAAGGAACCACACCCAACATGTGCAATGTCGCCAACATCGTGGCCCCTTTCATGGGCCCGCCGTTATCCGCGTACAGAACAAGCCCTGAAGGATATACGCCATGTATGAGACAGGCCCATGATTTCAGCTGCCGGTGCAAGCCGAGCCCCGGTCTGGATCGCTTCGTCGATGAGGGCAAAGATCATTTTCCGTTCTTTTTCTACGTGTCGTCGTCCTCGTCCCCCCAGATTGCCTGGGCTTTTTTTTAAGCACCAGCAGTGCCGCGGTCTCGGCCAAGGCTTTGTCTTTGCGAGTGAGCTCCTTTTCCAGTTCCCGAATGCGTTTAGCATCAGAGGATTTCCCTTTCCCCCTCTTGACGGACAGTGGATTTTGAAGCCCACCGAGCATCTGGTAACGCCATTGTTTCAAATGGGTTTCATGGATTCCTTTGGTTCGCAAAAAGGCGCCGAGTTCATCGCCGGAAAGGCGGGAGGTTTCCGGCACAGCCTGTAACTTTTCTTCAGAGGTCCAATCTTGGGGACGTTTTGGGGGCATCATAGTCGTATTCACCGTGGGAGATTGGAAGGGCGTCGTCCCGTCCACATCAGAACTGGAGTGGGCAACGCTTGCCTCCCGAAGCCATCTTGAAAGGGTTGTCTGGGCAACACCGACCTCATTGGACAATGCTCCGGCTGTCAATGGGTCGGTTCCGGTCATTCGCTGTATCATGTTCATTTTGAACCCGTAGGAGTATTTCATGTCAAGCCTTTTTCGCCCTCAATAAAATTTTAAAGAGGGGAGTCACGCGCCGCGAGGAGCCCCCCCATTTCAAGTGACAACTATTCTGACACAGGGGGAAACCATTGCCGACAGCTTTGGGCTCTTTGCTGAAAAAATTCATGAATTGGCTCCGGAATTCGGCTATACGCCTGTTGAAAGAGACGAAGTCGAGAGGCTGCGAAAAAAAATCCCGCCCTCGTCTTCGAATCCATCCATATTCCGCCGGATAAATTACCGTTGTTTGCCGAACGACTGAGAACGGAATTGGGGAAGGATATAGATCGCCTCGTCCCCTTCAAGGGAATACATGAAGCCCTTATAAAGCTCAAGGTACAGGGGTATCGGTTAGGCCTCGTACCTTCCAACTCCGAGGAGAATGTGAAGGCCTTTTTGGCGTCCCATCACCTGCCTGTGTTTGGATTTCTCGAATGTGGATGTGATCTTTCGGGAAAGCCTGAAGTCCTGGAAAGACGGCTCCAAGAGATGCAATTAAGACCCGGTGACATGGTGTATATCGCTGACAAGGTTCGGGATGCAGAAGCCGCCCGGCATGTCGGTGTCCGATTTGGGGCTGTTTCGTGGGGTTTTAGTGCGCTTAAAAGTCTAAACACTTTTAATCCGGATTATGTCTTTGAGACACCCGGTGATATCGCCACAATGCTTTTTCAAAACCGAAAAGGTGAAAATTAACGAAGGCAACGCAGCAGGTGATGCCTTGATGGTGATCAGGGCCTCATTTCATCCCTTGCCTTCTGTCGATAATTGTGTCAATCTCATAAGAAACCAGCAGAATTCAAATCCAAGGACCTCACGCCTAAGGCGGACAGATTATCCCACAAGTTCAATCCCCCTGACAGGCTCGGCATCTCCCACATGCCGGTTACGGATCCCGCACTCGGGGGCGGACTCATCGCCCTGTTCCTGACAGGCAAGGCCCCTCGGCCTCGTCGCCATTGAGCAGTGCCTCCTGCGGCGAAAAAAACGTAAAACGGGGGAGTTTTTCTGCAAAATAGAAGGCCGAATGTGCCGTGGTTGCTGATCATTTCCTGGTGGGGCGCACAAATACCGGCCATACTGATTCCATTTAAGCTGCAACCTCGAATCTTAAAAGCAAGGAGCAAACCGCTTTATGTCCGACACAGTCAGCGGAGTTTTGAAATTCACAAAAAATCGAGGGGGCGTGTTGCGCGATCCCGCGTCCTCCTTTCGCAAACAGCCAGGTGAAGTCATTGTACCGGCCGGGCTCATTCGAAAATACCGTCTCGTTGCGGGCGCAACCGTCACCGGTTCCGTGCGCAAGGGACGCTATGGACCGTTACTCTCTTCTGTGGAGTTGATATCCGGCCTGACACCCGAGGCCTTTCATGCCCGAAGGCCTTACACCACCCTCACCGCCATCGACCCTTGTGAACGGTTTCACCTATCGGCATCGGGTGATGCGAGCATGCGAATTGTTGATCTCGTGGCGCCAATTGGTAAAGGCACGCGGGGGTTGATTGTCTCCCCTCCCAAAGCCGGCAAGACCATGCTTCTTGAACAAATGGCCAAGGCCATCCATGTCGATGACCCGGGGACCCGAATCATCGTTCTGTTGATTGATGAACGGCCTGAAGAAGTCACCTATTTCCGTCGCGCCGTAGAGGCGGAAGTCTTCGCCAGCAGCAACGATCAAAGCTTGCAGGAGCATTTGGAACTGGCAGAAATGACCCTCGCCCACATCCGCACCGATCTTGAGTGCGGCCGTGATGTCGTGGTTCTGGTCGACAGCCTCACGCGCATGGGCAGGGCATTTAACCTTAGGAGGTCCAGCTCGGGACGAACCCTTTCGGGCGGTCTTGATGCGGGTGCACTGGAATTTCCGCGCCGCTTTTTCGGGCTTGCGCGCAATATAGAAGGAGGCGGCTCCGCAACCATCATCGCCACGGCCCTGGTCGATACGGGCTCTCGCATGGATCAACTGATCTTCGAGGAGTTCAAGGGAACCGGCAATAGTGAAATCATCCTGGAGCGATCTCTGGCGGAAGCCCATATCTTTCCTGCAATCAACCTCAATGCCAGCAGTACCCGAAAGGAAGAGCGACTTTTCAGTCCGGAGGAAAACCTTCGCCTGGCCAGTCTACGGCGGATGCTGGCGGACAAAAAACCCGGGCAAGCGATGGAACACCTTCTGAAGCTGATTGAGCGATACCCCACCAATGAAGACCTCGTGATGGACATACCCCTAAGTCGTTAAGAACCGGATGATCTCACAGATGCAACTTGAAGAATTTCAGGGCACCGGTTTCCGATAATGAAAAAAGAAAAAATGTTTTATGGGTGGGTGATCGCTGGCGCAGGTCTCATCATCAGCGTCACCGGAATCGGAGCGAGGTATTCCTTCGGCGTGTTCCTGAAGTCCCTGGAGGCGGAATTCGGTATGCCGCGGGCCGCTTCATCCGGCATCTTTTCCGTTTACATGCTCATCTGCTGCTTGATAACCGTATTGGGCGGCTGGGCCATGGATAAATATGGCCCGAGGCTTGTAAGCTTTTTCATGGGTTCCTTTATCGGCCTGAGTTTTCTCTTGACGAGCCTCGCCACCGCTCCGTGGCAATTGTTCATGACATACAGTCTGTTACTGTCCATGGGAACAGGTGCCATCTATACGGTCGTCAACTCAACGGCTTCGAGATGGTTCGTAAAAAAACGCGGCCTTGTGATAGGCATTACATCCTCGGGGGGCGGCATGGGTATCATTATCGTCGCCCCTTTCACCGCATACCTCATTTCCACCTTTGATTGGCGCACGGCTTTTGTTGTTCTCGGCCTCATCATCTGGGTTGTCATGGCAGCCATGTCCCTGCCTCTGAGAAAAGACCCGAGTGATATGGGTCTTCTGCCCGACGGTATTCGATCAAAAGGGCCTATGACACAAATTTCGAATGGCCGGATGCCCTCCCCCGAATTTTCGCTCCGCCAGGCTTCCCGGATGCGCCAGTTTTGGTTACTTGGTTTTACCTGGCTGCTTTTCTCCTTGAACCTTCACATGATCATCGTCCATGTCGTGCCCTACGCGACTGAAAAAGGAATTTCGGCTATGGATGCCGCTTTTATCCTTAGCCTGATTGGTGCCGCAAATATTCCCGGCCGGCTTGTGATTGGAGGACTTTCCGATATAATGGGAAGGAGGTCTCTGGGAATCGCGTGTGCGGTGGTCCAATTCCTCTTCGTACTGTGGCTTTCATGGGCACGGGATCTTTGGATGTTTTATGCTTTTGCCGTGGCCTTTGGCTTTCTGTGGGGGGGCGCCGGCACGGTGATCACAGCCCTCATCGGGGATATCTTCGGAACGCGAAGTCTGGGCGCCATCATGGGGATGATGTCGGCGGGCTGGGCCCTGGGAGCGGCGGCAGGGCCGGCCATTGCAGGCTATGTTTACGATGCCGCCGAGAACTATTTTGCAGCCTTTATCATGGGCGCAGCCTCCCTTGCAATAGCCGCAGTCCTTATTGCGCTTATTCGAAGAGTGGATTCTGCAAAAATCGGCAACCCCAAAGGGGTATCGATGACAGGAACCCGCGCATAAAATATTAAAGCTCAAAGTTTGATGCAATTGTAAAAAATCTAATTTTCACCATAAAGGACATGAAGCGCATGAAGGGTAAAAAATCAATAAAATAGCCATCCTTGGCGCTGGAGCGATGGGAGCATTTTTCACTTCCAGGTTTTTGGATACGCCCGGTTTTTCGACATCGGTGGTTGCTCGAGGGCAGCGCTATGAAAGGCTCAAAAACAACGGCCTGGTGGTCAACGATAAAACCTTTGCCGTTCCGGTCACACACCCCGACGAAGACCAACCGCCTGCCGACCTCATTATCGTGGCCCTGAAAAACATGGCATCCCAACACCGGTGAACCATGCCATATGGCACATCATTCAGGTACTGGAAGACAAACAGGGGTAAGAACCCTTGCGAAGACAGCTGTGCTCTGCTTGCAACTCCAGAGGGTGCGGATGACCTTACTTGCCTGCGTGACAACAGAAATGATGGATGATTGGAATAGTGAAAAGCAAAGATCGTCGCCAGGTAAATTAGTTTTCTGTGTCCGCGCCATGGGGTAAAATTTTAGGCGACTGAAACCTTTATTCCAATGCCCCATCATTCCAATATTCCCGGTTAATTTATTCCGGCAGGCAGGGGCGAACTTTCAGAACCGTCTCCTTGCGTATCCTGACGGTTCCGGGTTTTGCATGAGGTGGCTTCGTCACGTATTGCGCCCGCGTACATGACACGGGAACAATCCCACCATTCCGGGCTTTGCTGTGGTAGGCTGCGATCGCCGCGGTGGCTTTGAGAATATAACGATCGGGTTTCCCGTCCGGTTTGTGCTGAAGAATGACATGGCTGCCCGGCATACCGCGAACATGAAACCACCAGTCATTGGGCCTCGCCAGCTTTAAGCTCAATAGATCGTTATCCTCCTCGCTCTTACCCGCCAATACGATCCACTCACCCGGCAGGCGGTATTGATAAAGCTTGGGCGTTCCGCCGGCACCATGCTGTTTTTCTTTTTCCATTTCGGTTTCCAGGGTATCAATCCGTTCGGGCAGGTCTCCAAATTCACGCTTTTCGACGAAAGAAACAAGGCCTTAAGCTGAATGCTGATAGCTGATCGCTCCATCCAGAAATCGCATGTTTCTGGATGGATATTAACTGATTTCCCGCGTCTTATGGAACGCGACTTCGGGCCATTCTTCCATGCAGATTTCGAGGCGCCACTCGCTGGGGGCCAGGAAGGCCAGGCATCCTTCGGCATCACGAGCCAGATATCCGCCGTTTTTCTTTTCGAATTCCCTGAAACGCTTTTGATCCCCGCATTCTACCCATCGGGCGGTCACGCATTGCACCGGTTCATAGACCGTGTCGGCCCCGTATTCCACCTTCAGCCGCTTCGAAGTCACATCAAACTGAAGCGCCCCCACGGCACCCAGAATATAGTCGCTCGTTCCCAGGGGCCGGAATATTTGCGCGGCCCCTTCTTCGGCCAATTGAACCAGACCTTTCTGAAGTTGTTTGGCCTTCATGGGATTTTTCAGTCGCACCCGCCGGAAGTGCTCCGGGGCAAAGTTGGGAATACCGGTAAACTTCAAAGGTTCTTTTTCTGTAAAGGTGTCTCCGATCTTTATGGAGCCGTGATTATGAATGCCGATGATATCCCCCGGGTAGGCTTCTTCGACGTTGGCACGGTCCTGGGCCATGAAGATGGTTGCATTGGCAATGGCGATCTCCTTGCCGATCCGGTGGTGAAACACCTTCATGCCGCGCCGGAATTTTCCCGAGCAGACGCGCAGGAAAGCGATACGGTCACGATGAGCCGGATCCATGTTCGCCTGAATTTTGAATACGAATCCCGAGAAGACCTCTTCATAGGGCGACACGTCCCGGGTCATCGTGGGTCGAGAGGTCGGCGCGGGAGCCATTTCTACAAACGCATCGAGCAATTCTTTCACCCCAAAATTATTTATGGCACTGCCGAAAAAAACAGGTGTTTGATTGCCTTTCAGATAGTGTTCCAATTCAAAGGGATTCGCGGCCCCCTCCAACAAGTCCAAGTCTTCACGCAGTTCCACGGCCTGGGATCCCAAAAATCGGTCGAGACGGGAATCGTCGAGATCATGAATTATGACGCCTTCCCGGGAGTGCGTCTCCTGACCGGGGGTGAAAAAATGCATTTCCCCTCGGTACCGATTGTATACCCCCTTAAAGCCTTTGCCCATTCCTACGGGCCAGGACAGGGGAACGCACTCGATTTGGAGTTTCTCTTCGATATCGGACAACAGTTCCAGTGGAGGCAGACCTTCGCGGTCCAGTTTGTTGATAAAAGTCATGATGGGCGTGTTGCGCATACGGCAAACTTCCATAAGTTTTTCCGTTTGCGGCTCGACGCCTTTGGCACCGTCAATGACCATCAGGGCGCTATCCACGGCGGTCAGCACCCTGTAAGTGTCTTCGGAGAAATCCTGGTGGCCAGGCGTATCAAGCAGGTTGATCTCGAAGTCACGGTAGTTGAATTTCATGGCGGAGGTTGTAACCGAGATCCCTCGTTCCTTTTCTATACTCATCCAGTCGCTGGTCGCATGACGTGCAGCCTTGCGGGCCTTGACGGCCCCGGCCTGCTGTATGGCCCCACCAAACAGTAACAATTTTTCAGTCAGCGTGGTCTTGCCGGCATCGGGATGACTGATGATCCCGAAATTACGACGCCGATCCACTTCCAGTCTATGGTGCTTGTCCAATTTTCAAACCCTCTATAACTTTTTCTACACAAAAAACCGGGCTCCAAGAGCCCGGTTAAAGATTCTGCAATATTATAATACGTTAACTGTAAAGGTCAATGGAGATACCCCGATAAGTACTCCTATGAAAAAAATAATAAAGGTACTGTCGTCAAAAGTGATGTGAATGCGTCATTCTGGGGATGCGAAGAAGCAGGGTCGTTTCCGAATGGAAACCAGCTAATCGGTTGTCTTACGGATGTATGTTGCGATATGCCTAACACATAGAGGGCTCCTGGTCTTCTATATTGAACAAACCAGACCACAATTTTGAGCCCTCTATCGCTTCAGGTATGAAAAAAGTTGGGATGTTTTAGCCTAATGCATAAATGCGTCAAGCTCATCTGCACTCAACACTCGGTCAATATCCAGGAGTATTTTGACGCCTCCTTCCATTTTCGCCATTCCGAGGATGTAGTCCATGTCGAGTTTTGACCCGAAATTTGGTGCATCTTCAATATCCTCGGCCTTTATGTTTAAAACTTCCGACACGGAATCAACGACGATTCCAATCACGACATCTCCTGATTGTCCTTCCATTTCCACGACGATGATACAGGTTCGTTCCGTATAGCCCGTCGCCTCCAGACCGAATCTCAATCTGAGTTCGACGACCGGGATGACTTTACCGCGAAGGTTGACAACACCCTTGACAAAGTCCGGCGTCTGAGGCACCGGCGTAATCGGCATCATGCCGATAATCTCCTTTATTTTCAAAATGCCGATCCCATAAGCCTCATCATCAAGAGTAAAGGTAAGATACTTGCCCTCTCTCTCCTCAATGATTGTATTCAACGTATCGTGGTCCACTGCCTGATTCAGTTCTGCCATTCCAGGCTCCTCCTTTCCAGGTTTCCGTAGTCATTGCGCGCTGACAGGGCTATTTGGTATTTTTCCTTTCGTATGTGAAAGGTCCTACATGCTTCTTCCAAATGCCTTTTCAACTCTATTTAACGGTGACATACTTCTGCAAAACGAATGCCATGCAACAGATTCCCCTGAAAACCTGAAAAAGATGTCGGATTGATTTCATTTCCAGGGAAGGCCTACCGATATCAGCCCGTTTTCAAAGTGGAGGGAGGCGATTTTTTGCCAATACCTTGACGCAATACGAATGAAAAATGACACTTTTCTTCGTGAAAAGAAGGTCAAGATAAGGAGAGAACAAGCGAGGTTATGACCGGTAGAAATTATTATCCAAGGTAGGCTTTTCGAACGTCTTCGTTCTGTGCCAGTTCTTTTGCCGGTCCCTGCAGCGTAATGAGACCCGTTTCCATGACATAGGCCCTTTTTGAAATATTGAGTGCCAAATTGGCGTTCTGTTCAACGAGAAAAATAGTCGTTCCGGTTTGGTTGATGTGTGCAATGATCTCAAATATCTTGTCCACAATAATGGGTGCCAGTCCAAGAGACGGCTCATCGAGCAACAACAGCTTGGGTTGAGCCATGAGTGCCCTTCCGATGGCAAGCATCTGCTGCTCTCCTCCGGACAGTGTTCCTCCCTGCTGTTTTTTTCTCATGGCCAGAGCGGGGAAAAGATCGAAAACCTCTGCCAGGGTCTTTTTGATACCTTTCTTATCTTTCCTGAGAAACGCTCCCATCTCCAGATTATCTGCAACGGAAAGACGAGGAAGTATCCTCCGTCCTTCGGGGACCTGGCTTATGCCGCGTCCGGCCACCTTGTCCGCCGGAACCTGGGAGATATCCATATTCAAAAACGTTATTTTCCCATGGGACGGATGAATGACGCCGTTTATGGTCATGAGAGTCGTCGACTTACCTGCCCCGTTTGACCCGATCAGGCAGACGATCTCCTTTTCCTTGATTTGCAGACTGATCCCCTTTAAGGCATGGATATGGTCGTAATAGGTATGAATATCCTCAACTCTCAGCACGGCCCCTGCCCTCCTCTAAGGGAACATCCCCAACATCGGTTTCAGGCCTCTTATGTTTTGCAGGAATAAGCCCTTCAGGCCTAAAGACCATCATGAACGTCATGGCGCCACCGAAGGCGGCCATTCTGTACAATTCAAGACCCCTGAACATCTCCGGGAGGACAATGATCGCGGCAGCACCCAACACGATGCCGGGAATCGAGCCCATGCCTCCCAGAACGACAATACATAGCACCAGGGCCGATTCGAGGAACACGAAGGAACTGGGGTTAACGTATCGCACCTTGGCGGCAAAGAACGCTCCCGCGACTCCCGCAAAAATGGCACCCAGGATATAGGCAAAAAGCTTCATGCGTGTGGTGTGGATACCGGTAAGCTCCGCAGCGGTCTCATCCTCTCGAACGGCCATCCATGCCCTTCCGATTCGTGAATAATTCAAACGATTGACCGCGGCCATGGTGATCAGGGCGAGCACCAGGATGAGATAATAAAGCCAGGTCAGGTTTTTCATATATAGTTGCGCGAACTGAAAACCACCGTCTCCTATGGCCGGATAATATATGCTCGGGGCCTTGATGCCGAGCACGCCGTTCGGCCCCTGTGTGACCTTGTCCCAGTTGTTCAGGACGATGCGGATGATCTCCCCGAATCCAAGGGTCACAATGGCCAGATAGTCCCCCCTCATTTTGAGCGTGGGATACCCGATGACCGTCCCTGCCAGGGCGCTGATCAGGCAACCCATGGGCAGGGCGACCCAAAACGGTATGCCGTATTGCGTGTTCAGGAGCGCGTACGTATAGGCCCCTACGGCGTAAAATGCGATGTAACCCAAGTCCAGGAGACCGGCCAGTCCCACGACGATATTGAGTCCCAGGCCGAGAGCGATATAGATCAGGACATTGATTGCGACATCCTTCGCATAATTATCCGTGACCCAAGGCAGAATCAGGACGATGACGATACCTGTCCAGATCATGACCTTTTTGGGTACCTTGAAAGGCAGGCCTCCTTTGAACATGGCCGATTTCAGCGACCGACCCTTCATGGCGGCATTGTAAGCCATGACCAAAATACCGCCGAAAGCCAAAACGCCCATGACCTTCAGAAGCCGATCCCATACGAACTGCCCTTCATTGACGGCCAGCATCGGAAAAAGCAGGATAAAGGCCCAGATAAGGAATACAATAAATTTTAAGGGTTTTTTCATCAAAGCTTTAGACCCTCGTATCATCAACCTGGACACCCATGATGCCCGTTGGTCTGAAATACAGCACAAGGATGAGAATGATAAAAGCGAACACGTCCTTATATTCACTCGCGAGATATCCCGCCGCGAATATTTCCACCATGCCAATCATCATCCCACCAATCATGGCACCGGTCAGATTTCCGATGCCTCCCAGGACAGCGGCGGCAAAGGCCTTGATTCCCGGAATGAATCCCATATCGAATCTTACCGAGCCATAATAGAGGCCGACCATGACGCCTGCCGCGGCGGCCAAGGAAGCGCCTATCACGAAGGTCGTCACGATGGTTTTGTCCGCGTTGATGCCGAGGATGGCACTCATGGTCCGATCCTGGGCGGTTGCCCTCATGGCCTTACCGAGTCTTGTCCTGTTTACGAAAATATTGAGTGTCACCATGAGAATCACGGAACCCACCATAATGAAGACCTGCATGTTCGTGATGATTGCCCCGCCGATATTGAACCCCCCGGACGTGAAAAAATGAGGATAAGCCTTGTCATAGACCCCCTGGCAAAGCATCATGCCATTGGAGAAGAATATCGACATGCCGAGCGCCGAAAGGAGCAAAGCGAGTCTGCTTGCACCCCTCAGCGGCTTATAGGCGACCCTTTCAAGGGCCACCGCCAGAAAAGCGCAATAAAACATGGCAAGGAAAAAGGCAAGGAACAGACCCAGGATGGGGTGCCTTTCCAACACACCACGGGCCTGGAGAAAAGAAAGGGCAATGACACCGATGTAACCGCCTGCCGCAAAGATCTCACCGTGGGCAAAATTGATCAACTGGATAATGCCGTAAACCATGGTATAGCCCAAGGCGATCAGTGCGTAAATCGCACCAAGGGTGAGTCCGTTAATCGTCTGCTGGAGGAATACATCCATGCCTTTTACCCGACTGTGCGTTCATTCATTCGATGGCCCGGCCTCGGGGCCGGGCCGTATACTTCAGATTTATTTTACAGGTCTTTCCCGGAATCCGGGTCCCAGAAAGGCATGAACTGACCGCCCTTCACGACCAGGACCTTATAGGTCGAACCGCTATCACCCTTAGGGTCAAAGGTGATGTATTTGGAAGCACCCTGCATCTTGATTCCCCGAATGGCACTCGCGATTTTATCAGGATCGTCCCCACCCACCTTTGAAATAGCCGTCAGCAGAATGTTGGTCGCGTCAAAGGCATAGGACGAATAGGAACCGGGTTCCCCGTATTTGGCGGTATAGGCATCCAGGAAGGCCTTGACTTCCGGGATATCCTTGCTCGGCGGCTGCCCGAAGGTAAAATAAGTTCCCTCACCCGCATCCTTGGCGATCTTCAGGTAATTGGGGTGATACACTGCGTCCTCGGACATCAGTTTTGCCTTCAACTGCAGTCGTTTGGCCTGAATGGCCATCAGATTGCCCTCAGGGTTATACAGACTCATATACAGCACATCAGGATTCTTGGCCTTGATTTTTGTCAGGATGCCTGAAAAATCCTTGTCGCCCTGATTGATGTGCTCCCTGGCCACGACCTTGACCTTGTCCCCCAGTGACTTTTCCAGGTTGTCGGCGAGACCCTGGGTATAGGTGGTCTTGTCGTCCACAATGGCGATGGTTTTGATATTGAGCTTAGTGATCAGAAATTTAGCGGCCGCCTTGGATTGGTCGTCATCCCTGCCGCATACCCTGAACATGTATTGAAAACCCCGTTCCGTTACCTTTTCGTTGGTGGAAGCAGGGGTCAACATCAGGACCTTTCCATCGTTGAGGACATCGGAGGCAGGGAGGGTTGCAGAAGAGCAATAGGCCCCCACCACACCGACAGCATCCAGGTTTACGAGCTTGTTGGCGGAGGAAACGGCCTGTTTTCCGTCACACGCGGAATCCTGGGGATAGTATTTGATTTTGTCATAACCGGGAACGCCACCCTTTTTTTCCCATATGGCGATAGCTGTTTCGACGCCCTGTTTGATGTCGTTGCCATCCGCAGCATACTGTCCTGTAAGTGGACTCATGGACCCTATCTTCAGGGTCTTTGCACCAGCCAAGCAAGGATAAATCAAAAAACCGCACACAATGACTGTCGTTAACAAGATCCTCAAAGATTTCATCATCTACTCCTCCTTTTATTGGATGTTTATCGCCCCAATGGACACTTTACTCTTTCCCCTGACTTCCCAGGTACGCCTCAATGACTTTTGGGTCTTTCCGAATTTCAGAGGGTGTACCCTCTGAAATTTTCCGACCATAATCAAGAACGACAATGCGGTGACAGATACCCATAATGACCCGCATGTCGTGCTCTACCAGTAAAATGTCGATTCCCTTGGCAAGAATGGATTCGATCAGCTTCATGAGCGCAACCGACTCCTGAGGGTTCATGCCTGCGGCGGGTTCATCCAGCAGCAGGGTCCCCGGACGGGTCGCCATGGCTCTCGCAATCTCGAGTCGTCTCTGTAATCCATAGGGAAGGTTTCCGGCTGGTTCGTGTCGAACGGCATAAAGATCCAGAAAACCCAGGATCTCCTCGGCCCTTTTGCGGCTTTCAATCTCTTCTTTTTTTTGGGCACGGCTGCGAAGCATCGCCCCTACGATGCCAATTTTTGTTCGGCAATGAAGTCCTGCAAGGACGTTTTCAAGGGCGGTCATGCCCTTGAAGAGTCTGACATTCTGGAATGTTCGGGCAATACCCTTTTCGACAATCTGGTGTGGCAGGAGGTTATTGAGAGGGCCGTCATTATATTTGACGGTACCGCGATTAGGTGTATATACACCGGTAATGACATTAAAAACCGTGGTCTTCCCCGCCCCGTTCGGACCGATCAACCCCAGGATCTCACCTGGGCGAAGGGTCATGACCAAGTCATCTACGGCCTTCAGGCCCCCGAAAGCCATGGTCACATTCTGAAGCACGAGTTCAGCCATATCAAAGGACCCCTTGATCAGCACGGAAACGGTAGTTTGAAAAGACCCATCCTGAATACCGTGCAAGGTAAAAATTCAATCACCCAACGCAATATGGTTGCAATAGTTGTCCGGGAAGGATCCACGCGTTCTCTTTGCGGCCATCAGGTGTATTGGCGGGGCACGACGGGATACTTACAAAAATCAAATTTACTTTCCGTCCGCTCCTTTTTTCCCGTTCTTCCAGAGATCCGTATCATCACGAAAATGAACCGCAGTCAGAATAGCTAGTGCCCATCCGGAAATGATGTCCGGGTACGATTAAGTTTTCAATTCAAAAGTGAGCAATTTTTTGCAAATTCAAGGAAATCAGAGGATTATGCGGAGGCGTAAATGTGTGCTCCGCACAAGGAACCCCACCGATTGACGCCGAAATTGCGGAAAAGGGCCATTTCTGGATGAAAACTAGCTAGGTGCAACACGATCTTAATGTAGAGCTATATGCGTGCACGAGGTTTATTAAATTAGAGGAATTTAGTCAAGCAATAATATCAAAATAACCCCTGATTTAATATGGGTTCCAAGTTTAATTAAAACTTCAATCCCTGGATTTTTTTTGAAAAAATGGGTCAGCCTGACGTGTTCGAGCCCTATACGTTTCGCTGGTTGAGGTGCTGGTTATGGGTCCAACCATTATAACCATTTAAAATTTCTGTCAAGCCTTTTTCCGTACGGAGATATCATTCTTCGAGGTTACCTGTTTTTATATGGGTTTTCACAAAAAAATAGCAAAAACCAATTCCCTGCATCCTGCATATCCAGGAACCTGCCTCAAATCGTTATCGTTCTCGTTCTTCGAAATCCTTCAGGGATTTCTGCCTCTCTTTCGTAAAGACACAGGCCAGGCAAGCCTCAATCTCATAATCCATCAGCGCCTCAAGGCTGACCTCGCCCCTTGCCATGTTCAGACCTCTTTTGATCATCTTTATTGAAAATGTAGAATTTTTGGCGATCTTTTCCGCCATATTTTTCGTTTCTGCCATCAGCTGATCAAGAGGGACTGATTTATTGACCAGCCCGATTCTTTCAGCCTCTTTTCCGTCAATATATTCTGCGGTGAAAAGGAGTTCCTTGGCCTTTCCAGGGCCGATCAGATCCTGCACGAGTCTCATGGCGCCGCCGGTCACCGAGGAGGTCACACTTGCCTCCGGGGATCCAATCTTAGCCTCATTCGCTGCAATGCGAATATCACAGGCAAGAGCCAATTCATATCCGGATCCCAAGGCATAGCCGTTAATGGCGGCAATCGTCGGTTTTTCAAACCGGATGATCTTCCTCGATGTCTCCTGGAGTTCGACCAGGTATCCCCGATAATCCTCTACGCTCCTGTCTTTGGAGTCCTTTAGATCAGCGCCGGTAGAAAAGGCCCTCCCCTCTCCTGTGACAATCAGGGCCTTTATTTCAGGATCACTTTTAACATTCTCCAGGGCCTCCTGAAAATCGAGCCACAACTGCTTGTTCATGGCATTCAGGACCTTGGGTCTGTTCAGCTTGATCGTGGCAACGCCCGTCTCTTTTTCATAGATAATGCATTCAAATCCCATTGTCCTGCCTCCTTAGAAATAGTACCAGATGGATAAATAGTCCTTTATGTTTTCACCGTCATCAGTCAGTCGTCTCAGATAGTCGTAGATACTTACATCGGTATAGAGGTAATCTTTCGAACTCGTAAGTTTTGTTTCCCAGGAATAAAAACGATAGATCCTGCTCCCGTCGGGCAGAATCATGATGACATCATGGTCCTGCCAGGCCCGCAGGTGTGATTTCCCCAACTTCGGCACATTGAAGACCGGCTCATCGGTCCTGGTCACCCCGGGGAGCAGTCTTGCCTCTTCTTTTCTTTCCTGCTCTATTCTGGCAATAGGAACTCGAAAATCTTTCGTTTCTTCCTTTCCCTGGCAGTTGAAATTGTAGTACGGATCGATCCCGGAGACTTTCAATACCTTTCTCAGAAATGCCGTCTCAAATTTTCTGCTGTTGTAATAGGTAAAAACCTCCTGATTGTAGATGTTGATGCCAAGTCTCTTGATCCGTTTTACGGCCTCCAGGGAGTCCGGCGACATTTCGGTAGCGTGCTCAAAGTGCGTAATGATAGCGATCTCTCTTTTGCCCCACTCGTGATATTTCTCGAATATTTCGAGGAGTCCGTCGTCGAATCTCATGGGCAGTGTGACAGGCGTTCTGGTCCCGATCCTTATTCGGTCCAGGTGTTTCATTGCCGACAGTTCTCTGATCATCCACTCGAGGTAGTCATTGTCAAGAGTGAGGGGATCCCCGCCGGTCAGCAGAACCTCGGTCAGATTTTTATGCTCCCTTATCCATTCGAGTGCTTTCGTCACTTTTTTCTTGGGCAGCATCACGTCTGCGTCGATGTCTTTTACTTCCCAGTTTCTTTGGCAGTAGACACAAATCTGGGGACAAGAATTAAAGGGTTTGAGGATAATGATTTGAGGGTACCTTCGAGTAATCCCATCGATGGGGCTTGTTGATTTTTCGTCCATAAAATCCAGACTCTTCCCGGACTCCCGGGATTCGACAACATTTGTGCAATACTGTAGGCTTGGGATGACTTGGGCCCGAACGGCGCGATCGTGATCGGATCTTCCATTCCTACAGAAGAGAGACAGGTAGTGCGGCGTAATCTCAAAAGGAATGCCATGTTTTTTGGCAAACTCCAAACCCTTGATCTCATCTTTGTCCAGACTGACGACAGAAGAAAGGGTTTTGACGTCTTTGATGATGTTTTTCATATGCCATTTATAGTTCCGCCAATCCTCTTCCTTTGCATCAAAATGGCGAAGGATTTCTTTTTTGAGTGCCCGAGACTCCTTTGAGAGTTGAGGGACCAGTCCTGACCTGTATTTTTTAAAGTATCGTCTTATCATGCCGCCATAGTCATCCAACTGCGATGATCTTTCGATTGCGGCGGCTCTGCCTTCCCGGGATTCCATGAGTTCATACTTTTGAGATTGCTTCCCGTATGTTCCCCGGATGCCCTGAAACAGGGTGAGGTATTCCAGAAGATACCCTTCATTCACTTCCTTAAGAGCATCATTTTCTTCCTTTGCAAGTTTGTATAGATGTTTCAATGGTGAAGCATTTGTCAAATATTCGTTTTCAGTTCTCATGGTATTGGCAAAAACGCGGATACATTCCCGAACATTTCGCCTTTTCAGGATATTCAATTCTGAGAAAAAAGTATCGGATTTCATGTTGTAAGCGTCTCGTTTAAGTCGATCGAGATAATCGAACAAGACATATCGAGCCTCTTCCACGTGTTTTGCATCTCTGAGAATGCTTTTGATCTTTGGCAAAGCCAGCCACATCCTTTCGAGGATTTCCTTTTTTGACAACGGAATGACTTTTTCCACGACAATCACCTCACTCTAGTATGGGGTTTTCGACAAGATACAGTTTCTGGTTGGTAATTATGCGTGACTCCACAATGAATGCGTTTTCTCATGAACGTTAACCTTGTTGTCATATCTTTTTATCGTCACGGTAGGAATGCCGGTTAACCTGAACCCTTATCGCCTTCAGGATATCGATGGATAGGCCTCCTCCGTTGAAACGGTAGGCAGTACGACCCCTCCCAGTTAAAGGGCAAAAAAAAGACGCAACCCTTTTGATGTCAAAAGGATCACGTCTCGGAAACCACGTGATGTCTACGAGCGACTCTCTCATCAGAATCAGGAGATAACAAGTGCCGGCCACCCTCCTGCGATGGTGCAGACCAAGAGAATTTCTGTCTTTAAAAAATCCTAAACTCGACCTTACGGCTCAAAGACGCCTCCTTCTGCGCCTTTTCCTCCATGATGCGGTTGAATTGATAGACATGGTTCTGAACGAGTAGACGGGCTCTGTTTGCCTCGCCATTTTCTATGGCCTCTACGATATCGCAGAGATCCCGGTAGTTCTGTCGGATGAAGGCTTCCTCCCGCGGCAAATATCGTTCAAAGTAGCGATGAATATTGCCGCCAATCGTCTTGATAACCAATTCATATATCGGATTTCCGGAGATCCGCGCCAATTCCATATGCAGTTGGTTGTCTATCGTGATAAATTCATCCCAACATGAGATCCCCCTTTCTAAGCAGGCCTCAGCCTTTTTCAGGAGTTCCTTCAGGTATTCTATATTCTCGGGTACGGCGCGCTCAACGGCAAGACCGGCAACAATGCCCTCGACACCCTCCCTGAATTCGGCAAGATGTTTCAGGGAAACCCTTTGATATTGGATCAACAAATCCAGGCTACGGCTTACCTCCCGGGTGCCCAACTTCCTGACGACCGCACCGCCGCCCATGCCCAGTTTAATCTTGATAAGCCCCTTCTGTTCCAGCACCCTGAGGGCCTCGCGAAGCGTACCCCGGCTGACCTTGAACATTTCCGTCAGTTCCCTCTCTGGAGGAAGCGTATCGCCCGATTTCAAGATTCCCTCCAGGATCGCCTCCTGGATTTGATCCACAACATTCTGGAATACCCTGTTTTGTTTGGCTTTTTGAAACATGCCTTTACCCTTGCGATTCTAATGGTCAAACCATTACTTTTTTCAAAACGAGTGTCAAGGATTTTTTTGCAGTCCACACGGACCGTCAGTCCCCGGCCCGGTTTATCTCGACTTCCTCCAAGAGTCTTACGCTTGAAATGGTGGCGTCTGTCCCATCATCGATTTTTATCACATTTCATTGATATGATATTAATGATGGAATCACGATCCATTTTTTGTTGCAACTCAGATAAACGATTGTTATCAAAGTTCCGGAATGAAACCCTCTTGCCTTTCACAAAGGTTTGCAGGCATGGGGAAAGCATGAATCAAGAATCGTGCTCACTCATTTTCGATTATCAAGAACATTCTTTAGAAGGAAATCAAATGATACACTCTATTGAAGAAAGCCCGCTTTGCCCTATCGCCAACCCCCGAAGTATCGCCATCTTCGGAGCCTCTAATCGCCCGGATTCCATGGGTTCCAATCACCTCTTTGCTCTCTTGGATCATGGTTTTGAAGGACCGATCTATCCTGTCCATCCCACAGAAACTCAAGTGATGGGACTCAGAGCCTACCAAAGTGTCCGGGACATACCCGAGATACCGAATCTTGCCCTGATCGTGTTGCCGACACACATTGTGCCCGAAGTCATGAAGGAATGCGGTGAAACGGGCATCCGCCACGCTATTATTGTGTCTGGAGGATTCAGGGAAGTGGGTGGTGAGGGCATAAAACTGGAGCAACGGCTCAAGGACATCGCGTTGCGATACGGCATTCGTTTCTTGGGGCCGAATTGTATAGGCGTCTCTAACCCCTATCACAAGTTGAACACGACTTTTTTCGAGTTTGACGGTCTCCCCGGGTTTATCGGACTGGCCTCCCAGAGCGGGAGCTTCGTCACTCAGATGTTCAGACATCTTGCCGGTTACGGTCTGGGTTTCAGCACGGCTATTAGTGTCGGCAACGAGGCCGATACGGATATCATCGATGCCATGACCTATCTCGGGGCCTGTTCCCACACCAAGGTCGTGGCCCTTTATGTCGAAGCCATCAATCGTGGTCAGGCTTTTCTGGAAACAGCCAGGGCCATCGTCCCCCAAAAACCCATTGTGGCATTTTACTCCGGAGGTTCCGAGGCGGGGCGACGTGCGAGCTTTTCCCACACCGGAGCGATGGCCGGGTCGGACCGTATCTATGATGGCGTCTTCCGGCAATGCGGTGTCATCAGGGCAAGCTCGATCACGGAATTGTTCGATTTTTGCTGGGTCCTGGGGTCACAACCCGAACCCAAAGGCCACAGGGTCGTCATCCAAACCCACTCTGGAGGCCCCGGTGGCGCCGCCGCGGATGCCTGCGATCGGCTTGGTCTCGAATTGCCTTCTCTTTCAGGGAAAACCATAGAAAAGTTGGCCCCCATCATGCCGCACACCGGCAGCATCACCAACCCTGTGGACATGACCTTCCACAAGGACCTCGACCACTACTTCCATGTTCTCCCCAAGCTGTTGATCGAGGAAAGACGGGCCGACATGCTTTTGATCTACCTTCTTCTCCCTATTCAAGTCGTAAAACAAACCTTGAGCCGCATGGGCCTTTCCGAGGAACAGGTTCTCGACGAAGCCGATAAACTGATAGACGCCCAATGCAAGTCCGTGGCACAAGTTGCGAAAGCCGGTGGCAAACCCCTGGTGGGTTACACCTTCCGCGACATGAACGCACGCCTGATCCGGGGTTTGAGGGACAGGGGCATCCCGGTTTTCCCGGAGCCCCAAAGGGCAGCCCGGGCCTTGAAAGCCCTGGTGGATTATGCCCGGACCAGAGAAAAATTTGTCTCGGGTCATGCTTAGTTCATATATTTATAAATATCCGAACTTAAAAAGCCCGGTATTGGGCTGGCCCCTAGAAGGGGATGAGTGTGTCTTGTTCCCAGGCGGCAAGGATTTCAATTCCGGATTACAGTCCCAAATCCTCGTTAATCAACACAACTCTCACTCTCCCTTTGGGGAAAGATTTCTCGGTCACCGTCCAGGTATTGCATATGCGGTCCGGGCTCTTGCAATCTTCACAGTAACCCGTTTTCGCACAGGGCGTGTTTTTATCCAGACGCATCGCATTTGCGGGTGCCACGTAATTCTTAATCCTGAACATGGCCTCATCCAGATCGGGAACGATCTTGTTCCGGCCGACGAGAATGATCACGTTCTTCGCTCCAAAGGTGATCGCGCAGATACGATTGCCGATCATATCCAGATTCACAAGCATGCCTGTTTCCGTTACCGCATTGGTCCCGGCTATAAAGAGATCCACGAGAAAGGACTGCCTTCGTCTTTCGACCATTTCCTCAGGGGTGAGGGATTTGTCGTAAGTATCAAGGATATTATACGCCGAGTCGTCTTTTAAAGCTTCATATAACCCCGTCGACGCAAAGGTCATGGATCCCCCCCAGGAGATGCTTTTGGGGTTGATTTTCGGAATAATATCCTTTTCAACGATTTCCTTTGCCTCATTCACGTTTTCTGCAATAAAAACTTCGAAATTATTGGATTCCAGGGCGGCCTTGACCTCCTTTAGCCTCAAATCCCAGAAATTTTCGATCGGTTTTTCCATATACTCCCCCTTGAGATACAAATGTGTTGAATTGAATTATTCTTGAATGGCGCACGGACCATACGGATACGCCAATGATCTCCTAAAGGCCAAGTTTTTCAAACCAAAATAAAACCCCCTTGAAATGATGCCGAAAGCAAAGTATATAGGACCTCTTTTGGAAACACTAACACGTTCGAGGTGCTTCGATGACATTGTCTTTCAGAAAAACCGAAACGACGACCCGTCTTATCAATCCTTTTCGAGACTTTTCTCTGGATGAAATCCCTTCTGAGATCCGTTTTGATCCCCTGACAGGCCAGACAGGCCGGGTCTTCAATCTCCCGTACAAGAGCGAACCAACGGATTGGACGGATACCGTGAAGCGCTCACGGGAATCGTTCTGTCCGTTCTGTGAAGAAGCACTTGAAAAATCAACCCCTCTTTTTCCTGAGGATATTATCCCTGAGGGAAGGATTAGGGTGGGAGGGGCCACGCTCATCCCCAATCTCGTGCCCTTTGACAAATATGCCGGTGTATGCATCATGACCCGAAGCCATTATGTGCCCATGGAAGATTGGACCCGTGATAAGATGAAGGACGCTTTCAGGGCGTCTAAACGCTTCCTGACGGAAATCTCGAAAGAAGACTCCAACGTAAATTATTTTTCAATCAACTGGAACTTTATGCCTCCGGCGGGATCAAGTATTGTCCATCCCCACCTTCAACCCAACTGCGGTGAGGTCCCCACCAATGAGCACCGCCTTCAGATGGAAGGATGCCGGTTACATCGCAAAAATACCGGAAAGAGTTTCTGGGACGATTTCATGGAAGCGGAAAGGGCCAATGGGGAGCGTTACATTGGTGAGATCGGCTCCACTTTCTGGGCTATGAGCTTCGTACCCCAAGGCTTTCTACCTGATGTCTGGTGTCTTTTTCAGAACCGGAATTCCGTGATCCTGGCGGAAGACAGCGCGTTTGATGCATTCCTCAACGGCATCACCGGAGTATTGAAGTATTTTCACAATGAGAACATCTCCAGTTTTAATCTCTCGATTTTCTCTGTGAAAGATGACACGGATTTTCGGATAAACGCCAGGATCTGTCCTCGACTGCTCCCCCGCCCTATCGGGAACAGTGATATCGCTTACCTTCAGATGCTCCACAAAGAGTCCTTTTGTGTGCGCCCCCCTGAATCGGAATGCCCTAAAGTCAGGGAGATATTTCAGAACCTGTAGATTTTCCATTGTAAAAAAATATTACCAGGATGTCGTTTGCCCCCTTCAAAACGAAAAAACCAAGGATAAATATCCATCGGACACTCCCTTAGGGGGGGGCACACAGCAGGTATCATGGTCATATAAGGATTCTTCTCTATTTCCCCTCATTGATCCATTTTTGGAGTGCCGGCAGTTCTTCTTTTTCCCATTCCGGTGAAGTCCTGAGCTTCACAAACATACTGAAAATGGCGTCCATGGCGTTTACGGCCTTCTCCAGAAGAAAAAACTTCTCATAAAAAAGTCCTTCAGGGTCTTCGTCCTTGTCCAGCATCACTTTTGGTGTCGTAAAACTCTTGTAATTCATCCAAGTTGAATCCAGGACAAAGGACCATTCATGGTCACCGATCATCAGTTTGAGCATAGCCTCGATGATTTGCTTATCTTTTGTGAGAGCAAAGCGCGCCTCTTTCAAATGGGGATTATCACCTGAACAGGCGATTTTTTCCGTACCCTCGTCTGTCTCGGATTGGAGGACGATTTTCCTGTCGAACCAAAGTTCCACATAGCCGAGTTCTCCAAGATCAAACCTTCCTTCATCGACCTCACCTTTGAACCACAGCCAAACGAGAAATTCACGCCCCAGAAATTCACTTCCCTGAACCCTCTCCATCAGTTGCATGGCTGGTCATCCTCCGTTCCAATTGAGTATTGAAGGCCATCCAACAATGCCAGATCCTTCTCATCCTTTTCAAGCACCCAAGACGCGATGGCATAGGGAAATACCGTCTTGAGATGCAACCCAAAGGTCATAAGGAAATACTCTGCGAATTCATCACAAAGTTTATTACTGGTTGCACCGAAAAAGACAATGCCGCTTTGTAGATTCCAGATCGTATCATAAATGTTTGATCGTGGAATGGCTCTCTTCAGAAGTTTTATCCTGACAGCCTCTTTTATTTCCTGACGTCGTTTCTTGGGAATATTTTCCAGTTCCTCTGATGCCTTGATTTTTTCTTCTGCTTCCCTGCAATATTGCATCAATGCCTTAGATGGCACATTGCGGCTATCTACACGCCAGGAAAGGGCGATACAGGGATCTTTGAAGTATTCCATGCCGGCGAAGCCGCTGTCGAACATGTCGAGGATATTCACCCAACCCGTAGAGCGTTCATCGTCGGAAGTCTCATCAAGACGATGAAAGGCAAAACGCGCAATTTTCAAAGGATATTTCTCCAGATAGTCATCCGGAGGATTTCCGTCAACCATGAAACGAGTAAAATTCCCCGATCCAAATATCAACCCCATTCAAACCTCCTATCGTCATGTTGTTAGCAAAATCCTATCATACGATTAATGACTCCAAGGCGGAACCTCAGCGTCCCATGCTAATGTTGCAACAGTAGTGTTTACCAAAGACATCGACAGAGTGTCAACAAATACGAATTTTCAGGAAAATCCGGCATCGCCAAAGCAGACGACAATTCGTTTATTTTTTACTTTTCAAAATTTGGGACTTTCCAATGCTGCATATTCTCACAGGTAGGCCCAAAATACGGTCTTTTCCGCTGTTAAATACCCTCATCACCCCATTGGAATTTTTTTGTACATGGCATAGAAAGGAAATTAAGCGGTTGCCCCAAATAATTTTTGTCCAAAACAAATTCTATTTTAAACACCAATGGTCCTAAGCCATTAACCAACTCAGCACAAATATCTCATAACTCATTTTCAACATACCCACCTAGACCATTGGTCACCACCGGGAAACATGAAGGTTTGAAAATGTATCGAAAAAAATATGACTTAGTGAGGGCGGAAAAGGTCGAATGGTTGGCCAAGTCGATCTTCACCGAATTTCCCGAAGAGATTACGGGCCTGAAATTCTATCTTCTGGACTGCGGCTGTATTTATTACCAAAGGGTGTTCAGTGACGGCACTCTCGATCCCCGAGTCGCTGTCTACCGGGATGCCGGTTATGGCACCTGTGATATTTGTATGCTCAAAGCCGTGCACTGGAGACAAATGGTGAACGATGTCGTCGTCGTCTACAACATAAAGCTTGAAATTGCCATTCAAAGGCATCAATAACTCGAACAATTCATCTCGTTCCCCTGCCTCCGGCACGATCAAAAGACAACAACCTACCCTGAAATCTGATAAACATCATCGCGTTCCAGTCTCTGGAGACAATTTGCACGATCCGGATATCTTCATGCCAAAATCCGATTTTCGGATAAACACAAACATAGTCTATCAAAAAAAACCCCGGCCGTGGCCGGGGCAACCGGATGTGCCGTTGCTTTTTTTGTAAACTCTTTCCTCCTAATATCGGAAGGAACCTGTTTAATTGCAACGAACACCCCAGAATCTAACAATTTCCTATAATTATATTTACATTAGTATATATGTCAAACACTTTTTAATGAATTACATATATTTTTTTAAATTTATATAACTGCCTCGGAAAAGACGTCCATTTTGCCGGCTATTGGGGTTAGTTGCACAACATTCCGGGTTTTTACCGGACATAAAACGCTGTACCAGTGACCCTACCATGAATCCAGTCGCATGGGAACACGAAAGCATTCAAATTTCCGTTTATCAAAACTCCGACCGACACATTGATAAATATACTGACACCCGCCTATGTTCCAAAATTTTCAGATCCCAAAGCCGTTTCGAATAAGAAGCCTTTTATCAGGATGTTACATCTAATACCATGGAGCTTACAGTTTGGTACCGCATTTGCTTATCGTAATATAGGATTAGCTTCCCACATGAAAGAGGTCTCCCTCTTAGAAAAATCCTTTTCGGGACCGGGATCAACGTCGCGGAGCATGTGGAGACCTTTCATCATTATGTTTGCACGGCGAACGAAAAACAGGAAAAGGAGTCAGATATGTTTGGCATTGGATTACCGGAATTAATGATTATTTTTGTGATTGTTCTCGTCATTTTCGGAGCGGGTAAAATCCCCGAAATCGGAGCGGGTCTAGGTAAAGGAATCAAAAATTTCAAAAAAGGTATTTCCAGCGTTGAAGAAGAAAAGGAAGTGAAAAACCTGAAAGAAGGTTGCTGATCCCGACAGTCATCCCGGACCCTACGATCCGCTGAAAGGCAACCAACTGCTGCATGATTTGCCTTGACGATGTCAGACAATTATCGTCTAATGAAATGATGCGAAAGGTGATGCCGGATTCGATCGGATCGCCGCTGAAAACCAAACCGGAAGAGGAATACTCTATCCGCATCGATGCCTCATGGTATTTTCCGAAACCTCAACAAGTAAGTTTCCCATCATTTTTTGAAAATGAGCGGAAAAATCAATAACCCTTCTTTAGTTACACCCCATTCTCACTCAGAAAATGCCTCTCTGACCGTCTACCGATATTTTTAAATGAAGTCATCGGAACCCTGTGACTTTACCATCACGAAGTGTGGGATATCCCTCGGGTGGACCTCGATTTTCATCACCTTTTGGCGGAAAATATCGGTCTTACCACCACCTATACCGACTCCTGAACGCCGTTAAATCCATTGCAGAAATCGTCCAGGTGGCATGACCCGCGGAATCTTCATACCTATTAAAAAATGGACCCAAATGGACATAATAGTGCACAAAAAGATACTCAAAATTATCATACAGAACAGGTTTATGCTGGGAACAATCGCTGCATCCCATTCAAAGACGCGCTTTTCACGTCTTAAGGATTTTTGGGTACATTTCTTGCATTTCCAGGGGGCAAGGCATTGAAGGCAAAGAGAAAAACAAAGGCGGAAAAGGCCACTCCTGCGAGGTGCGGATTTGACGTTCAAAAAAATGACACTCATTCTTGTGCCTGAAGGGTCGAGCAAGGTTCACCAATTCGGTTTTAACCAACTCTTCATGGTAACGTTCATCCTTTTCATTCTCTGTTCAGGAGTATATCTCTATACGCTTATCACCGACTACTTTACGATCAAGCGGCAAATGCCCAGATTGACCCTCTTGGAAAAAGAAAGGTCCCGTAACAGGTTACAGCTTGCCTATCTCGGACGAAGAATCAATCAGCTCAATCAAAGGATGGAGCAACTCAATGAGCTTGATGAAAGGTTGACGGTCATGCTGAATCTGGATGATGGAAATACGAATGCTCAGTTCATGGGGGTGGGGGGCTCGCCATCTCTGGAACTTGCTTCAGCATCGTTAGAGGACACATTTCCGGATAAGGTTATCCGTCGTATGCACAGTTCATTGAATCATCTCAAGGAAGAGGTCTTTAACAGCAGGAAGAGCAAGACCAATCTGTACCAAGTTCTCAAGAATCAAAAAATGCTTCTTGCCTCCACGCCCTCCATATGGCCGGTCAGAGGGTGGTTGAGTTCGCCATTTGGAACTCGGCTTTCCCCTTTTACAGGTGAGAAAGAATTTCATAAAGGCATTGATATATCCACCAGGAAAAAAACCTCCATTGTGGCACCCGCTGACGGTATCGTTGTCTACGCCGGTCGAAAATCCGGCTACGGCAACACTCTGCAACTCGATCACGGGCACGGACTGGTCACGAAATACGCCCACCTTCACAAGGCCCTTGCTAAGAGGGGACAGCGTGTCAGGAGAGGGGAAAAAATTGCCCTCGTGGGAAATACGGGCCGATCCACGGGACCTCATCTTCACTATGAAGTTCATCGAAACGGCATCCCGGTTGACCCCCTCCGATATATTGTGAATTAATGCCCATCCAGGAATGCAATCCGGGCATGAGTAAGGTCTCAATTCTTCGAAGCCTTAGGGTGGTTGCTCGGTCCCCCTGCTCCGCAACGGATTCTCAGTTTCAGAAACGAGCAATTATTAGCATATTCAAGGAAAGGAATGAATTGAGCGATTGCAGCGCCGACCTTTATGCGACTAACGGCACAGCACGATCTCGTCGGCCTCAAACTCATTTTTCAATCTCTTCATGTCCATTTGAAAAAGAAGCCATCCCAAAAACTTCTCCCCATCTTTTACTTCAAAGGCGATTTCAATTCCTTTCTCCCCCATGGGCCGCCCCGGTGCCACGCGATAAACCGTGACCAGCCTATAAGGTAATTTGCCACATTTTTTAAAGGATATCCCGGTATAGCTGCTGAACATGAGCGCTTCATTTTTTCCGTCAAGGTTAAAGGCGCCAAACACATTTTTTTCTTGATCAAGCAAAATAACAACGGAGTATGGCGGCGGGTTGTCTTTTTGGATAATATAGAAATCTCGTATCAGTTTTTCGGCATGGTCGATATCCTTCTCGGCAAAGGCGTCGCCAAGCAAGGATTTCATAAGCATATAGTCTTTCCGGATCTGGTCTCTGAGGGTTTTCTGCTTTATGTCCATGAGTTGCGCCCTTCCAAAAAGCTGGGGATAACCCACTAAGAGACCGACGACGATAAGCATTAACAGAATGAAGGACGGTAGGGCCCAGAGACGGGCCCGATGGTATCGTTTCTGTAAATTCAGGTGTTCGGTCACATCACGACTCAAAGACAGTGTCCCCTTGATATTGTGATGGCCGTCATAGAGGAGGTTCGTGCTCGTAGATATATACCGGACACCCTTTTCCGGGTGCCTGATCTTTAGGATTTTCTCCCTCACCGAGTGTTGGGCATGGAGATCTTCAGTAACCCTCTTAAAATCCTCCGGTTCCTCGTAGAGTTCCTCGTTCCTGGTGTGATGCAATTCATGCCAGTTCCTTCCGAAGAGTCTCTCGGCAGTCTTATTCCAGGATATAATATTTCCTTCATGGTTCGTGGCCAGGACGGCATCCGGCAGATCGTCACAGATTTCACTCAGTGCATAAAAGGCCTCCGAACTTCTGTCCAGCCTTTTAGCCAGGAGCCGTGGGATCTCCCAGGCCAAAGCTGGGAAATCCTGCATGAAACGGTTCACCTTGCCCTTGGGTATCCGCAAGGCCATACCGTCGCCCATGGCCTTGACAGTCGCAGTCCTCTTGGTGTCGAGAAGAAAGGATATTTCTCCCAGAGAGGAACCCGATTCTTCGACTTCGGATATCTTCCTGTCCCCCTTCAATATCTCGAGCTGCCCACTGACCAAGATATAGAGATCCTGAGACTCATCCCCTTCGTAACAGAGGACGTCCCCTTCTCGGAACCTAATCTTGTACGGCTCAATCGCCGGGTTTTTGATGACATCTGTCAGCATGTTTTACCCTCGCGATAGGGGGTTACATAATTCGTTGGCCTGATTCCGGATAGGGTTGATCCTGTTGTTGTCTTTAATAACTCCTTGTCATATTTTTATGCAACGACAGTGTTGATTGCATTCATACGACGTAAAGGGGTGATTCATCGAATTTTCGGCACCCGTGACCCGGGCTACATCTTCTCCGGTTTTTCTTGAACGATGACCATTTCCTTCAGGGTCTTTTCCAATTGTTCCAGCTCTCTCCCATACCCGGTCCAATCACCTTCCCGCAAAAAATCCCTTGCCTTTTTATAGTGTTCCAGCGCCCGGTCGCTCATTTCATAAATATCGATCTTCTTCCCGGCGTCGGGAACCACCGTTTCGCCGAGACTAATTTTCCCCTCTACCACCCGGCTCAATGCCGTCTCAAGATCCTCCGCCATGACCACATGGTTTCCGAAGGCTGCGATAACCCTTTTTAGTTCCGGCAGTGAGGCGGCCCCTCTTTTATCCAATCTTCGAGAGACACCGGCGGCCCCTTGCTGTCTCCTCCCAAGCCTCCTGGGCTGCGAAGCGCTTTGCGCAGGCTCTGTACCCTGTTCTTGTTTTGCCTCGAGATACACGGGTTCGATATAGACAAAGGTGTCAGCAATCGGTATGGCGAACATATTTCCCCTGATAACCCGTGATCCTTTTTGGTCCCATAGGCTCAGCTCGCGGGAAATTTCCGTCTGTTGATCCACCCTCGCCTCAATTTGCATAGGGCCATAGACCAATTTTTCCTTAGGGAGTTTGTATACGAGCAGATTTCCGTAATGGGGCAAATCATTCCTCGCTGCCAGCCAGCCGATCATGTTATCCTTCCGGGACGGCGTAAAGGGCAACATGAGCAGAAACTCCTCCTTTTCTTCTCCAGGCAGTGTAATGATGATGTAATAGGGTTCAATTCCCTGCCGGTTGTCCCCGTATATCTCATCAGGGATTTGCCAGAGGTCTTCCTGGTTGTAAAAAACCTGGACATCTTCCATGTGGTAGGTCTTGTAGGTTCCTGATTGGAGTTCGAATAAATCCTTGGGATACCGAAGGTGCGCTTTTATATCGTCCGGCATCTCATCCATGGATTTGAAAAGGTCAGGAAATATGCGGGCATAGGTTCGAAGAATGGGGTCTTTCTCATCGATCCTGTAAAAGGAGACATCTCCGTTGTAAGCATCTATGGTAATCTTGACCGAATTCCGGATATAATTGACCCCTTTTTTCTTGAAATGGGTATAGGAGCGCAGGGAATAAGGATACATGTTGGAGCTTGTGTAGGCATCCAACACCCAGTAAAGCTTTCCACCGGAAACGACCAGATAGGGGTCCCTGTCGTAATCCAGAAAGGGAGCAATCGCAGAGACTCGGCGGTCCAATCTGCGATTGTACATAATCTTGCTCTCCGGCGTCAGATAGTTTGTGAACAGGATCTGCGGATCCAGGAATTCGATCGCATAGAGCAATCTTCTGATAAAAGACCCAATAACCACACCGCCCTTTCCCTGGTAGATGGTATAGACGTTCTTGTCACCCTTGGGATAATCGAATTCCTTTGCCTTGGTCTTGGTCAGGACATATTCATCTGTCCTTTCCCCATAGTATATCTCGGGACGTTTTATCGCCAGATCACCCTCCACGGCAGGGGGTAAATCCTTGACGAGAAGTTGGGGGAGACCCTCGCGGGTGACCTCATTGACCGGGCTGGCCGCCAATCCGATGCCGTGTGTGTAAATCAGGCGCTTGTTCACCCATGTATTGGCCTGGGGAGGAAGTTGGTTGACGACCATTTCCCTCGCAGCCAACATGACTTGCCTGTATTGTCCGTTGATATAATAGCGGTCCACATCCACATTGTGAAAATCATAATAAAGCCGTATGGCTTGAATCTGCCTGTAGGTTTGAAGCAGAGGGCTTTCATCCCAAATCCTGATATTTTGAATCGTTCCCTGATGCCGGTTGAGGTCTTCCCTGCTCAGTTTGTCGCTGACGGGAAAATCGACTTCCTTTATCTTGTTCAGGTTATAGGCCTTGCGGGTATGATCGATGTTATAAGCGATGTAAGGGGCCTCTTTGGCCAGTTCATTGGGCTTGACCACAAACTTCTGGATCACGGTGGGAACAACCACTGAAAACAAAACAATGGCCCCGAACCAGACCGCCCCGCTGATCCATACGAGTTTTCCCCTGGATTTGAAGGGCTCCATGAGCAAAATCACGGCCCAAGCCAGGGAAAGAAAAATCAGGATTCTGAACCCGAGCACTCTGACATGGACATCGGTATAGCTGGCGCCGAAGGCGGGCCCCTGGGTAGAATAGAGAAGCCCGAACACTTTCAAATAATAGCCCCACGCAAACAGAAGGATAATAAGCCCTCCCACAAACAAAAGATGCTTCCTGGCTTTGGGGGCAATGGCTATTTTGGGGATCCCAATGGGTTTTGGCTGTTCCTGAGCCGCCTCTTCAATAAACTGGAGCACCCCGTCCTTCATATACCACATGGCAATGAGGAGGCCTGAGAAAAGAAAAATAAGGAGTAACCCGTTTTGGACGACAAGGTGCATGGGCAGGGAAAACACATAGAAGCCGATGTCCTTGCCAAAAAGGGGATCAGCGCTGCCAAAGGGCTGCTGATAGAGATAGCTCAGGACTACGGACCAGTGCTTGGATCCCTTTGCGGCCACAAAAAAGCTGACTATAAGGATTAAAATCAGAAAAAGGGCATTCAAAGTCTTTGGAGAAAGCTGCCTCTGCGGGGCGTCGTTCCTCTGCTGTTTCAGTGCACTCTGAACCTCCTCACTTGAGCTCAGTCGATGAGCGATCCTGAGGTTGGAAAAGACGATAATAATAAAGGCCAACCAGATAGCCGCGCCGAAGCCCACCTTGGAAAGCACGCTGGGCCAGAACACGGATGATAAATTCAGGTTACTGAACCAAAGCCAGTCCGGATAAAAGGACACGGCTGTCCAAACCAGGAGTGCCGCCACAACAACGACACCGATCAGAGCTTTTATTTTCATCGTTTTTTCTCCAAAGGATCCTATCAAAGTTTTCCGCAAAATCCGGTAACATAGAACAATTTCCGCCATACACGCTTATCAAGCTGATTAAATTCGTGATGATAGGGCCTAAGACCGGATAATGCAAGGTCTTTGTATGAAGCGAAGGTTCTGGGTTCAGAGGTCAGGGGTTCAAGGGTTCAGAACTTAACGGTTACCCGATCAAACGGATGATCAAAGGTTTTTGTTCCAAAAAAATGGGGAGTTCAACCGTGAACCTGACAAACCTGAGGTGGTGAACAAAATGTCATTATGGCTTCAACGGTGATTCTTAAAAAAAACCTAAAGATTTCGGGCAAGATGCCGATGTGAATAGATAACTGAAGATTTAAATATTGCTGACGGGCAAACCATCCGAAAGTATGGGACGCAAAACCTCCGGCCTAAACCTGCATGAGGCGGACAGGGTAGCGGGGTTTCCAGGCGAAGAGCGATCCATGCCCGCTTTCGGTTGGTAGAGAGCGGGCTTTTCATTTGCCTTTGCCAAGGGCTTCGGACCCGCAATAACGGCAGGGCAAAGCTTCGGTACAGTGTCGCCTCCGGAAGGATCGAAAATGCTTTTTTCCCCATTGAAAACCTCGCATCCTGTCAAACAGGGGGACTTGAAATGATTATTGACTCACTGGCAGGTATACTCCCACCCCAGGCCATGGATGCCAAGTTGGAGAAAAAGAAAGACATCGAAGCCCCAAGGCCGATTGCGCAATCGAATAAGAGTTACGATTCCCAACTGGACATGGCAAAGCAAAATATTTCAAAAAAAGGTGTCCTGAGATCCAGGGAGGAGGAAGAAGGATTCAAGGCGGAAATCTATAACGCAAAAGGTTCTCTGGAGGACACGTCGCTCTCTGAATCCGGAGAAGGGCAAAAACACGGATTCTTGAATCTCATCATTTAGTATGCCGTTCGATGAAAACGGATTATGCGGCAAGTTTCAAGAACAGGGTCACCAGACCGAGATAGATCAACAGACTGAGGATATCGTTGGAAGTGGTCACAAAAGGTCCGGCGGCAAGGGCCGGATCGATATTCCATTTTTTTAAAACCAGAGGTACGGCGGCGCCTATGAATCCGGAATTTAGAACAATCAGCATCAGGGAAAACGCTACGACCGATCCAAGTCCGTAATCCGACAACCAGAACCCAACGATCGCCCCTAGAATAATCCCGCAAATAACCCCGTTGACCATAGCAACTCTCATCTCCATCCAGAGCCTTTTTCCCATATTCACCAGACTGATGTCTCCTGTGGCCAATCCGCGGATGGCCACCGTCGCAGCTTGGGTGCCGGTATTGCCCCCCATGGCCATGATAACGGGAAAAAAGAATGAAAGGGCGAGCAGGGTTTCAAGCGAAGATTCAAACTGGTTGATCACCACCGCAGCGATGATGCCGCCGCCGAGTCCGGCAATGAGCCAGGGCAGACGGGCCCTGGAGATTTTCAGAGGGGATTCCTCGGCAATTTCCTGACGAATCACACCTGCCATCAAGGTCATGTCCTCATCCACCTCCTCCTCAATGACATCAATGATATCATCATGGGTAATGCGCCCTACCAGACGGCGGTGTTCGTCGACCACCGGAATGCTCACAAGATCGTATTTTGTGACCAGGTGAGCCACTTCCTCCTGGTCTTTGTATACATTGACCGAAATCGTTTCCGGGTTCATGATCTCGCCCACTTTAGATTCCGGCGGTTCCAATAGAAGATCCCGAAGGGAAATAATGCCCACCAGCCGATCGAATTCGTCGACGACATAGAGAGAGTATAGGTTTTCGACCTCCTCCCGTTTGTCCCGGATGGTTTCTATCGCTTCTTTGATGCTTGACTCGGACTTGACCGCCACAAATTCCAGGGCCATGATGCCGCCTGCCGTATCTTCCGGATATGGCAGAAGTTTGCCGAGTTCTTCTGACTTGTCCACCTCCAGTGTTTCAATAATCTCTTTGGCCCGTTCCGCAGGAAGATCCCCCACGACATCGGCCGCATCATCGGAATCCAATTCCTTAACGATCTCGGTGATCACCTGATTGTCAAGATCGCTTAGGATGCTTCCCTGGACAGGGGCCTCTATTTCGACGAGAACATCACCGGCCCCCTCAGGTTCTAGTAATTCAAAGATATAAAGGCGTTCTTCAGACTTGAGATGCTCAATAAGATCGGCCACATCGGCGGGGCGCATGTCTTCGATCAGCTTCTTCAGGAGTTGCCTGTTTTCAGACTTGATATAGTCTTTAGCTGTCTCTATAAGTTTTTCGCTGAGTATATGATTGGAATTTGTCACCCGGCCGATCTCCTACAGTTACATTTCCCTGATCTTTTCTCTGACAAATTGTCTCGCACGCGTCGGGTCCTGAATGTCAACGCTCATCTCATGAAGGGGTATCTCCGCCCTTCCGGCACTCTTATGTCCGCCCGCAGAACCCATTTGTCCAAAGAGTTTTTGGGCCATTTTTCCTGAATCGAGCCGGAATCCCGCATTCCTGAAGATGACAATCAGTTTTTGCCCGGAAATGCCCGACACGATGCACCAAGTCGCTTCTCCCATCTTCAGGAAAAAGTCTGCAATGATCACCAGGATGTCCGGGTCATTTACCCTTCCCATATGGATAAACGCCTTTTCCTTAAGGAATTCCAGGTTGTCGATGGCGGCTTTGAAGCTTGCCAATGTTTTCTTGGTCATTTCAGAAGATTCTATCTTCTTGATAATATTGATATTAGTAAATTGATAGAGGTATCTGAAGGCCCCGATATCATTCGGAATCGACGATCTTGTGAAATTGTCCGTATCGGTCTTGATCCCATAAAAAAGTGCTGTAGCCAGCCTGGGAGAAGGCTTGATTTTAGCCGCCCTGAGGTATTCCGTCATGATGCTGGAATTGGCACCGTACGCCTCCCGGATATCCACGAACGTACCGACGGAATCGGGATCCGGGGGGTGATGATCAATGATGATGTCATATTTGTATTTAAAGAACTTCTCATCATGATGCGGCTGAGAGTCCACGATGCCCCATTTGGTTATCTGACCGCTGTCGAGATTCCTGATGTGTTTCAGGTCAATCTTCAGCAATTTGATCAATGCCAGATTATCCGCCCTTTTAATGGGGTTGATGTGATAAATAAGGACCTTCTTGACTTTTCTCCAAAAGAACCGTTTCAGGGCCAGGGCACTGGCGATGGAATCGGGATCAGCATTGATATTCACGGCAAGGACGTCTTCAGCGGACACCACTTCGCCCAACCGCCTGCACCTTTCAGCCTGAGATACGGATTTTGCAAAGGGATGAGCCATTGCCACCGATTTTCCCTCACTGATCATCTTACATGTCCTTACCTATATCGATTATACGGGAACTTCGATGTCCCCGTATTATAAGGGTAACAATCCCAAACGTTTCGAAAGACCCGAATGGCCGCTTTCGCCGATTCACTCTATAGCACGGATCGCCAAAATTCAACCGGGAAAACCAGCCCCTGATTTCAGACATGATATACAAATTAGGCGGTGGTTTTAGGACCAGTTGGCCTGATCACCAGATCCAAACCTTTTCAAGGTGCTTCAGACTGGGAATGAGATCCACCTCCCTGTGAGGTTCCAAGGTCATAATAGGAGGACTGCTTCTGTCTCTTTTCAACGATTCGAAGAGCATCCGAAAGTCTACTATTCCACTTCCCAGTGCCGAGTGATCATCTCTCAGGCCTTGGTTGTCATGAAGATGGAGTTGCCCAAGATACGGACCAAGGTCTTTCAGCCATAATGCCAGCGGGGTACGTGCAAATGCTGCGTGATGCCCCGTGTCCAGACAGAAACCCACATTCAGATGATGCAGTCTTTCCATCAGTCTGACAAGAACCACTGGGTCGTGTTCGAATACGTTTTCCAACATCAAACGAGCACCCCCGTCTCGGATTTGGAAGGCGAGCCAGGACCAGATCTCCAGACAGTTTTCGAGCCAAATGTCTTCAATGAATCCATATCGCTTCAGGTCATAGCCTGCGTGGCAAACCACTGTTTTAGGTTTGAGAACCTCCATCACCCGAAGGGTCTGTTCAAAACGTTGCTTTGTCAAGGCCCGCACGGCCGGATCAGTCGATCCGGGCGACAGGTCCATAAACGGCGCATGAAGGGTGACAGACAGGCCCGATTTACGAAGTTCGCTTCCTATCTCGTCAAATGCGGACAAACCATAATCTTCCAGAGCCGCGGCATCAATTCCCACTTCGGGATTCATCCCGCAGGTCGTGAAGATGGATAGATACGACTCGCACAGCAATCTAAAGGGTATGTTCACCTGTACTTTGCGAAGCAACGGACGCATCAAATCGAGTTCATTCCGCACATTGACATCAAACCATTTTCTTTTATAAGATTCCCCTGCCTGATTCATGATTAAATACCTTTTTTTATCTACATTTTTCTGGCCTTCACGGCTGTCTGGGTCTATTCCGTCGTGGACGCCTTTTGGATCGGTCTCAAAATAGAACGTTCCGGGAAGGATGGTCCCCATGAGATCTTATCTGATTGACGAAATTACGTCGTCCGACATGAACAAGATGAGGGGTTTTCTGCAGCAAAACGCCTCCTCCTCTGAACTTGATTCGCTTTTTTGGTGCCGATTGCCTCAGGATGTCCTAAGCGACATTCAGTCTCAGCACACAGAGTGCCAGCCCTTCGCCTTCGCTATCGAACTGGGGGATGGCTGGATCAAACTGGAATTCTTCGTTCGGAGTCTTACGGGCATGAGGTGCTCCTGTCAGGATTACTGCACTTCTCGTCAAAGATCCTTTATTATAGATTTCGCTCATAGGGCATTGGAGAATCTTAACATACGAACCTGACCCCCGGACGCATTAAGGGCCTTCCTCATTTTCCCTTCAATGATCATCGAAGCATCCCCTGCCCCCGAAAAATTCCACCCCAGAGGACCAAGCTTTGGTTGCACCCATGGGGATTATAGCTTACTGGAATTTCAATGGCTCATGGCACACTGGATGACTAGGCTGACGATTGAATACTGTTTAGGGCAAATGATGTCAATAGGATACAATGAAATTGACTTGATAATGGTTATTTGCTAATCAGAGGGATTCTATTTATCATTACGGAGGCGTACCCGATGGATTATAAGCAAACACTCAACCTACCGAAAACCCAATTCCCCATGAAAGCAAATCTGGTAAAAAGAGAGCCGGAAATGATCGAAAAATGGGACCGGGAAAAACTCTATCACATGATTCGCGATGCCTCGAAAGGCCGCAAACGCTACATGCTTCACGACGGCCCGCCTTACGCCAACGGAAATATTCATATGGGCACAGCCTTTAACAAAGTTCTAAAAGATATTATTATCAAAGCTAAACAGATGGCCGGATTCGATGCACCCTATGTTCCCGGTTGGGATTGCCACGGCCTCCCCATAGAACACATGGTCGATAAGGAACTCGGGGAAAGGAAGGCGGAATTAAAACAGATCGACATCAGACGTTACTGCCGCAAATATGCGGAGAAATTCATCGATATCCAGAGAAATGAATTCAAACGCCTGGGCGTTTTGGGAGAATGGGAACGGCCCTACCTGACTATGAATTTCCCTTACGAAGCAACGATCGTCAGGGAATGCGGAAAATTTGCGCTTAACGGAAGCCTTGTGAGGAGCAAAAAGCCGATCTACTGGTGCACCTCTTGCCAGACCGCCCTTGCAGAGGCCGAGGTCGAATACGAGGAACACACTTCACCGTCCATCTTTGTAAAATTCCCCATGATTTCCGACCTCAGCCGCGAATTCCCTTCATTCAAGGGCAAAGAGGTCTCCGTCGTGATCTGGACCACGACACCCTGGACCATTCCGGCGAACCTTGCCATCGCTCTCCATCCGGATCTTGACTACGTGGCCGTTGAGACCGGCAACAATCAGGTGCTCATACTGGCCGAGGGGCTGGCGAAAAGTTGCATGGATAACTTCGGCATCTCCGACTACACAATCATCGAAACCTTCCGGGCCACGGTTCTTGAGAATCTCAAGGCAAAGCATCCTTTATACGACAGAGAATCGGTCATCGTCCTAGCCCCTTACGTGACCCTTGAAGCCGGAACGGGTTGCGTCCACACGGCGCCGGGCCACGGTCGAGAAGACTATGAGACGGGACTCCTCTATGATCTTGATGTCTACTCACCGGTTGACGACGCGGGCCGCTTCACGAAGGACGTGAGCTTCTTTGCCGGGATGGAAGTTTTTGAGGCCAATAAGGCCGTCAATGCGAAGCTCATGGAACAGGGCGCCCTCCTCAAAGAAGAACCCATCACCCATGAATATCCCCACTGCTGGCGGTGTAAGAACCCCGTCATTTTTCGATCCACCGAGCAATGGTTTATTTCCATGGATAAAAATGATCTCAGGGAAAATGCCCTAAAGGCTATTCGGGACGTCTCCTGGATACCCAGCTGGGGTGAGGACCGTATCTACGGTCTGATCGAGAACCGTCCGGACTGGTGTATTTCCCGTCAGCGTGCCTGGGGGGTGCCGATCACCCTGTTTTATTGCCGGGATTGCGGTGCCGTGGTCATTTCGGAAGAGATCGTCGAACACGTCGCCGGGATGGTTGAACAATCGGGGGCGGACATCTGGTTCATCGAGTCCGAGGAAAACCTGCTTCCTCCCGGAACGACCTGCCCTGAATGCGGTTCCTCCAAGTTCAAGAAAGAGACGGACATCCTGGATGTCTGGTTTGATTCAGGGGTCAGCTATGCCGCGGTCATGGAGACCAGGGACTATCTGGACAGCCCCACGGACCTGTACCTGGAAGGCAGTGATCAACACCGTGGGTGGTTCCACAGTTCCCTCCTCTGTTCGGTCGGCACGAGAAAGGTTGCCCCTTACAAAAGCGTTCTGACTCACGGCTTTGTTGTCGACGGTTCCGGTAAGGCCATGCACAAATCTTCAGGAAATGTCATATCCCCCGATGAACTCATAAAAAATTACGGAGCCGAGATTATCAGGCTCTGGGTGGCAGGTGAAGACTACCGTGACAATATTCGTCTTTCAAAAGAAATCCTGCAGCGTCTGACCGAGGCATACCGACGAATCCGGAATACCTGCCGATACCTCCTGGGAAACCTCAGCGACTTTGACATTGCCAATGACGGGGTCCCCTACGACGAGATGGAAGAACTCGACCGTTGGGCACTCAATCGACTACAGGAGATAAGCGAACGTGTTCTGCGGGCCTATGACCAATTCGAGTATCACCCGGTCTACCACAGTTTGCACAATTTTTGTGTCCTTGATCTTTCCGCCTTTTACCTGGATATCATCAAGGACCGCCTTTACGTTTCCCCTTCAAAATCCAAGGCCAGAAGATCGGCCCAGACCGCAATGCAAGAAATCTTGGAAGTTCTCGTAAGACTTATGGCTCCGATTCTGTCCTTCACTGCTGAGGAGGTATGGCAGTACATGAAAGGGGAAGACAGCCCCCCCAGTGTCCACATGGATCTCTTCGTACCCGTCAAAGAAGAATATAAAGACGCCGAACTGGCGGAGAGATGGGACACGATCATAAAAATTCGCAGGGAAGTGACCAAGACCCTTGAGATCGCCAGAAAAGAAAAGAGGATCGGTCATTCCCTGGATGCTGTCGTGACACTTGGCCTTACAGAACAACTCCGGGAAGAACTTGCACCTTACGAAGAGCAACTCAAATTCATCTTCATCGTGTCGTCTGCCGACATCGTACCCCTCCAGGATCTCGAAGGCACGCAGGAAAGCGAAGAAGTGCCGGGCATGAAAGTAATGGTTGGGCCTTCAGAGCACCCAAAGTGCGAACGTTGCTGGATCCATGATTCGAGCGTAGGGGAGCACGGTGAATATCCTACGATTTGCCACAGGTGTCTGGAAGCCTTAAAGGAAACGGGGCATATAACAGAGTGAAAAAGGCCTATTTGCTGTTTTCAATTCCCGCGCTGGCGATCATCGTTCTAGACCAAATATCAAAGGGTATCGTCTTGCGCGCCATCCCTCTTCACGGATCCATATCCGTGATAGGGGATTTTTTTAATCTGGTTCACACACGAAACCGCGGTATGGCCTTCGGATTAATGAACCGCCCTGGAAGCCATCTGGGTTTTTATCTTCTTGTGACCGCGACCTTTGTTGCGGTCGGCGTTCTTATTTTCTGGTTTCTTAGACTCAAGCATAAGGATCGCCCTCTCATTCTCCCCTTGTCTTTTGTCCTGGGCGGGGCGCTCGGTAATCTGATCGACAGACTGAGATTAGGTGAAGTGGTTGATTTCATTGATTTTTTTGTCGGTTCTTGTCATTGGCCCGCTTTTAATGTGGCAGACTCAGCGATCACGGTCGGCACTATCTGGCTGGCGATTCAAGTGCTGTTTTTTTCCTCTGCGAAGCCACTGAACACACAATAGGACCTGATCAATTTACCATTTTCTCAGTAAACATGGAACGGAACAACACTTTTCATCAAGTTTGCTGAGCCCTCCCCCAAGAGGGCAGGAAGGCCTCCCCGAATTCCCTATGTATCCCGACCTCTTTTCCATAGGACCTCTTACCCTCCACACGTATGGTCTATTCGTTGCGATCGGCTTTGCCTCAGCCCTTCTGGTCGCCGTTAAAATCGCCAAAGACTCCGGAATAAGGGCACCTCAAGTGATCGACATGGGCTTTATCATGATCCTGAGCGCCGTTATCGGATCGAGGATCATGTACATCCTCTTCAATTTGTCATTTTATGTAAAACAGCCCCTCGACATATTCAAGGTCTGGGAGGGGGGACTTGTCTTTTCGGGTGGAATCATAGCGGCCGTCGCGGCCATATCATGGCATATCAGGAGACACCACCTCCCGTTCTGGGCCACGGCGGATCTCTGGGCACCCGCGGTGGCATTGGGCCAGGGAATCGGCCGTATCGGTTGTCTCATGGCCGGGTGCTGCTATGGTAAACCCACCGACCTGCCATGGGGAATCGTTTTCTCCCATCCCCGCTCTCTGGCCCCCCTCCATATCGCTCTTCATCCCACGCAACTCTATGCCGCGTTAAGCGGATGTATCATCTTTTTGATCCTGATCATCCTTCAGAGCAGGAAACAGTTCGAAGGACAAGTCATCTTGTGGTTCCTAATTTTGCATAGCACCGGTCGTCTTCTCATTGAGCGTTTCCGAGGTGATTTTAGAGGCATCGTCCCGGGGATGGATATGAGTGTGACGCAACTGGTCACGCTCATCATATTGGCGGCATCTGTTGCCACCCTCTTCCTGATAAAAGTAAGGAACAAGAAAAACAAGTCTCAATCCTGACCGTCTCGCACGGACTCATTCCGGCGGTATTTCGTTGACCCATTCGGAGTTTTCATTTATTGTTTGAACTTTATACCTGAAGTTTACATGATTCAGGTCGTAACAACTCTCCTTCGACTTTTCATTTTTTCACAGACCCTTGGGGGACGTGCCCGACTTTACGCCTGGACACGGAACGATCCTATCTCGCCCTTCGGGGTCCTCACAAAATCAGGAAGGTCCACGACATGTTTCTTAAACAGGTTGAACTCTTTAAAGGGATTGAGCCCCGGATCATCCACGAGATCTCCGACTACGCCGAGGAGCAAGTTTTTGATACAGGACAGGTCATCTTCAAAAAAGGGGACTTCGCGGAGTATTTATACATCCTTGTCGAAGGAGGGATCGATTTGACCATCGAAGGGCAGGTTCATATGTCGTTTCCCGTGAACAAACCCGGAGAGGTTTTCGGCTGGTCCGCGCTTGTTGAACCGCACCTCTATACGGCAAAGGCAGAATCCGTCTCTAAAAACAAAGTTCTCGTGATCAAAGGAGAACGCCTTAAGGAAACCTTCCAGAAATACCCTTCCGAGGCCCTGACCGTAATGAAGAGATTGGCCAAAATCGTGGCGACCAGACCGGTCGGAAAATTTACTCTCCGTTTTCAGGGCCCCGCCTGAATATCGCCTTTCAATGAGATAACCCCCTATCCCGCTTTTACCTCGATCCGCCTCGGCTTGATGGTTTCAGCCTTTGGGAGAACGATTCTCAGCACGCCATTTTTCATAATAGCCTCAATTCTATTTCCATCTATCGCCTTGGACAGGCTAAAGGTCCTCAAATAGTCTCCCGTCTGGAATTCTTTGTGAATGTATGCGTTACCGAATTTTTCCTCTTTGATTTGCCCGCTGATCGTCAAATCTTTTTCATTTAGATGAACATCGACCCCCTCACTGTCGACTCCCGGCATGTCCGCGATCAGAATCACCGCATCATCCTTTTCGAGAATGTCCACTGCAGGCAAAAAAACAGGCCCCGTATAGGTCAATTCGCTCTTGGCACCGGCATTTTCTTTGTCTTTCACTCTTATTTCCTTTCTCTCCATGGTGCCCTCCTCCCTATTGAACCTTTATCTCGATCTTCTTGGATTTTACTTCATCAGCCTTGGGCAGGGTGACTTTTAATAACCCGTTTTTTGTCACAGCCTCAACTTTTTGCGGCACGATATGGATCGGCAGGGTGACTTTCCTATTAAAACTTCCGTCTTCCCTTTCCCTGCGATGATAACTGACATCGTCGCCTTCGGCTGGAATCCTGCGAACACCTTTGAGGATAAGACTGTCTTCTTGAGCCGTGATATCGACATCGTCCGGTTCGACACCCGGAAGTTCAGCCAAGACATAGAGATTATCATCATCTTCAGATACATTGACTGCCGGAAAAACGTTCATTTTTTGGGTTATCGGTCTTCTCCCGAAAAAATTCTCATACAGGCGATTTACCTCATCCTGAACCCTGTTCATTTCCAAAAAATCCCTGAATTGCTCATAAAAAGGGTTTCTCAATCTGAATATCGTCATAGTATCCCTCCTTATTTGCGGTCGTTGCGGTTTCATACCCCGCTCAATCAATTTCTATTTTTAAATTAATGCATTTTGCCCCCCTGTCAAGGATGCGTTTTCATTACGCAAGTTTCCGAAACTTCGGTGTTTTTGGTGATATGCTCCTTCGTTGAAAAAATGTAACGTTTCTTCATCAACATCCGCGACGCAGGCGGTTTCCGTGATGAAACAATCTTTTCAACTATCCCTTTACCGAGATGTGGTATAAATTGTGCATAATTTTTTTCATACTCGCCTAGAATCGGATGAATCACCCTGAAAGCAGGAGGGCAATCGTTTCCCTGAACGGGCGATTGATCATATTTTGGAACAGAATGGCCTTTTTTATTGCGTTTCCGAGCACATCAATTTTCTTGAACATGAAAAAAAGGCCTTTCCGGATGGAAACTAATTACAACTAATTCAGGTTAAAATTGCTTGACAATAACCAATAAAGTTTGTATTTTACTCAAAAATTACAAATACATTGAAGGGTGCTTGCCATGATAAAAAATGCACGAAAAAAAAAGTATGCGCTGGTTGTCTGTCTTTTAGCCTTTGGGTGTATGCTTATTTGTCCTTCTCTCATAAATGCCCAGAACCTTACCCACACCGTTGAGAAGGGCGATACGCTTTGGTCCATTTGTGAAAAGTATTACGGAGACCCCGATCTCTGGCCGAAGTTATGGCAAATGAACACTTTTATTACAAACCCCCACTTTTTACACCCCGGTGACCTGATTACTTTACTTGAACAGGAACCCCTGAAAACAGAAAGGCCACCCGAGGGAGCTGAAAAAATCGTAACTGAAAAGGCGGAGCCTGTAATGACGGGCATCAACGTCTCAACCTTAACCACCATAGGGGCGATTGGGTTTCTATCCCTAGACAAGATCAAGCCATCGGGGCATATCTTTTCATCCCTGAGAACCAACAAGCTTCTTCTTGGCGACGGCGACAAGATCGTAGTAAAATTTGAAAATGACAGACAACCCAGGCCGGGTGACAAGTTAACCGTCGGTCAATCTTCTTCATTGTTGAGGCATCCGATAACAGAGCGAAAATTGGGCTATGCCTTTGAAGTTCATGGATACCTGGTCCTAAAAAAACATTTAAAATTAAATCACTATGAGGCTGAAATCCTCGACGCCTTCCAGCCCATAAATATCAATGATCTGGTTATTCCCTATGAACCCATTTCACCATGCGTTCAGCCGATATCCACGCACGAGGAAGTGGTGACCAACATTGTAGCTTCTAAAGAACAGCAGAATCTCATTGCGCAGCACTCCGTCGTCTACCTTGATCAGGGACTCGATCAGGGGATCCGAAGAGGGCAACTCTTCCAGATTGTCAATTTGAAAAAAATCAACGACCCGGACTTCGAAGGGGAAAATTTTACGGAGATCGCCAAGGAATTATGCCAAACCCATTCTCTTGCCGAGATTTATAAAAAATATACCCATGAAACAACTCTTTATGAATATCCGCTCGGCGCGATGATTATTGTGGAATCCAGGCCCCGCACTTCCACGGCCGTAGTTCTTTCCACCACGGAACATTTTTATAATGGCGCTTTCGTCAAAAGCCTGTCCTGGGAAGCCCCCCCCAACGTAGTTTCAAAAATGAAACGTTGCGCCATTGAGTGATTCGCCCCGAATCTCGGCATCACTAGCCTCTAAATCCTTACCTTCTAAACTTCTCCGCTCCCGCCCGTTCACGAAAATGCGGGAGCGGTGCCGTGACTATGCACGATACAAGTTCCAATAAAAAATATCCCTGGCTCGTGCTGCATCTCATTCCCGGCCTGGGGAACATTGCCTTTAAAAATCTGCTTTCGGTCTTTGGTACACCCGAAAGGATTCTGCAGGCAGGCCTGTCGAACCTCATGAGCGTCAACGGAATCCGTGAAGGAATCGCCCGAAAAATCGTCGCCAAGGCCTGCGAAAAGGACCCAACAAGGTTGCTGAAAACCATTGACCTCATGGGTGCCCGAATTCTTTGCTATCATGATCCTGAGTACCCCTCCCTTTTAAAAAAAATCCACGATCCTCCCATGATTCTCTACCTCAAGGGAAAGGCCATCCCTACCAAAAAAATCCGTGTGGCCATCGTGGGTTCCAGAAACCCGACCCCCTACGGCCTGAAAGCGGCGGAAAAAATCGCTCGGGGCATAGCGATGCGGGGATTCGGCGTAGTGAGCGGCATGGCCAGGGGCATAGACACCGCGGCTCACAAAGGGTGCCTGGCCGGCGGAGGCTTCACCATAGCGGTCCTGGGAACCGGTATCGACAGGGTCTATCCCTCCTCTAATAAGGCGCTCTATGAACACATCTCCCAACACGGGACGTTACTTTCGGAATTTCCGCCGGGTACCCCGCCCGAACCCAGGAATTTTCCTATCCGCAATCGGATTATTAGCGGTCTCAGCAAAGGCGTCGTTGTTGCGGAAGCGACCATGAAAAGCGGCTCTCTGATCACGGCCTCACTAGCGCTCGATCAGGGTCGTGATATCTTTGCCGTTCCCGGCAGCATAAATTCCTTTAAAAGTGCAGGCTCCCACTTTTTAATCAAACAGGGCGCAGCCCTTGTTGAAAACGCCGATGATGTCCTCGAAGGTCTCGGATTGAATTTTAACAGTTCTCTTAAAACCGTTGCACCGAAAGAGCAGCCCCTTCCACCAATGGATGAATCTGAAAGGTCCGTCTTCGATACCCTTGGGGATTACCCCGTCCACATTGATCAAATCGCCAGAGAGGCCGGGCTGGATCAGGCAAGAGTATCGGGACTCCTTATAAAGATGGAACTCAAGGGCCTTATTAGACAACTTCCCGGAAAAATGTTTGTCCGCTGAAAGGCCTTGATTCTCCATTAAACGGATCCTGCCTGCCCTTTTTCGGGTCGGTTTTGATAGAGGGCCACCCGTCGAAAGCCTCCCTTAGAGGATTTTTCAGTCTTTTTATGACTCCGCCTTTAAGGGACTGCAAATCCATGCGATGTCCCTGTTTATTTTTAGTTTTCAATGCTACCGGTACACAAAGTTTTTTTTACAACTTGACAAACCACTTTGCGGATGTTTATTTTCCACCCTTAGCTCTTTTTGGAAAGACTTGAAGGCTTATTTCCATCTAATAAACGGAAAACCATCTATTATGACCAAGAACAAATCTACGACAAGCGGCGGGCGTGCAGCCGGAAAAAATGCCGGCACCGGTAAACAACTGGTGATTGTGGAGTCACCTGCCAAGGCGAGGACAATCAATAAATACCTGGGCAAAGATTATGTTGTCATGGCGTCGGTCGGGCATGTCCGTGACCTACCGGGCAAGAACCCCAAGGGAGTCAAGGATCCGGTCCCCGGCGTGGATCTTGATCACAATTTCAAGCCCACCTATCAAATCATCAAAGGCAAGAATAAAACAGTTAAGGAACTGAAGCGTGCCGCAAAAGACGCATCAGGGATATGGTTGGCCACTGACCTCGACCGTGAAGGAGAGGCCATCGCATGGCACCTCGCCGAATCACTGGGTATCAAACCGGAACTGAGTAATAGGGTCGTGTTCAACGCTATCACCAAGAATGCCATCGAGAAGGCCTTCAAGAATCCTCGTCTGATCGATATGGATAAAGTCAACGCACAACAGGCGCGAAGGATACTTGATCGCATTGTGGGATACCAGGTCTCCCCTCTTTTATGGAAAAAAGTAGCCGGCGGCTTGAGTGCCGGCCGCGTCCAGTCGGTCGCACTTCGATTGATTGTCGAGCGCGAACTCGAAATCGAGGCTTTCCTGCCCAGTGAATATTGGAAAATCACGGGATATTTTACAACGCAGGCGGAAAAGGCGGTGTCCCTCGGTGAAGCCCTGAGACAATGGCTTGCAGAGGCCCCGGAAAAAACCAACGGTAGAAAGACCAACGGCCGGACAATTCATGAAAAAAACCGCTGGCTTGCCGAGCATGAAAGTCTCGCAGCGGATTTGGTCGAGATCGCAGGGGAAAAGTTCGATCCTAAGGACATCGCATCGGCAACAGAGGCTCTTCAGCTCGCAGGATTTCAAATTGACGAGAAGGCCGAGACGCAGAACCCCAATGCCAAAGGGCCCGCCCGGAACCTCATTCGTCTCGAAGGCCATATGATCAACGGCCCGGCGTGGTCCGTAAAATCAATCCGGACAAAAAGGACCAAAAGTCGTCCCTTCGCGCCCTTTATCACGAGCACCCTTCAACAGGCAGCAGCGAATCAACTGGATTTCACTGCCCAGATTACCATGAGAACGGCTCAAGCCCTGTACGAGGGTGTGCCTATCTCCGGGATGGGTTCAGTTGGGCTGATCACCTACATGAGAACCGATTCGACCCACATTTCGGGAGAAGCCGTTAAAATGGCCCGGGATTATATACACAACAATTTTGGAGAGGCCTATCTTCCAAAATCCCCTAATCTTTTTGCCTCATCGAACAAATCCGCTCAAGAAGCCCACGAGGCTATCCGCCCCACGGATATCCAACTGACACCTGAACGTGTTCGCCAGTCTCTAAATGCTCGGCAGTTCAAGTTATATAAGATCATCTGGGAGCGCTTTGTAGCCTGTCAAATGACCGATGCCCAATGGGATTCGACCACCGTTCTTATTTCAGGCACGTCAGGGGGGAAAGAACTGGTTTTCAAGGCGACCGGACGCGTTCTGGTCTTTGATGGATATTACAGAATAGCAGGTATGCCAAGCACTTCCGACGAGGCCGTGCTGCCCCGACTCACGAACGAACAGGCCCTGGCGACCCTGCACATGTATCCCGCACAAAATTTCACCCTGCCCCCGCCGAGGTATACAGAGGCTTCTCTGGTGAAAAAACTCGAAGCAGAAGGCATCGGTCGCCCCAGCACCTACGCCCAAATCATTCAAGTCATTCAGGGTCGAAAATATATTGAAAAGATCCGCAACCGGTTTCATGCAACCGATCTCGGCAAGGTCGTTACGGGCAAGCTGATTGAGGCCTTTCCTGAAATCCTGGAAGTGGGCTACACGCGCGACATGGAACAGCAACTCGATGATATCGAAGAAAAACACGCCGATTGGGCGCAGATGCTCCACCATTTCTACGGTCCCTTTAGGGTCAGTCTAGATGCCGCATACAACGGCATGGAGCATGCCAAGGCGGAAACACAACCGGCACCCCACACCTGTCCTGATTGCGGAGGCGCAACGGTTTATCGTTTTGGCAAAAATGGCCGTTTCCTGAGTTGCGCCAATTACCCAAAATGCAAATATGCTGCGCCCATTGATAAGGAAGGCAATCCCGTTTCTGCCCAGCACACCGATGTCGCCTGCCCAAAATGCAATAGTCCCCTGCAGTTACGGAAGGGCCGTTTTGGCCCCTTCCTCAGTTGTCCTCGTTATCCCGAATGTGACGGTATTGTCAACCTCGACAAAAAGGGTTGCATCTCTCCCCCAAAAGTCCCTCCGCTGCTTACGGACCTGACATGCCCCAATTGTGAAGCCCCGCTTAATCTTCGCCGCGGAGCGAGAGGCCCCTGGCTCAGCTGCTCGGCATTCCCTAAATGTCGTGGAAGGCTGGGTTGGAAGACTTTGGAAGAAAAGGCAAAAGATCGTTGGGAAAAAGCGCTTGAAGCTCATGAAACGGCGCATCCCCAACCCGTCATACGAAAACTGGACGGGACCCCGGTGGGGGATGCCTACAAACCCCTGATCATAAACATTCAAGAAAACGAGAAAAAGCCGGTGCCGTCATAATAGAGCCGAAAGCCGGAAATTTTCACTGGATTTCTCCCAGAGATCCACGGATCTTCAACTCCCTGGTCAGGACGCTTTGCATCCGCCACAAACTGAGTTTTCAAATGGAAATTAGATAAAGCCCTGCTCTTCACTCTTCTTCAAAGACTCTTCGAATTCTTTGAAAAATTCATCCTTTTCTTTCCAGTCCGGACCGAACCACTTATTGAAGTATCCTCCAAAGCGATCGAAGAGCTTAATCCAAACCGACCTTTCACCATTTAAGGTCACTTCTTCCAAAAATTCACGCAAATGGACCATATCCTCTTTTGGTATGAAGGAAATAGCCCCCAGTTTGATCGATTTTTTCAGCGCTTCGGGGGTAACGGCGTGAGCCGTCACCATGACCGTCGGAAAACCTTTGGCTACGGCATGTTTGAGAAGATCAAAACCATTGACACCCATAATATCCAAGACGACAACATCATATTTATTATCCTGAAGAAATTGGAAAGCCGCATCAAAGGTTCTTGCTTTATGGACGATACACATCTCAAACTCGTCTTCCAGACTCTCTAGAACATCAGGCTCATCATCAACCAGAAGAATTTTCTTGCCCTTCAGAGGTTCTTTTCTGTTCATAACCGCTTCTCACTATGCATTTTTTTACTTCCTCAAAAATTATATATACCAGAAATGCGAAGCCCGGTCAAAAGCACCTTCACATAGAAATGGGCTTTTCCATTCGATGTGACGGCCCCTCTTTCAAACACGCGAGTTCTTACTATTCAGGTTGTTTTTAGCCCGAAGTTCAATTTCTCAGAATAGCGGTGCAAATTCAATGGCCTTAAGCACTAATTTGAAGTATCATACTCAAATCAAGTGGAGCCATTGAACGACTTTGAACCGCATAACACGGAGACTTCGAACCCCATTTTAAAGGTTATTGGATAATATGAAATATGGACGCATCATCGGCACAGCGATCATTTTAGGCGGCATTTTTTTTGTGAATTCCGCCCTGGGTGGGACACTCTACAAATGGGTCGATGAAAAGGGCGTTGTTCATTTTTCCGACAGAAAACCCGAAAGCCCTAAAAAAATGAAGGGGTCGATAGAAGAACGAAATGTCGTTGACTCCCAGCCTGTCAAAAAAAATCAGAGTCCCAAACGCGAATTCGGGGCCAGGAGTCCCATTGAATATGCGATCAATTGCACCTTTACTATCAAGGGCTCAAAAAGCCTGGGAACCGGCTTTTTCTTGTCACCTGACGGCTTTGCCGTCACGTGCAGACATGTTATCGAGGGAGATTTCAACCAGGTCGCCTTGCTGAACGACCAAACAAAATTTCCCATAAGTGTCATATCAATGAGCCGCAACCACGATCTGGCGCTTATCCTCGTCATGGCCTCAAGCCAACCCCCGCATTTATCTATTCGAGATCCCGGGACCCTGATACCCGGCGAGCGCCTCTTTGCCATAGGGGCTTCAGCGGGGCTTCAAGCGACCATTACCGACGGTGTCTTCACTGGTTTTAGAAAACTCAAGAAGACTAACGGCCAGGTCATACAATTCTCTGCGCCTGTGAATCCGGGCAATAGTGGAGGGCCGCTGGTGGACGAAAAAGGAAGGGCTGTCGGCGTGGTGAGCATGAAATATCGTAAGAGAAGGGGGATCCCCGTCTCCGGCGTGGGGTTCGGTGTCCTATCACGTCACATTAAAGAAGAATACGGCGACTATTTACCTCAAGAATAGTAAAGGATCTTGCCGCATCGTAGATCCCCGCCCAATTGGGCGGGAAGAGGACCAGGCTTTGGTTGCACCCCATAGGGTGAGACCTGCATTGCATGCCTACATGACAACCGGAATGATCAATTTTATTTTTCAATATTTTATGATATGTAATATTGGTTATCCGGTGTTGGAATGGTAAAAACTCTCTCACAGGGATCATGATGAAGATCGCACAGTATTATAATAAAGAGAAGGTATACTTAGGATCTATCGAAAACGATCGCCTTGTCCCCCTGGATTTCCAGGGCACCATGCAAGAATATATTATGAACCCCCGCCCATTGGGGCCTACCGGCGAACCGGTCCCCACGAACGAGGTTCGATTCGCTCCCCCTGTTACCCGTCCTTCAAAGATCATTGCCATAGGTTTGAACTATCTCGATCATGTTAGAGAAAGTCACGGGGAGATGCCCGTAGCACCGGTTGTCTTTGCCAAGTTTCCCAATGCTCTGATAGGGCATCAGGATCAGATTTGCTGGCACAAAGAAATTACCCGAAAGGTAGATTTTGAAGCGGAGCTTGCAGTGGTCATTGGAAAAAATGCCTATCGCTGTGAAAAATCCGACGCCCTTGATGTTGTTTTCGGATACACCTGTGCCAACGACGTCAGTGCGAGGGATGTTCAGTTCGGTGACGGGCAATGGGTGAGAGGAAAATCGCTCGATACCTTCTGTCCGCTTGGCCCCTGGATTGTGACCCCCGATGATATTTCAGACCCCCACGACCTCAAGATAAAATGTTGGTTAAACGGCACAATCATGCAGGACAGCCACACCTCCCTGATGATTTTTAAGATCCCCTACCTCATCAGTTTTCTGTCCCATTGCTTCACGCTCACGCCCGGGGACATCATTTTGACCGGCACGCCCCATGGCGTTGGGGCTTTCCGTGATCCATCGGTTTACCTAAAAAACGGTGACGAAATCATTGTGGAGATAGAGAGCATCGGAAAACTTCAAAATACCTGCCGAATGAATTAAGATCTCGTGAGATTTTTTTACCGCCTGAATATTCCACTATTTTATTGTAGTGATCTGGAAACAGGCTAAAGAGATATATCCTGCCATCTTCAAAACTGCCTCGATCAGGAAAATGCCATGGCCCAAAAATCAAACGATCGAATATTGACAAAGACCTTCAACGGGTTCGAAGAAGAGACTCCCGGGCGTCAATCAAAGGCAGAGATCCTTGGACATAAATTAGAGATGTTCAAAGGCATGATCAACGCCGTAAGCGACCCCATGACTCTGGTCAACGAAGAATGCAGTATCGTTTGGGCCAACCAAGCGGCTAAGCGTATTTTTCATATCGTTTCCGTTGGCAAGGCCTGTGAGACATTTTTCCCAAAGGATAAACTTGATTGTGATTCCTGCCATATAAAAAAAATCCTTAAATACGGTGGTAGCCTTGAACACGAAATGGATTATCAAAGCCCGGATGGAAAAAATGCGACCTTTCGTTGTTTATCAAGCAGGATCACCCCCAACAAAACCGGACCGAAGACTCTGGTCACTGTTTTCCGTGATATCAGCAACCAAAAATATGCGGAAATGGCCTGTGATCATTTAAGGAACCAGATCAAATCCCGCACCAAACCCATCGAAAAAAATAATGAAACACTCCAATGGAAAATCAACGACCTTAAAAATACAGAAAAAGCGTTACGGGAATCGGAAAAAAAATACCGCCTCATTGTGGAGAATGCCAACGATGCCATTTTTGTCATGCAAGACGACGAAATCATGTTCTTTAACCTAAAGGCTCATGAAATCGGAAGGGACCTCGGGGTAAATCTGACGACTTCCTGCTTTACGCACTTTATCCATCCCGAAGACAGGGAGATGGTTGCCGATCGACACCTTCGACGACAAAAGGGTGAAAGCCTGCCGGCGAATTATTCATTTAGATTGAAAAACAACAACGGCCGCATCATGTGGGTTGATTTGAATTCCGTGCTGATCACCTGGGGAGGGCAACCGGCTACCCTCAATTTCATGAGGGACATTACCGCCCAAAAAAACCTTGAAACACATCTCTTCAACACTCAAAAATTGGAGTCTCTCGGGACGATTGCAAGCGGGATTGCTCACGATTTCAACAATCTCCTGATGGCTATCCAGGGAAATGCCTCTCTCATGTCCCTAGACATCGGGAGGAATGATCCGCAGCACGAAAGTCTTAAAAACATTGAAGGGTGCGTCAAGAGCGGTTCGGAACTCACAAGACAACTCTTGGGTTTTGCTAAGGGGACCCGATATGAACTCAAACCCACAGATTTAAATGAATTGATACAAAAAAGTTCGGATATGTTCGGTCATACAAGAAAAGAAATTCATATCCAAACCAAATTCGAACCCAACCTTTGGCCCGCTGAAATAGATCAGGGGCAAATCACACAGGCCCTTATGAATATCTATTTGAACGCCTGGCAGGCCATGCCCGGGGGAGGAGATCTTGTGCTCGTGACGGAAAACATAGAATTCGATGAAGTGTCCGCCGAATTCTCGGAGCTAAAACCCGGCAGATACGTGAAAATAGCGATAACGGATGAAGGCATCGGTATGGATGAAGAGACCCGGGGAAGAGTTTTTGAGCCCTTCTTCACAACCAAGGAAAAAGGAAAGGGCACGGGGCTTGGATTGACCTCCGCGTACAGTGCGATCAGCAACCATGGGGGTCTTATCAATGTCTCCAGCTCAAAAGGAGAAGGGAGTACTTTCAGCATTTATTTACGGGCCACCGACAAAAAAATCGAAAATAAAGAAACACCTTCCGAGCCGTTGCTCAGGGGCGAGGGCACTCTCCTTTTCGTTGATGACGAGGAAATCATCCTGAATATCGGGGTTAAGCTACTTCAAAAATTGGGGTATGAGGTGATCACGGCACGTAGCGGATTTGAGGCGATAGAAATATACCAGGCCAATAGAGACAGCATTGACATGGTCCTGCTGGATCTGGTCATGCCGGGCATGGACGGAGGTGAGACCTATGACAGATTGAAGGCCCTGAATCCGGATATCAAAGCGCTTCTTTCAAGCGGTTACAGCGTGGGCGGGAAAGCATCGGAAATTCTCAGACGTGGGTGTAACGGCTTCCTTCAAAAGCCCTATAGGATCAAAGCCCTTTCCATGAAAATCGGAGAAATTTTGAGGGATTGAAAAAATGCAGAGGATGCGGCTCTATCACTGTTCATAAAATCATGTGCATTCTTTTAATGGCCATAGGGATTCATCCCACATACAAACTCATCCTGGCTTCAAACCGGGACGAGTACTATTCGCGCCCCTCGTTGACCGCTGAATTCTGGGAAGACCGCCCCGACATCCTGGCAGGGAGGGATCAGAAGGCCGGCGGCACATGGCTGGGTATCACTCGTACGGGCCGTCTCGGCGCCTTGACCAATTATCGGGACCCATCCTCCTTGCGGGAAGACACCACCTCTCGGGGTGACTTGGTCGATCGTTTTCTCAGGGGCACCTTACAGCCGCCGGAGTACATTAAAGGACTTATTCACGAGGCCGAAACCTACAACGGTTTCAATCTCATTGTCGGCGAGAAAAACCGGCTCTACTGGTATTCCAACCGGGGGAACGGCTTTCGCGAGCTTAAACCGGGGATATACGGACTCAGCAATCGTCTCCTCGACACCCCATGGCCGAAAGTGGTTCGGGGCAAGAAGGCCATCGAAAGGGTCCTTTCAGAAAGTGGTGATCCGGAGCCCCCGGCCTTTTTCGAGATTCTCAGTGACCGCGAAGTCCCTGATGACAAGCTGCTTCCGGATACCGGGGTCGGCATTGAATGGGAAAGAAGGCTCGCCCCCCTTTTCATCATGAGCCCCGACTATGGAACTCGCGCCTCTACCGTTCTTCTCATTGACAAATGGGATCGGGTGACTTTCACTGAAAAAGCCTTTGGTCCCGGCGCACGGCACCTCTCAAAAATCAAAAGGGAGTTCCGCATCAAGCATTAAACGGATGTCTTGCCCTGCCCCCTATCAGCCCTCATATATCCGAAGCTTTAGAATTGGTTGTAGTGCGTAAATTCAGCCCGCTCACGCCTTTTTGGTGCCGGGGGTTCTTGATTGGGGTAGCCCACTGGAATGAGCACGACGACTTCATAGCCCTCCCCGACCTCTAGGACGCCCTTGGCTCTGTCATGTTCAAACATCCCGGCGATAACCGTCCCCAGCCCAAGATTATGGGCGGCCAGGCAGAGGGATTGGGTCGCGATGCCGATATCGAACATAAACCAGTCTCCAAATTTGGTGGTCACTTTCCCCTTGTAATACCCGGAACTTTTCAGCCTGGCGGCAAGGGCCAATACCACCGGGGCATGCGTGACAGCTCTTTGGGCGGGGTTGGTTTGTCCCAGAGCTTCGGCAAGTTCCGCTTTTTTCTTCGCGTCTTTGACCACGATCACTTCCCAACACTGGGTGTTTGCCCAGGAGGGGGACCACCGGACGGATTCAAGAATTTCTTCTAGCACCTGCTCCGGGATATCCTTTTCCTGGTATTTGCGAATGCTCCGCCTTCCTTTGACAATATCCAGAAATTCATTCATCGCTATCTTCCTCGTTTATAAATTCGATTTGCTGTCATGGATATCAGAAATAACCTCTTTGATCTTAAATTGAATGAGGGGAAAGCATTGAGGCACTTTAGGTTCACGGAGAGGGTTTAAAAAACCGACCGGTCTAATCCATCGCAGCAACCACCTTATAGCCCTCTCCTTCGAGAGCTGTTTTAATGGATTCCGTCTTGCAAGGAGTCAGACGAAAGTAGTAAATCCTGTCGCTTGCCATTTGGGGTTTTACACCCACATTGACAATATCACCGCCGGAATCGTGAATGATTTGCAGTGCCTTTTTAAAAGAGCCCGGCTCACGGCCTATGACGACATCAATTCTTGAACTGGCCTTCAGGATGCCCATCATGTCGATAAAGGCCCGCAGGATATCCGTCTGAGTAATCACGCCGACCAATTTGCCGTCCTTCACGACAGGCATACCACCGATTTTGTGCTTGTAAATGAGCTGTGCCGCAATTTCAATGTAATCATCCGGGCCCACTGTGACCGGATCCTTAATCATGAGATCTTTTAATGACACATCAGCCACCATGGAAGGTATGAACCCCGTTTTAAGGTCCGCCAATGTCACAAATCCCTCCAGCATGTTCCCCTGTCCAACCACGGGCAGGTGCCGAATAGAATTTGCTTTCATGATCTCAATGGCCTCATGAATTGAAGCCTTTTCCGTGATGGAAATCGGGTCGGGAATCATTAACGCTTTGATTTTCATGGCACTATCCTTAGAGTATTTCAGCGCAACAGGAAATAGCTTGCGATCAACAAGTCCATAGAATCCGATATTCTATACCCGTTTATGATGCCTTCATACATCACTGAGTCGATCTGCCTCCAGGGATCAATGCGGATCGTCTCCAAAAAACGAAACGGTTTTAATAAAAAAAGAATAGGTTAAAGAGGTAGGTCTGTCAAGGACATATCATTAAGGCATAAAAGGTGCTTACCAGGGGCAGGCTTTACCCCAAAATCGCAACATTGGGGTTTATGGTTTGAAGGTGTGCGGCTTTCTTTCGTCGGAGAAGATTTTGCTCAGGGGGATTGTATCAGGGTTTTATTTCCCGACACCGTTTCAGAAAGCGGATATCAAAAATTCTTTCCTCATAATCTGGGACTTGGTTAACGACCTCTCCTCCCTTGATGTAGCTGAAATTCATGGTGCGGTGCCAGTGTTCAGGAGCCGACTGTTCAAAGGCCGATCGCATTCTTCCATGATGGGAACCCCCTTGACGGAAAAAGGATCGGGTCTCCCATACGAAACCCGATCCCTTGTGCTGTCTTGACGTTGTGTGGTTGGCAATCAAACCATACCCGATGAAATCACCGTCGTCTCCAGGCAGGCACTCAACATCTTAGACGGAGAAAAATCAGAGTATCTGGCTGAGAAACAATTTGGTTCTTTCGTGTTCAGGATTCTCAAAAAAATGATCCGCCGTCCCTTCTTCTACAATCTGCCCCCCGTCCATGAAGATGACCCGGTCGGATACTTCTCGTGCAAACCCCATTTCATGTGTCACCACAGCCATGGTCATACCTTCTTTGGCCAGATTCTTCATGACATCGAGGACTTCTCCGATCATCTCCGGATCAAGGGCTGAGGTCGCCTCATCAAAAAGAATGATCTTGGGATGCATGGCAAGGCATCTTGCGATAGCCACACGTTGTTGTTGTCCGCCTGATAGCTGAGAAGGATAGACGCCTTCCTTCTCTAAAATACCGACCTTGTGAAGAAGTTCTTTCGCAATTTCGGTCGCCTCCGATTTGCTTCTCTTGCGGACAATCGTTTGAGCCAAAGTTACATTCTCGAGAACGGTCTTGTGCGGAAAGAGATTAAACAGCTGAAAGACCATACCGATTTCGGCACGGACTTTATTGATATCGACCATTTTGTCGTTGATATTGACACCATCAACAATGATCTCACCGCTGTCTATCTCCTCGAGTCGGTTTAGGCACCTGAGAAAGGTACTTTTTCCTGAACCACTGGGACCAATGATAACAACGACTTCGCCCTTCTTGATGTCGGTCTCAAAATCAACCAGGGCCTTCACTACCCTCCTGTCGGGGGTCTTATACGTCTTATAAACATGCTCGGCCTTAATCACTGATGGCAAGCCTCCTTTCGATATACTGGGTAGCCATTGAGAACGTAAAGGTCATGACCAGATACAGGAAGGCCACGGTAAAGTAAATCTCAAAGGCTGCGTAACTACGCGCTACTGCCTGCTGACCCTGAAACATGAGGTCTGCCAGGGCAATAACGGAAACAAGTGAGGAGTCCTTGATCAAAGATATAAACTGGCCGGCCAGGGGAGGAATGATCTGTTTGAAGGCCTGGGGCAGAATAATATGCCGCATACACTCGGCATATGTCATGCCGAGGGATCGCGCCGCCTCCGTTTGCCCTTTGTGAATGGCCTGAATCCCGGCCCTCACAATTTCCCCGACATAGGCTCCCGCAAAGATCGCCAGAGCGGCAGTTCCTGCCACAAAGGCGGACAGCCGAAGCACTGACCCTACAAAAAAGTAGATGATATAAAGCTGAACAAGGAGAGGCGTGTTCCTGATAAGCTCTACATAAGCAAGGGAGATGCCTTTCGTTACAGGCTCCTTAGACAGTCTGGCGATACCGACGATCGTGCCGATAATAATCGCAAAAATAATTGCGACAAAGGAGATCTTCAACGTCAGCACAAAACCGATCATCAACACCCCCATTCTGAGTCTGGGGACCGGATCGTCCGCGGACTTTGCTCCGTAATAGAAAAGCATTTCCGGGATTCGCTCCCAATGCCAGGGATATGTAATGCCTTTATTGATAAAAAAATAATAAATGGCACCGACAATAACAGCTAACACACACAGCGTTATTAATGATCGTATACTGAAGCGCAAACCTATTCTCCTAATTTAAAAAAAAGGGGGATGCTTCCGCGCCCCCCCTTATGTTCTTCGTTACTGTTTCTTGGCCAGTTCATTAATGTAATCAACAAACCATTTTTGTTTAATCTGCTCCCACCGGCCGTCGCCTCGGGTCTGGCGCAGAAAATTGTTCAAAAAATTGAGGAAATCCGGATCACCCTTCCGAATGGCCCACGCCAGGGGTTCATAGGTGAGGGGAGTATAGAGACCGACGGTACTTTCTTTATATTTTGCTGCAAAAACACGAACCTGGGGCTCATCATAAATAAAGGCGTCCGCGATGCCGTTGGCAACCTGAAGGGCACCTTCCGCCTCTGTTTTAAAGAATCGGTGCTCAGCATTGGGCATCAGTTTCTGGGCGGTAAAGGAGCCGGTCACACCGAGTTTGCTGGTAACGATGACACCTTTTTTATTCAAGGCTTCAGGAGTCTTATACTTATCGACATTCTTTTTATTGATCAGCATGCACTGGCCGATATAGTAGTAGGGATCGCAGAAATTGACTTTGAGATTTCGTTCCTGGAGTGCGGTCATGCCCGACATGATGATGTCGAATTTGTGGGTCATAAGGGCCGGAATAATGCCTTCCCAAGCCGTATTGATTAATTTGACCTTTTTTTCGCCACCCTTACCGAAAATGGCCTTACCCATCTCATAGGCCATGTCCACGTCAAAGCCGACGATATTTCCCTTCTCATCCTGCATTTCAAAAGGCTGATACCCGGCTTCCATTCCGACTAAAAGCTGTCCGCGTTTTTGAATTTCCTCAAGGGTGGATGCCTTAGCCAAATCTTCCGTCGACAAAGCCATCGCAGAACCCAGGCTGAAGAACACCACAAACATTGAAATCAAAAATGCACTCAGTATCTTCTTCATTGTAAGCTCCTCTCTTGGTGATAATGGACGAAAATGACAGCTGATTCAAAAATCTGGGCTTTGTTTTGGCCCACTTTGATGAGCGTGTCCTATCACCTCCCTTCGGTTTTATCATATAAAGCATGGTAATGTCTTTTTATCACAAAAAGCCCTCAGCCTTGACCACTTTTTCATATTTTTTCATAAAATAAACAAATAATTGAGTTGAACATACCAAATATTTCCCGAACTTTACAAAAGATAACTAAACAATGTCAATAAGTTTGTGTATCACATTGCACGCATTTTTTCAGAAATCAGGAACGCAGTTTCCAGAATTTTAGGGATTTTCGTCATCGAAAGGTTATCAAACCGATGGAACGATCTCTATTGAGCGGGGACATCATCTTCGGATTCTGCAGGATTCAGGTCATTCTCGCCGGAGTGGTCTCGTCAGACAGGTTGGTCCCCCTGCCCCCTTGAGGCAAATCTCCTTACCCTCAAATTCATGAACTTCGACGCCCGCCTTTTCGAGTCGTTTCTTGGTGATCGAATTCCCGCCCAACATGACGCATTTTCGCGGAGCCACTGCCAGAACGTTGCAGCCCATAGTGTCAAACTCCTCATCCGGGACTTCCACGAGTTCCATGCCTCTGGACCGTAAAGCCTCCCGGAGAGGGACCGGCATCAAGGGAGAATAAACCAGCGCGAGATCGTGATCCAGGGGGCTCAAGACAGACATCAAATGAAAGACGTCATCGGGTCCTTTCCAGTGGGGCAGATGCACAATGATCAATTCCTTGATCAAGCCTTTCAGCAGTTCCCCAAGCTGGCGGATGCCTTCATCGTTGGTACGATAACCGCGCCCGACAACCAAAGCGTCTTCATCGATCCAGGCGACGTCCCCGCCTTCGACGCACCCGGTCCCCGTGATCCGTCCGTGAACGGGAATATCCTGATCCCGATAGAACGCTTCCTGCAATGACGGTTCATTCTGTCGCTGAGCCTTCCCCATATTGCAGAGGATCATCCCCTTCTTGCAGACGATGGCGGCATCCCGGGCGTAAAGGGAATCCAAACAGACCCTTTCATCTTGAGGCAGAAAATACAGTTTTATATCAAAGTTCCTGAGCAGATCGGAAAAACGTTCAAACTCTTCAATAGCCCGCCCGAGGTCCGGCTTATCCGAATAGTTCAAACGGCGCCATTGTTGATCGATGACGTCGGCACTCACAAAGGCATTTCGCGCATGTTTCACAAGCATACTCTTAATCACGTCGCATTCGGACTGTTTGAAGCTCATCATATTTTCGGCATCCCCTCTTAATATGCATTATTCGCTCTCTTCACGTTCCCTGATGATTCGGGCAAACCGACTCAACAATCGCCCTCCCCAAGGACTCTCGGCGCATTTCTCTATCAAGGCATCCGGATCTTTGCCCTCATCCTTCAATTCCTTTCGAAAGGTCTCGATATAGTGAATGCCTATGAGAGCATTGAATTCCGGATGAAATTGGATCCCCCACGCACATTCGCCCATTAAAAATGCCTGATGCGGATCCATCGTGCTCGATGCCAGCAAAAGGGCTTTGGGCGGCAAAAACAATACGGACTGGGAATGACATACATGGACCTTCAAGGAGGATGGAAACCCGGCGAAAAGCGGATCATTTTCTGCTTGGGGGGTCGGCCTCAGGTTGACGGTCCCGAATTCCCTTCCTCCCGGGTTGTCTCCGACTTTCCCCCCCATGGCATGAGCCAACAATTGATGCCCGTAACAGATTCCCAGTATAGGGATATTCCCTTTGACCGCTTCCGGCAGCCAGGCAGCCGTTTTCTCACTCCAAAGCTGGTGTTCCGTAACCATTTCATGGGAACCGGTGATCACGATTCCGGAAATCTCCCGATACTCAGGGAAGGGATCTCCATCACACACATTGATAATCCTGGCCTCTTCCTTCCGGATCCCCATACCCGATATGATCCAGTCCTCGAAATCTCCCTCTCGCGATTTGAGCGAGTCAAATGTTTTTCCGACTTTAATGACGGCGATTCTTTTCATGAAATGAACTCAAGTGATTAAACCCTATAGGATAAAGTTGGCGAGTTTAACAATTTCCCCAAAAAAGGTCGCGAAACGAAACCTTAACGTTTGGCGCTTTCTTTGCCCCGGTGAAAACCCTCGCTGCGAGCAAACTAAAGCCTGGTCCTCTTCCCACCCAATTGGGTGGGGATCTACGACGGGCCGGGATTCTCTACTTGCCTCTTGGAGTGTTGTCTTGTCTGTCGCTCAGAAAGCCGATACCCTTATGTCTGTCGCCATCCTGATAGATCTGAAGAAAATAGCCGTTTGTGCATTCCGGAAGATGGAGAACACGAACCACAAAGGCATAGGCCGCGTACTCCGGGGCAAACTTTTTCAATTGATTCGGCTTATTCAATAGAAAATTTTCCCTGAAAGTGGTCTCCTTCTGGTCAGGATATATGGCGATGGACACAATTCGCGCCTCCACGAGATCATTGAAGAAATGGGTGCCGAATGAAACCTCCGGTGTGCTGCCGTCTTCCGCAAAAGCAATTTCACCCAAAACGAGTGTCCGGTTGATGTCTTCGTATCCTACTCTTACCCCAAGATTAATGTCGTTACTTCCCCAGCGGCCCGGTCCGAAGAGTCCGTACCGTTTGCCCTCTAGCAACCTGTTGAGTTTACTTACAATCCGTCCAACCGTTATCTTTTCTTCGTAGGTAGGAATTTGACTGTAGGCCTTGGGATCGACATAGACAAAATATTCGATGTCTTTAATGACACTGTTCGAGACGATCCGGCTGTTCGTAAAAAGAATGGCTTCATCGGAGATGTTTTCCGGTAGTTCGACCTGCTCCAATTCCTGGGCGACCGCGAGAGTGCGGCATTGCAAGAGGTAGAGCATTTCCTGATCCCACGCGAATTCAACGTCAACGGGTTGCCCATAGGCCTCTTCCAGTTTACGCAGTATCTTCTTCATGAGCGACACAAAGGATGTCTTCTTAAGAAAGTTATCGAAGGTGACACATCCGCTTGAAACATCCACCTTCTGCCCTTTAAACATAGGTGCAGAGAGATGTCCCGCCTGATTAACGGAAAGGGCATAGAAGTGCGCCTCCCCGGATGTCCATTTCATGACATCATGAAATAGGAGGGACTCAACCAACCCCGTCTCAAGATTCAGGGCATCCACGACTTTCTGGGAATATTTTGCGATCTGCCCGGCATCCACTTCCGGTCGAAGGGTGGGATGGCTCAGAGGGATCATGCGAGGATAATCCGATCCTACCCGGTCTACGGCACGGGTTCCGAGCCCGAGAACCAAACGGACAATGCCGTCCTCCTTGCGGATTCTCGGCGTCCACCTGTAAGGGTTATGTGAATAAGCAACCCCCGAAGCGAAAGGGAAGAAATGCTTCCCGTAACGGCGTCCCACTACCTTTTGGACAAGAACACTCATCTTCTCATCAAAATCAAGGAGGTTATGATCCATTCGGTAGAGGATGGGAGCAGGTCCATAGGTACTCATGTGAACCCGTTTGAGTCCCCAGATGAACTCATTAAGCCTCCTGTCCAGGTTCCCCTGGTTTGCCAGGAAAACGGAATCATATTTCCCGGAAAAGGCGGACCCGAAATTGTCCTCCAGGAGGCTGGAGGACCGAAGGATGAGGGGATGCTCACCCACTTGATCGAGAAAATCGCGAAAGGTCTCCACAACGTCCGGGGGATACGAGGCCTTTTCAAAAAGCTGAGCGATGTTCTTGTACTCCTCCTCGATGGCTTCCCTGGTCTTGTACTTCTGGCTGTGGAAATAGTATAGCTCATTGAAATCGATAAAATCCGAAAAATTCCCCGAATTAAAGTAATAGGATTCAGGGATGACCACGTGCTTATCCAGTTCCGAATCTTTTTCCTTGAGCCGGGGCAACACAATTTTATAGGCCAGAAACATGCCCGCAGCCTTTCCACCGATTTTTCCCGGTCTCCGCCGGTTCCAGTAGCTGTGGTCAAGCATTTCGTCCACATCGCGTATCGTGATATAGTGCTTGCTGATCCCGATAAAAGGGAGCTGGTTGGATATGAAGTGATTGATGAGGGCTACCCGGACACCCTCGGCCTCAACGGGATCAATAAAGAGATCTCCCTGGGGCACATCGCAAAACCCCTTCAGGGCGTTCTGAATCTTTTTTGAAGTCACACCTTCCGTGTTTACCACCCGGTTCAGGATCCGAAAAAGTTCTTCTTTCCTGGCCAGGTTAATGTAATTTTCAATCTCCTCCTCTGTAAAATGATTCGCGAAATACAGGTCGATCAGGGCGCTCTTGTATTCTATCAGGTTTTCTTCGCTCGCCGGCAACCCTTTTTTCTCAAGTCCTTCAACGGCCTCCTTTTCAAGGGTTCCCGGATCGATCACGCCCCGTTTTTCCAAAGCAGAAACGAAGATGGCGTGCATACCGTCGAGAAGCTGCGGGTATCGCATCATTTTCCGATACATCCGGTAGGTAGTGACAAGATCCATATGAACTCTCTTCAATACCGGAAGACTTTCGTTGTCCGGTGTTTCACCAATCTGAAAGTTTGGTTCAGGCTATTGTTGCAACGCTAGGGTTGAGGCTGTTTCCAGGGGTGATGAAGTAACGGCATAACGGCGTGACGAAAAAAATGCAAGACTTTCATTATCCCGTACGCCATCACTCCATCGTATTAATTTTATCCTACCCGTTAAGGATTCTTAATGACGCCCCCGGCGGGAAGACACCGTCCTACACCCACCCTCTAAGCTTGCAGGCCTCGACCACCCTGGCAACGGACACGAGATAAGCCGCCTGACGCATATTGACCTTCCTCTCCAGATGCATTTCATGAACGCTCCGAAAGGCACGGGACATTTTCTCCTCGAGTCTCGAATGGATTTTCCCAAGCTCCCAGTAGAAATTATAGGTATTCTGGACTTGCTCAAAATAGGAGACTGTTACGCCCCCCGCATTAGCAAGAAAATCGGGCAACACGATAACACCCTTTTCATAGAGGATATTATCCGCCTCGGGTGTTGTGGGTCCGTTGGCCAGTTCGCAGATCATTTTGCATCTCAGGTTCGCGGCATTCTTCTCCGTGATCACATTCTCCAGGGCAGAAGGAAAAAGAACCGTCACCTCGCTCTCAAGGAGGTCATCATTGCTGATCTCCTCAGCCCCTGAGAAACCATTTACCCCACCGGTCATCAGTTTGTGATCAATGAGCGCCTCGACATCAATCCCTTTGGGATGATACACACCCCCTTTGGAATCAGAGGCGGCCACCAGCTTGAGCCCGAGGATCTCGCTTCCCAACCTGGCAGCAAATTGCCCTGCATTTCCGAAGCCCTGAATCGCCATGGATTTTCCCTCCAAGGCCATACCGTAAGCCCCGGCCGCTTCCCGGGTCACATAGATGCCGCCACGCGCCGTGGCATCATCCCGCCCCTGACTGCCTCCGATAGGAATGGGTTTGCCCGTTATCACCCCGGGATGTTTTTGTCCTACTATCGTTTCGAATTCATCCATCATCCAGGCCATAATCTGCGGAGTGGTGTAAACATCAGGAGCAGGAACATCCAGGGTCACTCCCAGGGAACGGGCAATCGCCCTGACATACCCGCGGGCCAACCTCTCCTTTTCGGTCTCGGTCATTTCCTTGGGATTGCAGATGATGCCCCCCTTCCCTCCTCCCAGAGGGATATCGACCACCGAGGTCTTCCAGGTCATCCATGCGGCCAGAGCCCTGACCGTGTCGATCGTCTCATCAGGATGCCAGCGAATCCCTCCTTTGGCCGGCCCCCGGGCCGTGTTGTACTGCACTCGAAAAGCGTGAAAGATTTTGGTTGAACCGTCGTCCATTTTAATGGGGAAAGTAACTTTTATTTCCTGTTGGGGCCACCGTAGAAATTCGTGGGTGGCATCATCAAGCCCCAGTTTTTCGGCGGCATCGTCCAGTTGTTGTTGAGCGATCTTGAAGGGATTCAAACTATCATCCATGATTGCCTCCTTAAGAGAAACATCAATGAATTCTCTTTAGCACATAAGATTACGAACTGCGGACCTAAGATATCATTTCAGTTAATTTATCATCTCCACTATGATTGATTTTTGTCTGTTCAATCAACGATTGGTCGCAGGTCCATATATAATCCGATCCTTTAGAATGAAATGATGCGCTCTGGGCTGCTTTTCCGGAGATCATCATTTCTTTGATCTCACGTGCTTTCTCAATTCATTGACAATTCTATGCTTCTTGAAAAATATAATTTTGGGTCTATAACGCGATTTTTATTTTTGTGCAAGCCACTTTTACAACTTTTATTCCAAGTCGCCTATCCGTTAGATGCGACGGTATTGGATCCTTTATAGTCGTATCGAACACTTAGTCAAGACAAAAGACGAAGAGGAAAAGACATCGTGGGACGAAACAGTGAGAGATTTGGTAAGGATTCTACCCGGTATGCGGAAAAGAATGAAAAGAAAAACAAGAGTTAATTTAGTGTCTTGCCGTTCAGCGAATCAGCAAAAAAACACGCAACATAGTGTTGATTCGATAACTCGCGAAGTTCGGGAACCTCTCGAGCGCAAATATCTTTGGCATAGTGGCATCGCCCGTGGAAGACGCACCCTTGGGGAAGATCAATGGGGGTGGGGACTTCTCCTTTCAACTTGACATGCTTCGGTTTCTTTTGTCCGAGTTTTGGAATAGCGCTCAGCAGGGCCCTTGTATAGGGGTGCATCGGATTTTCAAAAAGGTCCTTGGTTTTTGCCAACTCGCAAATAGTCCCCAGGTACATGACAGCCACACGTGTGCTGATATGGTCCACGACTGAGAGATCGTGGGTGATGAACATGTAGGTCAAACCTCGCTTTTCCTGGGCCTCCATCATCAGGTTTAAAATTTGGGCCTGAATGGAAACATCCAGGGCCGAGACGGGCTCGTCAGCCACGATGAACTCAGGGTTCACCATCAATGCCCTGGCAATACTGATTCTCTGCCTTTGGCCCCCGGAAAACTCATGGGGATAACGGTCCGACCATTTGGGATCAATGCCGACCTGTTCCATGACATCTGCGACACGCTCCCGCACATCCTTCTGGGAAACGGATCGCTGATGGAAAAGGATAGGTTCTTCCAGCGTCCTCTTAACGGTCATGCGGGGATTCAGGGAGGCATAAGGATCCTGAAAAATCATCTGCATCTTGGCCCGATAGGGGAGCATCTGCGAGGGTGAAAGATGATCGATCCGCTTTCCGCGGTAAAGCACTTCACCCTTTTCAGGGGGGTAGAGCCCCAAAACGGTTCTTGCCAGGGTAGATTTACCGCACCCACTTTCACCCACCACGCTGAAGGTCTCACCGGGGAGGATGAATAAACTGACATCATTGATCGCTTTGACGGTGGTCCGTTTCCTGACCAGGCGTCCCTTTTGAAAGGAAAGCTGGTCCAAGAGGCCACCGGAGATATCAAAGTGTTTCACAAGATGGTTGATGGTCAGCAGGGGGTCGTTTATTTTCATAATTAGAACGCTTTCTGATGATTCAGCCCTTTCCAATGACGTGACAGGCAATCATCTGCCCGTATTCTCCCACGCTGATGAGACTCGGGACCTCCGTCTCGCAGATTTTCTGACTCACTGTGCACCGGGGATGAAAGGCACAACCGGGCGGAATGTCGGTCAGCGTGGGCATCGTACCGGGGATCTGGTTTAACCGCTTCTCGTCGGTGAGAATGCCGCCCGGAATAGCCTTGATGAGTCCCTGGGTATAGGGGTGGCTGGGATGTTTAACGATGGCTTCCGTTGGACCTGTTTCAACGATCTTGCCGGCATACATGACTGCGATCTTCTCCGTGACCTGCGATACCACCGCCAGATCGTGGGTGATCAGGATGAGACCCATGTCCTCAATCTCACAGAGCTCGATCAGGAGGTCCATGATCCCAGCCTGAATGGTGACATCCAGGGCCGTTGTCGGTTCATCGGCAATAATGAGGGACGGATCGGTGACGAGTGCAATGGCGATCACAATCCTCTGACGCATGCCACCGGAGCATTCATGCGGGTATTGAGAAAGCCGCTTCTCGGGAGACGGGATATAGACCTTTTTGAGCTTCTCCAGGGCAATGTCCATGGCGTCGGCTCTGCTGATTTTCTTGTGAGCCTGTATGGTCTCGACCATCTGGGTGCCGATCGTCAGCACCGGGTTAAGGGTCATCATCGGATCCTGGAAAATCATGCTGATTCGATGGCCCCTCAGGTCCCGGAGCTCTTCATCCGTTAATTTATTGACCTCTCGACCTTCGAATAAAATTTTTCCTCTGGAAATATAGCCGGGCTTACTCAACAAATTGATGATTGCGAAACCCGTCACGGATTTCCCTGCACCGCTTTCACCCACCAGTCCCAGTTTTTCCCTTTTATCAAGGGTGAAGCTGACCCCGTTGATAGCGGTCAAGTCACCGAAACGCAGACCAAATTTGACTTCCAAATCTATGACTTCCAGCAAATGCCTCATGTCTTTCCTAACCTGAACGCTTCAAACAAATACCAAATGTCTCGCGATGTGTTCCTGCTTCTATCCCTTGTACAGCTTCGGATTGAGAACATCTCTCAGCCAGTCTCCCAGAAGGTTGATGAAAAGTACAAGTGCAATCAGAAGAAGACCCGGGAAAATCGTGATCCACCAGGAACCGCTGAAAATGTACTCGAATCCTGACCGGATGAGAGATCCTAATGACGGCTTGGTCACAGGCATTCCCAGCCCCAGGAACGAAAGAGCCGCCTCATTCATGATGGCATTGGCCACCTGGAGAGTGGAAATCACGAGCACGGCCGTCATGGTATTCGGGAGGATATGTCTCACCACGATGAGTTTTCGACTCAACCCTATGACCCGGGCCGCTTCCACGTATTCCTTGTTCTTTTCTCCCAGAACGGAAGCCCGAACAGTACGCGCATAAACGGGCCACTCCGCCAAACCGATAATAATGATCAACAGGGGGATGGCCAATTCTTCATAGCGGCTCACACCAAAGGCCACCTGGAAGATGGCGCTGACGAAAATCGCGACGATCAGATAGGGAAAGGAGAGCTGAATATCCGCGATTCGCATCAGCACCGAATCGACCTTTCCGCCAAGGTACCCGGCGCTCAGTCCAACGGTAATGCCCAAGAAGGCCTGCAGCAGGACAGCCCCGCAACCGATAATGATCGACAGCCGCAATCCGTAGAGCATGGTGCTCAGCAAATCCCGCCCCTGGACGTCGGTTCCGAATATAAATTCCCTGGTGCCCTCTTCCATCCAGGCAGGCGCTATTTCGGAGTTCAGAATATCGATGTTGTTCGCATCATAGGGGTCATAGGGGGAGATCATCGGAGCCAGGACACTCAGAAGGACAAGAATGACCAGAATGGTGAAACTCAAAATGGCGATACGATCTCGCTTGAAACTGTAAAGAAGGTATGACGCTTTAAAACGCTCCCAATGTCTCTTCATTTTCTTCCCGTTATTCTGATAGTCGGATTCACCAGCCCGTAAATGATATCAACGATGGTGTTGACCGTCACGAAGAGGGCTCCCACGACCATCAGATAAGCCACCAGAAGGGAGGTATCCGAACGCTCAACGGCCTCCAGAAACATGAACCCGATACCCTGCCACTGAAACACGGTTTCGGTAAGAATCGTGAAGGCGAAAAGGATGCCGATCTGAACGCCGAAGACCGTGATGACCGGAAGCAGGGTATTCTTGAATGCATGAACAAACCAGATACGCTTTCTGAAGAGGCCCTTTGCCCATGCAAACTTGATGTATTCCGTCTCAAGGATCTCCATCATCTCGCTCCGTATCAAACGAATAAAGAGCGGCAACATGATGGAGGACAGTGCGATGCTCGGCATGATGAGATGTTTCAATCCATCCGCGGTCAGCAACCCGCTCTCCCAGCCCCAAACATTGATGGTTTCTCCCCGACCGTATGAGGGCATCCAGCCCAGTTCCACGGAAAAAACGAAAATAAGCATGATCGCCGTCAGGAAAACCGGAATTGAAACGCCTAAGGTACTGAAAGCCATGGTAAATTTTGAAAACCAGTTGTTAGGCCGGATTGCGGTATATACCCCTACTGGCAGGGAGACGAAGATAAGGATGAGGGTGGTCGCAAAGACGAGTTCAAGTGTCGCGGGCGCTTTTGAAAGAATCACGTCGACATTAGGTTTGGCGTGATGAAAGGATATTCCCAAGTCGCCGTGACTGACTTTTTTCACATACCGGGCGAACTGAATCATAAAGGGATCATTCAGGCCCAGTTTGTCTCGAAGGGCCTCCCTTTCTGCGACAGAAACCCTTTCTCCGACAATATCACGTATCGGATCCCCGATCTGGTTCTTGATCGCAAAACCCACAAAGCTGACCACCAGCATGACCAGAATGGATTGGGTGATACGTCTTATGATGAATGCGAACATCTTATGAACTCTTTTGGACTTCTAATAGACGTGTTTGGGGCAGGCCGCTGCTCTGGGCAACGATGACCTGCCCCGAAGGATTCCGCTCTGCACCGCAAAGGGCAGTCCGATCCTAATGGACGACGAGATCTCCAAAGTAAGGAAAATTCATCGTATTGATGATAGGCGCGACATCAAGATTTTTCTTGGCCGCATAGGAATGGTTCTGCCAATGGAAAGGCACGAAAGCCGCATCATCGTACAGAATCTGCTCAATCTCTTTCAGCATCTGCGCCCTTTTTCCCAGATCGGTCTCCGTCTGGCAGGCCAGAGTCAATTCATCAATCTTCTTATTACAGTAATTGCCACTATTATACTGGCCATATCCCGTTTCCTTGTTCGGGCACATGGCCAGAAATTCGGTGAAATTTCCGGAATCTTCCGTGTCCGAATGCCACCCGATAAGCTGGAAATCCCCCGGTTGTTTGTCGAACTCATCCCAGTACTGTGCCTTGGGCATAGTCTTTAAATTGATTTTTATACCGATCTTGGCCAGCATGGAAACAAAGGCCTCCGCGATCTTCTCATCATTCACATAGCGATTATTGGGGGAAATCATGGATGCGGAAAAACCCTTGGCATATCCTGCTTCTTTCATCAGGGTCTTGGCCTTTTTGAGATCATAGCGAGGAACCAGGGATTCCTTGTAGCCGGCATAGCCCTTGGGGCTCTGCTGGCCAGCGGGTGTGGCGGTGCCCTTCATAATCTTTTTGGCGATACCGACGTTGTTGACGGCATGCACGATGGCCTGCCGAACCTTTAGATCCCGGAGAGGTTCCAGACGTTTCTGATTCATCTGAACCGTGATGATGCGACCGCCGGGGTAGGTGAATAGATTGACATTTTTGTCTTTTTTGATTCGGTCAAAATCCTGGGGGGGCACCGGCGTAATAAAATCCACGTCCCCGGCAAGCAGGGCCGCCACGCGAGTTGCTTCTTCTTTGATGGGGGTGAGGATAATCTTATTCACATTTCCCGGAGAGGCTTTGTCCCAGTAATCCGCAAACTTATCCAGGACCATTTTCACACCGTGGTCCCGAAGGCTTACTTTGTATTTCCCGGTTCCGCTTTCATTGAACTTGGCAAAGGAATGGCCGACTTTCACGCAGGCGTCCTTGGGGGTCCCCTTATCATCCGTACCTGTATAGAATTTACTGTCCATGGGGAAAATATAGGTGGCCATATTCAGGAGCAGTGCGTAGGGTTTCTTGGTCTTGATATCCACGGTATGATCATCGACTACTTTAGGTTCTTCGAACAAATCAAAGAGTCCTTTGAAATCCACACTCTTCTTCAGTCGATTTACTGTAAACTTCACATCTTCCGCCGTAAAAGGATTTCCAGAGTGGAATTTGACACCCTTTCGGAGATAAAATCTCATGGTCAAATCGTCCATTCTTTCCCACTTTACGGCCAATCGCGGTCCGAATTTCATGTCCTGGGTCCAGCGTACCAGTGGATCGAAGACCCAGTGGGAATACTGGAGCATCCCGCCGGACAATTGCTCCTGCGGATCCATGGTTTTTGGGTCGGCATCCAGTGCCAATTTGAGCGTCTTGGCCTGCACCATGCCGCAAAATCCAAAAACCAACAATAAAGACAGACAGATCGACAGATACTTTCTCATGGGAACCTCCTTTAGAAATGATGTCTTGAAATGCGTAAAAAAAACCAACGGATAGCCATGTTTTTTAAAAATTGCTTCGGACGTAGAATTATGAGAACCGATATGTAATGTCAAGTAAATATCATGGGATGTTTCCATTTATGTCTCACCGAGTTACCCCGACATATGCAGGTTGATTCGAACAGTGTAATAATTAGAGAATGCTCCAGAAAAAAATAATCAGAAACGCTGCTTGATCTAAAAGAATAGGAGAATTGTACCCCGGTGTCAATAGAGAACCATGTCTGACCGGGGGACAGTATACGCCGCCGACATGTTTGACTGCAACAAAAAAAAGTTTGACATGAATAAACCGCGCTGTTAATATTCCTTTATTATAGTATAAAAGGTACTGAAACATGGATATTCATGAGGAGGTCAAGGCCCTCAAACTTGGGAGCCAGATTCGGCAGATTCGTAACCGAAAACGGCTTACTCTCAAGAATGTCTCAGACGTGACGGGTCTTTCCAAACCATTCCTTTCCCAGATTGAAAACAATCTTACCGTCCCTCCTATTGCAACACTTCTAAAAATCTCCAAGGCTCTTGGTGTCGATATAGGACACTTTTTTCAAGAGACCCCCTCGCCAAACCGCATTGCCGTCGTTCGATATGAAGACCGACAAAAAGCCGGCCGCCATGAACAGGACGACCGGTTCAACATGGGATACCGATATGAATCTCTGGCCCACCCCATGACGGAAAAACACATGGAACCCTTTATGGTGGAAATTAATGCCAGAGACGAAAACGATCTTCTCTTCTACAACCACGCCGGCGAGGAATTTCTATTTGGCCTCGAAGGAGAGACGGAATTCAGGGGCTCCGACCGGGTCATTGTGATCGGCCCGGGTGACAGCCTCTATTTTCATTCGGATACACCTCATGCCTTGAGGGGATTGGGCGGCAAGAAGTCCAAGGTCCTGGCGGTCGTCTACTCTCCGAAATAGAGACTTTTCGGGCAGGCACAAGTCATGGGCAACTCACTACTTAAACACATGGTCGCATGTCGCTCACGAATAAGTTTGACGACCTCCCCACGTTATCTTGGGTGCGGTTTATGTCTTAGCTCGAACCTTTAGATCAACGCAGGGCTGTCTCGTTTATCCTATTGTTGCAGGGGTTTAAAAGCGCAGGAGGGAATACATGCAGGAAATTCGGTTTCATGGAAGGGGCGGTCAGGGCGCCGTTATCGGTTCTGAAGTCCTGGCCCATGCCTTCTTTATCGAAGGGAAATATGTGCAGGCCTTCCCGGCTTTTGGTGTGGAACGCCGCGGTGCCCCGGTCATGGCCTTTTGCCGCATCGATGAAAGCCCCATTCATCTGCGTAACCAGATTTACAAACCGAACCATATTGTCGTCCTCGACCCCACCCTCATCGAGAGCACAGGGGTCACCAATGGCTTAAAAGAGAAGGGCAGTGTCCTGATCAATGGAAAAAAGAAATCCGATTATTACAGAAAACTGCTGGGTCCCCGCTTCGAGGTCTATATTGTGGACGCCTCATCCATTGCGGCTCAGCATCGGCTTGGCTCTCCTGCCAATCCTATTGTGAATACCGCCATCCTTGGTGCATTTTCCAAGGCCACAGGGCTTCTGAGCATCGGCGCGGTCGAACAGGCCATCGAAGAGTATGTCCCCACGAAAACAGAGGACAACAAGAAGGCGGCCCTCACCGCCTATGAACAGGTTGTAAGCGCAAAATGAAGCTCCCCGCAGTCAGGCCATGGCGTGACGGGGTATCACGCGGAATTACGGCGTAGCCAACCCGTCTTCGCTCTAACGAGCTTCGCCGTGGTTCGTCTCGCTATCATTGTCGGGCCGAAGCCCCTGGCGAAGGCTGATCATCCCTGCAATCCCGCTTTCAGCGGGACAGGGCATTCTGGCGAAGCCGAACAAATGACCCGCCCCAGGAGGGAATGACCATCATGTCTATGATCAAACGTAGCGTATTGGCCCGGCAATTCGGAATCAAGACCTGGAGAGAATTCCCGCCCATGAACACCTCTCTGGGGACCATGCTTCACAACCAAACAGGAAGCTGGCGCTACCTGAAACCTATCTATGAGGACAAGACACCGCCATGCCAGAACGCGTGCCCGGCGGGCAATGACATTGAAGGATGGATAAAACTCCTTCAGAACGGAGATTTCAAACAGGCCTATTGGCATCTGAAACGGGAACAACCTTTTCCCGCTATGCTCGGCCGGGTCTGTTTCACCTTTTGTGAACCCGCCTGCAATCGGCTTGAGCTTGACGAAGCCGTCGGCATTCGGGAACTGGAACGATTTCTGGGTGACCAAGTCCCTTTGTCGACGCCTCATCCCGATCTGCCGGATGGAAACGGAAAGCGCTTGGCCGTTGTCGGCTCAGGCCCTGCCGGGATGTCCGCGGCCTATTACGGGAGACTACTCGGATACGACGTCCATCTCTTTGAAGCCCTCCCGGTGATGGGGGGCGTTCTACGGGTGGGCATCCCCGCCTATCGACTCCCCCGGGAACTCGTCGAAGCTGAATTTGAGGGTCTCAAAAATATGGGCATTGTTATGAAGCCCAACACGCCGGTCGGGGATGTCGAGGCCCTGGCCAAACTTCGAAACGCATTTGATTATATTTTTCTTGCGACCGGTGTACATCTGAGCATGAAACTCCTTGTCAAAGGAGAGGATGAAGGCAGGGGCGTGTTGAGCGGTCTTGCCCTCCTGAAAAAAGTCGCCCAGAGTGAACCGGTTCATCTCGGAAAGAAGACAGCCATTATCGGGGGAGGCAATACGGCCATAGATTGTGCCAGGACAGCGGTTCGCATGGGGTGCGATGTCACGGTCCTATACCGCCGTTCTGAGGCAGAAATGCCTGCCCATCCTGAAGAAGTCCGGGAGGCTCGGGAAGAAGGGGTACAATTTCGTTTTCTGGCAGCCCCGGAAAGAATTGAATTAAACGAGGACGGTTTCGTTACGAAACTGGTCTGCAGTGAAATGCGTTTGGGCCCGCCCGACGAATCCGGGCGTCGGCGCCCGGAGAAAAAAGAGGGGGCCTTATTCGACATCATGACGGATACCATCGTGACGGCCATTGGTGAGAGGCCTGATTTCAGCTACCTGAAAGATGCCGTCCCGATCGAAAACGGGATCCTGCATCCGGATGAAAACCTTCAGGTGCATGCTGCATTGAACGGAAACGCCAAAATCTATGCAGGGGGGGATATCATCGATATGCCCCACACGGTGGTCCATGCCGTGGCGGCCGGGAAAAAAGCCGTTATCGCCATGGACTGCGATCATAAAGGAAAACATATTTCGGAAGTCATGGAAAGCATCGCCGTCGGCAACGGATCGGCCTTAAGCTTTTCCAAATACATGGAATGGAAACCGGTCAATTCCGTCTCACAAAATCTCCGTAAGGTTGTAGATTCCGAAAAAATCGTTTACGACTATTTTCAAAAAGTTCCGAGAACAAAACGGGAAGATCCGGATGCGGATTCAAGGAAAAGATCTTTTGACGTCTATTCTAGAACCTTCACCGGCGACGATGCCCAAAAGGAAGCCGCCCGTTGCCTTCATTGCGGTCGATGTACCGAATGTGACAACTGCCTGATCTTCTGCCCTGACATGTCCGTCCTGTACAAAGGGTCGGACAGGTTTGGCTATGCGTTTGACTACGACTACTGCAAGGGTTGTGGCATTTGCTTTACGGAGTGTCCACGCCACGCCATCAGCATGGTGGAGGAAGAAACCCCTGTACCGGAGGAGGTCTAATTGAAACAGGTCATCAAGGGAAATCACGCTGTTGCTCAGGGCGTGAGGCTTTCCAGAGTCGAGGTCATCTCCGCTTATCCCATCACACCGCAGACGACCATCGTGGAAGAGCTTTCAGAGATCTGCGCAAGCGGCAAATTGGACGCAAAATTCATCAAAGTGGAGAGTGAGCATTCGGCCATGGCCGCGGTCGTGGGATCTTCGACGGCCGGGGTTCGTTCCTTTACGGCCACAAGCAGTCAGGGACTCCTGTTGATGCATGAGGTTCTCCACTGGTCTGCCGGTGCCGGACTCCCCATTGTTCTTGCAAATGTCAACCGAGCCGTGGCCCCGGGTTGGAACATATGGGCCGATCAAACCGACTCTCTGGCACAGAGAGACACGGGTTGGATTCAATTTTACTGTGAGTCCAACCAGGAAGTGCTGGACAGCGTGATCATGTCATACCGGCTTGCCGAGCAAATCATGGTGCCCGTCATGCTGACCTATGACGCCTTTTTTCTGAGTCATACGTCCGAAATCGTGGATGTTCCGGAACCGGATGAAGCGGATGCCTTTTTGCCGCCTTACGTCCCGAATTCCAAGCTGGACGTGGATCACCCCCGGGCGTTCGGCGGGTTGATATCACCCGACTTATACTTTGAAGGGCGCTACGCCGTGCACCACAACACCCTGAAAGCCCTGGATGTCTACCCGCAGGTATGTAAAGAATTCAGCGGAGCCTTCGGGCGGGATTACGATATTGTGGAAGAATATGAAACAGAAGATGCCGATGTCATCGCCGTGACCGCGGGCACCATTACATCGGTGACCCGGATTGCAGTAAACAGCCTCAGGGAAAAGGGCCACAAGGTCGGGTTGATGAAATTGCGTCTTTTCAGACCGGTTCCCACCGAACGCTGGCGCCAGGTCCTCGGAAAAACGTCAAAGGTCGTGGTTATAGATCGAAACCTCACCGCAGGACTGGGCGGCGTATTTGCCAGCGAGATCCAGGCGGCACTTTACGCCATGGAAACCCGGCCCTCCATCATTCCGGTGGTTGCCGGTCTTGGAGGCCGGGACGTCACCCCGGAAGATGTGGAAGGTATTTTCAACTATGCCCTGACCCATGATCGACCCACTCAAAAGCCTCTTTTCTGGGGACTCAAAGAGTAGGAAGAGAACCTTTTAAAATCCATTTTCAACTTTTTGCGAGATCGGTAACATCACCCTGGAGGTATCCCAGTGCAAAGGACATTCGATATTCCTCGGGAATTAATGACGGATCAGGAACTGCTTCAACCCGGCGTCCTTTCATGCCAGGGTTGCGGCGCATCCCTTGCCATGAAACTCGCCCTCAAAGGTCTGGGAAAACGAACGGTCATCGTGATTCCCGCCTGCTGCTGGACCATCATTATCGGGGTCTACCCCTATTCGGCCCTCCAGGTGCCGGTCATTCATGTCCCCTTTGAGACGGCGGCGGTGGTCGCCTCAGGCATCCGTGCGGCCTTTGACGCAAGAGGCGAAAAGGATGTGGTCGTAATGGCCTGGGCCGGGGACGGCGGGACCTTTGACATCGGGCTGCAGGCCCTTTCCGGAGCCGCGGAGCGAAACGATGATATCCTGTATGTCTGCTATGACAACGAGGCCTACATGAACACCGGGATTCAGCGCTCCAGCGCCACCCCTCTCGGTGCTTGGACCACCACCACCCCTGCCGATTCCATCAAGGGTGAACCCAAAAAAGACCTCGAGAAAATCATGCTGGCACACGGGGTCCCCTACCTCGCGACCCTTTCCGTAGCCTACCCGGATGATGCTGTCCGTAAATTTCAAAAGGCCCGCACGATCACGGGCACGAAGTTCTTCCACCTCCTCTCTCCCTGCCCTCCCGGGTGGCGCATCGATCCTGCCGAATCCATCCGGACGACGCGCATGGCTACCCTGGCCAAGGTTTTTCCCCTTTATGAAGTCGAAAACGGCAGGGTCGACATAAGCGTTCAGCCGCAAAGAGAGATCACGGTAAAAGAATACGTTGAAACCCAGGGCCGGTTCCGGCAAATCACGGACAAAATGGTGGATATGCTCCAGCAGAATGTGGACAAGAAATGGGATGAACTTATAGAACAGTCCGGGAAGGCCGTTTCTTAGCCCTCCAGGGGAGGTTTTTTTCCTGAAGGTCAAATAACCTGGTGCTCATCCGGAAATAATCACCCCCGAATTCGCGCTAACATCAATCAGCCATCAGCAAAAACCGATAAGAAACAAGGTATTAAGCTGAAGGCTGATCGCTCCATCCAGAAATCATAGCTTTCTGGATGGACACTACCTGAGATATCTCGTCTTTTTCTCGACATCCTTTCTCGGCACTTGCATGGATTCCCCCTCGGGCTTTCCGATGCAGACAAGGCCGACGGGAAACTTTTCCGCCTCGATGTCGAGGATCCCCCTCAGGGCCTTTCTGTCAAAAAGCGTGAACCAAAGGCTGGAGAGCCCCAGAGCATGGGTCGCCAGATGCATGTTCTGAATGGCGGCCGCACAGGCATGCTGATAGGCGACGCTACCCTCTTCCTGGAGCGTGTCCAACCCGCTTTTCCTGGGATCACCGACCACGACGATGAGAACCGGGGCGGACTTCAGAAAGTCCACCGAGTACTTGCCGAGCCACTTCCAGCCGCTTGTCTCAAGGCCCCACTGTCTGCACCGGTCGGCCTCGATGAAGATCTTCTCTTTGATTTCCCGGTTCATGATCACGATGAACTCCCAGGGTTGCGTATTCAAGGGGGAAGGGGCCCACGTCCCGGCCTCCAGGATCCTGGCAATGAGGTCATCACCAACCGGTTCCTCCGAGAAATTCCGGCAACTCCGCCTCTCCTTCATGGCTGTAAAGACGTCCATCTCCTGCCTCCTTTCTTGATACTATTTTATAGAATTTTGACTTTTTTACCACGGGATTTCGATAAAATACATAAAGAGAGCGAAGAATCGGTCATCACAGGATGCACAGGATATAGAGCTGGATTTATCCCTTTCAGCCATCATGGTATCCTTTCTCTGCACAGATTCCTATATTCTCAAAGGCCTTCGTTAGAAGCATAACAGAGCTCCCCCAACGATTCAACGCCCAAACCGGCCGGGGGCATCCTGCGTTCGAGATCTCATAGGGGCTTAAGGGAACATTTGGGCCTTCCGACAGTCCCAGCCGATACTTTGCTCATCTACACCGAGAGCTTTTTCTAGCGATGGTCTTCAAACCGTATGCCAGGGTCGCTGGCCCACAGAGCGAGGGTGAGTACTTGATTGTTGTTAATCTTCATGAGACTAGCCCGGTTCGATCATCAGGCCACGAGTTTTTTCCCGCGATAGGCATTGAGATAATTCATGCAAAAGTCGTCCGTGCCGGTCAGAGCCTCGGCCGCAATGATGGCGGTCATCATTTGTTTATCCAGCGGGTCCAGGACGGCCACGTCCAACCCCCTGGACAGGGCCATGATCATGAAAGACCGATTCAGGAGTTTTCTTTCCGGAAGGCCGTAAGAGACATTGGACAGGCCGCAGATGGTATGAACGCCAGGGAAGTCGGTCATAATTTTTCCCACGGCATTCAAAAATTCAATGCCGTAGACCTTGTTGGCGGCCACGGGCTGAACCAGGGGGTCCACATAGATATTCTCGATCGGTATGTTGTTCCTTGTCAGCCGGGTTATCAAGTCATCGGCGATTCGGATTCTCGCCTCCGCGGTCTCGGGCATCCCCGCATCGCCCATGCACAGGGCCACTATCTTTAGATCCGTTCCCGCGATCAAGGGAATCAGACGGTCGAACCGCTCTTTTTCCTGGGATATGGAGTTGATCATGGCGGTTCCCTTGTGAACGCCCAGGGCCGCCTCAATGGCCTCGGGGGAGGGACTGTCGATGCAGCACGGGCAATCGACCTCCGACTGGACGGTGTCCACGAGCCATTTCAGGTAATCCGTCTCCTCGTCCACGAATACGCCGGCATTGACGTCGATATAATCCGCGCCGGCATCGGACTGGTCTTTTGCCAGCCTTTGGATCAAGGGTCGATCCTGGCTCTCGATACTCTCCCTGACCCTCTTGCGGCTCGCATTGATGAGTTCTCCAACAATTATCATGGTCCAATCCTTGCGCTAGGGTTCTTCAAGTAATGGGGCGGTCCCTTAAGAAAGGAGCCTTTTGATCACATCCACCGCGTCGCCGGCATCACGTCCGTAGCCGTCCGCCCCAATTTCATTGGCAAAGCGCTCGTTCACCGGGGCGCCGCCCACGATCACCTTGACCTTGCCCCTGATACCTGAAGCGTCAATGGTCTCGATCACGTTTTTCATCTCCGACATGGTGGTGGTGAGCAGGGCCGAAATTCCTACGACGTCCGGTTCATATTCCTTGACCTGGCGGACGAAATCATCCGCAGAGACATTCACGCCGATGTCGATGACCTCAAAACCGACGCCCCGCATCATGGCGGCAACGAGGTTTTTCCCGATATCGTGAAGGTCTCCGTGGACCGTTCCAATCAGAAACCGGCCGCCGGTGGTTCGGGGTCCGGCAACCAGGTAAGGTTCCAGGAACTCAACGGCCTGATTCATGGTCCTGGCGGAAAGAAGGACTTCGGGAATGAACACCGTGCCGTCCTTGAAGTCTTCACTGATGAGCATCATGGCTGAAATCATGCCCTTTTGCACGATGTCCTGCGCGCTCACTTCCTGATCCAGCAATTGCTGCACATGTTGCAGGATGTCCTTATCCCTTCCCTGTAATACGTCCTGCTGAATCTCCATAAAGGCCGTCTCGAGGGTTTCCTCTTTACCCTCCTCCCTCTGTGCCGACTTTTCGGCTTCGGGCCGGAGCACGCCGAAGGTGACGCTTCCTGCCAAGGGCAGGCGGGCCTCTTTTTCAACTCGATCGCCGATTCTCCGGAGACGGTCGTACACGGCGTTGGGCGGGGTGGTATCGGCAATGCCGAAGATCATTCGCCTGCCGTCACCAATGGAGGTGAAAAGATGATCCAGGTAGGCCTCAAATTCCTCGTCGGAAGCAGATTCTGAAAGGAGCAAATTGGAGGGGATGCCGCCCCAGAGGGTCAGCTTGTCGCCCCATCTCTGATAGTATTCTTCTATGCGAACCTTGGTCATGGGATGGGGGCAGACGGCCTCCGCCACCTGTATGCCCGAATCCCGGATCAGCTCCATGAGACCCAGGTTCTCCCCGTCACAGTGGGAGATGACATGTTTCCCCGCAGATCCGAGGACATCGGAGGCCTTTTGCAGCCAGGGAAGAATATCCTTTTTGAAATATTCCGGGTAGGTGATCATATCATCGTAATTCGTGCCCCAGAGCACGAACTCGGCCGGGGCCTCGACCATGATCGCCAGAATCTGCTCGAAATAGTGTTCGATCCGGTCCGCCAGTCCCCTCATCTCCCGGGGGAAGTCGTGATAGTGGTAGAAAAAATCCGTGGCTTCCAAGAAATCACGCTGGATGTGCTGCATGGGCGAGGCGGACAGGTTGGCTACGGCGCAGGCGACGCCGTCCTCTCCAATGTAATCCCTCCATTTGGCGTGTTCTTCAAAGGCGGGAACGATTTCGAGGTTTTCGAAGATGTAGCCGACGGCACGATAGTCCGCGGGGCTCTTGATGATGCGTTCCTGTATCCAGGTGATGGACACACCCGCTTTTCTCATCTCTTCGTCATAAAGGGTCTTGGCGCTCACCGTGCCCACAGGGGTATGATAGGCCACCCGGGTCACATCGCCCTCTTTCTTGACCTCGGCCTCTACATCTTTAGGAAATCTGTGACGAAAGGGATATTCCTTCAGGTCATAGATCCCCAGGGCCCTGTGAAGATTGTCCTCCGGTCTTTCGGTCGCGAGGAGTTCGGGAATGACCTTGTGAAGGGCCCAGCCCTCGGCCCGGGAGATTTCGTCCTGTGTCCGCCCCTTATGCTGTTCAGGCAGCGTTCCATTCTCTGAGTTGGCATTGTACCAAAGGTCGATCCTCGGAACATAGGGAATCACTTCACAGAGATCGCCCCTTGCGGCTGCCAACATTCGTTGCTTGTGGGTCGTCATAATATGGGTCTCCGCTTTTCCTTGATGTTTGAACCTCTTCTCAATGAATCCTTTGACCTTCCGTGGAGAAAAACCATGCCCGTTCAATGTCAAAGGAGATCACAACTTCTTGCCCCTCGGAAATCCCTCTGGCATGCTCCGGCAGGACAACCGAGCGGAATTCGAAATCATCGATGGCCGAGTAGATCACCACCCGTGACCCCAGGGGTTCCAAAAGATGCACCTTGGCCTTGCAGACGCCCGTTGAACCGGAAAGGGTGCAGGTCTGCCGGTCCGAGGCGTTGATCAGAACGTTTTCCGGCCTGATGCCGACCACAAGGCGGTCGTGTCCCCTAAGCTCATCCTTGAATCCCGCGGCGTCAAAGGAAAGGGCGAACCTTCCCTGTTGGAGAAGACAACGCTTTCCCTCAAAGCCCAGGCTCCCTTCGATGAGGTTGGTGTTGGGCTGGCCGATGAAGGTGGCCACGAAGACATTGGCCGGGTCGTTGTATATCTCATCCGGGGTTCCGGCCTGCTGAATGACCCCGTCCTTCATGAGAAGAATTTTGTCCCCCAGGACCATGGCCTCTTCCTGGTCATGAGTGACGAATACCATGGCCTTTTTCAGGTTTCTCTGGAGCTTGTGGATCTCCGTTCTCATCTCGACCTTCAAATTGGCGTCAAGACTGGCAAAGGGTTCGTCCAGAAGAAAGGCACGCGGTTCCATGACCATGGCCCGTCCCAGCGCCGCCCTCTGCTGCTGGCCGCCCGACAGCTGGGAGGGTTTCTTGTCCAAATGGTCCTTGAGCTGAAGAACGCCCGAGACCCCTTGGATGCGCCTGTCGATCTCCTCTTTCGAGAGGCCCTTGGTCATGTCCAGACCGAAGCTGATGTTGCGCCTGATGGTCATATGGGGAAAGAGGGCGATATTCTGAAAGACAAAGGCGATCTGCCTGTCCCGGGGAAGCATTGCGGTGACGTCTCTTTCCGAAATATGAACGGCACCCATGGCCGGTTTTTCAAGACCGGCGATGCAGCGAAGAACCGTGGTCTTCCCGCAGCCCGAAGGGCCGAGCAACACCAGAATTTCCGTGTCTTCCACCTGAAAATTGATGTCCCGGCACGCCACAAATGAGCCGTAACGATGTTCCAGGTTTTCTACTATTATGGCCATACGCTATTACCTTTCTCCGAAACCTTTTTGAATAAATCGTTGTGCCAGCATGTAAAGAATCATGGGGGGCAAGCCGATCAGGATGGTCATGGCCATCAGGGGCCCCCAGGAGATCTGCTCGCCGCTGATGGTATAGGTGTACAGGGCTACCGTGGCAGGTTTGATGCTCTCTGTCGTCACAAGCATATTGGAAAACTCGAAATCATTCCAGCCGACCAGAAAGGAGATAAAGGAGACCGCGATGATGGCGGGCAGAGAGATGGGCAGGATCACCTTGTAAAAGGCTTGAAATTCCGTGCAGCCGTAAACCATGGCGGCCTCTTCCAAGTCCATGGGCAGCCCTGCAAAATACCCCCGCAAGGTCCACATGCCAAAGGGAATGATCAATGTCTGGAAGGCCAGCCAGAGGCCGGCATAGGTGTTGAACAGCTTGACCTGAACCATCATCTCCGTTATGGGAACCACCAGCAGGATGACCGGGAAGAGGAGGGTGCCGGTGACCATGTAAAACAGGAATTCCTTTCCGGGAAAACTCTTTCGGGCGAAAACGTAGGCCCCGGGAACCAGGATGATGAGGGACAGAAGCATGGCTCCGAAACCGGACAGAAAGCTGTTGAGCATATTTCTATGGATGTTCAGGGACGTCAGGGCCTCCATCCAAGACCGAAGACTCAACGGTCTGGGTATCCAGGAGGATCCCCTGAAGATGTCCGAGCTGGACTTGAGGGACGTGACGCCCACATAGACCAGAGGGATCAGGACGGTCAAAACGGTCAGGACCAGAACGATGTAGATGAGTAGCTTCAGCCGCCAGGAATAATGCATGGGTTCAACCCTCCCCTCTCTAACTTTCCTTGAAGGCCCTGTGGACCATCTTCACCATGGGGGCGATAATGATCATGACAAGGATCAGAAGAAATATGCCGATGGCATAGGCCCTTCCGAAGTTGTTGCTGAAATAGGCCTCCCGGTACATGAATACGGGCAGAATGCTCGTGTCGTAGCCCGGCCCGCCCTGGGTCATCTGAAGCACCTGGGAGATCTTCGAGAGATTCCAGGAAAGCCTGACTATGAATGCGATCAGCACGGAGTTCTTGATCTGGGGCAATACCACTCTCGTGGTCGTGGTCCACCAGGAGGCTCCGTAGATTTCCGCGGCCTCGTAATGGGACCTGGGGATGGCCTGAAGAGCCGCATAGATGATCACGAACATGAAGGGCCAGAAGGTCCAGGAAAGACACCAGGTCACCACGAGTCTCGCGGGCCAAGTGGAGACCATCCAGTAAACGGGTTCCTGCAGGATCGAGAACTGTTGCAGATAATGCTGCGCCATGCCCAGGTCCGGGTCCAGGAGGAAGAGCCAGATGACCCCTGTGACCACGGGGGGCATGGAATAGGGCAGCAGATAGATCCCGTGCCACAGGGTCTTTCCCTTGACGAATTTCTGGTCAACCGCGACGGCCGCAATGACGGCCAGGGCCAGTTGAATGAAGGTCCCCGCGATATAGACCAGGGTGGCCACGATGGATGTCCCAAAATTGCCGCTCTTTAGAAACCACAGGTAGTTGTCCAGGCCCACCCAGTTGTGCTTCTGGCCCATAAAGGGCCAGTGATGAAAGCTGATCCAGATCCCCTTCACAAAGGGGTACCACATCATCAGAACGAGAAAGGCGATGAGAGGCACCAGCAGACCGTAGGCCAGGGCGTTTTCCCTTATGGCCGTTGACACCCGATCCATGGGTTTTGCTACAAACATGTCCTTATCCACCTAAGCAATCTTTTCCGTTTCGAGCGTATTCAATGAACGCGTTTCCGCCCGCCCCCATTGGTTTCTTGGAGGGCGGACGGATATGGATTTACAGATACTCCTTGATGTCAAAGTCCTTCAACTCGGACCGGATTTCCTCGCAGTAGCGCCCGATTTCGCCCTTTAGATCCTTTCCATTGAGAATATTGGAAATTCTCGGACCGAATTTGTTGTACTGCGCATCCACCTGGAAGGGATGGGAACTCCAGACCCTGGGCTTTGTCTTGAGCATGGCGATGTGGGCCTCGAAACGATGCTCGGGGGTTCCTTTCAAGGCATCCCACGTGTCCTGTCTCAAGGGCAGCGACCCCAGGGGTTTGGCCACGGCGATCTGGTATTTCGGACGAAGGAGGAATTTGAGGAACTCCCACGCACAGCGCTCCTTGACCTTCGCGTCTTTTCCTTCCTGTCTGACCATGTGAAAACTCCAGATGTGGAAGTTGCCTATGGCCCCGGACGGCCCGGTGAAATGGGGCCCCCACTGGATGGTCCCGTTTTTCAGTAAATCAGGGGCCCGGTCCACCAGGATACCCCTGTTGGAGTATTCGATTTCCACAAGGCTTTTTTTGCCCAGTGCCAGTTCCTCCGCGGCATTTTCATCTCCGGATTTGGGCGACCTGGGAGACGAGAGTTTGTACTTTCTGAAGACATCCACGTACTGCTGGATGGCCTCCATCCAAGGGGCGCTGTCCACGTTGATGTCCGTGCAATCGTCATTGAAAAAGGTGCCCTTGGCCCTGTCCTTGCCGACCGCCCAGCAGGGAAGTCCACAGTCACCGGCGTCGAAGTTGGCCCCGTAGACCTCGGTGGGGTACTTGGAGACGCCGGCCTTCTGAAAGCGCTGGCAAATTTCGATAAAATGATCGTAGCTCCTTATGGGCCAGTTGTTCTCGAAGTTGATCCCCGCCTTTTTCCAGTGGTCCACCCGGGTGCACATGGGGTTGCAGATATTGCTCCACAGGACCATGGAGTAGATCTTGTCTTTGTCGGGCCAGCCCCGGTTCATGTCCGCGAGGTAGGGCTCCATCCACTGGATGTTTTCCCGGGTCTTCTTGTCCAGATCGTTGGCGATCAAATCATTGAACGGCATCAAGTACTTGCGGATGGCGCCAGCCCATTCCATGTCGGAGTCAAAAAGCGTCGGGCGCACGCCCGCCCTGAAGTTGGTCCTGTATTTGGGGCCGATAATGTCGCCATACCCGTGCCAGCTCACGTTGACCTTGGCACCGGATTCCTTTTCAAAATCCCGAACGGCCTGTTCGATGGCGACCTTAACCAGTCGATTTTGAACGTTGATCTGATTCCAGTAATCAATGGTGACCCCTGAGAACTCCTTTTTTGCCCAGGTCCTCTTTGCCGAAAGGACGGGCAGTCCGGTGGCGGCTGCGGCCGTGAGGATACCCGTACTCTTAAGAAAGGTTCTCCTGTCGATCATCCTTTTGTCCTTTTGTTTTTTTTCCATCTCGAGGCCTCCTTTTCTTGGGTTAAGGTTGTTAAATGATGCCGGGCCCGGACCCGGCCACTGCCCATGAAACCAACTCACCTGTTTGCGGCCAGGCGGGCCGCAAGCCGAATCGCTTCAATCATGGACTGAGAATTGGCACGACCCTCACCAGCCTTTCCAAAGGCTGTTCCGTGATCCACAGAGGTGCGAACAATAGGCAGACCCAGGGTGATGTTCACCCCAGCCATCTGCCCCCAGGCGCCTGTGACGTCGTTATACTGAAAACCGATAATTTTTGTGGGGATATGCCCCTGGTCATGGTACATGACCACCACCACATCATACATGCCGCCTTTCATTTTACTGAAAACGGTGTCTGCAGGGATGGGTCCCTCCACGACGATGTCGTCGCGGAGGGCGGCCTCCACGGCCGGTTTGATTTCCCTGTCATCCTCCTGCCCGAACATGCCCTCTTCCCCGCAGTGGGGATTCAGTCCGGCCACACCGACCCTGGGATGCTCTATACCGAGTCGCTTTAGGGCATTGTCGGCCAGGCGGATGACCCTTTCCACGCGATCCTTCCTGACAAGGTCGCAAGCCTCCCGAAGGGCGACATGGGTGGAGACGTGAACCACCCTGAAATCACCGTCCGCCAGCATCATGGCATAGTCCCTGGATCCCGTCTTCTGGGCGTAGATCTCCGTGTGTCCCGCGTAGTGATACCCTGCGGCATTTATGGCTGCCTTGTTGATGGGACCGGTCACGGTCCCGTGGATGCGTCTTTCAAGCGCCAGGTCTATGGCCTTGAGTATGTATTCAACGGATGCGCGACCCTGCTCGGGCTTGACCTCTTTATGGACCAACCGGGACAGAGGCATATTGTCAAGGTCCAGGACATCCACTGTCCCGAAGTCGAAAGAGGCGGTCCCGGGGTCTTTCGTACGCCTGATCTCCAGATTCACGCCGCAAAAACGGATGGCGTCCTCGATCACGCCGGCATCGCCAATGATAAGGGGTCTGCAAATTTGGTAAATTTCCGGCTCTGCCAGGGCCTTGATACAGATCTCCGGGCCGATTCCGCCGGGATCCCCCATAGTTATTCCCAAAATAGGTCTATGAACGGTTTTCATTCGCGTTTGCCTTACCCTGAAATAAAAGATGATAAAGGTTACTGAGCGCCTCCGGTTTGCCGAAAGCCCCTGCCTTGGTCACAAGGAGTCTCCCCGCCATCGGGCCTTCCATGGCAACCCCCTGCACCAAGCCGCCTGATAACTGCCTCACGAGACGGACCGGGTGGGCCTTCAGCATGTCAAGGACCGCCGAGGCCGTGTCGCCGCCGGAAAGGAAGAGCCCTCCGGGCCTGACCCGCTTTATAAGAAGACCGACAAAACGGGCCAGCCCCCTGACCAGGCTTTCCGGGTCCAGGGGGGGCGTTTCCTTCTCCCGCGGCCCTATCTGGAGGGTCAGGCCATGGCGGGACAGGGCAGATGCCGTCCGCCGGAGGGGGGCCTCCCAAAGCGCCCTGCCGTCCGGGTCGGCCAGGAGCCGGGGGGGAAGAATTTCCCGGGCGCAGCCGGATGTCTTCACCAGTTCGTCGACCTGGCCTTGAAGGGTTTTCGAAGCGGAGCCGCATACCAGGAGAAGAGGCCCGTGCTTGAGGGAAAAATCCTCAGACGGGGAACGATCTTTCTCTTTGCCGGCAAAGGAGGCGGCCAGACTTTGCGCCAGTCCCGCCGAGCCGCACAAAAGGGATTCGGGGTACCAGTGCGAGGCAAGGGTGACGATCCTGTCAAGATGGGCCTGCTTTATGGCGTCAAAGGTGTAGTGGCTTACGCCGAGATTTCTCAGGCGGTCGATCTCCTTCGCGGTCCGTTCCGCTCCCCCTTCAAGAAAGTCCGCCCCGATGTGGCCGACCTTTAAACGGGTCTGCCGGCCGACCCATTCCGGCAGACAGGACCCGGTGACGGGCGTCAGGGGGTCCCGTGCCGCCTCGGTTTCAGCAACCGGCCTTCCATGAACCAGGTGGGTGCCCGAAAGGGTTGTCCTGCCCTGTTCAGGGAAAGCGGGTGCGATGAAACTCACCCCCAGCCCCAGGACCTCCAAAAGAACCTCCACCTCAGCGCCGATGTTGCCCCGCAGGGTGGAGTCGATTTTCTTGTAGACCCGGGCGGGCCGCCTGTCTCTCACCCCTTGCGCGGCCTCACTCAAGACCCTCTTCGCCCGCGAGGCGGGAAGGGCCCGCGTATTGGTGTAGACGGAAAGGGCCATGGGTGGATCCGGAAACCGCGCGGATTTCAAAAAGCGGTGGTCTATGAGATAGCCGGGGGCAAGGGAAGGCAGGAACTGAATGCCCGTGTCGGCCGCCCCGGTCATATCGTCGGCTATGACGGCAATCTTTAACGTCCGCATGGGTGCTTCTCTGTCCATAACATACCGGTTCTCAAAAGGCCTTCAAGGGCAGCGTGTCCGGCGCATGGGTGAGCACGGTGATCCGCGCATCGGGTCCCTGCCGTCTCAGGGCCTCGGAAAGGGCCCACTCGAGGTTGGGGGCATGGGTGTGCCCCAATTTTTCCTTGTCCCCGGGTGAAATCCCGGGTGAAAAGGTAATGATATCGGCCTTTTCCCGAACCATGGCCCAGGCCGTTGCCAGGGCGGTGGCCACCCCGTTGGTGAGTTTCCCCTGTCGATAGGCGGCCTTGATTTTTTCGGAGCCCCAATGGGTGAAATCAAGCAATTCCGTATGCACGGGGCTGACCCCTTCCGGGGCCGGCGTGCAGATGATGATCGTGCCCCTTTCCCTGATCATCCTCTGAGCCGGATACATGGATTTGTGCGACTGCCAGAAATCCAGATCGCAGGGATAGGAATTGGCGATCACAATGTCCGGGGTCTCGTGATAATCGACCCCGTAGATGTCCCTTGCCAGACCCACCGCTTCTTTGAAGACGGCTTGCCTTTCTCCATAAAAGGCCCCCACCACGCCCCCCTCCGAATTGAGGACCACATTAAAGATATATCTCAGGTTGACCCGGTCGGCCATGTCCTCCATGTCCCGGCGCACGGGGTTGTCTTCCAAGCCGAGAAAGGAATCGCCTCCCCCGGAACAGGCGAGGAGGTGGGTTTCGGCGGTCGTCTTCGCCCCGCAGATCCCCGGCTGAACGATCTTTGAAGAACCCGAGAATCCGGGAATGTGGTGGGGAACCACCGCCCCGATGCCGATCAACACCTCCGCGTCCAGGACCGCCTTGTTCACCTCAATCGGGGTGCCCCTCCCGGAATGGCCCAGATCGACCAGGGCCTCCGGATTCCGCCATTCATGGTTAAAGACACGGATCCTGCGGCAGACGTCCCTTCCCACCTTTTCCTGGATCTCTTCGGGCGACATGTAGCGATGGGTGCCCAGGGCCAGGATGCAGGAGATCCGGCTGTCGGGTATGCCCGCGGCGTTGAGCCTGGAGAGAAGGGCGGGGATGATCCTGTGACAGGGCGTTGTGCGGGTGTTGTCGTCGGAGAGGATAAGGACCTTGTCGGTCTTTTTCAGCTGTTTCCCAAGGGTCTCCATCCCAAAGGGATGGGATAGGGCCCGGTCAATTTCAAGGTCCAGAGAGGGGACGGGTTTCGCCTCGCGGGGGCTCAGGACCTCGGCCAGATTGCGATCTTGAATCCGGACCGGAAGGGGTTTGCCGTCGAAAAAGATGACGATCTCAGCCATGACTGGTAATTAAGCTTCCTTGAAATGAGTTCTGTGAAACAAGCTTTCTTTCCCTTTTTCATGAAAAGGGCGGGCGCTCACCGGGGCGGAGTGCATCGCGGCGCCGCGGTCCCCGGTGCCGTAACCTGGGTTCCTGCGGTCCGGTTCAACCTTGGCAAATGGGATGCCCCTTTGTCTCAGGTCGTTCTGATGATCCTCGCTGATTCCATTATCAGTAATAATTTCATTTATCTCTGAGAGATTGCAAACGTCGTAAAAAGCCGGCGTTCCGAACTTGGTGGAATCCGCCAGGACGATGACCTGCCTTGCCGCTCTGACCATGCCTCGTTTCATGGTCGCGACCCCCACCGAGGTTTCGCTCAGGGTACCATTATGGATGGCATGAATTCCGAGAAGGGCCACATCCGCATGTAATTTTTCCAGAAAACCGTTACCTGGCTCTCCAAGGGTGGTGTAGGAGCCGACGCGAGTGGTCCCTCCGAGCACGATCAGCCTAACGGATGAGGCTTGGGCGAGAATACAGGCGGTATTGACGTCATTGGTTATGGCGGTGATTTTTCGGCCTTTTTCGGCGGCGAATCGGGCCGCCTCGCACACGGTGGAACTCGAATCGAAAATAACGCTTTGCCCGTCCTCAAGGCGGTCGGCGACATGTTCGCCAATGGCCAGCTTCTCCGCGTAGGCCATTTTTGACGCATAGGCGTAAGCCGGTTCAAAGGTGGTCCTCAGTGATCGATCCAGCACGGCCCCGCCATGGCTTCGGGCGATGCGCCCCCGCTGTTTCAGTTCCTCCAGATCGCGGCGAATGGTTGCTTTAGAGGCCCCCAGCAAACGGGCAAGCTCCTTGACGGATACCGACCCGCGTTCGCGGACCAGATCATAAATGCGCAATTTACGTTGTTCGGGAATGGGTTTCATGGCGTTATCCGATCAAAAACAATCAAATAAAATCATAAAACTCCAAGGATGTCAATCGAAAACTTTTTGATTGTATCCTCAACTGCTGAGTGAGTCTCCTCACACAATACGGGGTTCTGAGAGAGAAGGCCCATTCTTTTCCCTAAGCCTTACCCTTTGCCCCTTTAATAAAGAAATTTTACAAAAACGCTTTTTGTCGCTATGATTCCCCCATGAGCGGGGTAAGCGGGTCAAAATCCGGATCGCGACCGGTGCATGTCCCAATGATACTTCCATGCTTTAATACGCCGTATCCATGTCACTCAAAGAGCATGAAAGCATTAATTCCTCATCGGCTTAAACGCCCGCATGGCAAAGCTATTGGGGCACCAATTAACTTACTCATCGCTTCACATTTTCTATGCATGTTTCGTTATCAACATGCTGCCGCAAGGCTACATGAATCAGCTTCTAAGGAGATCGAGGCCTGATGAAGAAAACACAACTCATTTTCGAAGAAACCCGAGACATGCTGGACCCATACGGCATCCCCCTTGTCGGCACCCTGGTCGTCGACCCCAAAGACGTCCCCAGGGTCGCAAAAAACCAGGGCTACCCCGTCGTGCTCAAGGCCTTATCTCCTTCACTTATCCACAAGACAGACGCCGGAGCGGTAGCCCTGAACCTCAAAAATGAGGAAGAACTCCGTGCCGCACTCCAGCAACTGCAAAAAAATGTTCGAACCCATGGGATAACGAAGCTGGAAGGTATTCTCGTCCAGCATATGGCCGATCCGGGTTTTGAACTTTTTATCGGGGCCAAACAGGATCCGAGTTTCGGACCCGTGACCATGATCGGCCATGGGGGATGGCTTGTGGAACTGCTGGCCGACGCTGCACCGGGCATCGGCGTCCTGGAACCCGAGGACGTGGAACGGATGCTGTCCAAAACCATGGCAGGTAAAATTGTCGACGGATTCCGCGGTCCGCCCCTGGACAAGGAAGCGATCATCGATCTCACCATCCGGGTTTCCCGCCTCATGTCCGAGCATCCCGAAATTGCCGAGATCGACCTGAATCCCGTGATGGTCTATGAGAAGGGTCTTGCCATTGTTGATGCCCGACTTATTCAGGGGCCCCCTGTCTTTAACCGGAAAGACACAAAAATCTCGCCGGAAAAATTGAAAAGCCTCAATGCCCTGTTTGATGCGCAATCGGTTGCCATCGTCGGGGCGTCCCGGCCCGGGACCCCGGGGGGTATCATACTCAAGAATTGCATGGGAATAAGCAGGGTCTACCCGGTCAACCCGAGTGTCGAAACGATCCAGGGGCTGACCTGTTATCCGGACCTGAAACACCTGCCCGAGGTCCCCGACGCAGCGGTCTTTGCCGTCAATTCCGAAGCCACCGTGAAGACCTTTGACGAATTCTGCAAGCTTGGGGGCAAAGGCGCCGTCATATTCAGCGACGGTTTTGCCGAAAGCGGCAGACATGACCTGGAAAACCGTCTCGTAGAGATCGGCAAAAAACACGACGTCGTCTATATCGGCCCGAACTGTATGGGCGTGATTGACAATTTCACCGGATTGAACACCCTTTTTCTTGCCGAACATCGAACGGCCCCTATCACGGCACCCAGCGGAATCGGGTTTATCACCCAGAGCGGGGGAGTGGGTGTCGAGGCCATGGAAATGCTCGAGGCCGACAACCAGGGTCTGGGGAAATGGGTCTCCTGCGGCAATGCCAGCAGCGTAGGGGTGGCCGAGATCCTGGCCCATATGGGTGAGGACCCCCGTATCAAAATCATCGGCGTTTACATCGAAGGTCTCGCCGAAGGACTCAAGCTCATGGAAGTGGGCAAGAAAGTCACCCGCGAAAAACCGGTCCTGGTCATCAAAGGGGGTGTCGGGGGCGGAGCGGCCGCGACCCTTTCCCATACGGCCTCCCTGGCGGGCAATGTCGTGGCCTTCAAGGCGTGCTGCCGGCAGGCGGGTTTCTATTTGATTGATGAACTCACCGAAGACCCCAAAATCCTGGTGAACACCCTCTCGATCCTGACGACCCAGCCCCGCGCCCGGGGAAACCGCGTGGCCGTCGTCAGTGTGGGGGGTGGCGCCGGCATCCTCCTGGCCGACCAGGTCACGGCCGAGGGAATGACCCTGGCGACCTTTGCCCCTGAGACCACGAAAAAGCTTCGACGGTTGATGGAAAGGCACGTCCGGGCGGATACGCCGGAAAATCAAAAGAAAATCCTCGATCAGATCGGTAATAATCCCTTCGATCTTTTTGGGGATTGCGACGATGACCGTCTTCTTGATACGCTAAAAATCATAGACGAGGATCCCAACACGGATATCATCCTGACCGCCCTGTACCATCAGGTACCCTATTTGTCGGAATACCTTCCTGAGCGGCTGGTGGATCTGAAAAAGAGAATCACCAAACCCCTTATCCTCTCACCCAGAGGATTCAGCCCTTTTGTGGCCAGGTATCGGGGATATCTGAATGCACGGAAATTCCACACCTATACCGTGCCGATGATCAAACCCATGAGCCTGGCCCTAAAAATCTGGGAGGACTATAAGCACCTGCCCTGGCCTTTGCAGTAACTGAAAAAGAATTTTTGTAACGGTTTAACTTTTTAAAACCTACTCAGCTATGGGCGGGTCATGACAATCTCTTTTCAAAAACGAGAAAAACGTTGCCCGGGAATCCGCAAACGATCTTCGCAAAGGCGGGCGAAGCGCCTCTCCCACAATGCCATGCACACTTTTGCCCGAGCGTTGTCTGCCTGAGGTTCATCGCCGCCCTCGTTGCCCCGTTTTCATCGAGCTTCCCGTTAGGCCCTCGTTTTTGAAAAGATATTGTCATGACCCAGGGCCTCTCCGTTGTTTCAAAATTCTAAACTTATACGAACTTTTTGACTTTAAGAACACTTATGAACATTACGAAAACAATTGCCCGTTTTGCCTCGGAAATCGTCTTTGACGACCTCCCTTCGGAAGTAGTCCTTGAGACCAAAAGACTCATCCTGGACACCCTGGGCTGTGCTGCCGGAGGTCTGTTGACGGAAAAAGGCAAACTCGCACTGCGCCTTTCCAGGCGACTTGGCGGCCCCCCCGAGGCAAGTCTTCCCGGCAAGGGAGAAAAGGTTTCAGCCGCCTCTGCCGCCTATGCCCTGGGCGAACTCATGAACGCCCTGGATTTCGAGGCCCTGCTTTCTCCGCCTGATCATGCCACTCCCTACGTGACGGCCGCGCCGCTGGCCGTCGCTGATATGAATGACGTTTCGGGAGAAGATTTTATCACGGCAACGGCCCTTGCCCACGAAGTGTCGACACGCATGGCTCTGAGCCTCGTGTTCGGGAATCGATTCGCAGTAGAACTTCCCGATAAAGGCGTTGCCATGTCGCTCCCCACCCCGGGCTACGGCCTCTGTATCTTCGGTGGTGTGGCGGCCGCAGGAAAGCTATACGGCCTGAATTCGGAACAAATCGCCCATGCTATGGGCATTGCCGGCTATTCAGCCCCTGTGCCCATGCTCATGACCTTTACCCAAGCCGTACCCGCCGCCATCCCCAAATACCTTTCAGCGGGCGCCCTGTCCCAACAGGAAGTGATGGCCATACTCTCCGCCGCCATGGGTTGCAGTGGCGACACCCGCGTCCTGGACGGTGATTATGGTTTCTGGAGGGCCTTTGGATGTGACGGATGGCGACCCGATGTCATGATCCAGGATCTCGGCAAGACCTGGCTTTTTCCCGAAAGGCTTTTTTACAAGACCTTTCCCTGCTGCGGGGCCATGCAAAACGGCCTCTCCCTTTTCCGGGAACTGATCACCGAAAACACCCTGCAGCCGGAAGACATTTCTTCTCTCACCGTGAAGATGAACGCCCTCACCGAACTCCCTGTCTGGAAAAGCCACTCGGTGGAAAATCATATCGATGCCCAGTTCAACGTTCCCTTTGTCTTCTCCCTTGTGGCCCATTACATCGAACCGGGTCCCTTATGGCAAACCCCGGAAACACTCTCGGATCCGCGTCACAAGACCTTTATGCAAAAGGTCAGGGTGATCACCGATCTGGATGACCGGTCTCGAACTATGCCCGATATCGAATTGGAAACGGGGTCGGGTTCCCTGAAAAGGCGTTATAGAAAGAACGGTTTCGCCCTGCAGCAAACCATGACGGAGGACCGATTGCTGGATAAATTCACGAGGAACACCCGTCCGGTTCTAAAAGAAGAGCATAGGCTGAAGACCGCGACCGGCATCCAATCATTGGAAAGCCTGAAGCACATGAAGGACCTTATGACGTGCCTGGTGATTTCCTGACCCGACATCCTTTTTCACGGGAAACACTGATCTTACCAAGCGCCAATAGGAAGGCGATCGCCTATGGAAGATCAAAAGGTTAAAGTCTATATCCACCCCAATCCCGAAATCCGATCCTTTCTCACTTCCCGGGACATTTTCCCTCCCAGAGTGGAAATCTTTCGCTCTCCATTGGCGGATGACACGCCCGGGCTGAATGTTCTCGGAACCATTGCCTCACAAATCGTTCGGGACATCCTTTCCGTTCCGGGCGTTCGGGAGATCCGTATCAAACCCCATGAGGTCCGTGTCAAAAAGGACCCCTATGCTCTGTGGGAAAACATTCAGGAAAGGGTTGTCGAGACATTGAGGCGCGCCCTCAGAAAGCGCCAATTGAGGCTGGTCCGTTCGAAAGAAGCAAAATAGCTAGTGCCCATCCGGAAATGAACTCCGGGCACGAGTGAGTTTTCAATTCAGAAATAGGCAATTTTTCGCAAGTTCTAGGAAATCAAGGGATTGCGCGGAGGCGTACAAGTGTACTCCGCACAAGCAATCCCGCCGATTGACGCCGAAATTGCGGAAAAGGGCCATTTCTGGATGAAAACTAGCTAAGTTCCGCCTCATACCGCTCATCCCCCGCCCCCGGGCAGGGACAGGTAGGATCGAAGATTCACCTTTTTGTTGTTCAATCCGAGTTTTCTTCGGATCTTGTCCCGGTGAAAATCAATGGCCGCTTTGCTGACGCACATGATCTCGGCAATCTCCTTCGTGGTTTTTCCTTCTTTGATCAGATTGGCAATTTGAACCTGTTTGGGTGTGAGACTCGAATGCTTGGTGGAGACCTCTCGATAGAAGGGTGAGATAATGTCATATAAATTTGATTTGATAATCTTGACATAAGCCGTATGTCGCGATTCGAGGGAGACCTTTTCCAGGTTCTCTACAAAGGGCATGATCAGGTTTTCCACATTAAAAAGGATATTCCGCTGCAGTTCAATTTTATCTTCCTTGCGCTGATCCAGCAATACCCTGAGCGCCGTATTGGTTTCCTCCAGCTTTCGCGACTGGACCTCCAGCTCCGCTTCACGTTTCTGCAGGGACTCCTCGGCTTTTTTCCGTTCCGTGATATCCACCACATTGATAAGCGTCGCAGGCTCCTCAAAATCCTCGACAACGGTGGCCCTCACCTCGATCCATATGACCCGCTTGTCTTTACGTATCCATCGTGTCTCATAATACTCCCTGACCTTTTCCTTTTTCAGCCGCGCCACGGCTATTTTCTCGACCCGTTCACGCTCCTCAGGGTGGACCATTTCGTAGGGGCCCATATTCCTGATATCTTCCGGGGTGTATCCCGTAATTTTCTCAAAAGTCTGGTTCGTGAAAAGAATGCCGTTGGCCGTTGTAATGAGAATGCCAGAAAGCGAATAATCGACCAGCGCACGGAAAAGCGATTCCGATTCCTTCAAGGGTACCTTTTTCCCGTCTATCGGTCTATCCGGTGATTGCATCTCTTGTCCCCCGGTATTTTTTTAATTCAAAAATTCTTCGCATAAATACCAGTGTATAGCTAATATTTTACCATGAATCAACTAGTATTGTATCCAAGGCTAATAACCAGTAATATTTAACATTCGGGAGATAGCCGTCTACCTGCAACAAACAAAGCGCTTACTCCCTGCCGGGTAAAATAAGGCATCAAAGCTTCACGTGCAGGAGCGAACCACCCGTTCGACCTTTAGCCTGCTCCTCCACCTGTCTCGACAGCTTAGCATCCAAAGAGTAGCGCTGGATTGAAAAGCACGCTTTCGTCATATTTGTGAGTGTTCTCCTTCGTTTTTCCCGCTATGGGGTTTTCTCTCGGGGGGCCTTACCCTGCGTTTTCTAAAATATTTTAGAGGTAAATTTCTGCATGCCTGAACCACCCTTGGTGATAAAGCGAAGGGGAACGAAGATGATAGATTGGGCAAGCCCCCGGATACAGGGTGCTATAAATTTTTCACAAAAAAAAGGAGGGTAGAAAATGAAGAGATTTATTGCTGGGGTGTTTTTGTTAACCTTCGTGTGTTTCTTTTCAGCCGGCCAGGCAGTGGTTGCCGCGGACGATGTATGGCGCATAGGAGCGATTTTTCCCGTGACCGGTCCGTTGTCAAAGAACGGGGTGAAAAATTTTGACGGCGTTAAGATCGCCACGGAAATGATCAATGACGCCGGCGGAGTCCTCGGAAAAAAAGTCGTTCTGGTCAGTGCGGATGCTTCCAACCCCGAGGCCGCGGCCAGTGAGGCTAACCGTTTGATCACCAACGAAAAGATCACCGCCATCATAGGCACCCAGGCCAGCAGTCTCTCTATGGCGGCAACGACGGTCGCCGAAAAAAACAAGATCTTTTACATCGAAAACGAAGGGATTTCCGGTCTCATCACGGCCCGCGGTTTCAAATATATTTTCAGGACCACCTTTAACAGCACCATGATGACGACGCAGATGGTGGACTATGCCGCAGACGTGCTCGGCCCCAAGAAGCTTGGCAAAAAAGCCGAGGATCTGCGCCTGGCGATCATTCATGAGGACGGTGGTTTCGGGACCTCCTCCGGCAAAGGCCTCACGGCAAGGGCCAAGGCCCGGGGTCTGAACGTGGTAGCCACGGAAAAATACAGTGCCAAATCCGCGGATCTGTCCTCGCTCGTCTTGAAACTCAGGAGGGCCAAACCGGATATCCTGCTTGCCGCTCAGTACATCAATGACTCCATCCTCTTCCACAGGCAGGCGCGAGAAATGCGTTTCACCCCCCTGGTCATCGGCACCACGGCCGGACAGGGCAACCCTGACTTTATCAAGGCCATGGGAAAAGACGCAGAAGGCGTCTTGGCAGGCGGAATTCCCTCGGAAATTTCGGTTCAAGGACTGGCTGAGGGACCCCAAAAGGATGCCAAGGAATTTGTCAAACGATACCAGGCCACCCACAACGGAGAATACCCCAATCCCACATCATTTGTCGGTTTTGCCGGTGCATGGGTATTGTATCAATTCATCCTTCCCAAGGCCGGAAGCCTGGACCCGAACAAACTGAGAGAGGCGGCCCTCAGTCTCGACGTGCCTCGCGGCGAGGGTGTGCTGAACTGGGGCGTCAAATTTGCCGGTCCTGATCAAAAAAATGCCGGACAGAATGTCTTCGCCTCTGCAGCCATCAATCAGTGGCAGGACGGTGAAATGAAACTGATCTTTCCGAGGGCGATTGCTTCATCGGATCTGAAATAGCCGGTATCATCATCCTGTAGTAGATTGCAGGAAGTTGTCGGGGAGGTGGGTCTCTGAATATGCGACCCGCCTCTTCATATCTCTTAAGGAACGAAAACCATGGACGCAACCCTCTTTGTCCAGTTGCTCATTGCCGGAGTGCTGTTGGGCGGCATTTATGCCCTGGCCAGCATCGGGCTCACCCTCATTTTCGGCGTCATGAAAATCGTCAATTTCGCTCATGGCGAATTCCTGATGGTGGCCATGTATTTGAGCTTTTGGCTTTATCACTATTTCAAACTAGACCCCTATATATCTATTCTTATCGTCGTCCCCCTGCTTTTTCTCGTGGGAATCCTGATTTATCGCCTGCTTATCAAGCCTACGATCGGAGCACCGGTGCTCACACAGATTTTTGTAACCGTCGGTCTTTCCATGGTCATCGAGAACCTGGCCCTGCTCTTCTGGTCTGCCGATTTCAGAACCGTATCTTTGGAATACCTGCAAAATGCCATCATTCTTGGTCCCTATCCTTCTCTCGGCATGGAAGAAATCATTGTCAACCCCGCAAGACTGATCGCTTTTTGTATCGCCCTTTTCCTGGCCGTCGCCTTTTATTTTTTCCTCAAGTTGAGCTATACCGGCAAGGTCATTCGGGCCACTTCCCAGGACCGTTTTACGGCCCTTCTGATGGGAATCAATATCGACAGGATCTTTAAATTGACATTTGCCATAGGTATCATGCTGGTGGGGGTCGCCGGGGCCTTGATGATCCCGATCTACACCGTTCACCCCTTTGTAGGTTTCGAGTTCGTCCTGGTGATGTTCGTCGTCGTGGTGCTCGGAGGCATGGGAAGCGTCGTAGGGGCAACGGTCGCAGGAATCTTTATCGGCATCATAGAAGTCTTCTCCGGTTTTCTGCTCGGCCCGGAGAGCAAAGAGGCCATCTATTTTCTTGTCTTTATCGCCGCGCTGGTCATCAAACCGTCCGGACTTTTTGGATTAGAGGGGGAAGAGGAGCTAGAACGTATTGAAGCCATTGACTGAACAACTAAAAACCAGACAGGCCGCCATCCTTTGCATTGTCCTTTTGATCCTGGTCTTGTCGCCGTTATTCGTTAAAAATGACTTTTACCTGGATGGTTTTATTCTCATTTTCCTGTGGGGGGCATTTTCCGGTGCCTGGAACATCATATCGGGTTATGCCGGAATGGTCTCCCTGTGTCACAATGCTTTTTTTGCGATAGGCGCCTACACCTCCACCCTGCTGTTTCTTCGCCTCGGCATCACGCCCTGGCTGGGGATGTTTGCAGGGGGCATACTCGCTTCGGCGGTCGGTGTTATTCTGGGCCTCGTATGCTTTCGCCTGAGAAGTCATTATTTCGTGCTGGCGACCCTGGCCTTCGGTCAGGTCTCCCATATCGTATCGCTGAACTGGCGGTCTCTTACCGAGGGTGCGGAGGGAATCGCCCTACCCATTGAACCGAACCTCTACAATATGACCTTCGCCGGAAAACTCCCCTATGTGTATATCGCTCTTTTCCTTTTTGTGGCCGTTATGGCAGTTTCCTATGTCATTGAACATTCGAGACTCGGCTATTATCTCACGGCCTTCAGGGAAAACGAGGACGCGGCCAGGGCCCTCGGGGTGAAGACCGGCAGGGTCCGCCTCGTGGCCATGGCCATCAGTTGCTTTTTGGCCGCCATCACGGGAAGCCTCTATGCCCAGTACGTGGTCTATATCGATCCGTCGAGCGTGGCCCGGCTGCAGTTATCAGTCCAGGTAGCCCTTTTCACTATCGTGGGGGGACTGGGCACCGTACTCGGTCCGGCCATAGGCGCGATGATCTTTATACCCATCACCATATTCCTGAGGGCGAACCTGGGAACCGCGGTCCCGGGACTCCATATGATCATCTACGGGCTGATCCTCATCCTTGTGCTCCTTTATATGCCCAAGGGTATTTACGGTACGCTCAGGGAGAAGATCGGCAGGATCCGTGCAACATCGAAACCGGAAAACTAAGGAAGGCCTTTCATGCTTGCAGTTCGAAACATCAGCAAATTCTTCGGGGGCAACCCGGTCCTTCAGGACATCACCTTTAACATCGACAAGGGTGAAGTGGTCGGACTCATCGGCCCAAACGGTTCGGGCAAAACGACTCTCTTTAATGTGATCACCGGTTTCTATCGTTCAAAGACGGGGCACACGAAATTCAACGACCGGGACATCACCCAAATGACTCCCGAAGCCATCTGCAAACTCGGAGTCTGCCGGACATTTCAGATCACAAAACCCTTCAGCAATATCCCCGTGCTCAAGAATGTAACCATCGGGGCCCTGATCCGGGAAAAAAGTTTGAGAAAGGCCGAAAAAAGGGCTGAAGAGGTTCTGGAATTTGTGGGAATGCAGGGGAAAAAGGATGTCCTGGGAAAGAATCTGACCATTGCAGACCGCAAACGCCTCGAAATTGCCCGGGGGCTTGCGACCTCCCCCAAGCTCTTCCTCCTGGACGAGGTCATGGCAGGGCTCACGCCCATCGAGCTTCAGGGCATGATGGACCTCCTGCGCAACCTGGCGGACAAGGGAATGACACTCTTTGTCATCGAACATATCATGACGGCCATCATGAATCTTTCCCACAGGATCATCGTGCTGGATCACGGGGAAATCATCGCCCAGGGAGAACCGGAAGAAATCTCCTGCGATCCCAATTGCATCAAGGCCTATCTTGGAGAGGATTATCTCAATGCTCAAGATCAGTAATCTCAATGTTTCATACGGTGACGTGGGGGTCCTCTTCGATATCGCTGCAAAGGTGGACAAAGCGGAACTCGTGTCCATCGTAGGGGCCAATGCCGCGGGGAAGAGTACCCTTCTTCGGGCCGTTTCAGGCCTCCTGAAAAAAACCTCGGGCTCCATTCTGTTCAACGGGGAGGAACTGGTCGGAGCGCCTGCCTTTGAAATTGTGGAACGCGGGATCGTCCACATTCCCCAGGGCCGGCGGGTATTCCCGGCCATGAGCGTCCAGGAAAATCTGGAGATGGGTTTTTATTCCCAAAGAACGAAAGGAAAGCTGAGCGAACTCTCGTCCCGGATGTATGCCCTGTTCCCGGAACTCTCCAACCGCAAAAACCAGTTGGCCGGCCGGCTCAGCGGCGGCGAACAGCAAATGCTGGCCATAGCCCGAGGACTGATGGCCCGACCTACCCTTCTCACGGTGGACGAACCTTCTCTCGGACTGGCCCCCATCCTGGTGGAAAAAACCTTTCAGATCATTGAAAAGATCAAACAGGAAGAGGTGACCATCCTGTTGGTGGAGCAGAACGTCTACAAGGCTTTGAATCTCTCGGATCATGCCTACGTCATCGAAAACGGACGAATCGTCATGGAAGGTCTCGGGCGGGATCTTCTGCAGGACGAGCATCTGAAGAAGGCCTATCTGGGTCTCTAGCGAAGCCCCGATGTATCGAAACAGGCGGGCGTTGAATCAAGGAGGACTACGCTACATGCATGAAATGAAAGATCAGACCTTTCCCTTTCCCGTACCGGATTACCGTTACGACCAGAAAAACGAGATGTTCAAGAGAAGGACCTGGGATCCGAATATCAAGCCCCACGGCGACAGGCTCTACAACACCATCACCTATCAGGACAAGTACGGCTACAGAAAGCTGGACTATGCCCTGAGGAACGCCGCCTGGAACATGGAGTACGGATATGCCTTCGGCAACATGTGCAGCGATTACGGTCTCTATTCCTGGACCCATGTTGCCGCGAAGGCAAAGCGCTTTGTCGAAACAGGAGATCCTGTCAGCCATTCACCCGAGACCAACGCACGCATTATCAAAAAAGCGGCGCGCTTGTTCGGTGCGGACGATGTGGGCATCTGCTACGCACACCCCAATCTCATTTACTCCCACCAGTACGACCTGGTCCACATGGAGCATAAACCCCTCGAACTTCCTGAAGGCTGCACAAACGCCATTGTCATGATCGTGGGAATGGACTACGAGGCCACGCGTTATTCCCCCGATGCCATTTCAGGTGCAGCCACAGGACTCGGATATTCGGTCCAGGCAGTATTGGCCAACCTCCTTGCGGCCTTTATTCGGGGCCTGGGTTACCAGGCCGCGCCCTCCGGAAATGATACGGCCCTCTCCATCCCCCTGGCCATGGCCGCGGGGCTTGGGGAATTGGGACGCATGGGTCTCTTGATCACACCCCGGTTCGGCCCCCGGGTCAGGATCTGCAAAGTCTTTACAGACATGCCGTTAACCCACGACACCTACCGCCCCTTCGGCGTGGCCAAGTTCTGCGAGACCTGCAAAAAATGCGCAAAGATGTGCCCGTCCGGAGCAATTTCCTTTGACGGTCCCACCATGGAAGGACCGACCCCGTCCAACTTTAACGGCGTGTTGAAATGGTACATCAATCCGGAAAAGTGCTTCCTCTTCTGGGTCAAGAACTGGATGGACTGCAACAACTGCGTCATGGCCTGTCCCTTTAACAAACCGCCAGGTCGAATTCACGATGCAACGCGTCTGTTTATTCGAAAGATGCCCATCTTTAACCGTCTTTTTGTTCACATAGATGATCTCATGGGTTATGGAAAACACGTGAAACGCAAGAACTACTGGGAAACTTAGGACCGAGTAGTTTGGTTCTGAATTTCGATGATGTTGCACCAGGGCGGGCTCCAGTCCCGCTGAAGACGGGATCTTCCACTCTCTCCTAAAGGACCTTTTAACCGCAAAATAAAAGGGCCTCGTATCCGAGACCCTTTTACTACTCTGAGACCAGAGTATGGAGGAAATCCGAATCCTGTTAAAAACAGGAGCCGGAAGGCAAGGGTAAGAGAAAAGCTGAATCCGGGCAACCTTTCCCATCGTCCTTCAATCGTTTGGATGATTGAAGGACTCCCCGTGCTTTCACATTTTAAATCGAAAAGTGAAATCTCCGATCTCGGACAAACCTAGGAAAATATTTTCTGCACCGTCACCTCTTTTGCTTTATTTAATCGCACTATACCTTCAAAACCAAACGACAGGGTTTCTTTCGTTCATTTTATCTTCATCGCCGCTCCCTCCATGCCGGAGCGCAGATCTTCATTGAGCCCGGGGATGACCATCTCAAAAACGGAATCGACACATGTATAGTCGTAATAACCCATTCGGCCGATGGGTCGGATTTTCAGGATATCCAATTTTCCGTCCGCCATGATAAACTCGTCTTTGATGTGTATCCCCAAAACCTCCCCGAACACGACATCCACCGTTCCCATCTTACTCCTGCCCGGAAGTCGCACTGTCTGGTGATATCTGCATTCGAACTGTACCGGGGATTCGGCCACGCGAAAGGGCTTTACAAGTCTTGACGGCGCCTTTTCAATACCGGCCAATTCAAACTCGTCCACATCGGGCGCCACTTCCTGCGCAGAGATGTTCATGCCCTCCCGCAAATCATATGTCGCCATATTATATACGAATTCTCCGCTCTGCTCGGCATTAATCACCGAATCTTTTCGACTGCCGTCTGTCTTTTGATTGGCCGCAAAAATCACATAGGGCGGATCAAACGTCAGATTCTGAAACTGACTATAGGGCGCGAGATTGGGGATCCCGTCATGATTGATCGTGGAAATCCATCCAATCGGCCGCGGAACCACGCATGATTTAAAAGGATCATATTTCAATCCGTGATCATTTTTTCCGGTTTCATAAAACATGTCATTCACCTTTCGCACAAGACGTGACACATCACAGACCGTCTGTCCGGTTCCCATTCCAGTTCATCAGTATTTTCCCAGAATTTTTTTTGCGATAATGACTTTCTCTACTTCTTTGCTTCCTTCGAAAATCTCCAGCACCTTGGCATTCCGCCAGTAATGGGCCACGTCATATTCCTCGAGAATTCCGTATCCACCATGGAGTTGAATAGCCTCGTCCGCGACCTTGACCGCCACTTCGGCACAATACCACTTGGCCATGGAACTCAGAGCCGGATCGGGAGTGCCTGAATCCAATTTTGAGGCCGCACGATAATAAATGGACCTGGCGGCTTCAGTCATGGTTACCATCTCGGCAATTTTTCCCTGAACCATCTGAAATGAGGCAAGAGGCTTTCCGAACTGTCGTCTCTGACGCACGTGCTCGACGGCCTTATCCAGAGCGCCCTGGGCGGTCCCTACGCCAAAAGAGGCCACCTGAACCCGGGTCCGATTGAAAAAATCCATGATGTTGTAGAATCCACGGCCCTCTTTCCCCAAGAGGTTGGTTTCAGGAATCCGGACCCCCTTGAAGGCTACCTCCCCTGTGTTAGACGTTCTAAGGGAAAGTTTGCCGTGAAAAGGGCTCGCCTCGTAGCCCGGCCTGTCGGTCTCCACAATGAGGGTGCTCAACCTCTGATGTATCTTGGGATTGTCCGGGTTGGTGACACAAAGGACAACCAGGAAATCGGCCACGTTACAGTTGGTGGTAAAAATCTTGTTCCCCGTAATCACGTACTCGCCGTTTTCCTTGATCGCAGCCGTAGTTACTGAGACGACATCGCTTCCTGCATCCGGTTCGGTAATCCCCATACCCATTCTTATCTCGCCCCGGCAAATAGCCGGGAGATATTTCTGCTTCTGCTCTTCCGTTCCCACGAGCTGGATGAGCTGGGTTCCGAAAAAGGTGGCATCCAGGGCGTGGGTGATGCCCATGTCCACACGGGCGAACTCCTCCATGATCAGGCACTGTTCGAGGTATCCGAAACCCGATCCCCCGTACTTTTCATCGACGAATACGGCCAGGAAACCGAGCTCCGCCGCCTTTTTCCATATGCTGTCATCGAATTGTTCCTTGGCATCCAGCTCTCTTGCGACTTCTCGAAATTCGCCTTCGGCAAATTTCCGCGCTGCTTTCTGTATTTGTCGCTGTTCTCTTGTCAGCTCAAACATGTCCACTCTCCTTTATATATCATTTCTCCCCGACATTAGGGGTATGATTCCTTTCCTGAAAACGATTCCGTTCGTCGTCGAATCCTTGGGGGCAAGGCTGCGGCAGGACAGTTCAAACGAGGGTCCCATGGAGAAAAACCTCGCTGATAATCTTTCCCAATTCATCGGGAGATATATTTCCCCGACGGTCGTACCAGGTAGATGTCCAGTGCACCATGCCGTAAAAGAGAAAGGTGAGCACCGTGTGGTTTAAGGGTTTAATGATACCGCGTTCCGTGAACTCCCGAAGGATGTTCTCCAGGGCCTCCACATAGACCCTTTGTTTTTTCATAAAGGTTTTTCGGTGCTCGGGGGTGAGGGATTTACCCTCCGAATTCAAAATGGTCAGTTCATCCTGGTGCGCCGCATACCTCCCGACATAAAAACTGCAGAGTCGCTCCAGCTTGCATACAGGATCGGCGTCTGATTCGATGATCTCATAGAGAAGTTTGTAGGCCTCCTCCATGAAGTCGATCATGATATCAAAGAGGATCTCTTCCTTTGATGAAAAGTAATGAAACATGCCGGGAACGCTCAATCCCGACTCCGCAGCAATTTTCCGAACCGGCGTCGCCTCAAAACCGTTCACTGCGAACAATGCGGTAGCGATCTTTAAAATATGTGTCTTTTTATCCATGCTCAAAAACCCTCGATCGTATCATTTCCCTAAGAGGAGGCAACATTTTCATATGATAAGGGTGGATGTCAACGGGTTTTCTTTGAGATACGACATAAACCAGGCGATGATCAGCCTTACACTGCAAAAAATCCGGTCGGGATTGCCGAAAAATGATCGACCGGCAATCCCGTTCGCGACCGGTTTTACATTCCCCGATGTCTTTCGACTTCGCTTTTTATGAAATCGACATATTCCCGGCCGGGTAATCCCTTTTTCTCGGCCGCTTTGATATAGTCCTCGAACACCGGCTGAACAGCCTCGACCCACCGCTGGCTTTCCTGGTCTGAAAGCTGAATGAATTCATTCCCGAGGCTGCGGCAGAACTCCCGGCCGCCCTCGTCGCTTTGATCCCATGCTTTGGCGGTCTTGAGGATCCATTCTTCGCTGACTTCCTTGATCACCTTCTGTACATCTTCGGGCAGGGATTTCCATTTTTTCTTGTTCATGGCTACGAAAAATCCCTGGCTGTAGCCGACGCTTTGACACTCGATCGTGTACTTGACCACTTCGCCCTGCTTCCAGCCCTTCAGGGCCTCGACCGGAACCCAAGTGGCCTCGACGACACCCTTCTGCAGAGCCTCATAGGTCGCCCCCTGGGGCATGGAAACGGGTACCGCTCCCAGGGCTTTGGTCACAGCAGCGCTGGTTCCGGTTGAACGGATCTTCAGCCCTTTGAGATCTTCCAAGTTGTGGACGGGTTTCTGGGTGTGAAGGATGCCGGGACCATGAGCGAAAAGGTACATGACTTCAACATCATCGAACTCCTTAAATTTGTACTTATTGTAGAAATCATTATAGATTTGGGTTGCAGCGATGGCGCTCGGGTAACCCATGGGAAGATCGATGGTCTCGCTCGATGGAAAACGCCCGCGGGTGTAAGCGAGGACCGACATGCCCACATCGCTTATTCCCTTGAGGACACCGTCCCAAATCTGGGGTCCCTTGAGTAACGCACCCCCGGCAAAATGAGAGAACTTCACCTTGCCATGGGTTCTTTTTTCTATCTCATCGCCCCATTCAACCGCCAGTTTTGCCTGTATATGGGTAGGGGGGAAAAAGGTACTGTATGTTAGATTGATCGCCTTCGCCTCAGCCTGAACAACTGTGAGAGTTAGAATTGCAAATGAAAAGACCACGGATACAAACAAAAAGTTTTTTATGACTCTCATGCTTAAACTCCTCTTTTCAATATGAAGTTCCATACGAAGTTTCGAATCCTGTTCCGCACCAATAGAAAAAACATTCCGCCCCGATATCACCCCCCTTCCTTTGAACTCGACAGAAAAATCAGATCATCACAAGAAGTATATGAAGCCCCTCCCTTTTCAGTAATCACGGAGCCTGTTTAATCAATTCGTCTCTCAATTTATATTTGAGGATCTTTCCGCTTGTCGACATGGGCAGTTCATCGACAAACATGACCTTCTTGGGGACCTTGTAGCCTGCAATTTCCTGTCTGCAAAACGTTCTCAAATCATCTTCACTCACCTCGACACCATCCTTCTTGACGACGACGGCCGTAACGATTTCCCCCCACTTTCGATCAGGAAACCCGATGACCGCCGTTTGCCTGACTCCAGGATGTTGGTACAGGACATTTTCCACTTCCGCCGGATAGACATTTTCACCGCCGGTGATAATCATGTCCTTTTTTCTGTCGACGACATAGATGAAGCCCTTCTCATCCACTCGGCAGAGATCCAGGGGATAATACCAACCGTTTCGAAAATCTTTTTTCGTTGTTTCCTCATTATTCCAGTAACCGAGGGTCGTCCCCAAACCCCTGACCTTGATCTCCCCCACCTCGCCCGGAGACACCGGTTTGTCGTTCTCATCGACGATCACGCTCTCCATATCCGGTGATGAACGGCCGCAGGAGCTAAAAACTTCATCATCGCCCTCTTCCAATGCCCTGGAGATGTCCTTGGGCGTCAGAACGGCCGTGTGGCCGACTGTCTCACTCGTCCCAAAGAGGTGGATGAACACGTTTCCGAAAATTTCCATTGCCTTTTTATAGACGACCGGTGTAACCGGAGCCCCTGCAAAAAAGATGTACCGCAGGCTGCTCACGTCATACTTTGAAACATTGGGGGAATCCACGAGGAACAGAAGCATGGGTGTTGCAATCATCCCCGTGGTGACCCTGTATTTCTCCACCAGCCGAAGGAACTCCTCCACGTCCCACTGGGGCATAATCACAGAGGTCAGCCCGGCGAAAACGGCGGGGAAGATACAACTGATGCCGGTGGCGTGAAACAGGGGCGATGCGATAATCTCGACGTCTTCTTCTCCAAGATCCAGAGTCACGTTGAGACTCCGTCCCGCATGGTATAAGTTGCGATGGGTCGCCATACAGCCCTTTGGTGCGCCTGTCGTACCGCTGGTATAGATGAGAGCGGCCAGGTCGCCTTCGATCACCACCGGTTCAGGGATGCTCGGTGAACCCTTTTTTATCAGTTCCTCATAACGGAGGTAACCCGACGGAGTTGCGGCATCGTCCCCGATAAAGATGAGGTGTTTGAGATCATCGAGTTCTCCTTTTATCTCCTCGATGTCGCCCAGGTATTTCTCGTTCACAATCAACGCCGAGGCCCCGGAGTCCGCCAGAATTGTCTTGATTTCCCTGGCGGCCAACCTGAAATTCAGCATGACGAGCACAAGTCCCGCATTGGGAATACTGAAGTAGCATTCCGCATTTTCAATAGAGTTGTGGCTGAGCATCGCCACCCGGTCCCCCTTCTTCAGTCCGAGCCCGAGCAGAGCGTTGCCCATGCTGTAAGTTCTCGCTGTAAATTCGCCGAAGGTAAAACGTCTCTCACCTTCGATGAAGGCCGGTTTGTTCGGGTGATACTCCATGTTCTTGGTCAGAAAGGTTCGCAATGTGCATAGGGTTTTCATATTTCTCACCTCGCTTGTCGATGTAGATAAAACCGCTTTAACCACCACTCGCCCTAGGCCTTCTTGAGCTTGTCCGCCAGCACCGGAACGACCTGCAGCAAATCTCCCACGATCCCATAATGGGCGACGTTGAATATCGGGGCCTTGGGATCGGTATTCACGGCAATAATAGTGTCCGAATTCTTCATCCCCGCCTGATGCTGAAACGCCCCGCTGATCCCCAGGGCAATGTATACCTTGGGTTTTACCGTCTTGCCGGATGTCCCCACCTGCCGGCTCTTGGGCAGCCACTCCTTGTCCGCGACCGGTCGGGAGCAGGAAAGGGTTGCACCAATGGCATCGGCGAATGCCTCCACGAGGGAGATGTTTTCCGGTTTCCCGATGCCGCGTCCGATGGAAACGAGGACGTCTGCCGACGTGATGTCCACATCCTCCAGTACCGCCTCCAGATAATTCAGGAATTTTCTGCCCCCCAGATCCGTCCACGCGGGAGCGGGAAGGGTCTCCACCTCAGCCGATTTGTCCTGGTCCGCTTCCCCGGGAAAACACCCCGGCCTGAGGGTAATCATGTACTGCTCGGCCGGCTTCATGGTCTGGTAGGCGTTAATCTTTCCCCCGTATATCTGTCTGACCGCCTCGAGTTCCCCGTCCTTCAGGGTCACATCCAGGCAATCGGTCACCAGGGGCATGCCGCTTCGCATGGCCATGGCGGGAGCCAGGTCCATGCCTGCCGCCGTTTGACCGATGATAACTAATTGGGGGCGGCGCTCCCCGATGATTCCACCCAGGGCCGTGAGATAGTAATCCGCGCTATAGTCGGCCAGTTCATCATCATTAATGGCCACAATCCTGTCGCATCCCCCCCTGATCCTGTCCGCAAAAGCGGAAGCGTCTTTGCTCAGGATAAGAGCCGTTACACCCAGACCGTTTTCTCCGCCGACTCGGTTGGCCAGGGTGAGCATTTCATAGGTTATATCCCGAAGCTCTCCTTCTCTGTGTTCTACTAAAACCAAAATTTCGCCCATTTACGCCACACCCCCTTTGTCCCTAATAATCTGGGCAGCCTTTCCGCAGATCTCATCAAGGCTTCCCGTGAGGATTTCCGCCCCTTCACCCACGGGGGGCGGGGCCAATTTCAATGAAGAGACGCTGGAACCTTCCTCACCGATCTCTTCCTCGTTCAAATCCAGGTCTTCGGCACTGGTTTCATCGACGGCGATCTTCCTGACTTTCTGTATCCCCATGATGGATACGTACCGGGGATTATTGATCCCCGTCTGTACGGTCAGCAGCGCAGGAAGAGGAAGGTCCACTTTCTCCTGGGTATTGGACTCTAATTCCCTGTAGACCCCGATACCCCCGTCCCGAATCTCGGTCCCCACGACCAGGGTGGCGTAGGGCAACCCGAGCAACTCGGAGAGGTAACCGCCCACCTGTCCCCAGCCGTCATCCGAACTCTGCACACCGGTCAGGACAAGATCAAAGGAACGGCCCTTTATAGCTGCATGCAATCCTCTTGCAATGCCCAGGGCATCTGAAGATTCGAAGTCCTCACCGTCGATGAGTATGGCCTCCTCCGCACCCATGGCCAGAGCCTGCCTGAGGACATCCTCACTGTCCTCGTCACCGATGGTGACCACCGTCACTTTGCCGCCGTGGGCCTCCTTCAGGCGTACGGCCTCTTCAATCGCATAGTTGTCCCACTCATTGATGTCGAATTCGAGATCCTCCCTGATAATGTCGGTGCCGTCCCGGTTGATCTCAAGTTCCGCATCGGCCACTTCGGGGATCTGTTTTACACACACCACAATTTCCATGAATACAACCTCCTTATTCAATCATTCTTTGGTCGGGCCGCTCAGCGGCCTCGACGTGCTCATCTAAACCAAGCGCCATGACCAATAGTTCGTTCATATCCATCACCCGCAAGTCATCCTCCAGGCCGGCGGTCTTGCGGGCATCTTCCAGCATGATCAGACACAGGGGACAGGCCGTCACGAGGACTTCCGCTCCGGTGGCCGCAGCCTCCCTGATCCTGATTTCAGACATCTTGGGATCTGCGTCCATGTCTTCCTGCCACATTCTGTCCCCGCCGCCTCCGCAGCAGAGGCTGTTCTCCCTGTTATGCACCATCTCAACAAATTCCACACCGGGTATGGCCCTGATAAGCTCTCTGGGCGCATCGAATATGCGGTTGTGCCGCCCCAGATAGCAGGGGTCATGGTAGGTGAGTTTCAAAGAAAGTGTTTTGTCGAAAGAAAGCCTTCCCTGATCGAGCAGCTCCTTCAGAAACTGCGTGTAGTGGCGGGGTCGAAAAAGGACCTGTTCTTCAGAAGGCTGGAGGTCCGGTACTCTCGGGTATTCCTTTGAAAAGGTGTGAAAGCAGTGGGGTGAAGAGGTGACGACCTCATGAATATCGTATTTTTTGAACAGGTCGAGGCAGTCCTCACGTTTCATCTCAAAGAGGCCGTCCTCACCCGCCCTGCGTGCGATGTCCCCGCAGCAGGGTTCCTTTTTTCCCAGGGTGCCAAAGGAAATTTTCGCGTGATCGAGGATCGTCACGAAGGATCGCGCGATGTCCTGTGCGCGAATATCCATGGAGGTCGTGCACCCTACGAAATAACAGAGATCGACTTTTTCTTTGAGCTTGGTCAGATCCGGAATGACCCTATCTCCCGACCACTTGGCCCGTTTCTTTTTTGTGGCCTCCCAGGGATTGTTGTACTTGTAGATATTTTTCAGGGACTGGCTCAAGAGGGACGGCATCCGGGTCCCCTCTTCCACGACTTTGCTCCTGGCCACTCTGATGATGTCCGGGGTGCCCACATAGACCGGGCAGACCTCGAGGCAGGCCAGGCAGGTTGTGCAGTTCCATATCCTTTCGGCCTCAAATCTAGTTTCGCGGTTTCCGGTCTTTTTAGATAACGCTTTGACGGCCTCGATCTGTTTCACCGGATCGTATTTTGCCGATACAATCGCCTTTGCCCAGAGGATGAAATCCCTCGGTGCAAAGGCTTCCCCCGCTCCCGTTGACGGACAGACCTCCACACACCGGCCGCATCGGGTGCAGGCGTCAAGATAAATCATGTCCCGGTATGAAAAAGACTCATCATCCTGACCCCTATCCTCGACCGGAGGCGGCTGCACAGGGTGGTCTTTCAGGTAAATGCCGGCAGGAGCCGCCATGATGTGAAACAGCTTTGAAAAGGGGATATAGGCGATGAGCCCCAGGCTCAAGAGCACATGAACCCACCACAGATACGGATATGCCGACAGGGCGCCCCCGGGTTCGGACCAGATAAGATTTACCCATTGCCCGGCAAAAGACCACCCTCCCCACTCCGGCTGTTGGGCTGCGAGGCGTCCTCCTTCTGCGGCAAAACCCGACAGACCGACCACCAAAAGCCAGACCGGCGCCGTGAGGTCTCCGATACGGTTCTCGAGCCGGGATACGCGTTGAACGTATCGCCGGACTAGGGCCCAGGCAAGGCCCACCATAAGGGCCAGTCCTGCGATATCAAGACTGATGGAATAGATGAGATAGATCCGGCCCCTCAGGAAGGTAAAAAGGTAATCATCGATCGCGCTGAGCGTTGTTCCGATGAAAAGAGCCAGGAAACCCCAGAGAATCAACAAATGCATCGTTCCGGCAGCGATGTCTCCGCGGAAAATGCGCCGGCCGAACAGACCGTCCAGAAAAACACGAATAACGCTCTCCCGGGAAAAGGGCACTTTCCAGTCACAAAATCCTTTCATCCACACGCACAAGTGGTTCAGAACACCGATGGCAAATACGAGGCAGGCACAGAACGCCAGGACATAAAAAGTCCACATTTCACCGGTGCCGATACTCCAGAATAATTGGCGATAAGGTATCGATTCCACGTGTCTCTCCGAATGATGTTTATTAAAACAGGAGGGGTTAAAGATTCTTCTACCGAACGATCGATCGGTAGCCGCACGATCGATCGATAGCATAGCAATAAATGCCTTGTCAATCTTTTTTGTGAATTTTTCCTATCATTTTCAAAAAAAATCTATAACGATTGACGAATATCCTCTTATAAACTAGTCTGATAGAACGTATTTTCATATCTGTTTCATCTTCAACTCCAAATCCGGCGATCATCATGTTCCACCATCCCCGGGCTCTCTTTTCGTATGAGGAGTGAAAAATGGAAACAGGGCACACCGATCAATGCGTTCCCCGCTTCAGACTCCTAACCGAGTCACAGATCACCCGAATTCACCATAATGTCCTCAGAATCCTGGAAGAAATCGGGGTTCAGATTCACCATGAGGAGGCAGTGCAACTCTTGGCCGGTCACGGTGCGCGGGTCGAGAAGACCGACCGGGTCCACCTCCCGGCCTTCATGGTGGAAGAAGCCATCGCCTCGGCCCCTTCCAACCTTGTCATCTACGACAGAACGGGACGGCCCGCCATGGAACTGGGTGGGAGAAGGATCTATTTCGGGACAGGAACCGATCTCCCCAAGACCATTGATCTCGAATCCCGCGAGATTCGGGACACCCTGGCCGAAGATGTGATCCGGAGCACCCTTATCAGCGATGCCCTCCCCCATATCGATTTTATCGGCTCCTATGGCCTTCCCAGGGACATTCCCCGAGGGCTCCACTACATCCGCTGCTTTCAACTGGAGGTGGAAAACAGCACCAAGCCCATCTTCTTTACCGCAGAATCGGAGGAAGACCTCCAGGTGATCCTGGAGATGGCCCGGACCGTTGCGGGTGGTCCGGAAAATCTCTCGGCCCGCCCCTTTCTGATTCATTACGCCGAACCGGTATCGCCCCTTACCCATTCACAGGAGGCCGTGTCCAAGCTTATCCTGTGTGCCGAGCAAAGCATTCCCATCAACTACACTCCTGCCCTGCTCGCAGGCTCCACAGGGCCCGTGACCCTGGCCGGGGCTCTGTCCGTAGCCGTGGCCGAAGCCCTGTCGGGACTTGTGATTCACCAGCTCGCCGGTAAGGGTGCACCCATTATCACGGGGGTCGCCGCCACCACCATGGATATGCTCCACGCCACCGTCTCCTATACCTCTCCGGAATTCAGATTGACCCACTCCGCCTATGCCGATCTCTTTCACCACTACGGTCTCCCCATATGGGGAACCGCCGGATGCAGCGATACCCATTTCCCGGATCTTCAGGCGGGCGCGGAATATGCCTTCACCCTTCTGACCGCGGCCCAGGACGGTACCAACCTGATTCATGACTGCGGGTACATGGGACAGGGCTATATAGCATCTCCTGAGATGATCGTGTTTGCCGACGAGATCATTGCCATGGTCAAGCGCTACATGAAGGGATTCACGATCGATGAACCCCACCTTGCCCTGGACGCAATCCGTGACGTGGGACCGGGAGGGCACTTCCTGGGAGAAAGGCACACCCTCGACTTCTTCATGCGGGAACACTGGCGTCCGGGGCTTCTCAACCGGACCAATCTGGACAACTGGGTCAGGGACGGGAAAAGGTCCCTTTCCGACAGGTTGCTCGCAAGAACGCAGGAGATTCTTCAAACCCACAAACCGGCCCCCCTCGATGAGGTCTCCGGGAAGGCGCTGGACAAAATCTGGAAAGGTATTTCGGAAACCGGGAGGAAATAATGAACGACAGCATCGAGACGATCTATCAGGCCATACTGGACGGTAAGATAGACGAAACAGCCGACGGTGTAAAGGCGGCCCTTGCTTCCGGGCTCAAGGTTCAGGACATTCTGAACAAGGGACTGATCGCCGCCATGGATGTGGTGGGGCAACGGTTCGGGGAAGGTGAATTTTTTATTCCCCAGGTCCTCTGGTCGGCCAAGGCCATGCAGGCGGGCATGGACCTTTTGAAACCACACTTCACCCAGGACGAGCAGGGGGCAAGGGGTAAGATCGTCATCGGCACGGCCCCCGGAGATATCCACGATATCGGCAAAAACTTGGTCGCCATGATGCTCGAAGGTGCGGGATTCGAGGTGGTCGATCTCGGCGTGGATGTGGCGCCTGAGAGGTTTGTGGACACGGCCGTGAAAGCGAAGGGGCACATCATCGCCCTTTCCGCCCTGCTGACCACCACCATGCCCGGCATGGACGACGTGGTAAAACTTCTGAGAGACAGGGGGCTTTCCCACATCAAGGTCCTCATAGGTGGCGCACCCGTGGATGAAGCCTTTCGGGAAGAAATCGGTGCGGACGCTTACGGAATCGACGCCATGGACGCGGTCAGGAAGGTGCGTGAATTACTCGGGAGGGCCATTGGATAGGGGCTTTGTGCGCTCGCAGTGTCGCCATAGCGGCTATGGAGCGTCGGAGACTGAGTTTTGTGGTGAACCGATAATATCGTAAAGAACCCTTGCCCTAAGGACCAGGGTTTTAACAACGAAAAGAATCCTGTCGATCCTGTTTATCCAGTCTGATTTATTGTTTTTTATTGCCGCCCGAAACGGTAGAGACTTTCAATTCTCGCCGCTGAAACCGGTGGACTTAGTACTTCAATTCGCAAATATTGCGAGGTATTTTCAAGTTGAAAAGAGCATTTACCGCTCAGCCTGCCCCGTGTGCAGGGCTTCGCTCAAGACGCCAAGATCGCCAAGATCGCCAAGATATGGTTGCGCCTTTTGCGGGAATGCAACTCAGCCCTTCCACTTTGCTCTGGACCTTGAGCCTGTCTAAAGGCATATCATGCCCTGATGGCGAATCAGGGCAAGGGCTTTGAACTTGACACCACAAGGTCCCATCCCCTATGATAAACAAAATTGCACAAATTGTTCCGATCACCTGAACCTGAATGATCACTCGTTCATCTCATGCTGCGTGCACTGTCAAAGCAAGGTATCCGAGACTATTTGAAAGCATCACACCACTGAAAAGACCAATCTTGTACCGGCTAATCCGCATTCAGATATCCGTAGCGTGCCGGTATCGTTTCCAAAGCACGATAAACCCAATCTTTAGCCGATGATCCATAAATCTGAACTTTAGATTGATGATCGACCAAGCCGGTCGAGCATCTTTCGGCCTAAGTCCGCACGGATCTGCGATCAATGGAATTCCTGAGTATTTGTTACTTTCAGTAAAGGTCACATTGGGAAAAAGGCAACTTCCATCCTTTCACCCTTAACAAAGGAGGTAAGACCATGAAGAAGGTTATGCTTGTTCTGACTTTTCTCGCGGCTTTGGGCCTTATTTTCGGAGCCAACCTTTCGGCCAAAATGATCCGCATCGGCGAATATCAGATCGTCTCCCATCCCGCCCTGGACAACGACTCGAAAGGCTTTGCAGCCGCTCTTGCGGAAGAGGGCTTTATAGAGGGCAAAAACATCACCATCGAGCGTCAGAACGCCCAGGGTGACCAGGCAAACTGCGCCATCATCGCCCGCAAGTTTGAAGACGACCGGGTCGATCTTATCCATGCGATCAGCACACCCTGCGCCCAGGCCTCGGTCAAGGTCAGCAAGAAGATTCCGATCGTCTTTTCCTCTGTGACGGACCCCGTGGCCACGGGGATTGCGCCCAAGATGGGAAAGACCGGCGTCCATGTCACCGGTGTGAGTGATCGGTGGCCCATCACCCTTCAGTGCAAGATGTACCAGGACCTGATCCCCTGGGCCAAAAAATGGGGGACCATCTACAATCCGGGCGACGTGAATGTGACCTTTCACATCAAGGAGATGAAGGAAGCCGTGGAAGCCTTGGGGTGCGAACTCATTGAAGCCCATGTATCCGCAACCTCCGAGGTCATGCAGGCTGCCCAGAGCCTTGTGGGGCGCGTACACGCTATACACATCACCTCCGACAACACATCGGTTTCAGCCTTCGAGTCTATCGTGAAGATCTGCAACGAGAACAACATCCCCCTCTTTGCCGGTGACCGGGACAGTGTCCCCAGGGGGGCGGTAGGCGCCTATGGACCCGACTACTTCCTCGTAGGTTACACGGCGGGAAAGAAGGCAGCCCGTATCCTGAAGGGCGAATCCGCGAGCGAAATCCCGGCCGGACTGGCCTCTGCCTACAGTCTCTGGGTCAGCGCGAAACATGCGAAAAGCCAGGGACTGAAAATTCAGAAAACCCTTGTTCACAAGGCGGCGGACAAATTTTGGGATGAAAACGGCAAAATAGTGAAAGGTGAATAGGGGCAAACCCACCCGAACGCTGCAGCGACACGGCCGTACAAAGGGGGGGATGACTCCCCCCTTTTTACCCTGATATTGAACTATATCTTCTTGACATAAGGTGAGCTCATGGTACTCAGCGGTCTCCTGCGCACGATCCCCGTCTCACTGGAACAGGGTCTCGCCTATGCCCTTGTGGCCCTCGGCATCGTGATCAGCTTTCGAATCCTGGCCTTTCCCGACCTGACGGTAGACGGCAGCTTTCCCCTTGGCGCGGCAGTAGTGGCTCGCCTCATCATGGAAGGCGTGCCACCCTCCATCGGCATCCTTGCCGCCATTGTTGCCGGATTTCTGGCCGGCTGCTGTACGGGGTTTCTGAATACAAAGCTCAAGATCAACAGCCTGCTGGCAGGCATCTTGATGATGACCGTTCTCTACTCCTTTAATCTGCGGATCATGGGGCGTTCCAACATCCAGCTATTGACTGTGAACACTTTTCTGACCCCTCTTGAAAACCTGGAGATCAATCGTTTTATTCCCATCATTGCCTTTTTTTTGGTGATCTCATTCGGCACCAAGGTCCTTTCCGACATGTTCTTCCACACCCAGCTCGGCTTTTCCATGCGCGCTACAGGCGACAACGAGCAGATGATCCGATCCCTTGGCGTGAACACGGACCATATGACCGTTTTAGGCCTAGGCATTTCCAATGCCTTTGTATCTCTTTCCGGGGCCCTGGTGTCCCAGGACCAGGGTTTCGCCGATGTCGGCATGGGCATCGGCATGATCGTGGCGGGGCTGGCCTCCATTATTATCGGCGAGGCCATGCTGGGGAAAAACTCGGTGCAGAGAATGACCCTTGCGGCCATTGTGGGGTCCATCATCTATAAACTCATTATTTCCATAGGCCTGAGACTTGGCCTGGCCCCAACCGATCTCAAGCTGGCCACGGGGGTCATGGTCATCCTGGCCCTCGGCGTCCCGGCCCTCAAGAAGGAGAAGGAGGGAAAACTCCATTTGAGAGGGGTTTAAGAAAGAAAAAGATTTCAACTTATATTTTTCTCTGTGAGCTCTGTGTCTCTAGTGAACCCAGTGAACCCCGCAAAGCGGGACAGGCGGGCATGAAAAACATTTTTTTATGTCTTCTTACCCTTCGTGATCTTCTTGATCTTCGTGGTGAGAAACCATTAATGACAAGTATCCCAAAGACTTCTTTTGTGCAATTCACTGGAGGATCTCCTTTTCCATGATTCGATACGAAGCTATCCGAAAGATCTTTTCCAAGGGAACGGTGGATGAAAAGGTGGCCATCGACGGAATCACACTGCACATCCGCGAAGGGGACTTCGTCACCGTGATTGGCAGCAACGGCGCCGGAAAGACCACCCTTCTCAACCTAACGGCAGGCACTTATTTCCCCGATGAGGGCACAATCACCCTGGACGATCAGGACGTCTCCGGTTTTCCTGAACACAAGCGCGCCAAATACCTGGGAAGGATCTTTCAAGATCCGCTGATGGGAACGGCCTCCTCCATGAGTATCGAAGAGAACCTGTCCATGGCGGATCTGAGAGGAATGCACCGGGGGCTGCGCCGGGGGGTGACCAAATCGAGACGGTCCTTTTACCGGGACATTCTCAAGATTCTGGAACTGGGTCTGGAAGACCGTCTCAGGGACCATGTGAGTCTCCTTTCAGGAGGCCAGCGGCAGTCTCTCACCCTGCTCATGGCCACCCTTTCGCTTCCCAAACTTCTCCTCCTTGACGAGCACACCGCGGCCCTCGATCCCAAGACCGGGAGCAAGGTCATCGAACTCACCGAAAAGATCATTACGGAGAACCACCTCACCACCATCATGGTAACCCACAACATGCAGCAGGCCATACGATACGGCAACCGCATGATCATGCTCCATGAGGGGAAAGTCCAGTTCGACGTGGAAGGTGAGGACAAGAGCTCCCTCACCGTGGAAGAGGTGGTCAAACGCTTCGGGGCGGAGCTCAAGGACGAGGCCCTTCTTTGCACTCCCCTTCCGGGAGAATCAAAAGCATAAACCGAAAATTCAGACAAGATGGACAGGTTGTACAGGATTTTTATTGCATTTCCTGAATAAAGCCAAGGACACCCCTCTACACACGCCTCTCAAACTGAGCGTTCAGCCACCAACAAAATTGTTCTCTTGACGAAAACACCATTACACGTGTACAATACGTATATTATTTTAGGAGGTGCTTAATATGCAAAAAAAGCTAACTGTGACCATAGATGAGGAAGTCTATGAAGGCTTGCGGGAAATTATCGGGCCAAGGAAGATCAGTCGTTTTATCGAGGACTTAGTGCGGCCTCATGTGACTAAAAAAGATATCTATGCCGGATACAAAGAGATGGCGGCTGATGAACTGAGAGAATCTGAGGCGCTTGAATGGGCTGAAGCAACTGTTGGAGATATCAATTATGAAGAGGGGTGAAGTTTGGTGGGTAAATTTTGAACCTTCCATCGGGGGTGAAATCCGCAAAAAACGACCTGCCGTCATTGTAAGTAACAACGCCGCGAATCAATTCCTCAACAGAGTTCAAGTTATCCCCATGACAAGTAGTGTCGGGAAACTCTATCCCAGCGAGACATACATTACATTTCGAGGAAAAAAGGCTAAGGCGATGGCTGATCAACTCACCACCGTGAGTAAAAAAAGGCTGATTAATCAAGCCGGAACCGTTTCCAATGCTGAGTTAGACGGGATAAATAGAGTTATTTCAATACAACTTGACCTATGAGGCAGAACATTTGCTTTCACGAGGACGCTCGAAAAGGGGACAACCCTATATTCTCCTGTCAGGAATAAAAGGAAAAATCATATCAGCTTAGAGAACTGCTGTTTCCAATGGCGCTCATTTTAAGGGCAACAAGAGCGATACAGGTCCTGAAAGCACACCTTTTTGGAGTGTCGTTGAATTAGATTGTCCATCCGGAAGGAGATGATTTCTGGATAGAGCGTTCAGCTACTAGCAGCACCCAGTTTTATGCGGCGATATGCTCAATATGCTCATAGGCGGTTTCATCGATCTGACTAATTTGACTTGGTAAAGATAGTAATTGCTTTTCTATCTAGAAAAATATATAAAGTTTTCATGATGTTAACGCCGAAGAAAACATTCTACTGAACGAAGGAGGAAATCTTATGCAACCCCCCACC
>Ga0272442_10000138_pt1 | contig 119040 bp, 89 predicted proteins | sample SSMForm2O_FD_200262 | JGI IMG/M metagenome (GOLD analysis project Ga0272442, IMG submission 200262) | Marine sediment archaeal communities from Little Sippewissett salt marsh, Falmouth, MA, United States - SSM-Form-2O | ecosystem: Environmental > Aquatic > Marine > Wetlands > Sediment ...
TGCAACACAGGTCGGTGGTCGGATTGAAACGCCGTTCGTCGAAAAAGTTGTATATCACCCGGATATCACGATCAATGGTAAAGGCCTCCTTCGTCTCATCGGCCAGATAGGTCGACACCGCCGTGATACCGTCTGAGGCCTCAATGGAAAACTTGGTGATATCAAAATAGGACGGATCGGAACCGACCAGCGTAATATCGGTCCCGTGCAGGGTGGTGATAATCTTCGGCTTCTGGCACGGTATTAGTTGCTTGGCCAGAAAGGCGCAGGTGGCATGAGGCACCGCGTAATGAACGTGCAGGATTTCCAGTTCGTTTTCGCAGGCAACTTCCGCCATCTTGGTCGCCAGCGCCAGCGTGTATGGCGGATGCTTGAACAGCGGGTAGGCGGTCGTTTCCACTCCATGGAAAAAGAGATTGGTCTGGAATGTATCAAGTCGAAACGGCAGGGCGTAACTGATAAAATGCACCTGGTGACCCCGGGCCGCCAGCATCTGCCCCAACTCCGTCGCCACAATGCCCGATCCGCCCGCAACCGGGTAACAGGTAATCCCGATTTTCATCTTCAACCGCGATAGTCAGAAAGGTTAATCATCTGGTGGTCGGTCGTGTCAAGGGTCAGCCTGTCAATAATATAATCCAAAATCCCGGGCCCGTACTTCGAAATGTAATAATTAATATTATACGAACGTTCCTGCACGTTACGATAAGGATACAACGCCGAAACCAGCCGATAAATCTGCGCCCGCGTGTCTTTCATCTGTTTTTTGTGCCGCCCGAAGATTTTCTTCTCCAGCGCCTTGAGCGCATAATCGAGTTTGCCGTACACCTGCTCCGTCATCGGTTTGAGCTGATCGTCAAACTCCACGACATAATTCGCCAGTTCCTCATAGTCGTTGTCGAGACGCCGCCGGAATCTCTGCAATTGCTCATCCATGTCCTCCGGGAAAAACTTCGCCAGCACCCGGTTGATCAACTGCTCCACGTCGTCCGTAAAATCCTCCAGCCCGATACCGTGGCGAATCATCAGCTCTTCCTGGCGCGGCTCCACGATGGTCGCCGACGGCCTCGCGAAATAATAAGGCTGGGTCAGCTTGAATAATTTAAACAACTTGCCAATCTGGCAGAAATAGGCGATCTCCCCCGGGCCGCCGCAGTGCGCAACCACCGGAAACAGGTACGACTGCCAGACCGGGCGGGTCAGCACATCCGGCGAAAACCGTTCCGGGTTGCGCTCGATCAGGTCATGCAACCCCGGCAGGGCCAGTTGCTTGTCACCGACCAGGTAAGACTCATCGGCAAAATGAATCGCCCGCCGGGACGGATCGTGGTAAAACAGATGCACCGCCGATAGCTTCTTTTCAGCCTGGATATGGTACCCATCCATCTCCAGCGTGGTGGCGGTCTCCTCGAGCAGGGTCTTAACGTTGAAATAGTGTTCCACGACTTTCTGAAAGAACCGTCGCGACAACGACTTGACCTCGACATCACCCGGCGAGAAAAATATCAGCCCGAGATCGGGGAAAAGATCCGCAAATAACCGGGCAAAGGAATCGACAAAGTTGATATCCATCGTGTAAGCGGCAAACAGACGCTCATACAACTCATCGGTAAAATCGGTCGCGCCGAATGCACCCTTGACCGCATCGACCAACGTGTTATAGTCGTCTTCCTTGTCAAAATGAATATCCGAGGCCGGAAGCCCCTCAACCGATTCGGATCCGAAGATAAATTTGCCGGCCGAACCGTCCTTCTCGATATAGTGGAAATGCCGTATCTCGTCGAAATCGTGATCATCCGCGGCCATCCAGAATACCGGCACCACCGGCCGGTCGAATTCCATTTGAAGTTTGGCCGCCATTTTAACGACCCCGACCGCCTTGTACAGGGTATAGAGCGGACCGCCCAACAGTCCTACCTGCTGACCGGTAAAGACACAGAGCGCATCTTCCTGCCGTAACTTTTCAATGGCCGCCATCGTGGCCGGCTTGGCATGCCAGGCTTCATTCTGCCGGATTAGAATATCACAAAGCGCATTGCGATCAACACCGGTGCCCGCAATCGACTGCGCCGCCTCCGCCGGTGATTCGACCGGGAGATACTTGGTTATTTTCGGGTCGCGCGCAAGAAAATCCCGATACACGGCGCTATAGTGATACACCTCAGCCGGCTTGACCAGTTGTTCCGGTATCATCTAATGCATCCTTCCTGACTGTGACGGTCTCCTTCCCGGTAAAGAAGGCGACGATATCATCAATGACCGTATAAACCACCGGCACCACCACCAGCGTAAGCAGGGTGGAACTGGTCATGCCGCCGATGACGGCACGAGCCATGGGCGCCCGCAATTCCGCTCCCGGACCAATCCCCAGCGCAATCGGAAGAACGCCGAATATCAGCGACAGGGTAGTCATCAGAATCGGCCGCAGTCGCACCGGGCCGGCAATCAATATCGCTTCGGTTCGTTTCACTCCACGATACCGGTTCTGTTTTATAAAGTCAATGAGAAGAATGGCGTTCTTGGTCACCAGCCCCATCAACATAATGATCCCGATAAACGAGATGATGGAAATGGAATCACCCATGATCAGCAGGGCTACCAGCGCCCCCACCAAAGACAGCGGCAGTGAAAACATGATCGAAAATGCGTCAAAGAACGATTCAAACTGCGATGCCAGCAACAGGTAGATAAATACAATCGCCAGAAACAACGCCTCGAACATGTACCCGAATGATTCTTCCTGGATCTCAGCAACGCCCGTTGTACCGACATAATACCCCGGCGGCACGTCGATTATCTCCGCTTCCTCCATGATTTGCTGAACCGCCGTGCCGGCAAAAGCATCCGCGGTCACATTGGCCCCCACCCGGACTTCCCGCAAACGGTCAAAACGATCATACTGCCCGATCGCCGTCCTCTTGGTAAACGATGCCACATACGACAGCGGCACCAAAAATGACCGACGATCATCAAGTTCCTTATCACTAGCCACCAGCAGGCGCCCAACCTGGGCGGTGTTGTTGCGATCCGCTTCCTTCAGGCGAACGCGAACGTCGTACTCATCATCACCCTCTTTATAACGCGTAACCACCTCACCCTCTACCAGTGAGCGAATCGACGACCCGATGGTGTATACGTTCAAGCCCAGATCGTTGGCCATGTTACGGTCTATGTTCACCTGCAATTCCGGCTTGCCCTCCTGGAGAGAGTTGTCGATATCGACCACGCCGGGGGTAAGATGATAGATTTTTTCCAGCTGATGTGCCAGGTCAGTGAGAATGGCCAGGTCGTTGCCACGGATCGAAATCTCCACCGATTTACTCGATCCCATTTCCTCACCGCGACCGATAGAATACCTGATGCCGGGAATGTGTGTCCCGATAACGATTCGGGCACTGTCCATAATCTGCTTGGCTGAAAGCTCACGTTCGTTTTTGTCGGTCAGCTTGACATGGATACGTCCTTCATTCACCGGATTATTACCGGAACCGATGGTCGTAAACAACAGCGTGACTTCGTCAAATTGCCTCCGCATAATATTTTCGATTTCCGCCAGCTTGGCGGACGTGGATGCCAGGTCGGTCCCGGGCGGCGTTTCCGCACTGATCAAAAATTCGCCCTCATCGGTTTCCGGCTGAAACTCCACCCCGGCCAGGCCGCCGAGATATAGCGCAATGACAAAAGTTATTCCGGCCGTGAGAAGCACCAGGAACCGATGGTGCAGGGACCAGGCAAGCATGCCCCGATAAAAATTGGTAATTTTATCGAAAAACAGGTTCCACGGCTTGATCAGCTTCAGGATCAACTGGTACAACTGCCAGAACCAGCGAAAAATAAAGAACTTCGGCGGACCACCCATTTCGCCTTCGGGTCGTAACCAGCGCGACGACAACATCGGCGTCAGACTGAACGCGATAAACAGCGAAACCACCACCGAGAATGCCACCGTCATCCCGAACTGATAGAAAAATCGCCCGACAATTCCCTTCATAAATGCCACCGGCAAAAACACCACAACAATGGTGAAGGTCGTCGCCGAAACCGCCAAACCGATTTCTCGCGTCGCGTTATACGCCGCCTTCCACGGCGACTCACCCTTTTGCAGATGCCGATAGATATTCTCGATAACCACAATGGCATCATCGATCAGCAACCCCACCGCAATCGCCAGCGCCAGCATCGACATAATATTCAGCGTAAAACCAAGCGCCTTCATGAACGTGAAGGTTGCCACGATTGAGGCCGGGATGGCAATCGCTGAAATAATCGTCGACCGAATATCAGCCAGGAAAAAGAAAATCACCAGCACCGCCAGCAGACCGCCGTAATAGATATTCAGCAAAACCTCATGAATCGAATCCTCAATAAACGTCGACTGGTCAACCACCACTTCCAGCCGCATGTCGGGAGGAAGAATCTCCTGGATTTCGGCGATTTCGGCCTTGACCGACCGCGCCACCTCGACCGTGTTGCCGCCGGACTGCCGCGTAATATCCAGGGTAATGGCATCATGCCCGTCAACCCGGGCCAGAGAACGCCGCTCTTCAACCGTGTCCACCACCCGCGCGATATCCTTCAAATACACCGGCTGACCATGCGGATTGTCAAGCGTAATGGTGTTGAACTGGGATACCGATGTCAGTTTGCCCATGGTGCGAATCAAATACTCCCGATTGTCCTCGTTGACCCGCCCACCGGGAATTTCAAGATTGGCGGCCGCCACGGCATTCTGAACCTTCTCGACCGAAATCTCATATGATTCCAATTTGTCAATGTCAAGATAGATATTGATTTCCCGTTCATACCCGCCAACCAGCGTAACTGCCCCCACCCCGGGAATCGCCTCCAGGCGCTTCTGGATTTCATCTTTGGTATACTTCGTGATATCGCGAAGTGAACGCTCGCCCGAAATCGTCACGGAGATAATCGGCTGACTGTTGGGATCGAAACGCGCGACCACCGGTTCATCGATATCATCTGGTAAATCATCCCGGATAGCCGCGACTTTCTCACGGACCTCCTGCGCCGCCACCTGGCCGTCCTTCTCCAAAACAAACTCGGCGAAAATAAGCGAATACCCTTCCTGAGAATAGGACGTGATATGCTTAACCCCTTCGATCGGATTGACCGCATCCTCAATCGGCTTGGAAACATCCGTTTCCACCGCCTCCGCCCCTGCTCCGGGATACATGGTCTGAATGATAACAAAGGGAAAATCGATTTCCGGCATCAGATCGATATTCATCTGGCGATAGGAGCTGTAACCCAGTACAATCAGGGCCAGCACCATCATTACGGTAAAGACCGGTCGGCGGATTGAGACATCTGCTAATTTCACAGTTCAATCTCCTCGCCCAAAGCGTTAACAAAACGCACCAGGTTGATCCTGTTGTCATCCTCCAGGTAATCCTGGCCGACTGTGATCACCGTATCACCCGGATTAAGGCCGTCTGTAATCTGGGTATGCCCGTCGAATTCAACCCCGGTCGTGACCTTGCGAAGCACGGCACGATCGCCGTTGACGACATACACATACCGTTCACCGCTCCGTTCCAGCATCGTTTTATGCGCCACCGTGATGATGTCGGTAAACTCCGCCAGCGTGATCTCCGCCCGGGCAAACATCCCCGGTTTGAACATTCCCTCGTCATTACCTACCAGCAACTCGACCTGAAAAGCGCGAGTCTCCGGATCGGCGGAACCTGCCACCATGCTGACCCGGCCATAGCCTGTCACACCCGGCATCGTCTCCACGAATATCTCCACCGGGACATCAACCGTAAACTGCTTGATATCGGCCGCGGTAACCCCGAGCTTCATGCGCAGGGTGTCGGTGGCCGCAACCGTCGCCACCTGCTGACCGACCCATACGTATTCGCCCGCCGCGACGTCGATCGAGGTCACCGTCCCGCCTACCGGCGAACGGATGTCAACCAACTGCCGCGCCGCATTGTAGTTGGCCTTGGCAACCTCATACTCGGTGGCCGCACCGTCATACTCCGATTCCGAAATGGCCCCCTCATCAAACAGATACTTCATCTTCGAATAATGCTTCTCGGCGTTTTTAAAGACCGAATACGCCTGCACATAATTGGACGTCGGCCCCGTGCGATCCAGCCGCAACAACATGTCCTTGGGCGTCACGACATCACCCTCAGACACCAGAATCTCATCAACCGCTTCGGCTATTTTGGCGCGAATCACGGCCTGTTTCTTCCCCTCCAGTGAACCGGTAAATGAACTCCGGAGTTCGTGGGAAACCGGAACAATCGCTTCACCCTTGACCGCAATCGCGTTTTCAACAACTGTCTGCTCCGAGTCATTCTCTCCTGAACACCCGCCAATAATCAACACCACGGCGAGTGCCAGACATCCTGATATTCCTGTAATCCGTTTCATGCTCATCCTCATTAAAAAACCGCGATCCCGGTGGCCTTCTTCAGGGCCGATTTCGCCAGTCGGTATTGATAGATCGCCTCGGCCATATTGGTGCGTGCATCGGTCAACGCTGTCTGGGCGGAAAGCACCTCCAGCAGGGTCCCGACACCGGATTCGTACCGCAGGTTGGCGATACGCAATCCCTCCTCGGCCTGCGCAATAGTCTCTTTTTGTAAATCAAGCGCGGCACGCGCCTGAATTAGATTATCATAAGCCTGTTCCACCTCAAGGCGGATATCATCCTGGGTCTGTTGTTCGGCCAGTACCGCCTGGTAATAATCGACCCGGGCCTTGCGAACCTCACCGATCGTGCGGCCGCCGTCGAATACCGGTATCGTCAACAACAGCGAGGCCGTCCAGCTCTTGGTAACATCCCGCGATCCCAGTGAGAAATCATCGGATGACGCCGAGATATCATAACTCGTGTTCAGGTTTATATTCGGATACAGCCAGTCCCCCTTGGCGATCCGCACCGCCTTGTCATATCCCCGCTTCTGAAGCTCGGCCTGCTTGATCTCAGGACGGTTATGCAATGCGGCCGAGGTCAGTGAGTCCAGCGGCGGCACCATCACTGCAACCGTGTCGGTGATGTCGGTGCGAAGCGTAATCGGCTCATCGAGCGCTAACCCCAGAAAGGACTTAAGCGTCTTCTGCGTGATGCTCAACGCCGTGCGAGCCGCCACCAACTGTGGTTCGAGATTTGATTTTTCAACCCGTGCCCGGAGAAGCTCGAATTCCGATGCCATCCCCTGGCTGTAATACTTCTCCACTATTTCATAATTATGACTGAACTGAAGGTAAGCCTTTTCCAGGACTTCAAGATGGGACGCCGAAAGGATGGAAGAATAAAACAAAGCCTCGGCGCTGTATATTATCTGAGATTCCACCTCGCGGACTTTCTCGCGAGAGTATTTTTCGTAAATCCGGGCGATCTGAATCGCCGAGCCGACCTTCCCCCCCACATACAGCGGCTGGGTCAGCGACAAGGAAAGATTAAAGTCGTTGTCCTGTGCCGCCGGGACCTTGACAAATCCCTCTTCATCGAAAAACTCACCGGGAAGAAATATCTCCCCCTTCTTGATATTGCGGGTGTAACGACCGCCAATATTAACCTGCGGCAAGGCCCCCGCGCGGGCCGCAATGATGTCCCCCCGGGCACGATCGAGTTCCCGCTCTGCCGAGAGATACTGGCGGTTGTACTCCAGCGCCATCTGACGAACCCCATCCACCGTCAATTGCGTTTCGCCGTGGATGTTACCGGCTTCCATCAGCATGAAACCAAGAATCAATAAAATAATATGTCGCATCGGTCGTTTACTACCCCTATAATCGTTGTAAGTAAATTCCAAAGAGCCTGACCAGTTCGGCGGCCAGTTCATCGGCTTCCTGTCTGCTTATGAATACATTGCGTTGCATCACCAGACCGTCGATTACGGCATCCAGCAGTCGTACCGCCATCAAGGCCTCTTTCCTCCCCACACCGCCCCTATCAACCAAAGCCCTGGCAAGAAATTCCGTGATCCGGTTATTTTCCCGCTTCCAGAAACTGCGAATCCGGGGAATCTTAAGCGCCTGTTCCAGCAAACCCATCGGGAGATAATGTCCCCGGTCAATATCATCAAGACACTCCTTCAACGTCATTTCAAGAAATCTCTGGGCATCGGTTTCTGTTTCGACCAAAGCATATATCGGGGTCGTAACATGTTCCCAGGTCTGCTTTACCACCGCATACAATAAATTTTCCTTGCTTCCGAAATGAAAATAAAGCGCCCCCTTGGTCACTCCGGCGGCCCGGGCGATTTCATCCATCGTCGCCAGGCGATACCCTTTGCGAATAAACAGCCGGGTGGCGGCCTTGATCAACTGGGCCTGTCGTTTTTCAGCTGGAAGTTTGGGGCTTTGTTTCACGCTTCACTCATGGTTGCCTGTTCGTGAAATACCTACTGGCCGGCATCTTTTACATACCGACTGGTATCTATAATATACAGTAATTCGAAACCGTCAAGCGAAATGTTGCATCTTTTTTGTTAATTTTTTATTGGCGAAAGATTAATCATGAACCGTTCATGACACCGCTAAAGCCACTTCTTTTTCTTGAAAAACAGCACCATTACCAGGGTAATCAACACCAGTAACGCCCAGAACAGGGCATAGCCGTAATCCCAGTTAAGTTCGGGCATATGCCGAAAATTCATTCCCCACAATCCGACCAGAAAAGTCGGCGGCATCAAAATCACCGTGAAAATGGTCAGGACCTTGATAATCTCATTGGTCTTGGTCGAAACACTCGAAAAATACACCTCCAGCGCCGTAATAAGCGTATCACGATGCGACTCCGCCAACTCGATAATCCTGGTCAGGTGATCGAAAATATCGTTAAAATACAACTGGGCCCGATCCGAAATCATGGGATACTGACCGCGATAAATATGCCCGATCAACTCCTTCTGAGGTAACGCAATCCGTTTGAGCTCGTAGATGTCTCGGCGCATGGTGAAAATCTTCTTGACTGTTTCTTCATCCGGCTCACTGAGAACCGCCTCTTCGATTTTGCCGACCTCCCGTTCGAAAAACTCGAGAATGCTGTTGTAATTGTCAACCATCACGTCGAGAAGAATGTGAAAAAGAAATTCCGCGCCGCGTCCCATCACCCGCTCATCCTTTAACGCCCGCTGGTACAGGTAATTGAACAAACGATGAGGCTTGTCATGAACCGTTACCACCGTGTTGCGCGTCAGGAACAGGTTGACCTCCTCAAGTCTTATCCCCTCTTCGAAATCGACATAATCCGCAATCTGAAATTCAACATAGAGGTAATTCTTGTAATCGTCGATCTTGGAACGTTGCCATTCGGTGATCGCGTCCTCTTCCTCGATCACATCCTCAATCGCCAGCGGGTGAAAATGGAAATCATGCGTCAATATATATGACTCACGGTCATCGGGATCGGTCATATCAATCCACAAAACGACCTCGGGATCGGCAAAAAGAGCATCGAAATCGGCAATACCGTCGATCTGCCGCACCGGTTCCCCGGCCTTCCAGTAAAATGACCTGATCATGCGCCGTCCTCTTCTTTCACCACCTCGGTCTGCTCCATCCGATCCATGATGTCATACCGTTCCTGCTCCACCTCATCAACGTCAATCTCCCGAATGGCGATTTTTTCAATATGCAGGAACAAATAACCCATGACAAACATCGGCAGGATATCGAAAATGTGAAGCGCCAGCCCGAATAGCGCCGCATCCGGCTTGCTGATCCTCCCGAAAAAAAGCGACAGCGTGGCCAACACCGCCAGCTCGAACGTCCCGGCATTGCCGGGTGTGATAGGTATCATCACCGCCAGCGTATTCACCACCATCAGCACCATCGCCGCCACCAGCGGCAGTTCGAAACCGAACGCGTTAAACAGGCTGTACACAACCAGCAACTGCGACACCCAGGCCGCCAGAGACAACAGCAAAGTCTTCGAGAAATACTGCGTTGACCGCAACATGGTAATACCGCGCGTGAACGACCGGGTGAATTTCTTGATCGTTATATAAACCCCCGGCCAGCGGTTCCGGCACAGTTTCCGGCCCAGCACCCCGACCGCATCCTGGAAGTGAAGATATACATACAGACATATTAACAGCGAGATCGTCCCCACCGCGATAATCAGGCCAACCTTCCGATACTCGGGAGGAAACGCAAACGAGGCCGCCGATAACACCGTAATGAACACCAGCAGACTCATGGCGTCAAAAAGCACTTCCAGCACAATCGTCGAAAAAATATAGGTCTTGGAAAGCCCCGTCTTACGCGAAAACAGCAACAGCCGCCCCACCTGACCGGTCAGGGCGGGCATGAAAATATTGATCACCTGACCCGCCGCGAACATGGGGACCACCCGCGTCAGGCTGATACGCTTGGAACGTTCCACGATGGTGCGCCAGCGCCACCCCTTGAAAAACAGAATCATGAACTGGGCCAGCAGGCAGGGAATCAGGTAATACAAATTGACACGATAGTATAGCCGTCGCAAGTCATCAAGACTGATATCCTTGACGATATAAACCAGAAGCAACAAGGCAATAATACTGCCCCAAAACTGCTTTTTTTTCAAAAAAGACGGCATTACACTATATAAGTTAACCGGCCCGGGCCGGTTATTGAATAACAGGTGAAGATAGAGACAAAGCCTTGGGGTGTCAATAAAAACATTGTCGACACTCAGAGCAGTTCGACCAGGTCCTTGGCAATCCACCCCTTGCGCTTGTTTTCGAATATTACCAGGTAGTAATCGTCCTCTGCACGCTCCACTGTGAACGTAAGACCATATGAACCAACAAATTCAAGATCATGCCCCGCGCCCGGACCGCTGTAAATATTGGCTTCCGCCGCCACTACCACACCGATCTCCCTCATATAATCAGTCCGGTACTTATAAGTTGTCATCACCGATGAAACCAGTAACACAATGACCAGAACATATCCGAGAATACGAATCCCGATCCCCCCATACCTCAGGGCAATAATGACGCACAGGTATAAAATAAAGATGATAAACAAAATCGATGCCAGCCAGGCCAGTTGATTGAGTGTAAAAGGTGCCACCAAACTGTCCATAAAGGTCGTAACCGGATTGATCTCCACGCCCTCCATACTGACCGCCATAAACTGCCGGACAAAGGTGAGATTCGACGCGACATCCTCATCATTCGGATCAAGCCGTTGCGCGCGCATGTAATACAATATGGCATAGCCCGGCTCATCCTGTTTGAAGTAACAGTTGCCAATATTGAAATACAATGATGCCGAGACATAACCGGCCTCGTCCAGTTGCAAATAATCCGCCAGGGCCTGGTCATAATCCATCTTTTCATAATGTCCGGTGGCGGCGGCAAAGAGCGAATCGGTATCCGGCGCCTCCGCAGTCACCGTCCCCACGCCCGGCAACAGCATCATGGCTATGTACAACAACCACTTATTCAAACCTGACCCCCTCCAGTTTGATCAGGATCTCTTCGGTCTGGTGAAGAGAATCCGCAACCTCGTCGCGCGACACCTCACTGGGTGCATACTGGGCAAAATCGGCTCGGCGTAAAATGTCACGAACCCGCGCCACGACATCTTCCGGCGTTCCCGCCTCCTGCATAATCTCCAGCAACCGATCACCGGTCAGACCGTAAGCCGAAAGATTGCGCTTGTCGGCAATATAAGAAAACAACGCCTGCCTGATTTCGGCGTAAAACTCCGCCGGCTTGTCGACCCTGGCCAGCTTCTGTGCCATTCCCAAACGTTTCCTGGCCATCTTTTTGGCCGATCGGGAACGGGCATAACCGATATCCGAAGCCAGCTTCTCCCGCCGTCGACGATTTATCACCACCGCCGCCAGAAACAGAACCGGCAAACCATTCAAAATCAAATAAAGCGGCGTGAATATAATCAACGGCCGGGGCTTCTCCAGCTGGCCGGGACTGGTCTTGATATAAAGAATATCTTTGGCCCGGGGATCAATCATCCGCCCGGGCGTACTGGGCATATAATCCAGATCGGCATAATCGGCCCCATCAGCCTCGTTGACCGTCAGCACGATCGGCTTGGTCGAAACCGTTCGATACTGCTTGCGGGAGGGATCGTAAAAATTCAGCGACACCGACGGGATCGTGAGTTTGCCGGCCCGCTTGGGAATGAAAACCTCCTCAAAAACCTTCGTGCCCCCGATAATATCATTGACCTTCGATATCTTCTCACTGCTGGAGGAACGATAAATGCGAAAATCATCCAGCTCACCGATGTCCGGTTCCGCAACCGTCTTGATATTGCCGGTCCCGTTGATCTTGTAGGTAACCGTCACCGGCTGGTTGACATCGACCGTGCGCTTGTCGGCGGTGGCGCTGAGCGTGAAATTGCCCACCGTCCCCGAAAAATCCGCGGGCTTGTTGGCACTCGGAAGCGGTTGCACCTGAATCGTCAATGGTTTCGATGAGATCGTCTTCAATTCGCCACGTCCGAGCATGTCAAAAATGGATGACCCGAACGGATCACGGCGACTGCGTTTCCGCGCTGGAACCTGCACCTCAACCGAGGCCTTGCCGATCGTCAACTCCCCGGAGCGGGTTGGGAACAAGGCCGAATTGATCTCGATCACCTTGTAACGCTTGCCCTTGACCGTTTCATAATATGATTTTTGCGGTTCAATCATGTCAGTCCAGAAATCGGTCGTTTGCGGAGCCGTATACTCCGGTTGCGAGTACAGCCGCACCGCATGATAAAACTTAATCGACAACGTTACCTGCTCGTTAACTAAGGCGGTCTTCCTGTTTACCTCCGCCACCAGGAATATGTCCTTGTTGCCCCCCCCACCACCGACCGCCTCCTCTTCGACCGATCGCGATGCGGCCATACCACGGTCGAGCACCGTCAGCACCAATTCGTTGGATTCGTAACGATCATGACCGCTCACGATGGCGGCTGGCCGGATATTGAACACCCCCTTGCGCTTCGGCTCCAGTAAATACTGATAACGAAGCGACGCTTTTACCTTGCCGTTGACAATGGAAATATTGGTCGATGTCCCCTGGGAATAAACATTGAACAGCGACAGGTTCGGCAACGTCGGCGTCGGCAAATCCTGTTGCGGGCCGGAAACAATCACCGTCAGCAGAACCTCGTCGTTAAGACCGATCGTATCCTTGCTCAGCGTCATCTCGATCGAGACATCATCCGCCACTGCCGGAAGAGCCAGCGCCAGCAACAGTCCTATTATGCCGATCACTCGTTTCATCACCAGTCATTCCCCTGGTAACCGCCCTGCGCCTGGTGGCGCTGGAGGTCCTTCTGAATATCCTTTTCGTCATCCTGAAGAGCATTCAGGATACGCTCGGCGTCCTCTTTTGACATTTCATTCTCGTCGATTTCCTGAGGTTGCGGTTGCTGATTCTGTTGCTGTTGCTCCTCTTGTTCCTGTTGCTCCTGTTGGTCCTGCGGTTGTTCCTGTTGTTCCTCTTGCTCATCTTCCTGTTGCTGTTGATCCTGTTGCTGTTGCTGTTGCTGGTTCTGTTGCGGGTTGGCCTCCATCTGTTCCTTGAGGCGAATCCGGGACAACTCGAGATTGTACTTGGCATCAAGATCGTCAGGATGCAATTCCAGCGACTTCTGGTACGCCTGGATGGCGCCCTGGTAATCCTCCATCCGAAACATGGTATTACCGAGATTATAATGAGCGGAGGCCTCCTGCCCGACATCGACCGTCTCCAACGATTTCTGAAGCTTTTCAACCGCCTCTTCATACTTGCCGGTTTTATACAGGGTGGTCCCGACATTAAAATCGAGTTCCGGTGTTTCCGGGCGCTCAACTTCTGCCTGGTGATAATATTCCAGCGCAGTATTGAAATCGTTTTCGCTGAAAGCGGTATTGCCCTTTTCCACCAGGCCGCCAAAATCCTCCGCCGTCGCCATGGAAATCAGCACCAGGCCCACCATGACACTGTATTGTAATAGTCTCATCATCATATGTTACACTTTTCTTCGACGTTTTTCAGATATAAAAAACTCACCGATTATAAATAATAAGGCCAGGATCAGGGGATATTGAAACCGATCCTCGTATTGCATCATCAGTTTGCCCTCAAGCTCCTTCTTTTCCAGCTTGGCGATTTCATCATAAACCTTGTCCAGCTCCATCTCACCCGGTGTCGCATGATAGAATTTCCCGCCCGTGGCCAGCGCTATTTTCTGTAGCGTCATGTCGTCCAGCTTGGTAACGACCATCTCCCCGTCCCGGTCTTTCTTGAATCCGACCCGCGTGCCCTGGCGGTCAACCACCGGAATCGGTTCTCCCAGCGGCGAGCCGATCCCAATCGTGTAAATCTTCACCCCCTGCTTGCGGGCCTCCTCCGCCGCCGTCTCCGGGTCGGTATTGTGGTCCTCGCCGTCGGTCAGCAACACCAGTACCTTGTGCTTGCGCTCGTGACGCTCGAATGCCTCGGTCGCCTTGCTGATAGCTGAACCGATCGCCGTCCCCTGTTGCGGAATCAGCCCGACGTCGATGACATCAAGAAACATCTCCGCCGCGGAATAATCAAGCGTGAGCGGGCACTGCACGAAAGCTTCCCCGGCAAACGCCACCAGGCCGATCCGGTCGCCCTGCAGACGTTCGATAATGCCGCGCACCTCCTGCCGGGCCTTGCTGATCCGGCTTGGCTTCATGTCCTCGGCCAGCATCGAATTGGAGACGTCAATCGCGATAATCAGGTCGATCCCCTCACGTTTCATCATCTCCATATGCGTCCCGCACTGCAATTGCGACAGCGTCACCACCAAGAACAGAACTCCGGCGATAAGCATCGCGGCCTTCCCCCCCTGCCGCGCGAAAGAAATCTGCGGCGAGTTCTTCAACAGCAACAACATATCCCCGAACCGTTCCAGGATTTTCTTCTTCCGGCGAATCGCCCAGATATAAAAGAATACCAGAAATACCAACAGCCCCAACAAAATCAAGTGTTCTGGTGATGCGAATCTCATCTTACCCACTCACCTTCATCATTACGGGATTTTCCTGAAAACGGTCTGTCCCAAAAATATCTCCAGGAGCAACAGCAACAACCCGGCATATACGAATGGCGGAAACAACTCCTGGTACTGAACATACTCATTCACTTTTATTTCCGTCTTTTCCAGTTCATCGATTTCAGTGTAAATCTCTTCCAGTTCCTTAACCGATCGGGCGCGGAAATACTTCCCCCCGGTTTTTACCGCGATTTGCCGCAAACCCTCTTCGTCGATTTCATTCGGCAAATATACATACCGCTTGCCGAAAATCGGATCTTCAACCGGATACATGGCATTGCCCGGTTTGCCGACCCCGATCGTGTATATTTTGACATTCATGGTCTTCGCAATGCCCGCCGCGGTCAGCGGATCGATCTGCCCGGCGTTGTTGACCCCGTCGGTCAGCAGGATAATCACCTTCGATTTCGATGGCGATTCGCGCAGGCGGTTGATACAATTCGCCAGCGCCATCCCGATCGCGGTGCCGTCCTGTATCATGCCGAACCGCACCTGGTCGAGAAAGGTCAGCAGAACTCCGTAGTCCAGCGTCAGGGGACATTGCGTAAATGACGACTGCGAAAACACCACCAGGCCGATCCGGTCACTGTAACGCTTGTGAACGAATTTTTTGATCTCCTCCTTGGCCACAAACAACCGGTTTTCCGGCTTGAAATCCTCCGCCTTCATCGAACCTGAAACATCCAGCGCCAGCATGATATCGATTCCCTCGGACGTTACCTCGCGATTCTCTGTCCCGGCCTGCGGCCGCGCCAGCGCCACCACCAGCAGGGCAATTGCGATTACCCGCATCACATTGAGCAATCCCCGCCATTTCGCCCGGCCGGTCTTGGCCGAACGTTTGACTATTTTCAAATCGCTGTACTTGATCGTCGCCGCATATACCCGACCCTTTTTTAAACGGTACAGCACCATGAGTATTACAATCACCAGGCAGGCCGCGAAGAACACCAGCGCCGGGATGGAAATTTCATATTCGAACAGCGTGATATGAAATCCCGCAAATCTAAACATCGGCGCCTCCCTCCACCGAACCGGCCGCTCCGACCGGCGTCATGGCCACCCGCGCCTGCACCTGCCGGCGAGTCCGGTCCACCATCTCGCGCGCCTCGTCGAAATCACTCGTGACCCGTTCTATTTCCGGAACGTATTTGGCGAATTTGATCAAATCGGCATGATTGAGAAAGCCCTTCAAACGCGTGAACATCTCCTCCTCAATATCTTCATCGATTATGCGCCCGAGAAATTCCTCGGTCGTCATGTCCAGCGCGGAAAAATGACACACCCGTCCGAAAAAGTCCCTGACAATTTCCGTCAGGCGAACATAATACTGCTTGAATTCCCCCGCCGCCGCAAGATTGTCCTCGTCGAGACGCGCCAGGTTCTCAAAAGCGATTTCCCACGGCTTCCGCGTATCGATCAACGCCTCGTCCTGCCTGCGACGATGCCGGCGCCAGAGCACGAAACCCAGCAGGCCACCGGCGATCACCACCACCCCCGCCAGGTAGTACCAAAGCGACAAACCGGAATCGAACGACACCGGTCCCTTGACCCCGCGGATGTCGGACGTGTCGGCCCCCTCGGCAATCAGCGATTTGACCTTGATCGGCACCGGTTCCGAAATCAAAATCTTGCGAACGCTGTCATCCGTAAAAAACTCAATCGGAATCGGAGGAATTATATAATCGCCGGTCGTGAACGTGCTCAACACAAAACGGCTCTCAAGCTTGACCCGCCCGTCATTGAGATACGTCAAATCATCGGCCTCGTAATCCTTGACATCGAACCCGCCCAGGTTGGCGCCGATCGGAGGCGGCGTCAGTGTTATGGCTGAATCGTGGGTGATCGTCAGGCGATACTGAATTAAATCACCGATATACACCTCGGACCGGTCCACCGCGGTCTCGATCGTAATCCCCGGCGCACTCTGCACCGTATCCGGCAATGCCAACCGTTGTGCCAGAGCGCCGCCGGCCAGCAACCATCCCACCATAATTATATAAACGCAATTTTTCATCGTCGTGTGTGTATCGTTACCCCGCCCGATTCATAGGCGAATACATACCCTTCATCCAACTTGTCCGCATACGCCGGCGGCACCCGGTACACGGTTACCACCAGTCGCGGCGTCCTTTTGATTATTTGATCCCGCAAATATTCGTAATCGGCGAGCTTGTACTTCATGTACCCCTCGTGATCCAGCGGCAGGGGATATTCAAAACCCAGTAGCTCGGTATGCGGAAGTGAAACCTGTCGCGTGAAAAACGGGTACCCCGTCCACTCCGCCAGCACCGTGTCCGACCGCTCCCCCAGCATTCCCATCTGATCGGTGATTTTTCTCACCTCGGACAGCGTGTACATTTTATCACTGCCGCGCATCCCGAACAGGTAGACCCCACCGTAGGGAATCAACGACACCAAATACAGGCTCACCATAATCCCCAGCACCGCCCGCCGCTGAAACGGTGAAGCCTCCGCTCGCAGGCGCGCCAGAAACGGTGCAAAACTTAACGCCGCCAGGATAATGCCGAAAGCCACGAACTGTTCAACATACTGCCGCAGAATCGGGTTCGGGACGAAATAAATCCCCGCGATCAACCCCAGGTTCATCACCACCATCCCCTCCGGCGTCATCACCAGGTCACGCATCCTCCGCAATCCTCCACCCTTTCTCAGTGCCAGCAGTGACAGCACCGCCAGTATCCCGATAATCAACAGGTGCGGATCGATCACGGTTTTTAAAACCGTCAGTAATTTGTTCGAAAAGATGTATCCCCAGCTGTGCTCATCGGCCCGGTGCAGTTGAAAGACAAACGTATTGAAAAAGAAATGATCGGCCGCCATCAGAATCTTCACCGCCGTCGGAATGGCAAAGGGAACCAGCGCAATGAGAAAAATACCCATCGTCCTCATCCGCCGGGCGCCGTCAAACACAAGCCACATGGAAATCAGGTACACCGGCAACAGCACGATAAAAACCGCCCGCAGATTTACCAGCGCCGAAAGCATCAGCCCGGTCATGATGACATACGTTATTTTTCGTTTTTGATAAGCCAGCAACCAGAAGTAAAACGTCGCCAGCGTCAGCAGGTGACTGAACGGAAGCGGCTTGTATACCGAATGCCAGGACAAAATCATACCGGAAAATGTATACAGGCCCAGCGCCAGCAGGGCCGAGGTGCTCTTCCGCGTGGTTTTAAGTACAATGGCAAAAAGCAACAACGCCGAGAAAAGACCCGCCGCCACCGCGCACCCGCGCAGGATCCAGAATGAATTCCAGCCGTCCAGCGCCAGCGGGGCAAACACCGTCGGCATCAACGCCAACTGCGTATAAAAAAAGTCGGTATACGGCGACATTCCCTGCCCCACCGCCCGGGTGGCATTGAGATAAAAACCCTCATCCCCGTCAAGCACCCGGTGCGATGCAAACAAAATCAGCAATCCCGCATGGACCGCCAAAAGCACCACCAATATGAATATCGCCCTGCGCGTCATCGCTACCGTAAATTCTCCTCGAAAATCTGCACTTTGTCAATCGCTCCCAGCTTGGTCACCTGTTCGTTTATTAACTGCTGGAATTTCTCTTGCTGATAATCCCGCATCACCCTGTCCCGCACATCGTCGTACGGCTTTCCGTCATAGCGATCATCCTTGTGCGCCAGGTAGTAGGTGTGCACGTCGGCAGTATCGAGTTTGCCTTCCGGCATGATGCGCTCCGTGACGTACTTCTCCAGCAACAACTGCTTTTCAAGTTGCTCTTTCGCCCGGATCAGTTCCGGGTCGGCATCCATCCCCTCGCGCAACGCCGCCCGGTGAATTAACTGCCGACTGACATATTGATGCAGGGCCTCCAGCTTTCCCTCCGGACTGGTATACTGCTTCTGCACCTCCGGCGGCATGTTCTGCAATTCATCTTCAAACTCCGACCGGAATACCGGTTGCTCACCGATTTTGGCCACCAGCTTGTCCCCTTCATGCGCCGCATACACCGAATCCAGGTTGGCCGTTCGGTCCAGCTCGCGCTTGGCATCCAGCACCCGCCCCATCTTTTCCAGCGACGCAACCAACTGCCGCCCGGCCTCGTCGTAAAACGAACCGTCCGGATTAAGCGCCCGCGCCCGAACAAAATAGGTTGCCGCGTTTTCATAATCGAACAGGTCCGCGAAATAAATCTTGCCGATCAGGTAGTTGATATTGGCGCGCGTCATCACATCAAGATCGGGATCGGCGAGAATGCCGGTGTATTCTTCGATCGCCCCGCGATGCAGATTGTACTCGGCCAGTTCCCCGGCGATGCTCTTTTCGGCGGCATATTCCCGCCCCGGGCCGTTTGATGAAACCGTCACAACCATATACCCCACCGCCGCCAGCGTGACCAGCGAAACCAGCAGGCTGATAAGCGCCAGTGATGATCCTTTTGCATTCGCCATCTTGTCAACTCCCGTCAATGTCGCTTTTCGCGCATCTTGAAAAAGGTTATCAGGGGCACGATATAGGACTCGTTGGTGATGATCTGAATGAAATCGACGTCGATCAGCCGCAGGGCATACTGCAACTCGGAATTGTCGCGGTCGGCCCGGTCGGCGAAATCCCGCCGGAAAGCCCGCGATCCGGTATCGATAATCAGCGTCTCCCCCGTTTCCGCGTCTTCAAGCTCAATCATCCCCACGTTGTCAAACGCCAGCTCGCGCGGGTCGGAAATCTTCATCGCGATAATGTCATGCTTGCGATTGGCAATCTGAAGCGGCTTGAGGTAATGCTCCGAGAGAAAATCCGAGATCAAAAACACCACCGACTTTTTCTTGATCACCCGGTTGAAATATTCCAGCGCCCCGGAAATATCAGTGCCGGTCCCGGTCGGTTTGAAATAAAGAATCTCGCGAATCAACCGCAGGACATGGGCACGACCCTTTTTGGGCGGTATGAATTTCTCGATCCGGTCGGTAAAGATTATCATCCCGACCTTGTCGTTGTTCTTGATCGCCGAAAACGACAACAGCGCACACAACTCGGCCGCCTTCTCCTCCTTGAAGTGATCCCGCGTGCCGAAATGCCCCGATGACGACATGTCAACCAGGAAAATCACCGACAATTCACGTTCTTCGCGGAATTTCTTGACATGAGGAAAACCGGTCCGTGCCGTGACATTCCAGTCGATCAACCGAATGTCATCGCCGGGCTGATAATGCCTGACCTCCTCGAATTCCATCCCCTGCCCCTTGAACGTGGAATGGTACTCACCAGAAAACAGGTCATTAACCAGCCGCTTGGTGCGTATTTCTATCCGACGAATATTCTTAAATACTTCTTTCTGATCCATGACTGCCCGCTTACTGGTTACGGTACTTCGATGGCGTCAAACACCCGTTGCACCAGGTCATCGGAGGTCTTCTCTTCCGCCTCGGCCTCATAGGTCACCAGCAACCGGTGGCGCAAAACGTCCGGGCCGATCGCCTTGATATCTTCAGGCGTTACATACCCCCGCCCCCGAAGGAAAGCATGCGCTTTGGCGGCCAGGTTAAGGTAAATCGTGGCGCGTGGCGAAGCCCCGTACGCAATCATGTCCTTGAGATCATTCAACCCGTATTTCTCCGGCTCGCGCGTCGCAAAAACGATGTTGAGAATGTACTCCTTGACCTTGTCGTCAACATAAATATCCATGACAACCTTGCGGGCCTTGACAATATCATCGGGCGTAATCACCTTCTCGACCTTGATCGCTTCTCCGGTCGTGTTGCGATCCATGATGATGCGTTCTTCCGCCGGCGACGGGTAATCGACCTTTAGCTTGAGCATGAAACGATCCACCTGCGCCTCGGGAAGAGGATAGGTGCCCTCCTGCTCGATCGGGTTCTGGGTTGCCAGAACCAGGAACGGCTCGTCGAGCTTGTACGTATGGTCACTGATCGTTACCTGCCGCTCCTGCATCGCCTCCAGCAATGCCGATTGCACCTTGGCGGGCGCGCGGTTGATTTCATCGGCCAGTATGATATTGGCGAAAATCGGACCCTTCTTAACCGCGAAATCCGCCTTTTGAGGATTGTAAATCATCGTGCCGATCAAATCCGCCGGCAATAAATCCGGCGTGAATTGAATCCGCTGGAATTTGGTGTCAACCGCGTCCGAGAGAGTCTTGACCGAGAGCGTCTTGGCCAGGCCGGGAACACCCTCAAGCAGGATGTGACCATTGGCAAGAATACCCACCAGAAGGCGTTCGACCATGTACTTTTGGCCGACTATGACACTGCTGATCTGCGAGGTCAATTTCTCTACAAAGACCGATTCCTTTTCGACAATCGCCTGAATCTCCTGTATGTCTTGATGCATGGTGCCTCCGTTACCCACGTCTATCGAGAGTCTGCATATGGTTTTCTATTTCTGTTATAAGCCGAATGGTGTCCCCGGGTTCCCCGCCACCGGGTGCAAATTTCTCACGATCGGCCAGCGTCAGCCATCCGGACAGCTTGTCCTTCTCGCCGGGCGGCATTTCTTTTTCGTCCAGCGCGGCCATAACATCCTGCGGCATCATGCCGCTTACCGCCACGCCATATTTCTGCGTAATATAATCCAGTAACAATCTATACAAGCGGGTATAAAAAGCCTTGCGATCGGCCTGACCATCCTCCCTGATCCCCGCCAGCTTCACCAGCACCGCCTGCTCCGGCTTGACCTCCGGCTCGACCGATGCGCCCCTCTTTATTACAAATACTATTACCGCGATCACCACCCCGATAACAATCACCGCGATAATTACATAATAATACCACGCCAACCCCGTCTCTTCCACCTTCTTCATCGGCGGCGCAATCAGTACCGTCAACTCCTGCGTCATCAACTGCCCCGGCACCGAATCCGGCATGGTTATATATTCCAACGTAATCGGGTAGATTCGCCCCGTCCCGCCTTTGGTCGGCTTGAACTCATATCGGAAGGTCCGGGTGGTAATATCCTGACCCTCCCGTTCATCGCTGGAAATCGCCGAACTGGAACCCTGCACCGCCAGACGTTCCGTTTCGGGAATCGGAAGCATGCCGAATCGATAATCGGCGATAGTGCCCGTCCAGCGTATCTCCAGCACCAGCGTTACCTTTTCCTCGAACCCGATAGCCGTCTTGTCAAGACTCGCCGACAGGCTCAGTTCATCACTGACAGCGGTCCCTGCAATGCCAAGAACAAGCAGGAATATCAATATGATGTCAATTCTTTTCACACTCACCTTACCCTGAACATCAGGAACAGTCAATTACATAAAAACAACGTCTCTTGTCAACTCCATGTGTCCGATACCGTTGCCCAATCCGTAATAAGCTTATACCACACACATGGGATCAGGTTTCAGCCAAAATTACCATCGCCCCAGGTAAAAAGCCAGAAGTCCAACTACCATCAACACTTTCAACGCTCTCGCCACCCGGGCAAATCGTCGCTCAGAGGTCGACCCGCTTAGATACACCAACATCACCGCCAGTGGCAACGATACGCCGAAAATCACCAGGTAAGCATATGCCGGTCGGTACCAACTCCAAAAAATCGGCAATACCGCCCCAACTATCAACACCACATAGATCGCCATAATCAGGCCGATTATCGCTCGTGTTGAAATCAACATCGGCAGGGTTCGATAGGTCGCATTCCCGTCGCCGGGAGAATCGGCAACATCCTTAACCAGCTCCCGGCCGAAATGAAATAAAAAAGCATACCCCGCCACCACCATCGGCCCCGGAAACTCGACCACCGCCGCTGGTGCCTTTACGATTCCCCCGGCCAGAAAAGTCAATCCGCCCAAAAATGCCACCGCCAGATTTCCCCACAGCGGCTTTTTCTTTAATGAGAAATTATAGACAAACAACAGCGACACACTGACAAAGACCAATAACAAAAAAACCGATCCCACTACCCCGGCCACTATTAATCCTGCCACATTCAAAATGCTTGCGGCCAGCACCGCCTGGTACGGTTGCAATTCGCCCGCCACCAGCGGACGATGTGGGTGGTTGACCCGGTCGACCTCGATATCTTTGAAATCGTTAAAGGCGTTCCCCGCCCCACACACCAGCGCGGATGATATCGATGCCAGAATCAAACGCCATTCATCTCCGGTTAAACCCGCCAGATAACCACCCAGCCAGACTCCAACCCCCGCCAGCAGGGCGTTATGCACCCGGATCAAACGTAACAGGGCAAGTGCGGTACGCATGGCATAGAATACGCCCGGTAACCCCCTAAGTCAATCAATTAAAAGCGGTTGGAAAGCGTTACCAGCAGTCGGGGCTGATCGAAACCGGCATCTTCATTCCAGGCAAACTCAAGCCTGAGCGTACGATTTGCCGAAGCCAGCTTGATTCCGCCGCCATACCCCCAGCGATTGTCAGATTCTTCTTTCAATACACCATCAACGCTTCGATCCCATTCAAAATAAGCGCCGTCGACAAAGGGATATATATAGTCAACCTCGGAGACAAACACCCGCCACTCGATCGTCCCGATCAAGGCGAGCCGAGCCGCAAACTGATCGCTTCGAAAACCTCGCAATGATCCCGGCCCGCCGAACAAGAACAGCTCCGAAGACGGAAGCGGCGATTCCGAGCTTTCGATATCGTGAAACGTGCACCCGGCAAAACCGGTCAGACTGCTGATTAATCGCCGGGCATATTCCAGCCGCACTTCATTTCTGGTATCGTTGTATGATGACCGCGCTAAGACCGAATCCTCACCTCCGCGATAATATCGCCCCAGGTAACTGATCCGCCAGTCCCCCAGGTACGCGGTCGACGTGGAACGAGTCTCTTCGATACCGCCGACCCGCACCCCTATCCCGACGTCATACGATGCATACGAACGCAGGGCATCATCGGCCGGCTCGACATGTTTCCAGCCGAGCGACGACGAAATATCCACCCGCGCCGACAGCTCCAACTGGTAAGTCGCCCGCAGGCCGAACTCATAGAACTGGTCGCGATAATCGCGAGTATGCACCCGCCCCTCGATCTCGCCGATTCCCAGCCAGAATACCGGTTGCGCGTAACGGACATCGAAGATGGATTTGTATTCCTCGCGCTGATCCGCCAGGAGTGACACCCGTCGTCCGCCGCCGAGAAAATTCCGCGCCTGTGTATTGAGATACCAGATCACATAGCCGTCGTCATCGGGAACATATCCCACCGCGCCGTCGATCATAAACTGCCGCCGTTCTTTCAAAACATAACGCACGGTCGCGGTCTGATACCCCGGGTCGGGCCTCACTTCCGGCGAATATTCCAGCGACACGAACGTTAAATCCCGAACACGTTCCGCCGATTTTCCTACTTTATCCTGATAAAGCGTGTCACCCGAAGCCAGCGGGATATAACGCCGTATCAAACCCGGGCGGGTTTTGGTCAATCCCTCAATCGCAATCCCCGAAATGGTCACCACCGGGCCGCGCTGGATCCGCAGGTGTAAATCAACATCACTGCCCGATCCCGTCGCCTCCACCGGCGAGATCGAAGCATAGTAATACCCGCTATCCTGGTAGGCCCGCACGATCGACTCCAGCATCGGCTCCACGACTTCCTGCGTGAATGCCCCTCTGACCATCAGGGTGTCCCCGCGATCTCCCTTCAGAATAATCGCCCGCAGTTGCGTCTGGTCCGACGCCCCGGCGAATCCTCCTACCACCAGGCTCAGCATGACAATAATACTAAAAACTCGCAATGAACTCCCCCCTTGCCGTCAGACGCGGCTTGCGGTCGTCGGAATGACGTCCGGTGCAGTTGAGCGTCAAACGAAAATCCTTCCGGATTCGAACATCCGACCGCAGGGTCCAGACCACCCCGCGCTGGCCCGAAAGGTTATCGGTCAAACGATAAGACACCGTCGCCGTCTCCGTCACATCCTGCAGGTAAGCTCTCACCTCGAGCGAACTCTCACCCACGTGCAGAACCTGCACCCGGGGTTTGAACGCCACGGCATACTGCCTCGACAATGATTCGTTGGCATCCTCGGCATAACGGTATGAAACCTTGCCGTCAATTTGGCCCGATCGGAATTTACGGATGGCCGACCCGGACAGGGTGTAACCGTCGATATTTTCCGCCACCGCGAAGTACTCATCGCGGTCGAACTTGAAATACTCCCCCTCCTGACGAAACAGCCAGTCACCATACCCCTGGCGCAATGTCAGGCGCAATGCCTCCTCCCGGCGTTCCGCGGTACGACCGCTTAACAGACGATCCTCCCGGTTATGCGAACCGCTCACCGTCACCGCATAATACCCGGCCCGGCTGAACAGTTTGACTTCACCCGAATAGTACACCTTGCGGTACAAATACACTTTGTCATCGGGTGAATAAAACGGTAACAGCCAGAGCGCGGTGCGCTCCTCACCGGCCAGCAAATCCTCATCGATTGACGAAACCAGGCGGACATATGCATCGGGACCGCTGTAGGTTACGTTAATAGATTTCTGCCCCGACTTGACCGATGCCTGCGACGATCGCACTTCCTCAACCTCGATATAATTGCCTTCCGGATCGGGGATGTACTGACCGTCTTCCAGTATGAATTGCCCCTCACCGGGATTAACCTCCAGGTACCGAACCCCCCGCTCATAGCGATTCTCATCCGAGACGGCAAATGTCCCGTCAATGGTAAGACTGGGTCTGCGGCCGCTGTAATTATACCGCACCCGCGCCATATACTGATCGTCGGTAACTTCATCCTGCACGAATCTCTGCGCCAGCAGGTACAAATCCGTCCGCACCGGGCCGACCTTGCCCGCCACTTCCAGCGTGCCCCGGTCGCGCCGGAGCCGGTTCTGCCATTTGGCCTTCAGCGTATCCTCTTGATAATGTTGATAACCGAGCGTTCCGACCTTGTACCTCAGCGTCAGATCATACTGATATTCCGTGGTGCCCTGCGTTTCCACCTGATACCGGTTCCAGCGCCGGTCGTACAGAAACTGCGACGCTATCTCGACCCGGCGCGCAGGGGAATGAGCAATCCCGGCCCGGACAATCTCATTGGCGCCGTCGCCCGCAAGACCAACCGAATCCAGTTCGGATTCCAGCCGGGTATAGGAAACGTACGGCAAAAACGTCCGTGCCGTATCGGGATAGATCCCGAATGTCCCCACCGCGGACTTAAACTGCGTGCGATAATTCAGCGCGCCGCCGTTGAGGAAAACATGATACGGACCGGGAAGAAGCACTGCCGCCGATCCGCTTGCTTCGATCTCGTCGTCCCGCACCACCAGTCCCTCTGGGATCAGGTAGCGCCGCGACCAATCAGGTCGATTGCGCCGCGTAAATGACGTAAAATGCTTGTTGATGATACTGACCCGACCCTCCGCCCCGCTTGCAGGCGAACCCATCACCGGCCGGGCACCGATCTCACCCTCGATAATGTACTGACCGCCCGCATTGTCTCCATCGTCAACATCGGAATACAGATTGGCATCATAATTCGACTGCCGGGTCAAAAGCGACACGCGACTCTCCGTGCCGGGCCGGATGGTCAAACCGAGTTCATAGTAATCCCGGCGTTCCGGGACCGCCATCTTCACCACCGGCAGGTAATCGCCCATCCCCATACCGACATACCGATACCGCTCTCCCCCTTCATAAACATACTCCCCCTCACCGGCGCCAGCCGCCGTGAACGATACCCGATAATCACCCGATCCCACCCCCACATAGGCAAAATACCGGTGACCGAGACTGTCGAAAAGCTCGTCGTACGATCCGGCCGTATCTGCCACCGCTCCATCCCGATAGCTCAACTCGGTCGCATCGCCAATCCCCTCCAGCAGGGTAATGTCATCCGCGCTCAGCTCCCCCGACTCAAGTTGCTCTTTGACATCGCCCTCACGGAAAAACGCCGCCGTAAATGTCATCAGCGAATCACTCGTGGCCAACCCGGTCCGTACCTGGTACAACTCCTGCTGGTACTCATCGGTCAACGGTTCGAAATCGATTTCTATCCGCGAGCGGGAATCCATCGGCACCCGGGGCATAAACGTAATACTCGCACCGGGATAATCCATAACATAGTCTTTGTCCGCACCCCGGGCCAGCACTCGTCCATCGACCCACACCCTCTCCGATCCCGGCACCACCGCCGCCACCGTCCCATCGACCGCAATCCGATACGGTCCCTGCATTTGATCGACCCCACGTAGCTCCGCACTGGCAAACCTCCCCCTCGGCCGCGCCAGCACCCCCGCCATGGATATATTGCGATCGGCATACCGGGCCGCAATCCCGGAAACCTGTTTCGGTGCGGGCCGGCCGAATTCCGACGGCGAGACAATTTCCAGGTTCCCGATTTCAGATGAGAGACGCCGCGAACGAACCGACAGGAATAATTTGTCGAGTTCGCTGATCCGGCTGTTGACCGTGCCATAGGTCGGGTCATAGCCGCGGTCGGTCACCGCTCCCTGAATCGTCACGCCCGATGCCAACTCGCCGCTAATCGACAGGTCCAGCGACTGGCTGAACTCCGAAGTCCCCCTGCTTTGAGATAAAATCGAAAACCGTTTGGCTCCCTTGATAAACACCCCCGACTCACGGACCAATGGTGCCCCCATGGACTCCCCGACACTGGAGCCCCGTACTGATGGTGGACGCGCCGTGGTCGCCGGAGGCGAAATACCGTACCGTTGCTTCAACCACGACGGAAGCGGTGTATAGTACACCAGAAGGGTATCATTCTCGGCGAGCGGAGATAACAACAGTTGGAGCATACCACGGACATGGTCAAGACGATACTCGCGATCCCGTTCCAGGCGCCGACCGTTCAAAAACAAACTGTCGGACCCGGTCACGATAAGACTCTCTGAAAGCTTTACCAGCGGCTTGAGATGTTCCGAAGTAAGAACTCGTGAAGCGGCCCGTGCCCCGATACCGCATCCGGCGACCAGTGCGGCCACCGTGACAATATATATAATGCCAAAACGGCGATAGCTGATCATCAGTCCTGATAAAGGATGTTATACACCAGCAGACGATCCCCCGCGAGATCGGTCAGGATCAACCGACTCCCCGGCAATGCGGCCAGGTCAAACGGCTCCTCAAGACGATCAAAAGCCGCATCCCGCCCGCTTTCCGCGGCATAGAGTGCATTCCCCGCCGGATCGAAACAAAGCAGGGCCGCCGGATTGCGATCGACCACCCAGATATTCCCGTGATCGTCAACCGCCAAACCGGATGGCTCGTTGAGATAATCACTGCCAAATGACGACTCATAGATGCCGAAGGCATCAAAAACTTCAATCCGGGCATTGCTCTGATCGCAGGCCAGCACCGTGTTATCGGGCAAAAGACAAATTCCGGCGGGCTTGAGAAGACGCCCCGCCGATGACTCAATCCCCCCGATAAAACGGTCGAAATTACTGAAACTGTTGAAAACCGCAATGCGGGAATTATCCCGATCCGCAACCAGGATTTCACCGTAGTCGTTGACCGCAATTCCCGCGGGTCGACCATATTTCAATGGTTCCTCTGGATCGACCAGGTCGATCAGATAACCGAAATTCAGCCTGGTGTCAAAGACACTGATGCGCTGATTACCCTCTTCCGAAACATACAGGTTGAGATTCTTATCGACCGTGATATACGTCGGCCACTTCAGCAAACCCTCGGCGACACCGAATCCCCCGACGTCGCGAAGTGCTTGCAAATCGCGCGAAAAACGAATGATGCGATTGTTGCCGGCATCGACCACATAAACCGCGCCGGTGTTATCGCACCAGACACCTTTCGGTTGCGACAGGGACCGCGAAAGAATCGGCCCCTCAATTATGGTTTCAAGGACAAGTCCGAGAGGAGTGGCGACCGGACGGCTCTCCCCGCCCGGACCGGGTTTGGGACCGCAGGACAAAAACAGGATGAACAGCGCCGGAAATACCCGGCAATAACGACAGGGACGCCACATGTTTAGAATTGATGCGAAAACGACAGGTTCACCCGGGGATTATCCCCGAAGGGATTTCCGGAAACTTTGAACTTCTTGATAAACCCCAGGTAATCATCGTTTATCTCTTCTTCATCATCCTTCTTTTGCATGGCCGTCTTCTTCTTCAGGATGCGGAAGGCGTCGATGCTGGCGATGATACGGTTGGCCGCCGCAATCCCGATCATGAACACCGCACTGCGGAAGGAGGATTCCGCCGAGTTGCGGATTGTCCGGTACTCCTCGCGTGATTCGGCACTGTCCCAGTACCAGGAAGTACTCGGATCGTTGGGATCATAATACGGACGTCCCGTCTCGTACAATCGACCGGAACCGTTGTACTCATCGACATTATCATAAAAAGACAGCACCTTGTAAAACTCATCGTCGTCTTGATCGGGGGAGATTCCCGCATGCTCAACGGCATAGTTGCGGTAGTCATCCTCTTTCCAGTTGCCATACGTGTAAAACGCCGCCGCCCCCGCCCAGGCAACGACTTCAGTGCCCAGGAAAAATTCCGCCCGGCCCTTTTCGCCCATGTATAAATGGCCCGCGCCGGGCAACAGCAGGGTCAGCGCAATCGCCTTGGTTTTCGAAATCGTACGCTCCCGCCCGTACCCCGGCCGCGTCACCGGCGTGGTCGGAGCCATAGCCGTCGTTTGGCGGGCAATCAATGATGCCGCGCTCTGACCCGTCTGCGCAAATTGCACATCCAGTTTCGACGTTGGCAGGTCTACCGACCCCTCCGCCCTGCCACACCAGGCAATGGCGGCAAGCAATACTAAAAATACTGTCAGACTAACTTTGGACATACCACTAACGCTCACCATTGGTTAAAAGTGATAGGTAAATCGCACGATCGGCATTTCCTCGGTCGCGGAATATCTTTTCATCTCGGTGTTCACCGAAAGCCAGCTCTCATCCGAATTACGCTTGTTAAAACGATTCGCCGCCAGCGCCGCGTCGAACGCCGAAATCAAATGGTTGGCCATTGCCACCAAAATAAAATTATTCGCGGCATCAAGCTTGTCGTTGGCATCGCCCCGCATGTTGTTATATGTAATCCGATTGGGCGTGTCTTTATTGGCGTTTACATAATCGTACCACGCTATCTCTTCATTCTCAGTCCAGTAATCATCCCAGCCGCCGGCAAACTGATCGTACTTACCGATCATTTCGTAATACTGCTGACTACGATCCTCGGGAAGCGTCTCGGTCGTAGGCACCGGCTCGTCATTGGCAAGTAATCTGAAATACCAGTCCCAGTATTCCTGTTGCGCCTCAGGGTTGATTGAATCCGCACGATTCCCCTCAATCCAGTGCGCATCGGCAAATGCTTCATATTCATCGGTCATGTCGTTGCCGTCGTTCTTATACATAAAATACCCGACCCAGGAGCCAATCTCGATACCAAACATCGCAATCGGCTTTATGATATTTGATTCCGAATACACCTGACCCCATCCCGGTATCAGCAGGGAATACAAAAAGGCCTTCTTGGGCGATTTGTACTCATACTCGAAAATACCACCGTCATCGAACTCGGTGGCAAACTCATCGTAATCTTCGTCAAATGATAACTGCGAATTCAGCAGGTCGGCGCCGCCGGTTTTAAGCGACTGTATTTCAAGCTCCAGATTGCTTTCCGGCAAATCGAGACCGTAAGATATCCCGTAGCTTATGAATGTCAGTGCAAACATCAGAATAACAGCTTTCTTCATTGCCATCCGTCCTTTCTTACTTCACGATTGCAATATCAGTAAAAGCCGCGCTACTGGCGCCGTTAAAATCCGCTTTCACTTTACATCGATATACTCCGGTCGGCAAAAACGCGAGTGATAACTGCTCCTCGTTGTTTCCGGCCCGACCGTTATAATAATCTTCATATACTAAGACGCCCGTCAGGTCGTAAACATTCAATGTTACCCGGGCATCGTCACCGATAAAGTAGCGCAAAGTCGTTATCCCGTCCAGCGACGGATTCGGATAACAGAACAACCGCTCCTGGGGCAGATCGGAGTTCGCCGCCGGAGTCGAGCCGGCCAGCTCATCCTCGAAATAATATCCGCCCGAGGCGTCGCCCCCGCTCATCGCCCAGTCGGCCCGCGCTGAATCAAACCGGACGTCATACGAATAAATCCAGCCGTCGGCTCCCGGAAACGCCACCCCTCCGCCGTTCTGCTTGGTAAACAGTACCGGCGAACCGACACCGAAAACGCCGGTATATACGAAATCTCCGCCGCCATCACCGTCATAAGTCAGAATCGAATCGCTCATAACACCACCCGAGGAAACCGGGAAACCGTACAACGGATCGGGACCGAAGGCATAGCAGTTGCCCTCCGATGTCGTCACGACAATGTCCTGTCGCCCGTCATTGTTAATGTCCGCCACCACCGGCGCGGAGACAATCGTGGCCGCCGGGTAAGCGCGGTCGATCGTAATCGGGTAATCGATCAGCGATACCAGGTTCTTGTCCAGAGCATAGATGCGGTTTTCACCACCGACGATAATATCGGGATAGCCGTCATTGTCAAGGTCCGCCAGGACCGGGTTGACACTGATGACATCATACAAATCTGTCTCCATAACCGAAAACGAGGGCGTCACGGTCGACGTGTCAATCGAGACAACTTTGATAAAACCGTCGACAGTGGCAACCACCACTTCCGGTGTCCCGTCGCGATCCAGATCGCCCGCCACCGGCCCCTGGACGAATTCACCCTCAAGGTCAAGCGACGTCGAATCACCCGCCGCTGAAATATAAAACAGCCGCGTCGTAATCCCGTCTCCGGCAATCACGGCGAAGTTGTCCTCAAGCACAACCGCCCCATACAGCAGGGGATTATCTACTATGGTCGGGAAAACATCAGCCCGCGCGCCAAGGCTATTATACGTGGTGAGGTGAATTTCCACCCCGCCGGGAAGCACCGGTCGGGCGCTGAGCGCGTTCAGGATCGAATCCTGAAACGCCATCCAGAGAATCTGGTTGCCGCCGGGAAGCGCCACCGGATCAAACAGGTAATCGGGAAGCCCATCAGCCGGAGAATCATCCGTGGTTGTAAAAACATACAGCATATTTCCGACACCTGCCGCAATGTACTGCTCACCCGTTCCCAGGCCAAAATCACTGACGGCGATATCGGCGGTAATGATGTCCCCGTCAAAATTGGCGAACACCGGAAGCGTAAAGGCACGCGATCCGGTCGAGGAATAGGCGGTATCATAATACGGGGTCGGTTCGTACGACCAGTACTCATCGCCGTTTTCATCCATCACCAGCAGGTTGTCTCCGTTGCCGATGATGAGCTCGGTGATACCGTCACCGTCAAGGTCCGTGGCATGTGGCGAGAACGGGATGGCCGGATATCCGACCCGACAGGGAAAACCGGACGACGTAAAATCGGATCCGATCGTAAACGTCATAATCGTGTCCGAGGCCGAAACATCTGTAATATAAATATCGCTGTTGGCGCCGGCAAAAGTCCGCGACGGCGGGTTGCTGTTTGGCGTCAGCGACGTATTATTGCCCAGGTAATACATGTCCTCCTGTATACCGATATAGCCGGGGACGTAATATCCGCGCCCGAACTGCTGAAAACCGTCGGCCTCAACCAGCTCCAGAAACGGCCGGTCGACCAGGACCTGCATCATGTTGGCATCGTAACGGGTCAGAATCGTGGTGTCTGTAATCACCGAATCGGGATAATCCCCGATCGGGGCATTTATCGTAAAATTGCTGACAATCATTATTTCATCGGAGGCAATGCTTTCATTGACATGCCAGATCAAAATGCCCGAACCGGGCATCAAAACATCGTACTCCCCGGTCAACACCAGATTGGTATCACCCGAAATCGGGTCGATCACCGGCTTGCCGGGACCCATGATAACCGTGGTTGCTGAATCGGCGATGGGAAAGGTCTCTTCGCCGTCAATGTCAACCTGCCGATTCTCAATCAGGTAATACTCGAATTCGGAGATCGGTACCTTGACGACCTCCAGGCCGGCATCATACATCCCCGCCGCGGCCAGTTCCAGCGAAATGCCTTGCTTCAACACCGTCGGCTCCACGAATCCCAGAAACGAGCGCGACCAGGCCGTCAAATACACCGGGAACATATCGGAAACCGGTCCCGCCGGCATCTCAAGATTGACCACCGTCCCCCGCCCCATGTTGTCCATCAGGGCAAAATCACCCACCCTCGTGATAAATGGCGAGGTGCCGGTGTTATATAAATCAATCAACCCCAGTTGATGACCGAATTCATGTGCAATCGTGGCATTGAGCGCCACCACCCGGCCGTCCTGACTGCCGGTTTCCGGCATCACCAGCGCCTCCCGCACTTCATAGGTGCTGTCGTCGACATAAACCGGATCACCCATCACGATGAAACCGGCATATAGATCATTCGGTGTCGACCCGGGATAGCCCGCCGGAATGACGTCATCCTGGCGATCCGATCCGGCGTGAAAAATAAAATAAGAATCGTAATCGGCGAAAGTAATCTCCGGCTCGGTCGTGTCGACCAGCGTCATGCAGTCGATATACATCTCTGCGATGCCGAACTCGGGGCGGCGTTCACCGTAATGGGTCATGGTCTGTGGCAGGTGATAAACCGAATCGCTTTCAAGCGGGTAAACGATGTAATCCAGCACCAGCGTGCTTTCGGAAACCGCCTGGTAATAATTGTCGAGAGCCTCGAGATGCTTTTCGAAAAATTCGCGGTTCCGGGGAGCCGGATCGATAACATGACCCTCTTCTTCATAAAATGTGTAAAAATCGCGAAAATCGAACTTGCCGTTCCCGGTGGTCAGCGGATCATCATCCTCGACAAAATCAAACCGCATCACGAGAATTTTCAGCGTTCGTGGCTCCGCCGCCGAAGCCAGCCCCTGCGTGGGCAACCGCCAGGGCTTGTCGCGATCCAGACCCAGCAGATTGCGCGTCGAGGGCCGGTTCAGGGTCGCCATCGGGTTCGGCTGGGACTCGATCTCCGGCGCGGGATTATCCTGCCTGATTATCGGCGGCAAAAGCTTATACCCGTCCGCGGCCAAAACCGGGCAAATCACCGCCAGCACTAAGGCCGGCACCAACAAAAAAGAAATCGTCTTCTTCAAGTGTCCTATTCCTCACCGTTAAAATTTCACCGACAGCGACAACCGCATGGTGTTGGCCAGCGGCACGTCGTCGCTCGATGGAATATAGGCGAAATCAAATTTGAACAACCGGTACATCAGGCCAAAGCCAAGGGTCGGAGTTTTCACCGCCCCCTCTTCGTCGTAAACGTAACCGCCCCGGAAGGCGATAAACGATCCGTACTGATACTCCGCACCGGCATTGTAAATGATTTCCTTGATCTCCTCCGTGAAGGAATCATCAAAACCAACCAGCGACTTGTTCATCTCCGCCGTCAGTAAAAGCTTGTTGTATTCCGACTGGATCAGGTAGGTCGCCACCCCGATCGCGAGGTTGCGCGGAAGCGGGTCAGCCTGCGCCACGTCGATGTACGATACGTCAGGACCAAGGTTGGTCACCGCCATACCCAGCGTCCACCGTTTATGGAATCGGTACAACAACCCGATATCAAGCGCCAGGCCGGTCGACGTTCCACTGCCCTGTTCCGAACCCGTGCCGATCGACGACAGGTGCGAGTAAATCACTTTCGCCGAGAGACCACCGCTCAGGTTGGTCGTCAACGGCGTGCCGTACGACAGCGTGAGCGCAATATCGAAGGCGTTGAAATCGCCCAGCGAAGCTCCCGAGGCATCGGTCCGCTCGATCTTGCCGTATGACAAAAACGTGATATTGCCGCCGACCGTCCCCCATTCCGGAATGTTCTGCACGTAGGAAAAGAATTCATAATAAATGTCGTCCGCAAGTTCCGGGAGCCAGTTGACATGCATCATCGCGATCTCACTCTTCGCCGCCGCCCGGATCTTGATCTGCCGGATCGTCGCGAACCAGAGATTGCCGTCGTTCTCCTCGATGGTGCGGGTATTGCGACGACCCAATCCTTCTTCGGTCATCCGCGCCCAGCGCAGGTCGAAGAAAATCGAGCCGCTCTCGGTCGCGAAATAAACTTTGCGGCCCGTCACCGAAATATCATTGATCTTGGCGCCGGTCGGGTTGGTGTACATCTTGATCACCTGCCCCTTGTGCAACCCATCCTCGTCAAGCTCATTGACGGTCTTTATATTCTCGGCCAAACGCTCCGCACGAGCGGAATCCCCGCGCACAAACGCCAGCGCGAAATCCATTATTGCAATGTCCTGTTCAATCGGGTAATCGCGGTAACCGTACCGCACCCACTGACGCCCGTTATAACGCAACAGCCCATACTCCGTGCCGACCCAGAGAAATCCGCTTTCGTCCATCTCCATATCAACCACCTCGAAAGGAATTCCGGCGGTGTAGGGAATTTTCAGCCGGCGTCCGATCGGAACCTCCGCGCTGTCGGCCGCCTCCGCAACCTTCTCGTCCGGTTTCTGGGTGGCCTTGTACGCCTCCAGCACCCCGACCGAATCGATCATCTCTTGCATCTCCTCGGCGGAACGACGTTCCCCCGCCGGAGCCGCCGAAGTGGTATCGTTCAACGCCTCGTACTTGGCCACATAACGTTCCTTTTCAGCCGGCGTCCCGCTGATCTGGAATCGTTCGTAAATGGCGTCGAGCGGCTCGTCGAGCACGTCGTTGTACTCAAGATAGTTTTTCCATGAAACGCCGTCAAAATGATACAGGTCGCCGGCAACCACCGCCCAGACATTGTCGTCCTTGACCGCCGTCACCGCCTCAACCCGCTTTGACGGCAGGCCCATGGCTTCGTCATGCCGGACAAAAGCGCCCGCCGAATATACCACCAGGCCGCCATCCGTGCTGACATAGAGCATCTTGTCCTTGGCCTTGATCTCCAGAATTTCGGCCGCGGGCAAACCCTCGTCAATGCCGAAATGTTGCCAGAAATTACCGTTGTACCGGTACAGGTTCGAATCCATCGCAACCCAGAGCGTTTTCTTGTCGGCCGAAATATCACGCAACTCGCCGATAAAGTTAATGTCATACGGCACGTGTAACTCACTCGGCATGTACTTCCGGATCGCCTTCTGAAGTGCAAACAGAACCCGGTCGGATTCTGACTCCTCAATCAATGAATCCTTATAAGCCTCAAGGAAACGCTCTTCGGCACGGGTGAACTCATCCCAGTTCATCATGCACTTGTTATAGGCCGCCCGCATTTCAACAAATGTCGATTCAACTTCGTTCCGAACCAGGCTGTCGCCCGTAAAGGCCGGGACAATCATCCCCTCCAGCTCCTCGATGCGCGAGAAGGGATACTGGTTGTTGGCGCGCCCCAGCCGCGTCATCAACTCCGTCAGCCGTTCCTCGGGAATATCCCCCGCCAGGCCCGTGTACTGACGAAGTTTCATCTCCGCCGACTCCTTCGCGCCCGTTTCGATCACCGCACCCTTCAGCCATTTACCTTCCGAATACTTGAGCAATCCCTTGGAGGATAACGCCCAGATATCATACATTCCGTAACTGGCCTCACTGACATTGCCCTTGATCAGGGCGATTTTTTTCAGCGGACGGTATTCGTTCGGCACCGTAATCGTAACCCATTTGTACGAAAGGGGGTAGGTTCCCAAACCGGCAGGATTCCAGTGTGTTGCCGTGGCATCATCCGCAACAGCCACAAATGCCTCCCCCATACCCGCCGCGCGAGCTCCCGCCGCAATCCGCAGGAATAAAACCGCGGCACTGGATACATTGGCATGCGATGACTGCGCCCCAACAATAAGGAGAAGCGTAAGGGTCAACAGAATACTAATTGCTTTCCGCATTAAATAACCTCCACAAGGCTTAATTGATTACGACTACTTTACCGAAAACCTCGACCGACTCCCCCGATTGATCCGATGTTGCCGAGGCCTTGTATATATATGTGCCGGTGGCAACGCGATCAAGATCATCGTCACGTCCGTCCCAGGTGTAAAACTCCTGGTAACCAGCCGGGACGGAATACCTATCATAATATTTTATTCGCTTTCCGGACAACGTAAAAATTTCAAGGCTGACTTTGTTGGCGGGAACCGACAGGTAACAAGAAAAGGTCGTCCGCTCATACATCGGATTCGGATAATTCAACAAGTCTGTCAGCAACGACCGATCGGAAGCGTTAATTACAGCCCCAAATTCAACCGTCGATGAATTATTGGCGTTGTCCCATACCTTAACCTTAAACAAATGTTGCCCCGCCGACAGATCTCCCAGCGTATACGATATCCGACCACTGGTAAAACTGCCCGAGGTATACTCATAAAGATCGGTCAAATTAATAATATTCTCTACCTGATTGTCAATCGTCAGCGTAATTCCATGGCCCGCACCACCGGTCAGGTTTATACCGCTGGAATCCGAGATATCAAGAATCATCGTCTCGCCCGGCATAAGGTAATCACCCGACACGAAATTGTCGCGTCCGGCGAAATAATAAGCGATTTCAGGGCCCTGTTCATCGGTCGTCGATGTGATCGTCGTGTCGATCACCAGCGAATCCGCCAGACCCAGCGCATCCGACATCGAGGATTGCGCATAGGCCGAAATCCTGCCCCCGCGACCACCGTAACCGATATCAAGCGGCGCGATAAAAGTGAACGCGAATTCCCCGTCCGTCACCTCCGCCGTCCCCCGGAAAATGCGGGGTCCCGTTAGCGCGTAATCGATGGTAACCGAGGCCACATCATACGACTTCAGCATTTCCGAATCATAAGCCGTTATCTCCACCGAACCGTTAAACGGAACCCGGTTGCCGTCGGCGTCAACCACCTCTCCGGCCACGTCGTGTTGCTGAAGAGCCACCAGGGTGTCGGGGGCATCTGTGAAACGAATTTTATAATGCGGTGTTCCCAGTCGCAACAGGGGATCACCGAAGAAAATATAGGCCCGGTCGTTGCGTTCCGGCTGACGGGCCAGCTTGGCCGCAAATACCGCCTGGCAGATGGTCAATGGATCTTCACCAAAAAGCGCTTCATACGTCATCCGGTTAAATGCACTGTTTTCCGAGGAATAAACCAGGCGAGTCGCCGCCACACTGGCAATCGCCCCACCACCCGAATACCGAACCAGGTCTTCCGCCATGCCCTCACGCTTGGGATCATCGAAAAACCCGATTGAGCACGATGCTGTAAACACCAGCGTCAGCCGATCGGAATTGTTCAACTGGGGAATATCCGACCCCCTGTTGAAAACGTGCTCATGAGCCCACGTATCCGGATTGCCGTGCCCGACAAAATTGACCACCAGCGAACCGTCGTTAAAACTCCTGATGATTTCCTCATTCACCTCGGGCTTCTCGCCGTTGGAATCACGATCATATTCCCAGAGATAAATCTTGTTCCTGAAATACCGACGAGGCAGGTATTCCTTCTCCAACTGCTCGGTCTGCCGCACATGAAACGACTCGGTTTGATATGCACCGAACTCATCGTCGGCCACCAGCGTCACCGTCGCCCGCCAGGAACCGTAATTGGTTGAGGCTTCATAAGCCCGAACCTTGTTCTCAATCGTGGATAACTCCGCCACCGAACGCACCGGCCAGCGCCCAATCACCATGTCAAAACCCGGATACTCCAGCGGGTCACTGTCCAGGTAACCGAACCTGCCGAAATAAACGTAGTTGTCATCGGAGGCCAGGGAATCATATGCCATAATAAACGGCGGAACAAAGTTGCGAGCCGGCGTCCCCAGGTGATTTTGAAAATCATAAACACCATCACCGACCAGCAGTGCCGCCGATGGCTTCGGGGACGGGTAATTTTCGTAGGCATATTTGAAATAATCACGAATCGCGGTTGGATCATATAACCCGTACGCGAATTCATTCATGATCTGACCGACTGAAACCAGCTTCACGGCAATACCATTGTGTTCTTCGCGATAAGCGACATAGTCCTCAAGATAGGGAACAAAATCATCGGCCGCGACAATGATCAAATCCGCCCGGGCGCTCGTGCTTCTCAAGTTGGCCGGCTGATAAGGCTCAATCGCCACCGGCGCCGAGGTCTTGTCCGGCGTGACCAGGTAATACCGATTCCCGGTCGACTGCAACTCGCCACGGAAAGTCAACACCCCCGAATTTCTCTCAACGTCGCCGATCAATCGCGCCGTGGACGGGTCGGACAGGTCGATCACATATGGGGCCGCGCTGAAATCATCGGCAACCACAAATTCCGCAATCCCCGACACGTCCCTAATCGCAAAATCAAGCTCGTCGGAAGACGGCGCCAGGTACCCGCGATAGAAACATTCGGCATAGTCCAGATGCGGCGGGGAATCAAAAGCATTGTTGGCGGTAATACGAAATGAATTCAATCCATCATGCAGGTGCGTGGTGATAAAAGTCTGATCCCAATATCCGCTATGGGTCTGCGTTGCACTGTATCCGTTGACCAGCAACTGCAGGGGGTGGCCGGCCTTCAGCCGCAGGTGAACCTCGGAGGTGCTGTCGTCAACCGCCGTCGGCAGGGAGGCGTAAAACGTAAAAGGAGAATTGGTGGTCCAGTGCCATGTAAACCAGTCACTGTTGGCCCCGTTATTGTCGGTGTACAGAATCGAATCCTTTTCCATGCGTGCCTGAAATTGCACCTGGTCGATGGATGTGTCAGCCGGACTGGCCGGAGTATAAGTCGTCATCCGCTTCCCGGCACTGCCAAAATCACCCGACACCGCCAGCCAATAACTGTTTACCGAAGTATACTGATTGTTGACAAAAACCGGCTCCGAATCCGACGGAAAACGCCAGCGATCAACCTGCTCACCATAAAACAGGAAATAATCGGAATAACCGAATTCACCGTCGCCCCCGTCAAAAACCATGATCGCATGCTCCTCCAATTCAGGACGCGCACGATCATTTAAAACTTCCAGTGGCGTGCCGCCACCATAAAATAAATGCAAAGAATCGCTCTTCAATCCCGACAGCGAAACACCGGCCACTGATAAATTCTGTCCGGTAACTTTAATAAGTCCCCCGTCGGCAATGGCAATCTGATACCACGTCATGGCTTCCGCAAAGGTGCTCCCCGCCGGCTTCTTCAGCGATGACCGCGCCGCTATAATCGGCCAGGTCTTGAACTCAGCATAATTCAGAACGGCGTGACTGAAAATCGCATCGAAAAGAGCGTCGGAACCGGCATATGATTCCGGCGCCGTATCCGTCCCGGTTGACCGGAATGACAGCGTAACATCGATTCGGCCATATAATTCACCCTGGTTGTAAGGGAAAAGCGCCACCGTCGCGATCCGCCGACCGCGCACCGTGCGTATGCCCGCGATCCGGGCCGCAACCGCGCTGGATTCAAGCTTCACCTCCGCCGGCAAATCAGGTAACGCCTGCCGTTGTGATACCGAAACCGAGCCCAGCACCGGCACCGTGCCCGGCGGAATTCCGACCGCAATCGATCTTACCAGGTCAGCCGAGGAATCCTCGGCATTCACCGTCAAATAGTCGACCGGATCAGCCAGCGTCACTGAAAAAACAACACCTGAACGATCCGATGAGATAATTTCTACATCAGAATATTGTGGAGAGATGCCCGACGCGGCAACGCCGAACAAAAGCAACAAACCTGCGCTGTAAATCAAGCGGGAAAACATAAAACCGGGTTGTGCATCACCCGGCCCGTTAACTCGACCATGGAAAACCAGGTCGAACGTACAGTTAAAGGGCCGTATGCCTCTTTTGCATATAGTTCGCTTTAATCCTTTAACCGTTTATTCGATACCTTGTCCTCCAATATGTTATAGGTCACGAAAATATAAAAAGTTCCGCCATAAATGTCAAGAAATCAAATACTTAAAGCGGACGGTGTAATAATGCCTCGCAAAATCCCGGCCGGATGGAAAACCAAAAAACCTCCTTTTATCGTATTTGTTCTCCAGTCAACATCTTAGACCAAAAGCTTTAATATTCTACGTAGCCTTAATGCCTGGCGTGGGATGCAATCTTTTTCATATTTTGGCTATTCTATCAGACCTGTACCTCTTCTGCCGTCAAAGGCGCCATCTCAATGGTAAAATGCCGCAGAAGAGCCGCCTGACGAGTGATCTTCAATCCTCGTAAGTCGTTCTTGCGCATAGCTATCTTGGAAATGCTGTCCGCCACATAATCAAGGTGACTGCCGGTATAAACCCGGCGCGGAACCGCCAGACGAACCAGTTCGCGCGGCGCCGTGATTTTCTCACCGGTTACCGGATCAAGACCACCAAACATCAGCGAACCGATTTCGACCGCCCGGATACCTCCCTCAAGATACAACTCCACCGTCAATGACTGACCCGGAAACTGGTCCGCCGGAATATGCGGCAGAAACTTGCCGGCATCGATAAAAATGGCATGACCACCGGTCGGCTTGATAATCGGCGCACCGGCCTGTTCTATCATCCGGCCGAAATATTCCATCTGCCCGACCCGATAAGCCAGGTAATCTTCACAAAGCACTTCCTGCAAACCCCGCGCCACGGCGTCGATATCGCGACCCGACATCCCGCCATAGGTCGGAAAGCCCTCAATAATTATCAGCAACTCGATTATCCGTTGCTTCAGCTCTTCATCGTTAAGCGCCAGAAATCCCCCCATGTTGGCCAGACCGTCCTTCTTGGCCGACATCAACGCCCCGTCAACATACGAGAACATCTCCTGCGCGATCTCCTTGATCGACTTGTTCTGATACCCCGGCTCCGACTGCTTGATAAAATAGGCGTTCTCCGCAAACCGCGCACAGTCGAAATAAAACAGTATCCCGTGTTTTTTGCAGATTTCCGACGTTTCCCGGATATTCGCCATTGAAACCGGTTGCCCGCCCGAAGAATTGTTCGTCACCGTCATGAACACCACCGGGATTTTATTCGCGCCTTTTTCCTCGATAAAACTCGCCAGGCGTTGCGTATCAATATTGCCCTTGAAGGGAATTTCCTCATCCGATGCCGCTTCGGGACAGGGAAGATCGACCGGTATCCCACCCTTGTGCTGGGTGTTTGCCCGCGTGGTGTCAAAATGCGTATTGTTCGGGACATAATCGCCCGACTTCAGCACACTGGAGAAAAAGACGTTCTCCGCAACTCGACCCTGGTGACACGGAATAATAAACTTCTTCCCCGTAATTTCCTGCACCGACTTTTCAAAACGATAAAACGACCGCGCTCCGGCATATGACTCGTCACCGCGCATCAGCGATGCCCACTGTTCATTTGACATCGCCCCCGTACCGGAATCGGTCAGCAGGTCAACGTAAATATCCTCGGCCTTGATTTTGAATACATTGTATTTGGCTTCTTGTAGGATCCGCTCCCGGTCCTGGCGCGGGAGAAGTCGGATCGGCTCGACAGATTTTATTCTGAAGGGCTCGGCAGGATGTCTGAAATCTTGCACATTACCTCCTGGTTGCAAATATCATAATAACCTTGTTAGCATTGTAAAGTAAGCATTACTCAGGCTTTTTTCAAGTTGAATTCCGGAACGACATGGCCGGTCAGCAAATTGCGTAAATTCCGCACCTCCGGCTTTCGGAATTTCTCAAGGTGCACCGCATGTTCACTATCGGGTTCGATTCCCAACTGCCGCAACACTTCACAGCACACCGGAAACAACGCCCGCGCGTTGCCGTCATGAATCTTCACCGCAATCCCGATTTCAGGATCGGTCAGCGCCATCCCCTGAATCGCCTCCGCGCCCCCCTTGCAAATCATCCGGTTCGGAAATGCCCGCATCAACGCCAAATCAAACCGTCCCTCTCCCGAAACCATCTCCGGGTGAGCCGTCATCGCCGCCTTGATCCTCGTCAACACCTCGTTCAATTCCGGCGTCCCGCCCTGACCCAGCGCCAGCCTTTTAAACGCCACCGCCGTCCGCGACAATGGCATCCCGAAATTCGGCGCGGAACAACCATCGATCGCAATCACCATCTCCTCTTTCGGATACTCGTACATCTCCGCCATCGCATCCAGCACCATCTTCTGCGCCATCGAATGCGGATTGAGATAATCGGCGACGTCCTCACCCAAAAATCGACTCAGCGCCAGGAATCCCGAGTGCTTCCCCGAACAGTTATGCCGCAGAACATCCTGATGCTCCCCGTGTTCGGGAATCTTGTTCGCCATCATCATAAAAATCGGCGTATGCGTCCCGCACTGCAAATCCTCCGGCTTGTTCCCCGCCGCCTCCAGGTTCCACAGCGCCGTCGCCCGGTGATCATCGGTCCCGATATGCGACCCGCACATGATCGACAACTGCTTCGGTGAGAAATCATATTTGTCCGCCGCTCCCGTCCGCAACAACGGGATCAGTTGAAACGGTTTCGATGATGACCGCACGAACGTGAAAAACTCCGGGTCCCCGACATAATGCGTCAGCTTACCCTCCCGGTCCACCACCGCCACCGAACCGTAGTGCACCGACTCCTCGCGCTCGCCTCTATATACTTTTGCTACCAGTTCCGCCATACCATTCTCTTTCACCTTCGCCGGGCACTGAGGCTCCGGACATTCAAGTTGCTATCACGCGGCATGATAACACCTCCCCCACCCCTTGTCAATGGAGCGTAACATCCCTCCTTGCCTTTCGTCCAATAATTAAATAAGTTACTGCATCCTGATGACCCTTTTCGAAAGGACCTCTATTATGAAACAGTACCTACGATTGACTATAATGCTCATAACCACCCTGTGTTTCTTCTCCTCCCCCGCCCTCGCCATCCAAAACACCGGCGAGGTCGTCATTGGCGACCGGACCGAATACGTCATCCCCTTTGAACTCGACGGTCATACTATCATCGTCCCGGTCAAATTTAACGGCGCCGACACCACCTACCGCTTCATCTTCGACACCGGCGGCCTGACCTTTGTCGAACCCGATATCGCCGCTCAACTCAATCTGGAGCGCGGCATGACCGTCCCGACCTTCGACTCCACCGTCAAAGCCTATTCCACGATCCTGGACACCGTCAACCTCGGCGGCGCCCGCGTGGTAAACCTGGTCGGGGTTATTTATGATTTTCTCAATAGCGTCGGCTTCACCCGGTACGACGGCATGATCGGATCGGACTTTGTGAGTTTCTATACCGTCACCATCGACTACCGCGCGCAAACCCTGACCCTCTCCCATGATACCGACTCCCTGGAAACCGTCGACGGAACCTTCTACGCCTCGCTGACCCGGCAGGAAATGATGGGTGCACCGATGGCGGATGGCATGATCGAGGGACACATTCCCGCGGAATGCATGATTGATGTCGGCTCTCCCTATGGCTTGGTGATGCCGCTGTCATGGATGGATGTCCTTTACGGCTACCAGACTTCGCATTTGATTCCCTCGGTGGGCATCATGGCCAAGTGGCCCTATAGCGAGGACAAAAAAAATTATCTGGGCCGCCTCAAAAGCCTCACCCTCGGTGATTTTACCATCGAACACGTCCCGGTGATCTTTGCCGATGTGCACGACATCCTTATCGGCCGCGATATTCTCGAACAATTCGTTACCATCATGAATTACCCGACCTGCCAGATGCGCATCATTCCATACCACGACATGACCTTCGCCGATAACGTCTTCAGCGTCGGCCTGCGCATACGCCGGGGCCCCGACAACCAGGTGCGCGTAACCGGCCTGTGGAAAAATTCCCCGGCCCACCGGGCGGGAATCAAACCGGGCGATAACGTCCTTGCCATCAATGACCGCGAAATATCCGAATACGCAATGTGGGAATTAACCGACCTGTTCAGAAACGACAGCGTCACGACCGTCACAATCAACATCCGGAACGAACAGGGCACTCATGAGTACATCTTGAACAAGGAATATATCTTGCCTGAGATATCAAAATAACGAAGGCAACATGCATTACAGGTAACCCAGATGCTCACACAGGATTTTAACGCCCAGTCCGATTAGAATCACCCCCCCGACAAATTCCGCCCGACCACCAAGCAGGCGCCCCGTCCGGTGCCCCAGGTAGAAACCAGCCAAACAGATAATAAACGTAATAACCCCGATCAGGATCGCGGCCTTTATGATGGAGACATCCAGTAGTGCAAATCCCACCCCGACAATCAGGGCGTCGATACTGGTGGCGATCGACAGCATGAATAACGTCCCCGGCTTCAACAACACACAGTTCCCCCCGCAACAATCCTGGTGGAAGGAATCATAAATCATCTTGACCCCGATCGCTCCCAGCAGGCCGAACGCCACCCAGTGATCAAACGCCACGATATGATTGCGAAAACTCACACCAACCAGCCAGCCCAGCACCGGCATGACCCCCTGGAAAAGCCCGAACGAAAACGACGCCCGCACTGCGTGCCGATAACGATGCTCCGTGATCGTCGCCCCGCACATAATTGATACCGCAAAGGCGTCCATCGCCAGGCCAATCCCGATCAGAATAAGCTCCGCACTACCCATGACTCACCATAACAAAACGGGGCGGCAAATCAGCCGCCCCGATATGAAAAATAAACAGTCAAACTGTTTTCTTGATCGTGTCAAGCAAAGTCCCGTTACGCCATTCGATCACATGCACCACCTCGTCGGTCGTCTCCATCGGGACCGGGATCTCACCGTAACCTTGCGCCTTCTCGATCGACTTCTGGTGTAGCTCTTCCATCGACAATAACTGCACCCCGAAATCTTTGGCGCGTTCCAGAATGGCGTCTTTGTGTGAGCTTTTGCTTTTGGGATTGACCGCCGCATACTCCTCGGTCACCACCACGTCGATCACCTCGCCCGGCGTGGTCCGCGTATACACCCGGTCAACCACCTTCGGAAAACCCTTGCCGTTCTTGCCGGTCGCCAGCGGCATGAAAATAATCGTCAGGTCGGCGCCCGCGGCCACGTCCTGCCCACCGCCGATCCCGCCGATAATCCGCCCCCCGGCGCAAACCGTGTTCAGGTTGAACTCTCGGTCAATCTCAAGCGTCGAGAGAACCGCCAGATCGAGCATGTTCACCGCGCACTCTTTATTGGCTACCGAAGCATAATAGGCCACTGTGATTTCATGATGGTCGGGATTGTTGCGGAACGAATCAAACATCTTGGCGCTCGGCTCGAATAACTGCCCGTGCATCAACTGCCGCAACGTCCCCTCCTCCAGCATTTCGACATGAAGCGAGGTTACTCCGCCAATCGAGAAATTGGCGCGTATCTTCTCCTCTTTCAACATCTGTCGGATGTTTTCAAGAATCAACAGACCTGCCCCGCTTCCCACTTGGAAACTGAAATTCTCTTTGACCACGTCGGCCGCCTTGATAACCCGCGTGATATTATCCGCCACCTGCGCGTTGAACGGATGCGAGCGCGCTTTTTCCATATCCAGCGTCCCCGAACCGATCCCCGCGTTCAATCCCGGCGGATCGACATGAACGACAAAGTCAACCAGCCCCATCGATATCGACGTCGGCATAATCAACGTCTCGCTGATTGTTCCCGCCAGCAGACACACGTGTTCGGCATATTCCGCATCCGCCATGAACAGGCTGACCGGACCGCACAACTGATCCTCGGAACCCATAATACCGTTGGCATTACCATAAATGTCAGCCATCGGCACCGGCCCGAACGCCACCCGGATTTCAACTTCACCGGACTGAAGTTTCCTGACCCGGTTGCCGTGCGAAAATCCCACCGACACCCACGGAAGCAGGTCGCCCGATACGATCTTTTGCCCCAGCTTGCGATACGGATTGCCATACAATCCGCCGATCGTGCCGTCATGAATTGCTTCGATCAACCAGGGATCGACATTGTCAAAAAAGGCATTGCCGTATATTTTAATGTCCTTTTTGCCCTTTTCCCGAAGCATCTTAACAATCAGTTCCAGCCCCTTGTCACCGGTCCGATAATAATGCGGATATGAAATCGTATCTCCGTCCCGAATTACCTCCATCACTTCGTCAAGACTGACCACCTTGTTTTTGCGATGCGGTATCCGCGGTGCGATGCGCTGGCCGACAAAGCGGCCGGTATACTCTTTATCACTGAATGCCGAGCTGAACAGCTCGTACTCTTTCCCGTTGTACTTCATGGCAATCTCCTTCAGTCAAAAAATGTCCCCGGTATCTTAAGCAAATTGCCAAAAAAGTCAAGGAAAGTCGGAAGTGGTGGGATCGCATGCCTGATTAAACGCAAAAGACCCGACGGCGCCGGTCGCGATTGAAAGGATTCCTTGTCACAACCGGGCGGTCAGGTCTTTTGCCTGACTTGTGTCACCCCTGGTGCGATCTTCATGGGCTACAACGATTGTCCCGGAAAAGGATTACTGGCTCCGAGACTGGCATCAGGGTCGAGCAAACAACGGTACCCGTTACAGGACGCGTCGTAATTATTGCAATTGCCAATCTGCTTGATCGGCTTACGGGTTTTATTACCGGGTTCACCCGGCCAGATGACAAACATGTTGTATTCCACGTTGATCTTTTTGAATTCGCACCAACCTCGCTTTTTCACGCTAACCTCCACGCTTCGCGTTACTTGTTGGTCAGGCTGAATTGTTGGAATCGACGTAGACTTCGTTCACCCTTGATAATGAAAATATAAAAAATCGCCCCGAAAAATGCAACTGATATTAATGCTATTGCTGGCGAGAATAAATGCGGAAACAACCCCGATTTTACTAAAAAACGGGGCGCCGGATGACGCCCCGTAAATGCTCTCTATACCCCGAGCTTCTTGAGAATCTTCGGAATCTCTAAAAAGGTCTTCGCCGGATGAGCCCCCGCCCCGGCCAGCGCGTCGAGCTTCTCCTTCGCCGTCCCCATCTTGCCCTCGACAATCGCACCGGCATGACCCATCCGCTTGCCCGGAGGCGCAAAAATCCCGCCAATCATGGCAATCACCGGGGTCGACATGTTCGAGATCTGCTCGCACGCCCGTTCTTCATACACCCCACCGATCTCCCCGGTCAATACCACCGCCTTGGTCTTCTCATCCGCCTCGAATTTCGCCAGAATCTCATCAAATGTCGACCCCAGAATCGGATCACCGCCAAGACCCACACAGGTCGTCTCGCCAAAACCGGAATCGGTCAGCGTATTGGCGATATAATACGTTATCGAACCCGAACGACTCACCGTCCCGACCCGACCCGGCGTAAACGCGATATCCGGCATAATCCCCAGGTTCGCCTCGCCCGGCGTGATAATACCGGCGGTGTTACCGCCAATCACCGTGCACCCGTGCGCCATCGCTTCCTTGCGAACCAACAGCATGTCATGAATCGGAATATGCTCCGGGATCACCACCACCGTCTTCAATCCGGCCCGAATCGCCGCAATCGCGGCCTCTTTCACAAACGCCGCCGGAAGAAAAATCGCCGAGATATCCGCCCCGGTCTTCTCCACGCATTCAATCACCGTATCGAACACCGGCCGCCCCTCGACCACCTGGCCCCCCTTGCCGGGCGTCGTGCCGCCGACAATATTCGTGCCGTATTCTATCATTCGTTTGGTGTGAAACGATCCGGCCCGACCCGTAATCCCCTGCACCATAATCTTTGAATTCTTGTCTACCAGGATCGCCATCACTTCCCCCCTTCCTGTTCGGAGGCCAGTTCAACCGCGCGCTTGGCAATTTCCTCAATCGGCGTCTCTATCCCGTGAAATTCAAAATGCTCGAACAATTCCGGATTCTCTTTCTTGGCCTCTTCAAATAACCGGACCCCCTCCTGCCAGACATTGCCGGTCATCCGCGTCACCATCGGCTTGGACAAACCATGCTCCTTGAGAAACATGATCACCCCCGTGGCGAAATCGTCGCACCGCGAAATCCCGCCGAACCGTGCCCCGAAAATAGCCTTCACGTTCGGATTGTCATCGAGCAACACCAGCATTTTGGCCAGCCGTTCCGGCGATGGGCCGCCGCCGGAATCCATGAAATTGGCTGGCTTGCCGCCATAATACTCAATAAAATCATTGCCCATAATCCCAAAACCGGCACCCCCGGGAAACATCCCGATATTGCCATTAAGGTCAAGATATGGAATTCCCCACTCATTGGCCTGTTGCTCGCGCGGGGTCATCTCGCCTTCTTCGTGACGTTTCTCAATCCCCATCTCGGCCAGCTCCGGGTGACGGAACAACGCATCATCATCAAGCGAAATCCGGCTGTCGGCCGCAATCAGCGCATCCGCCGCTGTCAACACCAGCGGATTGATTTCAACCATCTTGGCGTCATATGCCTTGAACAGGCGCACCAGCCCCATGATAATCAGGGCGGCATCCTTCACGTGTTGCGACTGCAGGCCGATCTGTTTGGCCACTTCCACCGCATCAAAACGGAAAAACTCCTCGTCGATATCATAGGACTTGCGGTAAATCTTCTCCGGAGAATTGGTCGCCACCTCTTCGATATCAACCCCGCCCTCCGACGATGCAATCACCACCACCTTGTAATTGACCCGGTCAATGGTGACCCCGACATACAACTCTTTCTGTATCTTCAGCTTGGGTTCCACCAGCAGTTTCTCGACCGGGTACCCCTTGATTTTCAGTTCAAACAACTCCTCGGCGGTCGTCCGGGCATCATACGGATTTTCAACCACCTTGACCCCCCCGGCCTTCCCGCGTCCACCGGTCAGCACCTGCGACTTCAACACCAGCGGCTTGTTCCACTCGGTGGCTATCTTTTCCACTTCGGACGGAGAACTCGCCAGCCGCCCGTTGGGAATCGGGATCTTGAACTTGTTAAAAAGCTCCTTGCCTTCGAATTCGTACAGTCTCATGCCGGTTGGATTCCTTATATGCTGAGTTTTACCATTATTTCCGCAACGATTTATGGCAATCTAATGCCAACCGAAAAAAAGTCAATAAGATTCGATCCCCACTGCTTCCGACCAATTCAACCCCCCAAAATACCGGCACCGCACTCAAGACCTCGGACAGTAACATCTTACCCTGCACCGGCCCAGACCATCATCTCCCGCACCGATCTCCGATTGTGATCATTACCACTCCACTTTCAATACAACACCCGTTTTTTTGCTTGACCGGACTGAAATTATCGGATATTAATGATGGGAATATTTAACCTATAAGGGTATGCTGACATGAGTACTGTTAAAATAAACTCCGGTCCTGCCCAGACCTCTGCTTTGGTCATCAGTTCTTCTATCGGTAAAAAGCTGTTTATGGCTGTTACCGGCCTCGTCATGTTCTTCTTCGTGATGGGGCACCTGGTGGGCAATCTGCAGATTTTTATGGGACAGAACCAGTTGAACACATATGCCCAGGCGTTAAAAGACCTCCCCGCCCTGACCTGGTCGGTGCGTACGGTGATATTTATCTGCCTGGTGATTCACGTTTGGAGAGGCATTCAACTCTATTTCGAAAATTGGTTTTCTCGACCGGTACGTTATAAGGTTAATGCCACCGTGCAGGCCTCCCTGGCCTCGCGGACAATGATTTTCACGGGAGGAGGTATCCTTCTCTATGTCGTCTACCACCTCCTGCACTATACGTTTATAGTGACCAACCCGCAATATGCCGGCCTTCATGATGCCTTGGGGAGACACGACGTCTACTCCATGGTCGTTCTCGGATTTCAAAACGGATGGATCTCGGCCGTGTACATCCTGGCCATGATGAGCCTGTGCTATCATCTGACCCACGCCATTCCCTCCTTTTTTCAAACTCTGGGATTGAACAATGAAAACACCAGGTCACGTTTCGCCGTCCTGGGATGGCTGGTGGCAATCGTAATTTTCGTGGGATATACCGTAATTCCGGTGGCAGTCCTGCTCCACAACATAAAATTGCCGGAAGGGGGGCTCTGATATGAAACTCGAATCGAAAGTTCCATCCGGTCCGTTGGCCGAAAAGTGGGACAAACACCGCTTTGATAGCAAACTGGTTAATCCCGCCAACAAGCGAAAATATACCGCCATCGTGGTCGGAACCGGACTGGCCGGGGCATCAGCCGCCGCCAGCCTCGCTGAACTCGGCTATAATGTTAAAGCCTTCTGTTTCCAGGACAGTGCCCGGCGCGCCCACTCGATTGGCGCCCAGGGCGGGATTAATGCCGCCAAAAATTACCAGAATGACGGTGATTCAATCTGGCGGCTGTTCTATGATACCATCAAGGGCGGTGATTTCCGCTCAAGAGAAGCCAACACCTATCGCCTGGCCCAGGTATCCAACAACATCATCGACCAGTGCGTGGCTCAGGGTATTCCCTTTGCCCGTGAATATGGCGGCCTGCTCGCCAATCGCTCCTTTGGAGGAGCACAGGTCTCAAGAACCTTCTATGCCCGGGGACAAACCGGCCAGCAGTTGCTCCTGGGAGCATATTCTGCCCTCCAGCGGCAAATCGGACTGGGTAAAGTCCAGATGTTCCCGCGCACCGAGATGCTTGATCTGGTCCTGATCGACGGCCATGCCAAGGGAATCATCGTGCGGGATCTGGCCACCGGCAAAATCAGCCGCCATGCCGCCGATGCCGTCGTGCTCGGAACCGGCGGATACGGACGAGTCTTCAACCTCTCAACCATGGGACTGGGTTGTAACGTCACCGCCGCCTACCGGGCCTATAAACGAGGCGCAGTGTTTGCCAATCCCTGCTTTACCCAGATTCATCCGACCTGCATCCCGCACACCGGAGACTATCAGTCGAAACTCACCCTGATGTCCGAGTCCCTGCGCAATGACGGCCGTATCTGGGTGCCCAAAAACAAGGGCGACAATCGTGCCCCCGGTGACATCCCCGAAGACGAGCGTGATTATTATCTGGAAAGAAAATACCCCAGCTTTGGAAACCTCGCCCCCCGTGACATCTCCTCCCGCTCGGCCAAAGAAGCCTGCGATGACGGACGCGGAGTCGGGCCGACTAAGTACGGAGTCTATCTGGACTTCTCCGAAGCGATCGGGCGACTGGGAGAACAGGCCATCCGGGAAAAATATGGGAATCTCTTTGAGATGTACAAACTCATCACCGATGAGAATCCGTATCAGGTCCCGATGAGAATCTATCCCGCCTCCCATTACACTATGGGCGGACTGTGGGTCGATTACAATCTCATGAGCAATATCCCCGGCCTGCACGTCATCGGAGAAGCCAATTTCTCCGATCACGGCGCCAACCGCCTCGGGGCTTCGGCCCTGATGCAGGGACTGGCCGATGGATACTTCATTCTGCCATATACCATTGCGGATTACTTCGCCCAGGTCGGGGCGCAGAATGTCTCAACCGATCGACCCGAATTTGATGAAGTTGAACAGGCGGTCAGAAATCGTATTGATAAATTGCTGGCCGTCAACGGAAAACGCACCGTGGAATCATTCCACAAAGAGCTCGGCCTCATCATGTGGGAAAAAGCGGGCCTGGCCCGAAATAAAAAAGGCCTGACCGAAGCCGTCGAACAGATCGCTTCCCTGCGGGAAGAGTTCTGGCAGGATGTCAGGGTGCTGGGCGACAATGATGAGATGAACCAGGTTCTCGAGCGAGCGGGCCGCGTGGCCGACTTCCTCGAGTTTGCCGAAATGTTCTGCTATGATGCCCTCAATCGGGAAGAATCTTGCGGTGCACATTTCCGCGAGGAACATCAGACCGAAGAGGGCGAGGCCCTGCGCAATGATAAAAAATTCGCCTATGTCGCCGCGTGGGAATATAAAGGCGATGGCGTCAAACCGGAGCTTCACAAAGAGGAGCTTAAGTTTGAAAATGTTGAATTAACGACGAGGAGTTATAAATAGTGAATTTCACATTACATGTCTGGCGGCAGAAAAACGCCCGGGATAAAGGACGCCTGGAAACCTACCAGGCCAACGACATTAGCGAAGATATGTCGATTCTGGAGATGCTCGACGTGGTGAATGAAAACCTGGTGGAAAATGGCGTCGAACCGATTCATTTCGATCACGATTGTCGTGAGGGAATTTGCGGAGCATGCTCACTGGTTATCAACGGAATTCCCCACGGTGGGAAAAAAGGTTGTACCACCTGTGAACTGCGCATGCGTAATTTCAAAGATGGAGATACCATCACGATTGAACCGTTCCGGGCCAAAGCATTTCCTGTCATTAGAGACCTGACCGTGGATCGATCCTCCATGGATCGAGTCATGCAGGCCGGAGGATTCGTATCCGTTAATACCGGCGGTACACCCGATGCCAATGCCCTGCCCATCCATAAGGATACGGCTGACAAGGCGATGGATTCGGCCGCCTGTATTGGATGCGGTGCATGTGTGGCGGCCTGTCCAAATGCCTCTGCGATGCTCTTTGTCGCCGCCAAGGTAAGCCACCTGGCCGTTCTGCCTCAGGGCGAAGTCGAACGGGAACAGCGGGTGCGCAAAATGGTGGCCCAGATGGATATCGAGGGATTCGGCAACTGCACCAATATCTATGAATGCCAGGCCGTTTGCCCGAAAGAGATCTCGGTCAAGAATATTGCCAAAATGAATCGAGAATTCATGCGGGCGCTGGCGAAATAAGGCCAATGCCGGTTCGGATCAGAAATGATCGGAACTCGGCCACCGGCTCATAAAAACCGGCCCCTCTTGGTAACTTCTTGTTAGACAATGAGAAAAGCCTCAATCACTGCCAGCGTCGATTGAGGCTTTTCCATACAAGTCGTAAAACTCCATTCGTTATACGCCCAAAGCGCCAATCAGAACCATAAATATTCCATTTTTCTTTGATTTTTCCCGGAATATCTTTCGGCAGGAAACAAAACAACGAGACCTGTCACCGCCAATCAACAATCGCGGCTACAGAGTGAACACTCGCCCCTCTTCGGCAACCGCCAACTTGACCGGACCGGTATATGACCTGACTACTTGGTGCACCCGCTCCTCGTCTTCTTCCGCGATATGCGTCAGTATCATCCGCTTGATATTCCGACCCGACATAATCTCCGACAACCGATCCAGATCAATATGCGTTGTTTCGATAATCAACAAATCAAGATCACGGACATGCGATTCAATATCCTCAAGCGATCTCAGATCAGACGAATATAACAGCGATCTGTTCTCCGCCTCAATCAGAAACGAATAACTCTGCATCAAATTGGGATAGCCCGATCCCGAAATAATTTCCTCGTTAAGCTCATGTTTCAAATGCCGATTCGGAATGGCCTGAACGATCACCCGGTTTTCATACAATGATTGCGCGGCATCATGCGGCTTGAGCGTCAATCCGAAATCCAACTTGTCCGGGAATAAATAACAGGCCGTCAAAAGACTGCCCAGCGGCGCAACCGCCTCCTCCGGCACGTTCACCGTCAATGGACCGCGTGGCCCGGAATGCTTGACCACCTGGAGAAAATACGGCAGATCGGAAACGTGATCGGCATGCATATGAGAAATAAAAACCTGGTCGACATCACCCGGCGCAAACCCCACCCGCAAAAAAGCCCGCGTTACTCCGCTTCCGCAGTCAAACAATAACAACCGCTTGTTATATACCATCACCAGGCCGGAACAAATGCGACTCTTCGACGCTACCCCCGACGCCGAACCAAGTATACAAAACGAAATTGACATCTCTCCCCCAACAAAAACAGATTGCGCGTCAAACTCAACCAAAAAACAAGCCCCACATGATGTGCGGTGCACAAAAATGGCGCTTGACAGATCGGCGATCAGCCTTAGATTACGTATAAAGAATATAACCGGGAGTTGTTATGTCTCAAAATATGACTGGCGGACAGGGCCGCGGCGGACGCGGCATGGGCCAGGGCGGTCTCAGGCGCGCCATGTCCGGAAAATCGGGCAAATGGGCCGGTTTCTCGGCCATCGCGGCGCCCCTGATCGGTTTCGTGGTGCATGATTTAACCCGACCCAAAAGCATCATTCGAAGTCTGGTCGGCGACCTGGTCGACAAATATCGCACCACTCACCCCCGCGTGAGCGAACCGATCGACATCACCGATCAGGTCGACATCGTCGACAGCGACGACGAGAAATAATATCTCTCATCCGCCGTTAATATACCCATAACGTTATAAACGCGGCGCACCTAATGGCACGCCGCGTTCTCGATTTCTCGTCGGGAGCGAAAATCAGGCGATACTGAAAACAATATTCTATTTCAACAACAGCATCTTCCGAGTCGAAACAAAATCCCCCGACCGCATACTGGTGAAATAAATGCCGCTGACCACCGTTTGGCCGTGCTCGTCGGTCCCATTCCACACCACCTCATACTGCCCGGGAGACATGACCTGGTCAACCAGGTCGGTCACCTTCCGCCCCAGGATATTGTAAACGGCGATATTCACGTGCGCCGCACGCGGCACCGAATATGAAAAGGCCGTCGAGGGATTGAACGGGTTGGGATAGCTCCGCCCCAGCGAAAATTCCAATGGCAAAATATTATTGTCGTTCTCGAAAGCCTTTGCCTGCCGTCGCTCACAGTCACACGGCGCCGGTCCGCCTTTGAAATAATTAATCAGGTACACCGCGTCGCTGACATTGACCGAACCGTCGCAGTTGACATTGCCGGATGCATACGGTTGCGGCGCCGGGCCACCACGAAAGACATAGTCGATGATGTAATCTATGTCACCCGTGCCGACCAGCCAGTCATGGTTGGCGTCGCCGCATAAGTAGCCGTCACCGAACGATGGCCCCACGCCGTCGAAACTTCGATGATAACGGTACATCGACACCGGTGTGTTGTCCGTATCATAATCGACATTCTCGAAACTGGTCATGTACAATCCCGATTGCGTCGGTAAAACCAGGTCGACATCACCATCCTGGTCAAAATCATTCACCATTGGCGTAAACATGAAATCGACATATCCGGAAGTCGATATCTGCAGTGGATATCCGTTTAGAAACTGCCCGTCGGCGCCCCAGGCCATCAGCCACTGCCCGGAAACGACCGGGACATAGCTGTTACAGGCGCTGGCCACCACGTCAACCGCCCCGTCTCCGTCGATATCGGTCAGCAACGCCTGCGACAGCGACGCCGGAAATGGGACATCGGAAAACAACGGTGTCCCCGCCTTATACGTCGTCCCGTCGATATTCCAGGCATAGACAAAGGCATTGAAGGTGTCGTAGAACGTGATAATGTACTCCAGCGGGTCATTCTCCGCCGCGCCGTCGATGTCTCCGAACACCGGGTGCGTCGGACGAACATTGGTCGCATACGTATCAAAACTTGGGATCGTCGTGTACCGGCACCAGACCGTGTTCAGGTTTTCGTCGAACGCCCACAGGTAATACCCAGCCGTTTGCGGATCGCCTGTCTCGTACGCCGCCAGGAAAATCAGTTCATCATCGCCGTCGTCGTCAACATCGAACACCGACATGATTCCCGACCAGAATTGCGGATCGGTATTGCCGATTTTGACATCGATGGATACTCCGTTATTCCAGTTATAATCATACTGCCGCAGGACATAGTCATCGAAGGCGTACAAATTGTAAATGCCGTCACCGTCGAGATCGGCGGGAATAAAGGCGTCCGCATCCTGATAGATCACGTTCTGCCGTCCGATCTTGCAGTCAACCACTCTCTTGCGCGTGCCGTCCACGATGAAAATCTCATCAATACCATCATTATCGACATCCTGCACCACGGGATAAACATAGTACTGTTCATACTCCCAGATGCCGCGAACCTGGCAGTTCAAATCATACTGAAAACTGCCGCCCCCGGAATAATAACCCACGATAAAATCATTGCCGTAATAATCGTCATTACGCCTGACCGTGACGATATCATCGATGCCGTCATCATCGAAATGCCCGATTCCCGGCGGAACCCGGTAGTCACCCGCCTGAAAATTGGGCATCCCGGCCGTCTTGGGGGTGCCGTCCGGATTAAAAACAAACACGCCACTGCTGGTCAAATACAGTATTTCCCACTCCCCGTCACAGTCGAAATCACTGCAGTTGGCAATACATGAGTACAGTCCGGGCACACTGACGAAATCCGCCTGTGCCGGGGTGTACGAAAAAAACACCAGTAATGCCGCCAGCATTACCAGTGAGGAGCCTGTGAAAATACGCATGGTCCTCCCTCCTTTGAATGTGGTTGTGATTAAGTTGTAAATCCCTTTTGCTGAAAAATCCTGGTCGACTTAAAATCACCGTGACGACAGCAATTGTCAATACTTTTCTGCACCTCTGCCCATGTAAAAAAGGGACGGTGCCGAAAGCACCGTCCCCTTAACCGCCAGGTTGGTTTCCCTGTTACGTTATTTTTTACCTTACGGACAGATCAATTCCGGTGGCGGCGGTTCACCATACAGGAAATCAATCAACTGCAAAATGTCAAGCAGGTTAACACTCCCGTCCGCGTTGACATCGCCTGCCGCCTGAGGATCGGGCGCCGGCCCCTGCGGAGATCCGTAGAGATGATCGATCAGGTACAGCACGTCCAGCAAATTGACCAGCATATCACCGTCCGCGTCGCCACAAACGAAAGCGACATACGAAAATTCATTCGGTTCGGTGAAACCGTTGCTCTCGTCAAATACATTCACCGCTTCCACCCGCCAGTAATACGACGAGTCCGCGTAAACCCGCACCGGCGAAACGAAGGCCGTATCGCTCAGGCCGGAATACTGTCGTAACACCGCCGGATCACCGAACGTCTCGTCGGTGCTGATTTCAAGCGTGTATGCCAGCGGCGCGATTGCCGTCTGGTCGCCGTCCCAGACAAACGTCGGCAGACTGTCGCCCACCACCCCCTTGTCCGACGGCAACATCAGCGCCGGCCGGATCGGGATATAATCATCGACAATAAACGACCATACTTCCGAATATTCCGAGGAATCCCCCGAAGAAACCATAAACGCCTTCGCCCGCCAGTAGTACAACCCGTTGGCCAGCGTCATATCCGTCCCCGTCGCAACCGAATCGAGCGTCGCGGTATACACGATATTTTCAAAACCGTCGTCGGTGGCAACCTCCACCCGGTACTGGTCGTCATGCTCCTTCCACGCCGTCGCCCAGCGCAACACCGGTGTACTCTTCGAAACCTCGCCGTCCTTCGGCATCACCAGCCGCGGTTCCAGCATCGGGATCACCCAGTTCGCGCCGAACACGTCCTGGTTGCCGTTGCGCGTATCGGTCCAGACCGCGTTGACATGGTCCCGAAACGCCGTCACCCCGATATACTCGCCGATCTTCCCCGCCCGCGTGGTCGCCGCCGTATGATACGGGTTGCTGGATACGTCGGATACCCGGTGATTGGTCGTGAACGACTGCCCCCCGTCGAACGAATAAGCCGCAAACGCATCGAACAGGAAATGATTCTCGACATCCATCCGCTGATCATAAAAAAGCACCACCAGCGTTCCCTCCTGGTTGCAGTACAGCCACGGATGGAACTGGTCGAACGTCGCCCCCGGACCCGTCACATCGTCGTTGACATAAATCGGATCCGTCCAGGTCGTGCCCCCGTCGACCGAGCGAATGAACTCGATATTGGCATCATGGAACGCCGTGTTGGTTTCGTCGAAATCGCTATACGCGATATAAATATTCCCGTCATGCGGCCCGCCGAAAATATCCGCCGCGCACATCGGCGAGTTGTACACGTCCACCGTCCCGTCGATATACGTCCCCAGGCTCCAGCCCCCTTCGGTATTGACCACCTCCACCGGCTCGGTGAAACTGTCGCCCCCGTCAGTCGACTTCACCATATAAATCGCCGTGTAAAACGTGCAACTGTCAAGCGCCGGGCCGCACCAGAAAACATACACCGCGCCGTCACTGCCGACAATCGGCATCGGCAACATCCCTGCCGATATTATATCAAACCCGCACTCCGGGGCATCCCAGTTCGGACCCACCAATATCGTGTCCGACCACGAACTCAGCGACGTGTCGGTCTTGACAAAAATAATCCGGGGATAACCGCCCGCCCACGACGGAAACCGGTTCCAGGCCATGTAAATATTACCGCTGTACGGACCATCGGTCCGGTCAATCGTAAAAAACTGCTTGTCCTCGGCCGCATAACCTTCCGGCGCTTCGTACGTGTGCGCCGGCCAGTTCCACGTGATCCCGTTATTGACCGACTTGGATATGCTCAAACCGGAACGATTACCACCCAACGCCTGATAATCCATGTAGCATAAATAAAAATTGCCGTCCCGATCCACGTCAATCGCCGGGTCAGACTGCCGGTCATAACGATAATCCATAAACAACCCGTCCGTCCAGTTCGCCCCGGCATCGGTCGAGCGTCCCAGGCCCAGTTGACGGTATCCCAGTCGAAAATCGCGCCAGAGCGCCATAACCACATTACTGTCGGTCGGGCTGACCCACACCATCTCTTCGTTCTGAAGCTGACCGGTCGGCGCCGATATCTGATAATTCGGAGGCGGTATCTCAACCGCCATGATACTGGCACACAAGAAGATAACCAGCAATACCCCCGTCCCCACCGTTAACTTACCCATAATCATTCCCACCTCACTTGTATGTTAAATTGGCTTTACCTATATGGTTACCTGATAAAGCGGATTCTATCAGTTTTTTTATGCGTCAACAATGCAAAATGGATGAAATTACTTCTCAATCATGCCCCGTTACATATTACTCCATAATACCGGCACAGCCTGATCAATCCCCACTACCCGCCATAAAACCCGACTGTATAAGTATTGTATATATATAATATATTATCGACATTTTTTAAAAAGACAACTGAAAAGATAATCCGCTCAAAAACCCCAACCGCTCCGCATCGCGGTCGAACCTGTCATTGTTATAATACGAATCGTCCCCCCCGAGGTTGCAACCTCTTCCCCCCCAAAATTAATCATTGCCTATCTGGTGCAAAATAACTATGTTGACCCCACAAAGGGGCAATCGGTGTTCCTTTGTCTATTTAATCGACTGGAACAAGACCTCATGGCCAAATGGCAAAAAATACTCATAATCATAGCGGTTGCATTCTTAATTCTGCTTTCTATTTCTTTGGGACTTCAATATGCGATTAATAATGATATTATAAATCTATCATATCTTAATCTTCTCGATGATCAATCATGGAATGATGTTAACCGTATTTTGACAATCATTACCGTTATATCGGTAATCTTTGGCATTGGCTCGTACATTTGTCGCACATTCGCAAAGATCTTTGGCATAAGTAATCCTGATAAACTTCCGGCAACCAAGAAAGACTTCAGCAAAATAGAAGACTTAATGAAATCCCTTATAGATCAAACCTCACCGAAACAACCTACTCAAGGTCAAACACAGAACATCGAGCCATCGCCGGAAACCAAACAGCAGGCCCAAAGCCTGCTTGATCTATTGCAGCAATTAAGAGACTCCGGCAAAGATGTCCCAACCTCAGTACAACTATCCGAGGGTATCGCCGCTATCGGTTTGGGAGACTATCAAAAAGGCACAGAAACAATATTGGATTATCTGGGCAAAATGGACCAGGCCTGGAAACATGCGGAAATTGTGCGTGATAAGAATCTTGTATTAAGTTACAAATCTCTCGGCAACGCCGCCTATCAACAAGCAAAATATCAGGATGCAGAAAAATGGTATCTCAAAGCTCTAAAAATAAGACCAGATGACCCTGCTATCTTAAATGAACTGGGGAAACTTTGTGATAATTTGGCCAAATATGATGACGGCATTTCATATACTAATAACGCAATCACCATAATGGAAAAGGCCAAAGACACTGAAAATCCTCTGTATGCATCACTATTAAACAATCTCGCTGGATTATATCATTCACAGGAACTTTATGATAAAGCTTTGCCGTTGTATGATAGAGCTTTAAAGATATTTGAAAAGGCCTACGGCAAAGACCATCCGCATGTAGCAACCGCCTGCAACAATCTCGCGTTATTATATGACAATCAGGGCCTCTATGATAAAGCCAAGCCGTTGTATAAACAGGCTATTGAAATTGATAAAAAGGCATTGGGTGAGGATCACCCCCATTACGCAACCGACTTAAACAATCTCGCGGAATTGTATCGTGCCCAGGGATTCCATGACAGTGCAAGGCCGTTGTATAATAGAGCATTGAAAATTGTAAAAAACACAGTTGGAGAAAAACATCCCTACTATGCCAAGAGTTTAAACAATCTTGCGCTATTATATAATGCCCAGGGCCTTTATGATAAAGCCAAATTGCTATATAAAAAGGCACTTGCTATACTCGAAAAGGCACTCGGCCCCGAACATCCCAATGTCGCAGACGTTCTTGAAAATATGGCAATTCTCTATAATAACATGGGCAAAAAAGAAAAAGCCGCCGAATATTCTGCCCGCGCCAAAGCCATCCGCGATAAACGCGCCGAATAAACACCACCCAAAATCCCCAACCTGCCAATTACGCTCTCGTATTGTAAACACACCCCTGTGTGCCTGCGTGCCCGCGTACTATACACGCCCCTGTGTGCCTGCGTACTATACACACCCCTGCGTACTAAACACACCCCTGCATTTTAAACATGCCTCTGCATTTTAAACATGCCCCCGCATGTGATCGGCGGGTCCTCAGACCCGCCGCATGCGAAGCATGTCCTTTCTTTCTCCATCGCCATACAACACTTCCCATAGGTCGAAATCTCCCTCCCAAATATCGAAAACGAGCGGCGTTTCGACATCCCCGCATTATACTCCCGATTACTATACACGCCCCTGCGTGCCTGCGTCCTAAACACACCCCTGTGTGCCTGCGTGCCCACGCCCCTACGTGCGAAGCACCCCCCTGGGTGTGATCGGCGGGTCCTCAGACCCGCCGCATGCGAAGCATGTCCTCTCTTTTGCCGTTCCGCAGGGTCTTGGACTCGACAACGTCGAGGGTGTGACCCTGCGGTCTTCATCCTCATACCTGTCATTGCGAGCAAAGCGAAGCAATCTCCACCCCACAAAATCACCACCAAATCACTGTTGAAAACGAACCGGGACCTTTTATAAAGGACACGACACGGCAAAAAACATGACCAGTCAAAAACAAATCGACGCCAACCGGCGTAATGCCCGCAAATCTACCGGGCCAAGAACCCCCGAGGGCAAACGCAAATGCGCCATGAACGGCATTAAGCACGGGGTCTATGCCCGCACTGTTCTCATCGACTCCCCGCGCCTCAAAGAAAGCAAACGCAAATTCAATCACCTCCACCGGCAAATCCGCGCCCGCATGAAACCGGCCGACTCCTATCAGTCCGCCCTCGTCCGCGAAGTCGCCAATTGCGTCTGGCGCGCCAACCGCATCATCCGCGCTAAAACCACCATGACCCGTGCCATCGCCGAACTGTTTTTATCGTATGAGAACGCCCCCCACCCAACCGCTCATCACTGCCTCATCAACCAGCTCATCCGCTTCGAAAACCACCTCCACCACCACCACACCCTCGCCTGCAAAATCTTCTCATATGTCAGGGAAATCCAGGATATCGGCCTCGAGCAAGCGGATAAAAATTTACAAAACGCCATGCAAACCCATTTGCAATTCATCGCAACAACTTGTCATACAACCCCTTCTCCCGAATCCGCATCCAGTGAAACTATCGTTTACAACAATTCCCAACCACATGCCCGAGTGGTTCTCAATACATCTGTAATTGCGAGCATAGCGAAGCAATCTCCCACTTCTGTCATTGCGAGCACAGCGAAGCAATCTCAACCTTACAAATTCACCACCAAATCACTACCGCAAAACTTAAATATGAGCAATCGAACCCAAACCGCACCTGTCATTGCGAAAAGCGCAAGCGACCCTGCAATCTCAACCGCCCCCTCCAGAATAATTTCGAAAACGCCAAGCAGACCCATTTGCAATTCACCCCAACACACCGGGCAACATAATGATAGAGAAATATATGGAGAAAAGAAAATGTCCACTAAACCCGTAGGGGCGGTTCGCGAACCGCCCTCTTCGGATAATCTACATATGATAAAACAGCACTTACGAGAAATCCAGCTCCGCTATCCGGCGCACCGCTTCCCGGCACTCATCCATCGTCACATCCAGGTGCGTCACCAGCCGGATCCGGGTCTTGCCGAATGGCACCCCCAGCACCCCGGCGCGTTGCATGATCTCAAGCACCCCCAGCGAGTCTTTGCCCGTGGCGGCAACATCGATTATCAGGATATTGGTCTGCACCCGCACCATGTCGATCGCAAACCCGTTGACCCCGTTGATCCCCTCGGCGATCGCGCGCGCCTTGTCATGATCCTCGGTCAGCCGCGACAGGTTATGTTCGATCGCGTACAGCGCCGCCGCCGCCAGCAATCCGGCCTGCCGCATCCCGCCGCCGAACAGCTTGCGGTTGCGGGTGGCCTCCTCGATAAACCCCTTCGGCCCGAGAATCACCGAGCCGACCGGCGCCCCCAGCCCCTTGGAGAGACACACCGAGATCGAGTCGAACGGATGCACCCAGTCGGCCAGCGAAATGCCCGACGCCACGTGCGCGTTCCAGATTCGCGCCCCGTCCAGATGCATCAGCAGGCCATACTTATCCGCGACCTTTCTGATCCGATGAATCTCATCGAGTGGAAAAATCGTCCCGCCGTGACGGTTATGCGTATTTTCGATCTCGACAATCTTCGTCCGAGGCGCATGAATATTATCCGGCCTGATACTGTTTTCAATCTGCTCGTCCGTCATCACCCCGCGCTCGGTCGTCAGCATGTTGACCATCAGGTTGGAATGAATCGCCGGGCCGCCCGTTTCGTAATTGACAATATGACACTCGCGCTCGCAGACAATCTCCCAGCCCGGTTGCGAAATCGTCTTGAGCGCCACCTGGTTGCCCATCGTTCCCGACGGCACATACAGCGCCGCCTCAACCGCAAACATCTCGGCAATCATATCCTGCAGGCGGTTGACTGTGGGGTCGTCACCCAATACGTCGTCGCCGACCTCCGCATTCTCGATTACCCGGCGCATTTCTTCTGACGGCTTGGTGACCGTATCTGATCGTAAATCAATTGTTTTCATGCCGGCCAATATAGTAAAAAAGCCGCCCCGGGGCCAGCGTAAAGCGGTTTGTGATTGACCGGCCCGTTGTGATACAATATTATGAATCTTTAATCGGTGCGTCAGGACATGATGAGCGTATAAAAGAAAATCAAGCTTCAACAGGGAGAAAATATTAATGAAAACCGGGTTGATCAAAAGTATGGGGGTCCTGCTCGTCGCGATAATCGCCTTAACCCTTGTCGCGCCCGACACCTCGGCGGTGGTCCGTCGGCCCCGGCTGGCCGATGGTGTCTATTTCGGGGGCCTGTTCGGCTACCAGGCTATCGGCGGTGACTTCGAAGGCAATTCATACATCAGCGTCCCCAGCCTGAATGAACAAATCAACATTCCGGAAATCGACGGTGGGATGGGATTCGGTATTGTCGGCGGGGTCAAACGCGGCCGCGGCGCGCTCGAAGTGAGCTATACCCATAGCTCGCATGACGCCACCCATAATAACAATGGCACCGATGTCGTCTTTCAGGCGTTCAATTTCGATGCCAAATACTATCCGGTTCCCCACCTCCCGACCCAGCCGTTTCTGATGGTCGGTTTGTGCGTCCCGTGGTTGAAAGCCGAGAATGTCTCGACCTACGGGTCAATCGTCGATGATGCCAGATTTACGGGGATCGGCCTTAACGTCGGCGCGGGGATTATGCTTAAATTCACGCCCCGCATGGCGCTGACCAGCACCGTCGGCTATCGTTGGATCAGTTACGGGACGGCCAAAGGTGCCTCGAAGGAGAAAATTGATATTCCAAACCTGAACGGTAGCGGAATGATGTTCCACGCGGGATTGATATTTACCTTTCCCTCGCGGTTCTAAAACAGACCGGTCACCAAAAGCAGTTGCATGACCAGGCCGCTGATTAGCGGAACGGTGGTATTGTCGTCGATTTTATCCGAAAGCCCCTCGGTGACCGTGGCAACCACCGCCCCGATCAGGCTGACCGCCAGCGGCAAACCCGGCACCACCAGGGCCGCCAAAACCGCCATCGCCAGAAATCCCAGCGATCCCTCGACCGTCTTATGGCCGTAATAGTGCCGCCCGCACGACTTGCCGACCAGCACCGCCGCCGGATCGCCCATGATAATAAAGGCCAGCGCCGCGATCGCAACCGGCGTCGAATAAAGAGCGATCACCGCACAGGCGGTGGTGAGAATATAGGTCGCCCCGGTAAAATCAGCCCCCTCCTCTTCATTGTTGCGAATCATCGGCCGGATAAACCTTCTCACGCCATGCCAGATCCTCCAATCCCGCAAACGGCCGACGTCGATAATTATCATCGCCAGCGTGGCCGGTATCAGGATCGACAGGCTGATGGTGCGACCGAGCAGATAATAACCCACCGGAATGACAAGTGCCCCCAGGTGCGTCATTTTGCGAAGACACTCACCCTTCAGGGAAATCTGCTTTGTGTTGGTCCGTGCTTCCAAACCTCGACCTCAGATGTTACTGCGTAAGGCCTTGGGCGGAAGGTCGATGGTTTTGACACGATCGAGATAGTACCTAATTTTATGACCCTTGAAAAGCTCCTTGCGCCACTTCTCATAGATGGCCCCATTGTGGCGGTCGGTCAGAATTCTTACAATATCACCCTTGACCGCCATGAGATCCTTGCTGAAACGACGTTCAATCACCTTGATAACATGATATCCGAATTCCGTTTTAACCGGATGAGAAACCTCGCCGGTAGTCGTCGCCATCGCCACTCTGAAAAACTGCTCCGGCATTTCATCGGGTCCGATAAATCCAAGATCGGCCGCCGATTCGCGGATTTCCGGGGCCCCGGGATAGTGCTCATTAGCAAGTTCCAGGAAATCCATGCCGGACAGGGCAAGGTCACGAAGATATTCTCCGAAAAGCGAATCCTCTACAATGATGTGTTGCACATATACCGGTCGCTCATAGGTATATTCGCCGATATGCTCCTCATAATAAGCTTCAATGATCGAATCGGATGGTTTGTAAGTAACGTCGTGACTGCGGTCACGAATCATATCTATGGTGTACTTATGATACAATAACTGCCGGCGATCGCTCACTTCACGAACGGTATCGAAGCCCAACGTGTCACCGGCGGCCACAATTATCCTCTTTTGAGTCCAGAACTTGAGTGCCTCGTGTTTCTCCGCCAGCGTCAGGTTGTCTTTCCCGAGACGGGTTTGGAAACGATTGAAAACATCCGGAAGGCGATAATAATCGACGGTGTCGTGGTAATTGAGAATCACCGACCAGACCGTGTCCGGCACCGAATATGGCGGAAGAACCAGTGCTGAATCATTAAACTCATAATGAGTGCTTGTAATCAGTGAATCGATAAAAACTCCAGCCCGTCGACCTGACATCTCATTGAGATAGTTGGTGCGAACCAGATTATACACCTCGCCCTCCATCGGAGCCAATCCGGAATCAATATGATCGATGACTTGCAACAAATGCCAGCCATCGGGCGATCGGAACGGCTCGGAGATAGTCCCCGGCTCAAGGCTAAATGCCACGCTGTCAACGACCTCATTAAAAGTATGACGGAAGAAATACCCCATGTCGCCGCCCTTGTCTCCGGTGGCACGATTCATCGAATAATCATAGGCCAGAACGTTGAATTCCTCGCCTTCATCGGAGCGCGTTTTTAACTCCAGAATCTGTTTTCGCGCAAGCGAGTCCAACTGTGCTTCAGAATGATCCGCATATTTGACAGAGTCTTCACCGAACCGAAATCCCTCTGGAGCAATCGTAATCTGGCGGGCATGGACCTGTTCCTTGTAAAAATACAGGTGTTCATGCGCATGATAAAAACTGTCAAGAACCAGCGAATCAACCTTGATGGAGTCCAGGATCAAATTCTGGAACAAGTATCTGACATAAAAGTCATGAAAAAGTAACTCAAACTCGCGTCGCCAAGGTGAATTCCTCTTTAGGTCAGCGGTCAGAGCCTGTTGCGAAACAAGTGAGTCCTCGACAATCGCCAGTAGGGTATCAAAATACGTCGTTGAATCAAGAAGACCACCATCTTTAAGTATCGCGCTGGCGGCCAATCGCTTATATAAGTCGGAATGCATTATTCTTAGATCGTTGTCAATAATTGCTATCGGGAAATCGGAACTGTCGTCTGTTTCCATCACTGGTTGTGGCGGACGACATCCCCATGCAATTGCCAATAACACCAAAACTGTCAGGACTTTGCGCGCATTATTCATCGACTGTGCCTTTCTTTAATAATTGGAAAATATATGATTATACAGTTTGGGCCGAAAAGCAAGCCCAAAAAAGAAATTTACGATTGCACCGATGCGGTGGTTGGAGCGTCCGGTGCCATATTTGTCGATGTCGTTTTGGTCGAAATCGCCTGTGGTAACCTGGAAAAAGCGAGAATAAAAGAGGTACCGACACCCTCGCGGGTGTGGATGTAAAGCTCCAATCCCATGCTTTCCGCAAGACGTTGCACGATACCCAGCCCCAATCCCGTCCCATCTCGCTTGGTCGAGAAAAATGGATCAAAGATTTTTTCTTGAATATCATCGGGGATACCGGGACCACTGTCGGTCACTTTAAGAATCACCACGGGCGGTTCGGTTGCCTCATCGCCCTCAATGGTAACAATGACTTCACCCGGTGTGCTTCCCATGGCCTCCAGCGCATTTACCAGAAGATTAATCAAGATTTGTTTAAGCTGGTCCTCGTCGCCGTAGACATACACAACCGATTCCTCAGCCAGCAGGCGCAGGGTTGTCTCGGAATGATATGCCGGCAAGTGTTTTACCACTTCAATGACATCGCTGACCAGCCGGCACAATTCCACACGATTAAAAACTGAACGTTTACTGCGAGCATATAACAAAAAATCGGCCAGGATCTGGTTGAGACGACTGGATTCCTTGATGATCAATTCCAGCAGGCGATTGTTTTCATCCGCCAGATTCAACTCCGCCTTTAATACTTCAACCGAACCGGAAATAGCGGTCAGTGGATTGCGAATTTCATGTGCGATGGCGGCTGAGAGTTCACCGACTGCCGCCATTCGATCGGCAATTCTGATTTTTTCTTCAAGCTTCTTGGTCTCGGTCAAGTCCTGAAAAATGGCGATCAGGCCACGAATACCGTCGTCCTCGTCTACCAGAATAGAAGTCGATAACCCGATCGGCACTGCCGTCCCATCTCGCCTGTTGATTTCCACTTCACTGCGCCGTGAGTGTTTTTGCGAATGCAACACCTCGTTGAGAATCTCGGCCAAACTGACCATCCGTTCCGAGAAAGCCTCTCGGAAATCGTTTCCCTTTACGTCGATTTCGCTGATATCCAAAATCTCCTCGGCGGCTCGATTGAAAAAAATAATCCTGCCCTCCGGCTCAATGGTCAACAAGCCGGTATTAAGATGTCGAAGAATGTCATCAGTTTCCAGCCGCGCCCGCCGCAAGGCCTGCGACGTGTCCGCCAATTGCCGATCCTTGCGTTGCAGGTGTTCAACAAGATAGCCTGATACAAAGGCCACTAGAAAAAAGGTCAGGATGTGCAGAAATATACTGTAAAAGGCCGCATCCTGTGATGAAAATATCGTCTCCAGTGCCCTGGTGGCGCTTCCCGCACCACCTCCCAGGCCAAGCCCGAACCAGACAACAAAAGCATACCCGCACGATACCAGCGAAGCAATGCTCAGGGTGCCGACCAGGCGACTGACCAGGGCGGTTGAAATAATTCCCAGAATCAGCAGGCCGGAATATGATGAATTGATATTACCCGTGACATAGACAATGCCAAGTATGATTGTTATTTCAAAGATGCTCTGAACATAGGCGGTACTCTTCAAGAGAAAATTAACATTAACCCATCGCCGTGCCACCAGTAGAGCCGGCAATAACAGGGTTAGTAGCGAATAGGCAAAAAACGGAAAACTAAGAAATCCGGGATAATTCACCCGGAAAATGACTATGCCCGAAATGAGCATGTACGCCAGCAATCGAATCGGTAACAGCCAGCGGGCATTTGTGACATTAGTGGACATGGGTCGGATACCAACGGGAGATGTCATGATGACATCTCCCATTGGAGATGTTATTATATTTTTCCAATGATATCAAACATTGGCAGATACATGGCCACCAGCAAAGCGCCGACGACACCGCCCATACCAACGATAATGATCGGTTCAAGTAATGAGGTCAGGGTGGACACCGCCGCGTCAACTTCTTCATCATAAAAATCGGCGATCTTGGCCAGCATCTCATCAAGGCCACCCGTCTTCTCACCGACCGAAATCATCTGCGTCACCATCGGAGGAAACACACCGGACTCCTTGAGCGGTCCGGTAATGGTGTCGCCCTCGGCAATGGACATTACCGCCTTCCTGATGGCTTTCGCAATAACCACGTTGCCAGCGGTCTTGGCAGTGATTTCCATGGCGTCAATAATGGATACACCGGAAGACAGCAATGTACCAAGCGTCCGCGTGAAGCGAGCCACGGCGGTCTTGCGCAACAGGTTTCCGAACAGCGGGGCTTTCAAAATCGAGGCATCGAATATGGCACGTCCCGATTCGGTTCGAACCCAGTAAACAAATGCAATTCCGGCAACAATTACACCGGCCGCCATGAAGAGTATGTTGCTCTGGAAAAAATTACTGATATCCAGAACCACTTGGGTGGGGCCGGGCAATTCCGCACCGAGACTACCAAACATGTTGGCAAAGGTTGGAACCACAAAGGTCAACATGCCGACCGTAACGCCAACCGCGACCACCATAATTACGATCGGGTAGGCCAGCGCACCCTTGATCTTACGAGCCAGCGCATCAGATTGCTCGCGATACACCGCCAGTCGAACCAGAATCGTGTCAAGCGCACCGCCCATTTCACCGGCCTCAACCATATTAGTATAAAGCTGGTCAAAAACCTTGGGATGACGTGCCATAGCATCGGATAACGTCGAGCCGCCCTGCACTCCCTCCTTGATCTGGCCGATTATCCTCCGCAATTCCTGGCTCTCCAACTGCGCCGCGAGAATTTCAAGACATTGCACCATCGGTAGACCGGCGCCGATCATGGTTGCAAATTGCCGCGTGAAACGGGATATGTCAACCTTCTTGACCCCGGTGCCGAATTTGATCTTGATTTCAGCCGGCTTTTTGCGAATCGACGAAACCAGAACGCGATTCTGGCGCAACAGGCGCTCTAACTCTTCCCGGCTCTTCGCCGCCAGTTCACCCTGAACCTGGGCCCCGGCCAATGTTTTGCCTTTGTATTCAAATACCGGCATAGTTTAGTTTCCTTCTCCCCCCGGCTTATACCATCGCCGGGGATTTTCCTCTGGTGAGCATTTCATTGAGTTCCTGAATATTACTGCTGAAACTCATTGCATCGCCCACGGTAACTTTCCCGCTGTTGTACAGCTCCGCCAGAGATTGATTCATGGTTTTCATTCCATACTTCTGCCCGGATTGAATCATACTATATATTTGATGAACTTTGTCATCTCGAACCAAAGCCCGGATCGCTGGTGTGCACACCATAATTTCAAGACCAAGACACCGCCCACCACCAATCTTCGGAATCAGGCATTGTGAGACAATTGCCTGAAGAGTAAATGACAGCGACACTCGAATCTGCTCCTGCTGATTGGTCGGAAATACGTCCACCATGCGATTGATCGACTCAGCCGTGGAATTGGTATGTAGTGTCGCAAACGCAAGATGACCCGTCTCTGAAATATTGATAGCGGCCTCAATCGTTTCCAGGTCGCGCATCTCTCCCACCAGCACTACGTCGGGGTCTTCTCGTAACGCATACTTCAAGGCCGAAGAGAACGATGAGGTGTCACTGTATACCTCGCGTTGATTGACGATGGAGGTCTGGTGACGATGCAAATACTCAATCGGATCCTCAACCGTAATAATGTGACTCTGCCGCTCACGATTAATTTTATCAATAATAGCCGCCAGCGTGGTCGATTTTCCCGAACCGGTCGGACCCGTCACGAGAATCAGACCTCGTGGCAAACCGGCGAATTCGGATATCACCTTGGGAAGTCCCAGTTCTTCAAAAGTCTTGACCTTATATGGTATCTGCCGCAGAGCAACCGCAACATTGCCGCGTTGCATGAACACATTACAACGAAAACGACTCAACTGCTCAATCCCAAATGATAAATCCAATTCCGAACTGGTCTCGAACTTGAGCCGTTGCTTTTCGTTCATTATGGAATACGCAAGCTTTTTGGTATCATCAGGTGAGAGGATTTCGTACTGCGTACGAATCAGTTTGCCGTCCACCCGCACAACCGGCGGGGCTCCAACCGTAAGGTGCAAATCGGATGCATCCATCTTCACCATTTCTTCGAGCAATTCACGAAGACTAACCATTCACACGCTCCTGACAAATTCATGCCGGTTAATAAAGGTGGTTTTTTCATTATATCGGAATATCTGGGGAATTCTTGAATGCAAAACAATCACATGCCGCTTTTAACTTGTTGATTTATAAGGGATTCGAAGAAAAAGACGAAAGCGAAGATCAGGACGTAATGGCGTGAACCTCGTCGACTGATATCATCCCCTGATGCATCTTGTCCACCGCCGCCATCCGTAGCGTCAACATGCCCTCTTTGATCGCGGTCGCCCGGATATCGGCATCGCTGGCACTGGCTAAAATCAACCGTTCAACCTCCGCGGAGATCGGCATCACCTCATAGATACCGGTTCGGCCAGACTGTCCGGTATTATTGCACTCGCTACACCCTTCGGCCTTGAACGCCTTGATCTTTTCGCCAAGAAAATCAGGCGGAACACCCAGCGCCTCAATCTGCTCATTACTCAATTCTATTTCACGCTTGCAATTCTGGCAAATCTTACGCACCATCCTTTGCGCCATAATTAATCGCGTTGCCGAGCTTACCAGATAATTGGGAACCCCCATATCAATCAAACGATTGATTGATGATGGGGCATCATTGGTATGCAGGGTCGAAAACACGAGGTGACCCGTCAGTGCGGCGCGAATTGCAATCTCGGCCGTTTCACCGTCACGAATCTCACCGACCATGATGATGTCGGGATCCTGACGGAGGAAAGAACGCAATGCCGCGGCAAAAGTCAATCCGATATCGGAGCGCACCAGCACCTGGTTGATACCATCGAAGTTAAACTCAACCGGATCTTCAGCCGTCATGATATTCACATCAATGGTATTGATCTGTTTGAGCGCGGAATACAACGTGGTCGTTTTACCTGAACCGGTTGGACCGGTAACGAGAATAATCCCAAACGGAAGATGAATTGCCTTGTCGAATTTTTTTAACGACTGTGCGGTGAAACCCAGCTTGGTCATATCGACCATCAATGCCCTAGGATCAAGAATACGCATCACCACCTTCTCGCCAAAAATCGTGGGAAGAACGGAAACACGTAAGTCAACCGTGCGATCGTCGATCTTGATCTTGATCCGACCGTCCTGCGGTAATCGCCGCTCGGAGATGTCCAAATCTGCCATCACCTTAAGGCGGGAAATAATCGCCGCGCGGTACTTAAATGGCAAAGGAGCCTGCTCGATCAAATCGCCGTCAACACGGAATCGCACCCGGATACGCTTCTCATAAGTTTCGAAGTGCAAATCCGATGCCCCCATCCGGATAGCATCGGCAATCAATGAATCAACCAGCTTTACCAGCGGCTTGTCCTGAATCGCAGATTGCAGATCGGCCTCGGATGGTGCATCCTCATCAGCCGTCAAGACTTCAAGATCGCTGTCACCCTCCAAACCCTTGATGATCTCATTGATGGCGCCCTCGTCCTTGTAATAGGACTCAATCGCCTTTTTAATCGACTTTTCGGGCGAGATAACCGGCTGAATGGAACAACCCGTAATAAATTTGACCGCATCAAGAACATAAACATTATTGGGGTCGGAGATCGCGACAATTAGGCTTTTGCCTAACTTGGATACGGCAATGACGTTGAATTTTCTGGCAATGTCCAGGGGAATGAGTTTAACGATGTCCGGGTTTAACTCAACATCGGCCAGACGCAATGTCCCCATATTGAGTTGCTTGCCAACGAATCGCGAGATTTGATCCTCGGATTCGACCGCCTTGATGGAAACCAGAATCTCTTCCAGCTTACCCTTTTTTTCCTCCATCAGGGTCAGCGCTTTGGCTAACTGCTCGTCGGAAATCATGCCGGCCTTGACCAGCATTGTGCCCAGCTCTGAAGACATCAAGTCTGTCCCATATGTTGTTTAGCGAAAGATATCCACGGAATGTTGACGGAATCGATACTCCGCACTCAATCCTGGAAAATATCATCCAGTTTGTCACCGGCGGACGCGGCAAATTCATCCGTTAATCCGGCATTGTCGGCAGTGTTCCGGGACTTGAGTTCGACAAAGATCTTGGCCAGCTCTGTGGCTCCCTCTTTGGCATATAGACGCACCATCCCGATTGTGGTACGATCATCAAATATCACCGCAAGAATGGAACGATCACCGACTATCGACATATGAATGTGATCTTTCTTACCCTGGTGAAATAAGACTGAAAATTCCGACTCTCCCACCAAACGGGCTATTTCCTTGGTTGATGCGAATGACCCGGCCAACAGCGCTGCCAGCGCGGTTGTGTCAAGAGAATGCGTAAAACCCTGGCGAGTTATCAGATGGCCGTCTTTGTCCACCAGCAAGGCACACTTGGCCTCGGCTCCCTTGAGCATCCGGGCCAGTATCGAATCGATCTTTTCGATCTCTTCTTCATAAATTACGAGGTTGTCATCAGTCACTGACGGCTCCTCCTCTTTTATTTAACACCAAACAGCCGCTTGAAGAAACCTCGTTTCTTCTTGACGACCCGTTCCGACGGGGCCATGGATGGCGACGGCATGCTGGAGCCTTCGTCTTGTTGCAGTTTTTCGTTTTCATCATTCAAGCGGCTTCGCAAAGCCGAAATATCTTCATCTTTGGACGCCGGTTGAAAATCGGAAACGGTGATACGCCGTTCACGACGAGGTATTTTGCCCGTTGAACCGGGGAACGGTCGCGACATAGAATCCTCTGCGTCATTGGCGATCTCGCCATCTCCCGTCGTCTCAACCGGAGAGACTGCAGAATCCTGAGTCCCTGATACCTCGGTGTCAACAGACAGAACATTGGGATCAAGCGACGGTTGTTCTGACGATGGCGAGGTCGTCTTCGCCGTCGGTGACCCCGATTCGGCTTGATAAGCCGCTTCCCGCGATGGTTGCACGTCGGTCGGCGCCGTCACGTTAGCTTCAACAGCTGTAGGTTGCGACGGCGGCGGGGTAATCGTAGCGGCGGCCTGCGGTTGCGATTCAGCAGGCGCTTGAGCCGGTTTCGGGGCCGGGACACTCTTGGCCGCACCCGTCGTGGTGCGACTGCTCTTGGCCTTTTCCAGCACCAGCTTGATAATCATTTTCAAGGTGTCAAACACCCCTCGACCGTTGACGGCTTCCCCTTCAAATGATTTCCATCCCCGTGGATTCAACTTGGCATTGAGTTCATCCACCGACAAAGCTCCTGGCAAATCGCGTTTGTTATACTGGATCACTATTGGCATCTCATCGATATTGTAACCATACTCCTCCAGATTTTCCTGAAGGTTGGTCAGCGATTCGATGTTCTCATCCATCTTTTCAGCCTGGCTGTCAGCGACAAACACTAACCCATCAGCCCCCCGCAGAACCAGCTTGCGAGTCGCGTTGTAATAGACTTGGCCGGGAACCGTGTACAACTGAAACTTGGCCGCAAATCCGTTTATGGAACCGATATTAATCGGCAGGAAATCGAAATAAAGCGTCCGGTCAGCTTCCGTCGCCAGCGAGATCATCTTGCCCTTGCTCGTGGCCGGCACTTTCTTGTGCACATAAATCAAATTGGTCGTCTTTCCCGACAAACCCGGCCCATAGTAGACAATCTTGCAAGTGACCTCTCTGGTTGCATAATTTATTGAGACCATGGCTTCCTTTGCTACTTATCCTGATGTTTAGTTACTACTGCTTATTTTGGTAATGGCATTTTTGATTTCAAGACGGATCAAACCGATGTTTACATCATGTTCCGCCGTCACCACCAAAATGCCGACTCCCGCATCAGCGAAAAACAGCTTGCCGGTGTGTGCTTCAATGGTAATTTGCTTCAATGCCGATTGTTGCATCCGCTCCAGAGATTTCTGAATCGTGCTCGTGATTGACGCCGCCAGGGCGCCAACCGCGTCGTCTTCCAATGAGGTGTCCAGATCAGCCGCAATGACAATACCGTCACTGCCTACCACCATCGAGCCGGTGATTCCGCTGGTTTTGTTCAGTTCATCAAGTATTTGATACATATTGCTCCTCCGGGCGCGATGACAACAAACTGCCATACCGTTCGGATATAAATCTCTTTACAATGTCGGTTGCCTGCGTGATTCGTATCCCCAGAAGATCATCGGTCTCCTGATGCGAAAGAACCAGCAGATTGAAGTCTTCAATCCTGGTAATCGCCAGTTTTAGCTGGCCGAAAGTCATGTCAAGCCGATCCGGGCCGTTGTTCTCCCGTTCCCGTCGTAAAACCTCGGCGACCGTTTGGCGGAATAACAGGCTCATCGGCGCCCACGCTTCCGGGTCGGCATCGCCGCGACGGAATACCGCGGTCGTCAGCCCCTCTCGATCGATCACCGACGCCAATACGACGGCATGGTGCTCACCGAGATAACGCACCGCCCGTTCAAAGCCGTTGGTGTCATGAGTCACTCTGGTATCCGGCGAAACGGGGTCCATCAATCGCGGTGAGGTTGCTCGCTCCGGCCTGTTATATCCGGGGATGGTGTCCTCCGCGCGGGGATGCTCCTGACGCTGGTAGACAGCCCGCGGCCTTTGTGACCGCCCGCCATCCGAATAATAAGTCAACCAGATCCGGGCGACAAATGGCGCTATGGCCATCTGCATAAGAATCGCCGGAAAATACCGGGCAACCCCCAGTGTCAGTGCCACTGATAAACTCATCGAATACATAACGGAAATTAAAATTCCGAATACGGTTCCCAGCATCATTCGATACAGAAATGTAAGTCCGGCCCCCTTGAATATATCCAGCCAGGACGTACCGAGACGCAAGAAGTAAAATACCAGCGCGTAATACCCGATCTCAAAGATCGTGTATACGAAAAACCCGGTGCCCGTGGTAAAACCGAGTCGCTCGGGAAAAACAACCAGCGACCCCACAATCAGCAGGCAGGACCATAACAGCACCTGAGAATTCTCTTTCATTGCCACATTCATCTCGATATCCCATCTGTCACATTTTATATATGTCTACTTTTTCCAGAAGCGCCACCAAACGAAGTCGCAACGTTCCCAGATTTATCTGCTCGTTGGCCTTGACCAAAAGCATCGCGTCATCAATCGGCATAAAGTTTACGACCAATCCCTCCGCTTCCAACAATACATTTTCGTACTTGCCGAACGGTGATTGCTCAACCTGTGCCTGCACGACTCGTTCAATATCCTTGGCCAAAGCACCATACAAATCAGGTTCCTTTGAGGAATTCCACACCGACTCCGCAACCAATCCCTCTTTGTTGATCAATAACACCCCCTCAACACCCGGGATATTGGCCAACGTGTCAATCATCTCTTTCATCGATATTTTCACCGCTGGTGCCGGTTCCGGGGGCGAAGATTCCTCAGCCGTCTCAACCGCCTCTTCAGGAGCCTCGGCCGGTTCAATCACCCGAGCCGACTCCATCGGCAACTTCTTGGCGATTTCCAGCAACTTGTTGACATGCTGGTTGTTGGGATCGACGCGCTGGAGTTTGTCCAAAATCCGGGTAGCCTTGGCAAACTCACCCTTGTAAATGAAGATCTCCGACAAGAGCAAGTCGGTGGCATGGCTGTTGCCATCAAGATCAACAGCCTTTTCTACTTCCATCTGAGCCCAGTCATATAGCCCCTTGTCCAGGTTGATCTTGGCCATTACCATGTGAGCCGAACCATAGCCGGCATGAATGCGAAGACCGTTCTGGCAAACGCGAAAAGCCTTGTCGAGCTCTCCCTTCTTGCGATAGGCTTCCGCCAATGCGGCGAAAATCTGCGAGTTGGGATTCTCGTCAAGGATTTTGTTGCACTTGGCTATCCTGTCTTCAAGTTCTGTTACATCGGGCATATAATAACGCTCCTAAGAGATCGCCAAGCTAATCAAAGACAGAAAGTTATGATTGGCCGTTTTTTCTCACAATCGTAAATATAACAGCCAACAAAACTTATGTCAATACATTAACCCGTCAACCCAGGATTTTTCTCGTTTGATATAATCCCACCAGCCAGGTTATTGCCATTAATACATAAAACCCCGTTGTTACAAAACCCGGCAATTGAAAAGCATTTATTCTTCCACCGAGAATTAGAACCTGTGCCAGCATTAAAAAGCCGAATCCCAGACCAAACATCTGCCACGTGCGAGAGAGAACCCCCCCACGTACCAACGACATGATTTTCAACGACCAAACCATGCAGAGAACGGCGCACAATAGCAAAATAAGATTGAATATCGACGCCGTCGTATACAACCCGGCAGTTTCGATCCCGGCCCGCGCCGGCTCGGCGGTAAGCAAAGTGGCCGACACGACGCCCCCGATCATCAGCATGTTTTTTTTCATTATGACGCACCTCTTACCAATCGTACCACTCGATCCGCCTTGCGCATGGAGCCAAGCAGATTCTCATCGATCTGGTACCGCTTTACCAATTCCCGGCGCAAAGCCAGTGGCTCCGATACTTCCCGACGCACCTTGCCGACAACCTGTCGATACACCCCCTCACCCAAAAAACAGTAAACATATTCCAACTGGTTGCTGAGCATGTTCTCAAGATTCGTCATGACCATGTGCAGTCGCACCGGTGCCGGGATTTTTATGATCTCCATATAAAACTTGTCAAAGGTCGGAGTGGTATCCATCCCGGGATCATACCCCGGAAAGAACATTAGAAAACCATTGCGAAAACTCGACAGGTACTTGTTGAACATCGGATTGGTATCACCGATGATTTCTTCTATCAACGAACGAATGCGATAAAAGCAATTGTTATACAAAGTGAAAAGAATTGACAGAATAACCTCATCCTCATTTTCAACCGACTCGGATTTGATCGTGGCCCGACCGGCCGCCTGCACCAATCCCGTAATAATCAACTTGTAGACGGCACGATAAGTCACAAATTCGCCGATGGGCGAGGATTCGATCAGGTCAGGAATAGTCCGTTCGCCGTTTATCAACGGAAGAATCTTGAACTCATCCATCGTCAGCGTGATCTCGTCACGCTTGGTTTTATTAATGGGCGACAATCGCAACAAAACATCATCGGGAGGAAGGACTTTCTGTATTTCAACCCATTCGTCGATTCGACGGGTTCCCTCCATGATCACGTTCATGGTATTCAGTTCCACCGGAAAGGCAACCTTTTTCGGTTCGGCGTTTTCATGGAACTTGAAACCGCCTTCTTCCCAGGAGAACAGATTGTAAACGATTTCCTCGATCTGCATTCGCAGACACTCGACAACCTCTTCCTTCTCGAACAGGTTCATATCGACCAGGGTGGTCCCCAGTTGACGGCCGGTCTGCTTGTGCATAACAATCGCCCGCTCCAGGTCCGACTTGGATATCTTGCCAAGCTTCAGCAGTAAATTCCCGAGAAGATCCTCAGATGAGTTAATCGATGAGGCATGAATGATGTTGCCACTGCGAAACGCAATTTCTTTCTGCCGCGTTGACGTCGAAATCTGCAACACACCAGTCTTTTTCCCAGTGGATAAAAGCTGAAGAATATCCGGGAAAGATACCGTTTTTAGATTTCCGGTTAGGCTCATAAGCTCACTAAAGTCAGCGCCGGAATGCCGGATCCGGCGAATTAACATAATTCTATTATTTCTTTTATCTTATCGGGAAAATCGAGGGCAATCTTAACTTCTGCGATGTGCGATTTTTGCCCTAACGCATCATTGCCCGGCCATCCTTGATAACCAGTTCCACGGCACCAACTTGCGATGTCACAAAAAGGCACCTGGCGTATTTTTCTGATAAATCATGCGATGTCCCTCCCCGCTCCACCCCACGAGTAACCTTATTGCAAACAACATATTGCAAATCATGCATTGATAACAAATCCAGGGCTAAAATGTCATGGTCCCTAAGGCACGGCTTGATAACCGTCAGCCCCAAACCGGATATCGCACCATCCAGACAAAAATCCGAAAGCTCGGTCTCATCACTGGCATAAACCACCGCTCCTGAATCAAATTGACATCGCAAACCGGCATGAGACACCACACAGCTTCCACCGGTCGGCATCATGGGCTCCCCCCCGGTCACACCGCAGAACACGACCGCGAGGGAATCATAAGTAACTTCGGTCAATAGGCAAACATCATGTACAAGCGGTCGGGAGAAATCAGGGAAATAGCCGATCGCCTCAGGCTCGGACGCCAGCAGTGCAACCGCTTCGCAAATCGTCTGGTACTCCCCTCCCAGTGCAATTACCTGGTCGATGTGTAACCCCATATTATGTACGTATGGAGCAATAACCTTATCACTGTAAGAATATTCACTCAGGGGAAGCCGGCATAAAACAACTTGTGTTTGAGCAAAACGATTGATCGCGACATACCCGCCGGAGACGGAAAAAACCGTTATCGAATGCGCTTGGTCGGATTTCACAAGCGGGAGTAGCATCCCGATATTGGCAAGGAGTAAAACCGCAAAAACAAACAGCCGCCGAATCGAACGAGAGGATATGCTCCAGGTTCCCAGACCCAGCAGAAGATAGTAACATACCAGTGCCGGGCCGGACAAACGATAACTCAGCGATACCATCGCCGTGTCGGAACCGAAAATTTCCAGAAGCGTTATAATCACCTGTAACAGGGGATTTAAAAGCGAACCAATGAACTGCCCGAACAGCGGGAGAATCAACCAGGCCAGCAAAAGCACCATCTCGCCCAACACTGCCACACTCACTAACGGGACAATGACCAGGTTGGAAATAAATGCAATCAGTGGCAGTCTCTGAAAATAAAAAGCTGACATGGGTAGGGAAGCCACTTGGGCGACCACACACACCACCAGTGGCAAAATACCATACCTATAATACCAGCGATGGTGGTACGCCGCGAACCGACGCGACACAATCGGCACCAGAACAATAAGCGCCCAGGCGGTGACAAACGACAGTTGAAAACCGACATCGAATAGCTCGGTCGGCTGCACCAGCAGAATAATCAACGCGCTTGAGGCAATGATGTTGTTGAGATCGATGCGGCGCTGGAAAACTTTGCCGAGCAGGACCAAGGTAGCCATTACGGCGGCTCGCACCACCGAGGGTTGATTGTACGCCAGATATGAAAAAACCAAAACCACCAATAACAACACAAGCGTTCGGATGCGCAGGCTCAGCGGTGAGGCCCGCATAAGAAAAACAAAAACCAGAACCACCAGGGCGACATTGGAGCCGGACACGGCCAACAGATGCAGAGTTCCGGTATCGCGAAAAAGCTCGTATACGCGCGGCGAAATGTTTCTGGTCTCCCCAATAAGAAAGCCGGATGCCAGCGCGGCGGCGTCGGCATCGAGCGCGGCCTGAAATACTGTGAGCATTGAGGATCGTAATTGATCAATCAATTTGTAAAAAAGCCCGCGTCCTTCTGAATCGACCTGAAGGGCAAATGGGTGAGGGACATATGCAACCGCAAAGATACCACGGAGATTAAGGTATCGGCGATAATCAAAACCGGTGGGATTATTCCCGCCTCTGATGGGATAAATCCGAGCATCGGCATACAGGCGATCCCCGTACTGCAAACGGGTGGTCGCTGTCTGAATGTGAAGCAACAGGCGCCCCCTACCGCCCTCAATCACTCCGTCGGTACCGATGGAATCGAGGCGCAGAACAATATCGGTGCGATGTTCTTTTACCGTTGGCCAGTCGACCACCGTGCCATAAATCGTATGCACGATCTTATCACCGGCATACCGGGAGACATGTCCCGGCGGCATGGTCAGACAACGATAGCTGTAACCAAAAGCGGAGATGGCCATTAGACCCGTCAGGGCGAACAGACCTGTCCACCGCGCATGTTTAGCATAATATACTGCCATGATGGCCGGAACCAGCGCCGCCAAAACGACCAGCCAGAACCAGCAGGCCGCGCGGCTGATATCTGCAAGGATAATGCCGACAACAACCGCTCCCAACGCACATATGGCAGGATAATTTCTTGCCACAGATGTCTCTTCCTGAAATGTCAGATAGGATTACTTTCTGTCGTGCAACAGCGATAGGATTCTTCGGATTTCCTCGGCGCGTAACAACCAGAGAAGAATCAAATACACCAGCCCCATGGCGGCGATTTGTAACATCACGTTTAAAATCTGCCCGAGCAGATCGAAACGACCGATCAGGGCCGAAAAATGCACACTGCTGACAAGGAAATAAGCCGCCAAAGCGGCCAGCAACATTTTGGCTGTTTGTAATATAAGCGAAAAGTATCGTATTCCGTCAACTTTATTTCGTATGTTCACCACCAGCAATAACAGATTAACCAACCCGGCCATCGAGGTTGCCGCCGCCAGACCGGAGAAACCGAACAGCGGTATAAAAGCGAAGTTAAGTCCCACGTTACAGGCCACCGCCACGATAGAATATAGCATCGGTTTTTTGGAGTCGCCCAGAGCATAATAAACTGGTGCCGCGACCCGCACCCCGGCAAAGCCGACCAGACCAAACGCATAAAAGAACAAGGCACGCGCAGTCTGCCGGGTGGCTTCGGCATCAAACGCCCCGCGTTGAAAAATCAACCGCACCAGATCCTCGCCGAAACCGGCCAGGTACACCGCCGACGGGATAACCAGGAACATACCCAATCCGATCGCCTCGTGAAAGGTCCCGGCAAGTTTTTCCGGCTGATTGCGGGCGACCTCCTCGGAAGCTTTGGGAAGCGTCACCGTCCCCAGTGCTACCGCAAACACCCCCAATGGAAAATGCATCAACCGATAGGCAAAATTCAAATACGACAATGCCCCCTCAATCAATAGCGATGCCAGCAGGGTGTTGATCAGAATATTAATCCGCGATGCGGATAAACCAAGAATCATTGGCGAGATCAATCGCCCGATGCGCCGAATTCCCTCGTCGGCAAAATTCAGCATGAAACGAAAACGAAAACCAACCTGCCAAAGCGTTGGCAATTGAAAAACCAACTGCCCGACACCTCCGATCAATACTCCCAGAGCCAGGGTGTAAATGGGCGCGTTGAAATACTCATACAGGAGACCCGGAGTGAGAATCATACCAATATTAAACAAGGCCGGCGACAGTGCCGGGATTCCGAATTTGCCATGGGAATTTAAGATCCCCATGATAACCGCCGAAATCGATACCAATAGTAAATAGACAAACATCAGCCGGGTTAGATTTACCGTTAGATCGAATTTGGCGGGATCGGAGGTGAATCCCTTGGCCGAGATATAAACAAAGGCGGGAGCGAAAATAATACCCAGGGACACAATACAGCCAACGATTACAATCAGGCTGGAGATAGTCAGATTGGCCAGTTGAAAAGCGTCCTGGGAACCCTTATTGACCAGCTTGTCCTTGAAAACCGGGACAAAGGCAGATGACAATGCGCCCTCGGCAAATAGGTCGCGAAGGAGATTGGGGATGCGAAAGGCCGCCACAAAGCAGTCAGTAAGCATACCGGCGCCAAAGAAATAAGCAACCACCTGTTCACGAATTAATCCCATAATACGGGACAACGCGGTGGCCCCTGATACCGCACCGGCGGAGGAGGCCATCGATTTTGGGCGATTTTTATCCATTGACAAACCGGGGATTATCCGTATATTGGTGAACTGATTTTTGTAATATGGAAAGGGTTTTACTGTGCCACACCACAGATCGTGTAAAAAAAGAATGAGAACGTCCGCTGACGAAAATGTAAGAAATCGGGCGATTCGGACGCACATCAAAAACGCCATCAAGGAACTGCGAACTTGTAAGACGCGTGCGGAAGCGGATAATAAACTCAAGGCCGCCATTAGCGTGGTCGATCGGGCTTCGCAAAAACATATAATTCACCGGAACAAAGCCGGGCGAATTAAATCGCAGCTGACCGTTTTTGCCAACCGCCTGTCGAGTTAAAGGCTTTTCACAAAACATAACGTATAAATCTCAGTAATCGGGGCCGAGCCTTTATCAGATGAACCAGTAGTCTGCCGACATGGATAGTGTCGGCACTATGTTCGGAAAAATACTCCTGCAGACCGTGCACGATTTCAGTAAAATCACTATCATCAAAATGCAGGTATGCGTGTCGAAGGCGGGCATATAGCTTTAACTCCTCAAGCCGTTCATTAAAATATTTCTGCGGATACAAAGAATCCAGATCATCAACATTTTTCACTTGTCCGGATAAATATGCCACCGCCGCCAGTCCCGCGTGTTTTCCAGTACTCAGAGCATGACCGATTCCCGCCCCGGAAAAGGAATCGATCGCCCGCGCCGCATCACCGGCGGTTAGGACGTTATGTCGCCGAAACATCCGCCGTCCCTGGAAAGTCGGTACCAGGCCGCAGAAACGTGCCGTTATGGCACCATGCGGATACCGTGTCGCAATAAAGCGATCAAGTAGACGTTCGGCATCGCCTCCACGGATATCATTCCCCACCACCCCTATCCCAATGTTGGCGGTCCCTCTCGATTTCGGAAACACCCAGACATATCCGCCCGGTGCAACCTCACACCCGATATGGAAACATACCAGGTCATCATTGATATCAAGGTTCTCGACCCGATACTGAACTGCTGACAAAACATCGGTGCGTTTCAATATATTCGGCATTCCGGCCTGACGGGCCAACTGTGACTCCACCCCGTCGGCGGCGATAAAGATATCCGCCCCAATCCGCTCAACAGCTCCATCAGCGGTGATTACATCAATCGTGTTAAACAGCGTATCCCGACGGTGCAAGTCGCGACCGATGGCGTTGCAGATCAGATCAGCACCGGCTTCTTGCGCCCGCTCGGCCAGATCAAGATCAAATCGGGGGCGATTCAGAATATATCCGGCCTGTTTGCGCTCAACGATAATCTGGCTTTGATCCGGTCCCACCAGCCGCGCCCGCTCAATGCGAGTGGAAATCCATTCCTCTTTCAAATCCGGCAGAAAACTCAGAGCACCGCGCGATACAGCCTCGGCACAACACAGCGGCAATCCGGGCCGCTCGTGCTTCTCCAAAAGTAATACCGAGAAACCGGCCGACGCGATTTCAAACGCGGCCATCGATCCCGCCGGACCCGCCCCGGCCACCACCGCATCATACTGCGATTGCACTATCTTCTCCTAAAGCACCAACCGGGCAGAAATTGATGCAGATCATGCACATCGGGCACGAGTCTTCATCGCATTCCAAATTGTTGAATGAAAGAAAAAGCGCTTCCTCGGGACAAAGCGCAACACAACCTCCGCAATTGAGGCAGATATCGTGATCAATTACCAGCATGGCGCCGGTAAGGTATAACCGGAATCGGATAAAGACAATGTTTTTTTGATCGACTCAGTAATTGAGCAGGTACACCCCACCGGTGATATACTCCGAATGCCCGGAAGACAAACGGAGACTGATCAATTCGTGCAAAAACTGCTCCTTGTCACGAACCGGGACATTTTCATTTAACACCCGCACCGGATAGTTGATTCCGAGAACACGGTCGATATTATCAAACCAAAGGAGGCCCGAGGGAAACCGAAAGTCATGACGAACCGCAAAATCCAGATCCGATTCTTGAAGATTGACAACCTCCAGTTGACAGTTCCCGGGCAATAGGCGAATAGTGTCGCTTCTCCCATGTTCGGGGAACCGATGGCGATGAAGAGTGCACCGGCGAGCGACAAAAGCAAGAAAATCAAATAAGGAAATTGGTATATGAGTCGATGGGGATGACGTAAAAGACAGCCACCGTAGCGGCCGACCATCAACCCTCAGCATAATACCAACACCAGCCGGAAAGCCCGATTCCGCATCGGAAAACTCGCTGACTGTCAGAGCACGGGGGTAATACCTGGCGAACTGCCCCGGTAATGATTCATCCCAGTCAGAGATATATGCGCCGGCCTTCACCGGGCCGGACCCGGGCAGGAAGAAAGTCTGAACCGGAAGATAACGTAATTTAAGACGACGAGCCGCTTCAAGTATCGCACCATCTTCGAGCAGAAGATAGCGATCGGCATCAAGCGGTGTAACCTGAAGCGGATTACGAATCGAATTGGTTTGGTCAATATTCGTTTCCCAATAGGCGACGTTTTCTGAACGATAATCCATAATCGGAACAATACGCGTTCGTGGCACAATACCTAGGCTCGGCTTCATAACAAACCTCATAGATGGCGAGTTTTCACGTATTCACGCAAGCCCGGTGCCAAATCGCAATAAATCCCGCCGTTGCGTGCAACTGATTGTGGTATTATATGTTAGGATAAACGCTCTAGAGAGAAACGGAGGTGAGACACATCCTATATGCAATGGTATGCATGACCTATTGCATTTCAACAACATGAAGTTTTTCTAGATTTTGTATAAGGATTGACCGACGATCAATCCAAAATGCAACAACCGGAAACCCGCTCCGCCAGCGGTCGAAGGTGAATTTTTTCTTGCGCATAATATTGCGGTCAATGTCGAATAAATAAAGATAATCCTCTTTGTACCGTTCCGATTTCTCATAGGAAGGGCCACGATTATGACTGACACCACAAGCAATAAAGTCCCCATCTGCGGAAATGTCAAGCGACACAAAATTCAACTGTGCCGTTGGCAGACGATAATCCCATAATTGACGGCCATCGGCAAGATCAATAACCTCCAGATTGGTGGCGGAAGTGACCACGATCCGATCGGCAGTGTCGCTGGCGATCAATGCATTTATGGAGGTTTCACGGAGTTTGGTTTGGGACTGTAACATCGAATCCTGATAAATCTTCAAAATACCTTTGTAACAGACTACTGCCCGGTCGCTTCGGTCCGAAAAACAGAAATTGTGCTGGAGGCCGTAATCGGCAATTTGCTCGCCGGTAGATGCAAACAATCTCAATCCCTTGGGATTGCAATCAACCATAAAGCGCCGCGCATCATTGGCGAAAGCTATACCTTTGAAGGCTTCAAGGGATACCAGTGAGGCCAAACTGTCGCCATGACAAATGAGCATCTCCCAATCCCAGTGTCCCGGTGTCCCGGTCATCACTACCAGGTATCCACCGCCGGGTGCAAGATACATCTCTCCGTCGGGGACGCCTGACAAATGCCATTGCAGGATACCCTTTTTGTCATAGACCTCAACAAGGCGAGCCCCGGGAGTAATCTCATCGTTCACGGACGGGGTCACCAGAGCGTAATGCCGCCCATCGGGTGCCACGACCGGGCGTTGATCGGGATTCAGCGTGAGTGTTTTCCGTTCACGTATCCGCCGGTCATAAAACTTCAGCACTCGGTCATCATAAACGACCAGGTCACCGGATGTCATTCCGGCAATGCGGGAATTATCCGAAAGCGGCAGGCCGCTACTCATCTCCCGTATATTGATGGCCCACGCGAAATTCGTTGTAAACAGAATGCCGACAATCAGTGCAAAGTAAAATCTCAACTGCTATAATGTCCTTTCAATGCATTACTCCACGCAACCGGCACCGGGCGCCAGTCCGGAACTTCCGTAGATATAATCAATCAAGTACAGGATATCAAGCAGATTAATTTCACAATCACTGTTGACATCGCCGCTGTTCGGAGGAACAGGCACCGGGCCGTCCCGGTACACAACCAGGATCAGATAAAGAATATCAAGCAGATTGACACTTTCATCATTGTTGGCATCGCCGTACACATACTCACCCGCCCCCTCTCCGAAGTAATTCAGAATCGCCGTCATTAATGCCTCGCCGCTGGCTTCCGTGAGATAGTATACTGGGAAACCCAATGCCACACTGCGACCGTCGCCGTTGTCGTACGCCACTGCCACGGCCTTCCCGTCGAAAGTCGGATTGGCGGAAATGGAATTAAACGTGGCGATTACTTCGACGTCAGGAAGAACATCAAATACGCAGATTGACGGCAGGTTATCACCGAACAGAGGATGCGGTTTGAACTGCAGGTCCGGCCAGCCTCCCACCCCCGTCGCTCCGCCAAAATCGAAATCATCCTGCATGGCAATCTGTGTAATATGGAAGACGTCATAAGAAAAATCACCCGGAGCAAGCACCTCACCCCCTTCATTATCATATAACGTCATCCATCCTCCCAAAACGAAATTGGTTGAATATCCGAGATACCATGTCAGACTGTCCTGAGACGCCGAGAAGTTTTTGACATTGATATCATCATCAAACCAGAGGATTGAGCTGTACTGCCCGGCCAGAGTACGTTTTAGTTGATCACCGCCACCGCTGACCTCCAGCATGTCAAATTCGGTCCCGGCAAGGATACTTGTATAGAAGGCCGCCTGAGCGATCTCGGACGGATTCAAACTTCCCCCGGCCGACGTCTCATCCACCAGCAACACCCCCCCGTCGAAGGTGGCCGCCACCGCCGATACTGTCAGAGAACTGTCGGACACATTCAAATCATTGTCGATCGCCAGCACGATATATTCATAAGTTTTGTGGCCTTCGACCGTCTCATCGACAAAGATCGTATCAAGAACATTATCATGCAATACCGCCCAGTCGGTCAATGAATCGCGACGAACTATACGATAATGACTCAAATCGAGTTCACGGTTGGCCTGCCAGTTCAGGATAATTTGCTGAAAGTCCGGCCCGGCCGCAACGCCCTGAGGAGATTGCGGATATACATATGGGACTGCCGCGTATTCATCCAGGAATAGCGGCCCATACCCTTCCGAATTAATGCCCAGTATGGAAATATAATAGGTTTGACCCTCGGTCAGCCCACCCAGCATATATGAACAGGTGCCAATCCCGACATTGATCGTGTCGGTATATATCTCCGCAACCGTTCCATATAACACCTGGTAGGTATAACTCGGATCACAATCGGACCAGGTCACCATCAGTTCGGTACCGTTGCCGGCATCATAAACCGCTTCGATCTCGGTAATCTGCGCCGCGTTATCGATAGCCCCGAAAGCCGCCGCCGTCATCCGCACCACCTGCTCAAAGTAGTCGAAATCAAGACGGGAGGACAAATCCAGGTCGGTATGCCAACCGAGGAAATTGAATATCCCCTCCTGTGTATAGGCGGCATGATATCCATAATTGACAAAAGAGGCGTGATCGGAGTTACCTGATACTCCGGCATCAAGTGGGTTGAGTGTCGTCACCCGGGTTGCGGCCGCCGCAAACACGTCGGCATACCCTCCAAATGGACCGGTGAAAAACTTCACATCAAGATTGGCACCCTCGGTATACGCAACCATATCGAAATTAAGCATAACCTCGACATCGGTTCCGTCATTATACAATCGATTTGCGATTACCTCGGACCCAACCAAGCCGACCTCCTCAGCGGAAAATGCCACGAACATAATGGTCTTTTTAGTATCGACGTCCTTGAGAATGCGGGCCATCTCAAGTACTACCGATGTGCCGCTGGCATTGTCGTCGGCCCCGGGAGCATAAATCTCGGGATCGGAATCGAAATTAATGGAATCATAATGCCCACCAATGACAATAACCTTGTCAGGCTCGGCCGATCCCGGTTTGACACAGATCACATTATGACAGGGATGATTGTTGTAAGTAAAAGTGTCATAACTCACATCAGTATAGCCAAACTCTGAAAATTTGGCGACCAGCCAATCTCGAGCATCATGTATGGAACTGGAATAAATATATCGCGATTGAAAGGCCTCAAGTTGCGTGTCGTAGCTGTACAGCGAGTCCTGATTAACCAAATTGGCCAGCGTGTCACTGGGATAGGATTGCTGAAAACTCGTTGACACCAGCGGGGGGTGATAAAAAAACGGTGTCTCCAAATCGCTAATCGATATAATCATGTAACCCTGACGGCGCAAAGCGTCAAGCTCCACGGGCGATGACTCTACAATGAAATCGGGACCGGACACATAAAGCGGGATCACATCAAGGTCTTTCAGCGCCAAACCGGGTCTCACCCGCCTTGCAATGTAATGCCGATCCGGGATAAACCCCGACACGACCGACTCCGTCTCGATATTCGCTGATGCCAGCAATGCCGCCTGTTGATCGGTCAACTCAACCAGGAAACGGCCGTCCAGAACCCCATGTGCGAATGACAAAGCCCCTGCAACCAGATCAAGTTGTGAAGTATTATCAATTCTTAGAAGATACAAGTCACCGGCAGTCGCCCCTCCTACCGCCAACAGTAGCAATATTCCCGTACATACCGCGCGTTGTAACATATTCATTCTCCCTCTAAAGCTGTTCTTGTCTTACCAGGCATGTTGGTATTTAGGCAGACCGTTACCGTGAGGCTGTCGGATCGAAATGACTTTAACTGATCGCCTGTCTTATATATCCCTTAACGTTCAAGGGATTCAAGAAGTTTCGCCTGAACGTCACCTGTGACCGCAAGATATTTGCCGGACGCCGTCGCGACCACCTCGCCATCGCCATTTCGGGCCTCTCCTTCGGTAACATACAGACGTCCCTTATGCTTCACCAACCAACCCTCGAAACGAAGTTTTTGATCGATGAACACTGCCTTATGAAACTTGACGGATAACTCGACCGTTAGTGCAAAAATCTCTTTGGCCAGAAGGGCCTTTATCATGACTTCATCCATCAGCGTCGCGGTAATGCCACCGTGGTAGATATCATGATATCCTTCGAAACGCCGCACCGCAATACACTCGGTAAATGCGCGGTCACCCTCGAAATAGAAGCGGGCGTTCAATCCGCATTCATTCCGATCACCGCAGACAAAACAGCCGGAATATTTGGCAATTTCCTGCATAAGTGTAATTTAAGACAATTCGCCCGCACCTGTCAACCATGCAAAAAAAAAGCCCGGTTATCATAACCGGGCTTTAATAGTAGCAAGCGTTCAGGAACCGGATACATCGCAAACATCACGGGTGTATGTCCAGCGGTAATCTCCCCAATAGACACGAACCGACGCAACGCCGTCTTCCCATTCCACACGAACTGTCCACGATTTCTCGATCGGATCCGAAACCACATCCGTTTCAATCGTATACGACTGCTCAACAGTGAAGTCGATTTCACCCGATGTCGGACAACCGGACGCCCAACCATAGGTCGGAACCGGCGCGATACTGATATCGTCAACTGTCATCTCAATCTCGAACGTGGCTTCAATGGTGGTGTCACCTGAAATGTAATTCCAGATCACGGTGATGTCATTAACACCGTTGATCGTGCACAATTCGGTGTCCAAATCCGCGAATTGAAGGTCAAGCGAGCCTTCCATGTCGGTATGGGTATATACGGTGTATGCTTCACCGGTTACATAATCCCAATGACGAACAAGGTGCATGAAATCCGCACCGGACGCATTCTCGACCGGATCGTTATTGATCTGGAACTGGAGCGAATCCCGAATGTGATCGGTGAAGAAGGAATTACTTCGAGTCACATAGATTTCGTGCCAGCCGCCATCATAGGTGTAGGTGGCGGTATCGGTCGGATACATCGGGGAATACTGGCTCTCAACCAAGTCATCATCGTTCGGCATGACATTGTAATTGTCAAAGCTGTTGGCGAAGAACTGAATGGTAGAATCCAAAAACGTATTCACCTGATTCTGAACCATGGCAAAGTCGGGATCGGTATCCGAGCCGGCCGTATACGATTTGGTCGGCGAATCGTCCGAACAGCCGAATGCAATTAGCATCACGGCCACAAGGGCCAGCAGACCCATTCCCGGGAGAAATTGTTTCGCGCGCATGTGCATCTCCTTTCATGACACTGCCGACCGAACCACTGCCGAGCGTAGCTACTGCTCAAGCAGGAACACCATGATCGCCTTTTGAATATGCAACCTGTTTTCCGCTTCGTCGAAGACTACCGAGTGCGGTCCGTCCATGACTTCATCCGTGATCTCGCGACCCCGTTCAGCGGGCAAGCAGTGCATAACCAGACAGTCCGATGCGGCGCCGGCAAGCAATGCCGTGTTCACTTGAAACTTACCTAATAATTTTGTTTTCTCTTCAATTTTGTCCTTTTGACCCATGGAGGCCCAAACGTCTGTATAGATAACATCGGCATCCTTAACCGCTTCTTTAGGATCGCCTGTAACCAGAATTTTACTCTCGGCATTGGCCTCGGCGCGCGCCAGAATCGTTGCATCCGGAGGCGTATCGGGGCTGGTTCCGATGCGCAAATCCATCGGTACCAGCGAGGCCAGGTTCAACCAGCTGTTAGCCATATTGTTACCGTCGCCCAAATATGCTATTTTATAGCGATCGCGTTGCAGATGCTCCATAACCGTAAAATAATCGCCCATCACCTGGCAGGGATGAACCAGATCGGTTAGACCATTGACAACCGGAACCGAGGCGTATTTGGCCAGCTCGGTAACGTCGCTGTGAGCGAAGGTCCGGATCATTATCAACCCAACAAAGCGCGAGAGCACTTTGGCAACATCATGAATCGACTCCCGCACCCCAAGCTTGATTTCATTATCGGTGATATACAATGAATTTCCACCGATCTCACTAATACCAACCTCAAATGACACCCGGGTTCTCAGCGATGCCTTGGTAAAAATGCAGGCGGCCGATTTCCCCTCAAGCGGCTTGGGACTGATTTCACCCGACTTCATCTTGCCGCAAAGATCAAAAACCTTATAAACCTCATCACGGGTCAGATCTGTGATTTCTGTGAATGAACGAGACATATGTTCTCCTTTCCTGGCGTTATCATTATTAAAAAAATCGCCGAAAGTAACAGACTGACCGCCTGCTTGTCAAGCAGATTGCTCCTCCCCCTTCACACCAACCCGAAAATAAAAATTGCTTGCATTTTGGCCGCCTATTGACGAGTTTTCAAGTGGATGTGGAACATCACCCCGCGCCCCGCGTATATGCTTACGACTCAAGGAGGATTGATGGCAAAAGGCAGATTTATCTGGGGAATTGTGCTGATTACTATCGGCGTGCTGATTATCTTGGCACGCGCCGATGTGTTTGACTACCCTTTTCGGCTCTTCTGGCAGAATTTCTGGCCGATCGCACTGATTGCGGCGGGAACCGCGCTGATCATTTATGGCGCCCGCAAAACCGAGCCGAAACTCGTAACTGCCGATGGGCCTTCAACCGGGTCGTACACCATACCTAATCGTATCAATAAATTTTTCGGGGATATTCATTTCGATGCCGCCAATGTCGATCTCGACGGCCTGCAACTGGAGACTGTGTTCGGCGATATCTCAGTTGCCGTCTCCGGCGCAAACGTCAAACAGGGGGATAATCGCATCTCGCTGTCTGCGACATTCGGGGATATTACCGTGATTCTGCCGCGCAACATGGATATCTTCGCGTACGGCTCCGATACCTTTGGCGACCTGTTCATCCTCGGCCAGTCTCAGAGCGGCATTTCCAACAGCCTGACCGTCAAAACCGACGGTTTCGACCTGGCCACTAACAAGGTCTACATCAACGCCCGCACCGTTTTCGGCGATGTCAAGATCTACCAGGCCTGATTCTTGCATGTAAGGATTCCCTTGCAAAACATCATGTGTTCATCGCGCACCCTGAACTGCCCGCTATTATTCACCGCACCTGTTCGACGGTGACATTGTCTTTCACATACAAGCCGATCCACTCGATATCCAGATCCCATGATTTCACCAGCGCCAATGCCTTATCGATCTGCGCTTCCTGAGTGGGACGGTCGACCGGGTTGCCGCCGCAGTCGTCATGCCCGATTATCGCGCACACTTTCGATCCGTGCTTGTTGACTGAAATCTCGATCCGTTTTTTGATCGATGCCACGGTCGGTTCATCGTTTTCGGCCAGAAACTTGATCGGTCCCGGCTCGGTGACCATGTCGACATAATCGACGCCATAGCGTTTGCTCATGTACTCGATAATCGGAAGCTGAATCCGGCCGTCCATGCAGTTGACGGCGGTAACGAAGGTCCCTTCGGCCATGTGATTCTCCCCTGATGGTGGTGTATGTTTGCTGAAAAATACGAAAAGCGCCGATGCGAGTCAATAATGTTGTAGTTGAAGGGGTTTCATCGCCGCCGAACGGGCCGGGGGGGGCGCAACATTTCTTGCGTTTTGCTAAAACAGCTATTGACAATGATATTTGGGGGAGTATATTTGTGCCATGTCACAGGAACTCCTTCATTAATTTTTGGTAGGGTTAGTATCTTTTATTTGACCACATGAAAAATTAAATCTGGAGCCAGAGCGCAATGGTGCGCAAAGAATGTTTTGCCTGACGGCAAGCAGTCGGTGTTACTCACTGAATAGCGTCCGGCAAACATGTTCGGAGAAAAAAATGAACATCTACGTTGGTAACCTGTCCCGCGACGTCGTCGAGGATGATCTTCGCGAAGCTTTTGAGAACTTCGGCGAGGTATCAACAGTCAACATCATCAAGGACAAATTCAGCGGCGAATCGAGAGGATTCGGCTTTGTTGAAATGTCGTCCAAAGATGAAGCAATGGCGGCCATTACCGGCCTGAACGGCAAGGAACTCGACGGCCGGACGCTCAACGTCAACGAGGCCCGTCCGCGCAACGACAATCGTGGCGGCGGTCGCGGCGGTCGTGGCGGCGGCGGTGGCGGTCGACGGTACTAAAGCCAACGGATGCATTCCCGTATTTACCGGGGATGTAACAAAGGCATCAGAGGCAGGGTTTATCCCCTGCCTTTTTTATTGGGGGCCGGTGATATCGCCATATCTTCATACCCCGCTATTGTGTCCGCCACCGGGACGGTTTACCTGATTTCGGGCATCTTTCAGAAGCGCCTATTTTGGTATAATTAATTGTGCTACATATTGTTACCACAATTATAAAATAGGTTTGGATTGCGTTTTGAAAAAATATTTCCAGGGTCGGCGGTGGAGATTGCTTCGTCGCTAGCGCTCCTCGCAATGACAGATACGGGGCATGGATTTGGGTTCGAATGCCTATTTTTAGGTTTTGCGTTAGTGATTTGGTAGTGAATTTGTGTGGTGGAGTTTGCCTGGTCGGGGGTGTTTCCTGAAAATATCAATATGTGATAAAGTTTTGGGTTCGAATGCTCATTTTTAGGTTTTGCGCTAGTGATTTGGTAGTGAAATTGTGTGGTAGAGATTGCTTTGTCGCTGACGCTCCTCGCAATGACAGTTACGGGGCATGGTTTTGGGTTCGATTGCTCATTTTTAAGTTTAGCGCTAGTGATTTGGTAGTGAAATTGTGTGGTGGAGTTTGCCTGGTCGGGGGTGTTTCCTGAAAATATCAATATGTGATAAAGTTTTGGGTTCGATTGCTCATTTTTAAGTTTTGCGCCAGCGATTTGGTAGTGAAATTGTAAATTTTGGGCGTGCGCGAGCGGGGACGATCCCGCCTCTGTCGGTGGAGCGCTCGAATGTGCCATATGCGGGGCGTGCCCACAGGCTGTGGGACGCCGAGAAAAACGCTTTTTTGGTATAATTACCCAATCCATCACCTCATACCTCCTACATAAGGCCCCGGTTTTGAATTTACCATTGATTTGGTAGTGAAATTGGGTTAAATTGATTCTATCATAGGCTGATAAGCCGCAATTACGATCAGACGTAAGGAAATAATCAGGTAAAGGGGTTAGGAATGGAAGTTGGATATTGAAAAAATATATGAAACCCACCCATAGGGTGGGCCACCCGGACCTTGCCCATATGATATTTAGCCACTCGTTCAAATCCGTTGAGTTGCGAATTTATATTAGTGGAAGTTATGTATTATGAAATGGATAACAGCAGCAGACATCACCAATTGGGCTAATACTAAACAGCGAGAGTGCGCTGATACGCTTCCTGAATTGGTACGTCGTCTGATATTCTATACTGCAACTACCATCAATGATATAGAATTCCCAATTGGTGACAGTGTTGCCGGTGGAGGATGGGACGGTCGCCTAAATACGCCTGTTGTGTCCCCATTCTTCCCTACAGGTCAATCGGGTTGGGAAATGGGAACGGATAAATCCGCCAAAACAAAGGCTGATGGAGACTACGCAACTCGTCTTTCAGACTCTCATGAGCTAGTACAGAGTGATACTACTTTTGTTTTTGTTACGCCGAGGATATGGCCAGGGCGCGTGAAATGGCAACGTGAAAAACAAGTTGAAGGACATTGGAATGGAGTAAAAGTAATTGCTGCAGATGCACTTGAGCAATGGCTGGACTCCGCCCCAGCAGTAGCTCTATGGCTCGCTCGTAAGATAGGCAAAGTCATTACGGATGGGATTCGCGATCTAGAGGATTCTTGGGAGGAGTGGTCTATGTCTACTAATCCGCCGATGACAACTCCTCTTGTAATAGCTGGTAGAACAGTAGAACGTGATCGTATTCACGCATGGTTATCAGATACGCCAGCCAAGCTAGAGGTACAGGGGGATTCACCTGACGAAGCGTTAGCATTTCTCTACGTTGCTATTGAGGAGCTGTCAGAAGGCGAAAGGACGAAGGCGTTGTCTCGAAGCATTATAGTAGATGATATATCTAGCTTACGCAACTGCATACGATCTTTCCAGTATCCACTTGTCATAGCTGCTTCGGGTGACTGTATCTCGGCAGTCGGCCAAGCTGTGAGCAAAGGTCACCATGTTTTTCTCTCTATGGACTCCAACTTCGTGGATATCTCTCGAATACTCCGCCTAGGCCGCCCAAAGCCCGATATTATACGGTCATGTCTGGAGGGTAGCGGACTTCAAATAACAGAAGCGGAACGGATTACGAGAAACTTTGGACGCAGTATCCCGGTTTTACGCCGTCATTTGTCTGCCTCTGGAGTTGTGAGAAGACCTGTATGGGCAGAGCCGGCTTCATTGTCATTATCTCTGGCTACTCTTTTCGCGGGTTCTTGGTCTGAAGTCAAAGATGGTGACAAAGAAATCATGGAACTGTTGACGGAAACAGCGTATGTCGACTTGAGGCAACAGCTTGACAGTTTGAGAGCTTTGGACGACAGCCCAATTGATAAGATTGGAGATGTATGGAGGTTGAAGTCGCCTCTAGATTCTTGGTTTCTACTGTCTCAGACTTGTACTGATGAAGACTTGACTAGGTTTGGCCAGGCTATCAAGACTGTACTTGGAGAGATTGATCCAAAGTACGAGTTGTCGGCTGATGAGCGCTGGATGGCGGCAGCTCATGATAAAACAAGAAGATACTCAGGGTTTCTGCACAATGGACTTGTCGAATCTTTAACAATAATGGCAGTTTATGGTGATAGAGCCCCCGACAGCATATCAACTGAATCTTTTGCTACTAGAATAGTAACGGAAGTCCTGAATGTAGCAAAGTCGTGGCAATCGTGGGCATCAATGGATAATGTGATACCACTGATTGCAGAGACTTCTCCCGATGTATTCTTGGAAGCTGTTCAACTGCAACTAAGAAATAATCCGGCATTGTTCGAAGGATTATTTACAGATGAAGGTAGTACAATCTTCGGTGAGTGCAAACACTCCGGCCTGATGTGGGCATTGGAATCAATTGCCTGGAGTTCAGATCATTTTGGGCAAGCTGTGAATGTGCTTTGTGAATTGGCAGCAATTGATCCAGGTGGTCAATGGGCAAATCGACCAGAGAATAGCCTTAAAGCCTTATTCCATCCAAAGTATCCACAAACACATGCCATACCTGAAGCACGTTTGGCAGCTTTCGATTCACTAATGGAACGAGATACACACCTCGCTTGGCAGATAACAAAAGGGTATTTTTACAGAGGTTCAATAAGTGCATCACATCAATTCCGGTGGCGACAGACCGACAGTGAACGTCGCGGACTGGAACCTGACAACATAGAGAGCTACGGCACTTATTTTGCTGGATTAGAGCCAAGATCATTGCAGTTATCGACTATGCATGAAAACATAACTGATTCTGTAAATGACTTTACTCGCCTTCCCGCTGACTTTCAAAAACATATTACGTCAGTGTTAATCGACATTGACCCGAACGAATTTTCTAAGGAGGAGCATCAAACGTTGCTGAGCAAGATCAGAGCGGCACTAAACTGGATAAACGGTTATGGAGATGAACAGATAAAACCTTTCATTCCGGATTTGACAAAGGCTCTGGAGAAATTCGAACCGAATGATGTACTAGAGCGTGTTGGTTGGCTACTAAGCACTCCGTGGCCAAGAATGCCACAAGGCCATTCTGATGATTATGCAGCGGATGAAAAGGCAGTGGCTTTGGCGCAAGAACGAGCAGCACGCGAAGTCTTAGAAAATACGTCATTTGACGATATTGTCGTTTTCTCAAAGACAGTAGAGTACATTGGGGTATTGGGAAGTGCTTTGGGAAGGACAGTCAAATCTAATGAAGAGGATCAAAGAGTATTAGAAAATCTTATAAAGGAAATAGCACAGATTAACCCAGGTGAAATATCAAGCTATGCTTCAAGTAGAGTGCATATCGCCGGGGCAGAGTGGGTACAAAAGCAAATACAGAGGCTTCAAGAGCAAGGGATCGAAGATCCAAAAGTATTTGCGTTGTTACTTTTGGGATTGCCAGAGGGCGAAAATGCTTGGTCTAATGTTACTACCTATGGAGTTAATATTGAGAGGGCCTATTGGAAGCGAGCCACAGGTTGGTCAAAGTCGGATCGTATTGGTGATACCGAGATTGCAGTAGTTAAGTTACTTGATGTAAAACGTCCAGATGCTGCCCTACCCATAGCCGGCCAACCGAAGGTCTCATTGCCAAGTCCCCTGCTTAAGCGTCTATTGCAAGAACTTTTGGCCTTTGATGATCCGAATAACCGGCTTCAACTGGATACAATGGCCACACATTATTTGGGTTATATCTTTGGACAACTTCACGAACGGAATGAGTATGGACTTGAGGAAATGGCAGCACTGGAATGGCCATATGCCAATCTATTTAATGAAATAAAGCGTTGCCTTTCTTCACCCTTTGCAATTCATAGATTACTGCAAAAAGACCCAGGTCTATTTACCCACCTCATTTCCCTAATGTATAAGCAGGACGATGGAGATGCTGATGAAGTTCAAGAAGATGTGCAGGTTCTAAATATGGCTCGCAATGCACGCAAGGTAATTGAGTCGTGGCGACGTCTGCCCGGATTAAATGACAATGGTGAGATAGATGAAGCTGAATTGACAGAGTGGACACAAGTTGCTCGACAGAAGTGCATCGAGAGTAAACATGTAACGGGCGTGGATATTGAGATAGGGAAGATGCTTGCATATGCCCCCGCAGATAATGATGGAAGCTGGCCTCATATAGCAGTGCGTAATCTGATCGAACTATTGGCCAACATTGTTATTGACCGTCATATAAAAATGGCTTTATTTAATAAACGAGGTGCAACAGTCCGTAGACCAGGAGACGGAGGTAGGTTAGAGCGAGAACTGGCTAGGAATTATAGTCAGATGAGCGACTCTCTCAAGGCAAAATGGCCGAGAACAGCAGCTATACTTAGAAATATGGCCGCAACCTATGAACAGGAGGCAAGGAGAATAGACCTAGACACTGAGCTCCGAGAACTCAGTTAAATTTATATAATAAGTCAGGACCGCGAAAATCCTGACTTATGAGAATCAATTTACTAAACTACTGCACCGTGCGACTATAATATATACCTGCTCAGGTCTTCGTCGCCGATGATGTCGGCAAGGCGCTTGTTGACCAAATCTTGTGTAATCTTGATCGACTTCTTGCGCACCGGAGTCTCAAACATAATATCTTCCAGCAAAGTCGTCATAATCGTATGCAGACGCCGCGCGCCGATATTCTCAGTATTGGTATTGACCTCTTCGGCAATTTCGGCAATGCGTTTCAAAGCCGAGTCCTCGAATTTCAGCGTGATGCCCTCGGTCGCCATCAGGGCCGTATACTGCTTGATCAGCGCGTTTTTCGGCTCGGAGAGAATACGCACAAACTCGTTCGCACTGAGCGATTCCAGTTCAACGCGGATCGGGAACCGTCCCTGCAGTTCGGGGATCAAATCCGACGGCTTCGAAGAATGAAACGCCCCGGCGGAAATGAACAGGATATGATCGGTCTTGACCATGCCGTACTTGGTGGTGACATTGGAACCCTCGACAATCGGCAGGATATCGCGCTGGACTCCCTCGCGTGAGACATCGGGCCCCATCTTGGCGCGTTCCCCGGCAATCTTGTCGATCTCATCGATAAAGATAATCCCGGACTGCTGGGCGCGTTCGAGAGCATCCATGATGACATCATCCATGTTGACCAGCCGGCTGAGTTCCTCGGACTGAAGCATTTTGCGCGCCTCGGCTATCGTGATTTTGCGCCTTTTGGTTTTCTTGGGCATGATCTCGGAGAACATCTCCTGGAAATTAATCCCCAGCTCCTCCATCCCCATCGGGGAGAAAATTTCCACCACGGGGAATTTATCCTGCGCGGTATCGAGTTCGACCAGTTTGTCATCGAGTTTGCCCGCCAGAAGCTTGACGCGGAATTTTTCGCGGGTGGCGGACGATGGTTCTTCGGGAAGCGGGATCACCTCTCCCTCGGTCGATTTGCCGCGTTTCGGCGGGGGGGGCGGCAGAAGCAGATCGAGCAGGCGTTCGTTGGTATTCTCCCAGGCCTTGGCCATCACCTGTTCGGATTTTTCCTGTTTGACCATGTTGACGGCGAGATCGACGAGGTCGCGGACCATCGATTCGACATCGCGCCCGACATATCCCACCTCGGTGAATTTGGAGGCCTCGATTTTGAGAAACGGCGCTCCAGCCATCTCGGCCAGCCGCCGGGCGATTTCGGTTTTTCCGACGCCGGTGGGGCCGATCATAAGGATATTGTTGGGGAGGATTTCGCGTTGCAGTTCGTCCTCGACCGCGCGTCGCCGCCAGCGATTGCGCAGTGCGATTGCGACGGATTTTTTTGCTCTCTCCTGCCCGATAATGTATTTGTCCAGATGCGCGACGATTTCATTGGGAGTTTTGTAGTCTTTATTAATCATTTGATCACTTCCACGGTTATGTTGTCGTTGGTATAAATGCAGATATCCGAGGCGATTTTGAGCGAGCGTCGGACCAGTTCCTCGGCATTGTATTTCGGATTGGTTGAGAGCAGGGCCCGCGCGGCCGCGAGCGCGTACGGTCCGCCGGAACCGATCGCGAGGATGCCGTCGTCGGGTTCGATCACCTCGCCCGACCCGGCGACCAGCAGGGTGTGGTCCTTGTCGGCGACAGCGAGAAGGGCCTCAAGTTTTTGCAGGTATTTGTCGGTACGCCAGTCTTTGGCCAGTTCGACCGAGGCGCGCGGCAGGTTTCCGGAGAATTCCTCGATTTTGGTTTCAAACCGTTCGAACAGCGCCAGGGCGTCGGCCGCGGCCCCGGCAAAACCAGACAGGATGCGGTCGTCGTACATCTTGCGAATCTTGACCGCCTGCGATTTCATCACGGTGTCGCCCAGGGTCACCTGTCCGTCACCGCCGAGCGCCACCTGTCCCTTGTATTTCAAACCGAGTATGGTTGTTGCATGACATTTCATTCCAATCCCCTCCTATGCCCTCGGGTGGGCCTTTTTATACACCGCCTTCAACTGCTCCGTAGTGATATGGGTATATTTCTGTGTGGTGGCCAGCGAGCTGTGACCGAGCATTTCCTTGATCGCCAGGATATCGGCGCCGTTCTCCAGCAAATGGGTGGCAAAGCTGTGCCGCAACATATGAGGCGTAACGCGCTTGCCGAGTTTGGCGCAGTATTTTTTCACGATGCGATCCACCGAGCGGACGCTTAGCGGTTCGCCGCGATAATTCAGCAGGAAATAGCCGCCGTGGAATTTGCGGTCAATGACGAAGCGTTCGCGAAGTTCGAGATAGTGGTGGATATCGTCAGCGATTTTGTCGCCGTAGGGCACCATGCGTTCCTTGTTGCCCTTTCCGATCACGGTCAGGGTGGCGCGCTTGAAGTCGATATCGGTGAGTTTTACCGATGCCATCTCCGCCCGCCTGATACCGGACAGGTAAAACAGCGAGACCATGATATAGTCCCGCCAGGCCAGGTATGAATCCTTGTCAAGATACTCGAACAGCTCCCCGGCCTCTTTTTGCGAAAGAAATTCCGGGATTTTCTCCCGGTAGCGAAGTTTGCTCAATTTGCAGTCGTACTGCTGATATTTCTTTTTCCGGGCCAGGTAGCGCTGGAATCCGGCCAGGGCGGAGACGAATCCCGCCAGGGTCCGCACCGAGACGCCCTCGGCACGCCGTCGGCTGAGATATTTCCGCAGGAGAATGCCGTTGAGCTTCGGTTCCGGCTGGGCCTGTGCATACTCCTGTTCCAGGAAAGCCACCCACGGTTCCAGCCCGATTCGGTAGGCTTTGATCGACCCGGCCGACAGCCCTCGTTTCTCGGCCAGATGTGTTAAATACTGCATCAGCGCTTTTTTAAGCATACGGCATAATACACGAAAGGAAAATTGAAATCAAATCAAAAGTGGATCAGTCAAAATCGGTAAGGAGAATGGGACGAAACTATTCCTCTTCCTCGGAATAAACCTTGTTTTTGCATTCCGGGCAGTAGAGATAGTCACCCTTGACCTTTGAGGTCTTCTCCACCAGGTAGCTATTTTTACAGGCGGGACATTCCCGGTTGACCGGTTTGTACCAACTGGCGAAATCACATTTGGGGTAATTGGAGCATCCCCAGAACACTTTTCCGCGCTTGGTGCGCCGTTCGCTGATCTGTCCGCCGCAGTTCTCGCGGGGGCAGACGATTCCGGTCGGCAGGGCTTTGGTGTTTTTGCACTTGGGATAATTGGAGCAGGCCATAAACTTGCCGAACCGCCCCTCCCTGATGACCATTTTGCCGCCGCACTTCTCGCAAACCTCGTCGGTTTCCATCGGCTCATTCTCGCCGTTGAGCGGCTTGGTGGTTTTGCATTCCGGGTAGGCCGAGCAGGCCAGGAAACGTCCGTTGCGTCCCCACTTGATGACCATCGGGGAACCGCAGTTTTCGCAGACCTCATCGGTTTTCTCGGTGATGGAATCCTTGATTTCCTGCTGGCGAGAGGTTACCGCGTCAAGATTATCATTGAACGGCTGATAGAAATCCCGAACCACCGTGACCCATTCTTCCCGGCCCGATTCAATCTGATCAAGATCGGTTTCCATGTTCGCGGTAAACTTCACATTGAACAGGTTGGGGAAATTTTCCACGAGGATTTTATTGACAGTGCGACCAAGTTCGGTCGGGGTCAGCCGGCGTTCGTTCAAATCAACATACTTGCGATCCAGAAGCGTGGAAATAATACTGGCATAGGTCGACGGGCGACCGATTCCATCGGCTTCCAGCGTTCGCACCAGCATTGCCTGCGAGAAACGGGCCGGCGGTTTGGTGAAATGCTGGCTGGGCTGGACTTCAAGCAGTTTCAAGGTATCGCCGGATTTGAGATCGGGGATGGAATCGACCAGGCCGTTTTCTCCATTCTGGCCGTTATCTTTGGTTTCTTCATATAATTTCAGGAATCCGTCAAACTTCAGGGACTGGGAATTCGCGCTGAAGCGATATTTATCGGCCTGGATAATCACGGCGGTAGTGTCATACACCGCGGGCATCATCTGGCTGGCCAGGAAACGATTCCAGATCAGGGTATACAACCGCAATTGATCGCGGGTCAGGTTCTTTTTTAATTTATCCGGGGGATGGTCGAGATAGGTTGGCCGGATCGCCTCGTGCGCATCCTGGCTTCCCTTCCTGGCCTTGTAATAAACGGCCTTTTCCGGGAGGTATTGGTCACCATATTCCTTTTTAATATATCCCCGGGCCGACTGCAATGCGGTTTCGGCGATACGGGTGGAATCGGTTCGCATATAGGTGATCAATCCGGTGGGGCCTTCATCACCCAGTTCCACGCCCTCATATAATTGCTGGGCAATCATCATGGTTTTCTTGGGCGAAAAATACAGGGCGCGGGCGGCGTCCTGCTGAAGAGTGCTGGTGATGAACGGCGGAGACGGTTTTCGTTTTTTCTCGGAGCGTTTGACTTCGTCGACGACAAAGGTGGTTTTTTTCAAATCCGCATCAATCTGTTTTGCCGTCTGTTCATTGCCAATCGCCGGTTTTTCACCGTCGATTTTGACCAGTTTGGCCAGAAGCTGAACTTTGTCCTTGTCCTCAAGCAACGCCCTGATTTCCCAGTATTCTTCCTGGACAAAGGCCTGGATTTCCTCTTCGCGCTCGCAAATGATGCGCAGGGCCACCGACTGCACCCGCCCGGCGGAGAGACCCCGCCCGATGGTTTTCCACAGCAATGGCGAAACTTTGTAACCAACCAGGCGATCCAGCACACGTCGCGCCTGCTGGGCATCGACCTTGTGCAGATCAATCTGTCTGGGATTTTCGATGGCGTTGAGGACCGCGGACTTGGTAATTTCGTTAAAGGTCACGCGGGCGATCTGTTTGGCATCTTTCAACTGCTGAGCCACGTGCCAGGCAATGGCTTCTCCCTCACGATCGGGGTCAGGCGCCAGATAGATCGTATCCGATTTTTTCGCGGCCTCACGGAGTTTTTTGATAACCTTCTGTTTGCCCTTGATCGTGACATACTGCACCTTGAATCCATCATCGGTATCGACTCCCAATTTTGATTTGGGCAGATCGCGAATATGTCCGATAGTCGACTGGACATCGAAATTCCTGCCGAGGAATTTTTTCAACGTCTTCGACTTCGCCGGTGACTCAACTATCAGAAGGTTTTTGGCCATCGTGTTACTTACTCTTCTTCAATTTTATCGCGACGGAATTTAACTCTTCCGTCCATTACGTCCAGCAACGCCAGTGAGGTTACCTTGCGGCCATCGATGGTAACATCTTCTTCCGCCATGCGTTCCAACTGGGCCAAACGGAGCGAATTAATCTGTCGTGCGCGTTGCGAGGCGATCAAGACCGCTTCGTATCGATTACGCGTCACCTTGTCCACATCCTCAAAAGAGAATTTCGGCATTGTTCCTCCAATGAATGTATCTACCTAACCGATTATTCGGTTGATTTGTTCCAAATTCAAGTTTTTCTGCCGGCAGTGTAATGACTTAATAATCATATCGACTTCATTGACGGCAGTATTCAGATCTTTATTGACCACGACGAATTCAAAACGGTTGAACAGCTTCATTTCCTCTTCCGCGCGCATGCGACGAATTCGTAACTGCTTATCGTCCTCGGTGCCTCTTCGCTTTAGCCGCCGTTTCAATTCGGCTCTTCCCGGTGGAAGGATAAAGATCAGCGCCGCGGTGGGATATATCTTTTTCAGCTTGAAGGCCCCCTTGACATCGACGTCGAGTATCATCACCCCGCCGGTGCGAAGCGTGTCATCCAGGAATTTCCTCGGGGTTCCATAGCGATGCTGGTGGACGATACACGATTCGGCGAACTCGCCTCGTTTCTGCATACGGGCATAGGTGTCTCGATTCACGAAATAGTATTCCCGGCCGTCGCGTTCGTTTTTTCGCGCCGGACGGGTGGTATACGAAACGGAGAAACGCCACCCGCTCTTTTTATTCCGTCGCAACAAAGCGCGGCAAATCGAACTCTTGCCGCCTCCGGAAGGTGATGAGATAATGACTATTTTGCCTTTTGTACCTGCTGGCATGGTGAACTCAAAACTTTCTTGCGTTTATTCTATGTTCTGGACCTGTTCCCTGATACGCTCGATTTCTTCTTTAAGTTCGACCACCAGGTGAGATATTTCCGGATTGGCCGACTTGGCCCCGATAGTGTTCGCTTCACGATTCAGCTCCTGCAGGATGAAATTCAAGCGCCGGCCGACAGCACCAGCCTGGGTGATATCGGAGCGAAACTGCTTCAAGTGGCTGGCGAATCGGACACATTCCTCACTGATATCGGCACGTTCGGTCATGTAGGCCACTTCTTCTTCAAGCCGCACTTTGTCAATACGCGGCTTATCGAGCAGTTCATTAATGCGGCGGCTGAGTTTGTCGCGGTACATGTCGAAATTCTTGTTGGCCAGTTTCTCGATTTTCTTGATTCCGGCCAGGAGGGCTTTCAGCCGCACCGCGATATCTTTCTTAAGATTGGCCCCCTCACGTTTTCGCATGGCAACCAGATCATCAAGTGCCTTGACGGTAGCCTTCTGCAAATACGGCCAGACCTTTTTTTCAAGATCCTCGGCCTTGGCGACTTTAAACAGATCGGGAAAAGCCAGGAAATGCGCCATTTCAATTTCACCGGTCAATTTGTACCGCTTTTTTAGCGCCAGCAGTTGCTGATGGATGTCATCAGCCAGACTGCGGTTTAAGACGACGCGATCAATTCCGAAGCCATAGTCTTCGTAATTGATGGTTACATTAAGTCGGCCACGTTGCAATCGCCCGCAGACCAATTCCTTCAATCGCGGTTCCATGAAGGTCAATTGCCGGGGCAGTCGGAATACACATTCCAGGTATCGATTGTTAACCGATGATACCTCAACGGAAATGGTAATCTGTTTGGTTCTGAGATCGGCTCTGCCGAATCCTGTCATCGAATACATAATTTCTCACCCTGCTTTGAAAATCAGGTCGTAATAATAGTAATAATTATCGTCTTGTCAACTATTGATGGCGTTTCACCCGTTTAATATCAAGATTTTTGCCCCGGATCATGCTGAACACAGCCGCGATTATGATTATGAAAAGCATCAGGTTATAGACGGAATGGTAGCCCCCCATAAAGGCCTCGGTCGGTTCCCCACCGTATTCGGTCATTCGTCCGCGCTGAAAACTGAAGATGGCGATGGCCAGTCCCACTCCGAAGGTAAGCCCCAGGGTGCGAATGGTTGCCAGAATTCCGGCGGCGGAACCCAATTGCATTTTATTGACCGATCCCATAATACTCGAAGTGTTGGGGGTGGAAAAGATTCCCATCCCAATCCCGACCAGCAGGAGAACACCGATCACATGCCAGGTGCCGGCATCGGGCGTCAGCAGGCGCAAAAAGTAAATACCCACGACGATAATTACGACCCCCAGCGTGGAAATCAGTCGGGCCTGGAGTTTGTCAGACAAATATCCGGCCACGGGCGCCAGGAAGAAACCGCACACCGGAATCGTCATGAGATAAGTCCCGACCCGGGCGGGGGTAAAGTGGCGAACCTGCTCCAGGTAAAACGGCATCAGGATGGTTACCGATGACAGCGCGATAAAAACCAGGAACATGGCCAGCCCGGAAAAAGTAAAAATCCGGTTTCTGAATATCTCCAAACCGATCAGGCGGGTTTTGGGATTGCTTTCAAAAAAGAGAAACAGCGCGAAAAAAACGGTGGCAAAGGCCAGAACGATCAGGGTTTGCGAAAGGGTGATAACCTGGCGACTGTATAGCAGAACCCCCAACATCATCAGAAACAAACCCAGGATCAGGCTTCCCGAACCCGGCAGGCTGATTTTACGATCCGGATTGATCACCGGGAAATCCTTGAAATATCTAACGGTAAAATATGCACCGAGAATGCCCACCGGGACATTTACGAAGAATATCCAGCGCCAGCCCAGCAGGGTGATGATATAGCCGCCCAGCGGCGGCCCCAGCATCAAGCCGGTCGAAACGACCATGCCGATCACACTCAGACCTCTCCCCCGCTCATTGGCCGGAAAACAGCGGGTAATCAGCGCCGGGCCGACCGAAATCATCAGGGCCGCGCCGACGCCCTGCAGAACGCGCGCACCGATCAGGAAATAAATATTAAAAGACAGACCGCAGAGAGCCGAGCCGAGGACAAAAATCAGATAACCCCAGGTATATGAGAATTGAAATCCCTTTTTTTCGCCGAGGGCGCCGAAGGCCATCAACAGCGAGATAATGACGATGGAATAGGACAGGACGACCCACCCGACCATTTCAATACTCGCCCCCAGTTCGCGCCCGATGGTGGGAAGTGAGACATTGACGATTGATGAATCCAGTGTTCCCAGGAAGGTTCCCAGACCGGTGATCAGCAAAGATTTTTTCTTATATGAATTGGGGTCAATGCTATTCAAAGCGCTCCAGCCATATTCGCTGACGTATCCAAAAATTGTTTGACATTACAAGCCTGTATCATAATCTTTAACCCCATAAGAGTCAATCGATTAATTTTATTTAAACGCTGGGATTACTGGTGCGTCTAATTGATGACAACGGAAAGACCGGATCTGAATGAAAACTGAATTACAGGATCTGGTGGAACGCTTTATCGGCGGAGACCAGCAGGCCTTTGCAGAACTTGTCAGGAGGTATAAGAAAAGAATATACTCGATCGCCTTCCGAATGCTGGGAAATCACCTGGATGCGGATGAAGTTACACAGGAAGCTTTCGTCAGAATCTATACGAAGCGCAAATCCATTAAATCGGCAAGCTTCTTTTCCAGTCTGCTGTTGCGTATTGCAACCAATTATGCCATTGACCTGATTCGAAAGAAGCAGAAGCGGTTTGTGTCGCTTGACAGCGAAACCGGTGCAACTGAAGCGGTTCAATTGGAGATGTCCGACGCCCGGACCAGCCCGGAGCGGATACTGGAAAACGCGGAGCTGATGGATGAAATTCGCCGGGCCATCCAGAAACTTCCTCCGCGCCAGCGCGCCGCGATTGTGTTGCACGACGTAGAAGGATACACAAAGCCCGAAGTGGCGGTCATTATGCGATGTCCACAGGCGACGGTGCGATCGAATTTACATATTGCCCGGTCAAAACTGAAGAAATGGCTTAGCAAGATTATATAACCTGGGAGCTAACGATGCCCTACCACCACATCAAGCTCTTGACAGATGACTATCTTGCGGGAACGATTTCGGAAGCGGATAAGGCCCGTTTCGAGGAAATTCTCGCCGACGACGAAGATAGTCGAAGATATGTTGAAGAGGAAAAGCGCCTTCGCGCGGCCCTGATCCGGGACGACATTCCCGATCCCGGCGAACGGTACTGGGATGGCTTGGAAGAATCCATCCTGTCGCAGACAATCCGGCGTGCGACCGAAGATTCATACGAAAGAACCATTGTTTCCGCTGATTCGGGGAGAGACTATCTGCGGCCGCTGTTGGCCCTGGCGGCATCGCTGGTGTTGTTTGCCGCCTCAATTGCCGTGACGGGACAGGACCGGGCGCCGGCTTTGCGAGCCGAGGTAGTAACGACCTCGACCATCGTGGTAACGCCGGATGCCGAGGAGACGTTTATCCAGAGCGTATACAGCAGTGTTTCAGCCGAGCTGAACATTCTCAGCGCGATGGTCAGTTCGCCTCCCGGAGGGGTATTGACCGGTCGCCTTGTCCCCGGTGCCTTAAGCAGTGGGATCAAGTAAGGACCGGCATGGCATGAAAGCAAAACACCCGGCCATAATCATCCCGGCAATCCTGTTTATCCTGCTGATCGCAGGTTGCCTGCCCGAAACGGGACCGGTGCGCCTGGCCCTTAAATTCTCTGATGGTCAAAACCTGACCTGGTCGATACACACCAAAGCGCTGGTACGTGAGTTTGAAAATGACAGCCTGGTTAATTATACGGAGACTTCCGAGCGTTCTTATGCCACCGAGGAGGTCCTGGCAATTCTGAATGATTCCTCGGCGCGTATCCGCCGCACTAACTATTATGCCGTGCCCGGTGGTGGTGATTCACTTCAACCGACCGACAGTGGCACGGTTTCATGGTCGGCGGAATACATCCAGGCGGCCGGCGGCCAGATCAGTGAGTTCACTCCGCGCGACACGGTTAATCCCGAAGTGCTGGCTTATTACCAGAAAATATACGAGCAGGTTTCCCCCAACTATCCGGATCGTCCGGTTACTCCGGGTTACAGCTGGAGTCATTCGGTGCGGGTCGCCCTTCCCGACGGACGGATTACCACCGCCACCACGAGGTACCGGGTACGATCGTTCGGCAGGGTTGACGGGTATGACTGCGTGGTGATTGAGTCACAGGGAACAGTGGTATTGCCATTTTCGGGCGCGGACCGGAAGACGGGGATATCGGTCAGCGGGCAATCCCAGAAAGACATCTCGGGTGTAACCTGTTTCGCCTATAAAGAGGGATTTATCGTTCGCTACGAGGAAACGTACGACTCGCGCCTTGAAGGGCGCAAGCGAACCGCCGATGACGAGAAACGTTTTGCGGTTTATGAAAAAGGGACCTATTCCTATTGGCTGACCGACACGATCGCGGATAATGCAATGGCAATAAAATAATTGCGCGCACCGGGGCAGGTTTACATATTGATTTAATTGCGACTTGTTAGGATTCGTTGGCATGAGAAAAGAAGCTGGTTGTCTGGGACTATTGCTATTTGCCGTACTCGGGCTGTTGGCGGCGTGTGACAGCCAGGATAAATCAGTCACGCTGAGGTGCAAATTCTCACCGCACCGCACCGTAACCTATCATCACGAAGCAACCAGGGACGTCCGTATTCTGAGCGGTGATCGGCTCAGTGATTCCTTTTCCGATACGACCCGGATGATGATCGAAGAAACCGTGCTCGACACTATCGGTCAGACCAGGGCCAGGCTGCAAAGTGTCTATTCCTGGGATGAATACAACCCGATATATGATGACAGCACCGGCACACCGACGGGAAAATTCCGGACTGATGCCCGGCAGACCACCTGGCATTTTGTCCAGGACCATAATGGCGAAATCATTGAATTTGGTACCGACGACAACATGTCAGCGGAACGATTCGCCTACCAGGAGCGGCTGTTTGAGCAGATGGACCCGATGTATCCCGATCATCCGGTGCGAATCGGTGATTCGTGGAGCAACACGGTGAAAATACTGCTCACGGATGATGAAAAGACCGATGCCACGACGACCTATACGATCAAGGCCTTTGAGCGCCGGGCCGGTTATGACTGCGCCGTGATCGATTATGAGGGAATGCTGATCCTGCCGCGCGCGTTGACCGCGCGAGATGGGAACCGGTACACGGTCAGTGTGGAGAAAGTCACCCGCAGGGGAACCTGTTACTTCGCCTACCGGGAGGGATTTGTGGTTCACCTGGCGGAATGGTTTGACCTGGTCAGCGACGGCACGGAATTTTCCGACGGGCAGACGGTGACAATTACCCGCCTGAGCAACGGATCGTTAACGACCCGGCTGATTGACGTCGAGCATTAATCCGGGATAAGACGACACATCGAGAGGCGGTCGGGTGATCGCCTTTTTTGTTGGCTCGGGGGTATTTTTCTCGTAGATTCCGCATATGATAAACCGTGCCATCATCCTGATTCTCGATGCCTGTGGTATCGGGGAGCTTCCCGACGCGGACATCTACGGCGATGTCGGCGCCGCCACCATTCCCAATGTCGCCCATGCCCGGGGCGGACTATCCATGCCGAACTGCGAGAAGCTGGGACTGGGTAACATCATCGCGATCGACGGTGTCCCTCCGGCGTCGGTGCCGGCGGCCTGTTTCGGTCGGATGGCCGAGCAATCACCCGGAAAGGATTCCACCTCCGGTCACTGGGAAATCGGGGGAGTGATTCTCCCACAGGCTTTCCCGGTTTATCCCGATGGTTTCCCCGCCGAGCTGGTGGAGCGTTTTGAAGAGGCGGCCGGAGTGCACACGATCGGCAATTACCCGGCCAGCGGGACAGAGATTATCAAGGAACTCGGCGCGCGGCATGTGCGGACCGGTGAGGTAATATTGTACACGTCGGCGGACTCGGTTTTTCAACTGGCGGCGCATGAAGATGTCATTCCCCTGGATCGCCTGTATGAAATCTGCCATATCGCACGCAAACTGCTTGCCGGTGAACACGCTGTCGGGCGGGTGATCGCCCGGCCGTTTGTCGGTCAGCCGGGATATTTCACGCGGACGGTCAACCGTCGCGACTTCTCACTGGAACCACCATCGCCGACCATTCTCGACCGTCTTCAACTGGCGGGGATTCCCACCGTCAGCATCGGAAAAATCTATGACCTGTTTGCCGGGAGAGGTATTTCGAGGAAAGTGGCGGCCAAAACCAATGCCGAGGTCATGGCAAACCTGTCTGCGGAGCTGGAGATTACCACCGAAGGGCTGTTGTTTGCCAATTGCGTCGATTTCGATATGCTCTGGGGACATCGCAATGATGTCGAGTCGTTCGGTCAGGGTTTGGAAGCGTTTGACCGTGATCTGGGATCGCTTCTGCACAAGTTACGGGAAACCGATATGCTGATCATGACCGCCGACCACGGTTGTGATCCGACGATGACACACTCGACCGATCATACCCGGGAATACGTCCCGCTGATAGTATACAATCCGCGTATTGCGCAAGGTGTCAATCTCGGAACACGAGCAACGTTTGCCGACGTTGCCGCCTCCCTGGAGGAGTTGTTTGCACTTAAAACCTTGACGAATCAGCACGAGGCATCGCCATTGGGAAAATCGCTTTTCCCCGGAAAAAGTTTCCTGAAAGAGATTGTCGAATGTTTCGGCTGAACATATCATAACACTGGAGTTTTATAACCGGAAAGCAATACATGATGACAGACAAGCTCAACACCTATTTCGACCACGCGCTGTTATCATCCGAGACAACGCGCGATGATATCGTCCGACTTTGTTCGGAGGCGAAGGAATATGCATTTTTCGGCATTGCGATCAATCCCTGCTGGGTACCGGATGCCAAACAGGAATTGCAGGGTTCGGGGGTGAAGATTATCGGTGTCTCCGGTTTTCCGCTGTCGGCCAACACGACCAAGATAAAAATCGCCGAGGCGGTGCAGGGAGTGGAAGACGGCGCCGACGAAATCGACATGGTGGCCAATATCGGTTGGCTGGTTTCCGGAGAGTATGTTCGGGCCGAGCGGGAAATCGCCGCCATTCGGCTGACCCTGTCCAGTCAGGTTCCGCTGAAGGTCATTATCGAAACGCCGAAACTGTCACCGGAAATGCAAATCGAGGCGGTGAAAGCGGTGATCAATGCCGGGGCACAATTTGTAAAAACCGCGACCGGCTTTTTCGGCGGGGCGACGGTTGAGGCGGTGGCGCGGCTGAAACAGGCCACCGGTAATCAGATCAGGGTCAAGGCTTCGGGAGGAATCAAAAGCCTTGCGGACGCTGAGGCCATGATCCGGGCCGGCGCCGACCGGCTGGGCTCGTCATCATCGGTGGCAATTATGAGAGAAATTGCGGCGGCTCCGGCAACAGGGGGAAAAACACGCTGATGACACCATCCGCAGGATCAGGAAAGAAGGGAAAACAGTATGTCGGCGTCGTTTTTAAGTGTTGCCGAATCTACTCCAGAATATATCTTAACAAGGCCGGAACCGCCTTTGTCGGCTGGTGTCCGCGATGCGGCGCAAAGATGGAGATTAAGATTTCCCCGCATGGATCCAAAAGCAGATTTTTTATGGCAGATTAACTGATGGCCTTTGCCCGACCCAAAATCGTCGTTGTTCCGCTTGGTGAAGTTGACTTCATGATGGTCAACAAACTGGCCACCAATATCGGTCCGGTTTTCAATCGGTCCGTCGACATCCTCAAGGGGATGAAAATGCCGGAAGAATCCTATAATGTCATTCGCAATCAATACTATGCCGCAATTGTTTTGGCCAAGCTGGAGCGGGTCAAAGCCAATCAGCGCGAGCACGTGGTCGGTATCTGCGAGGAAGACATCTACCTGCCGGATGAGGCATATGTCATGGCACATTCCGACAGCGTCCTGGGGACGGCGGTGGTATCACTGAACAAAATCCGACAGGAGTTTTACGGTCTTCCCGAGGATGACACCAAGGTGTACGATCGGTTGTACAAACAGGCGGTCGACCAGGTGGCGTTCCTGTGCGAAGTCACCGCCTGCCGCAATCCCAAATGCGTGCACTATTACAGCCAGAACATGATGGATATCGACAACAAAGGCACCAGGTTGTGTGATATCTGCAAGCGCCAGCTTTTGAACAGAAAAAGATAGTCGCCATGAACCTGATCCAGATTCTTGAATCATTTCGGGCCGATCCCGCCATTGCTAAAAATATCGCCCACTGGGCCGAACTGCCGCCCCGGGCGGGCGAATATGACGAATACCCGGAGTATCTCGATCCCCGGCTGGTGCGGGCCTTTTCTCAACGCGGCATAAACCGGCTTTATTCGCATCAGCGCGTGGCTGTCGATTCCATCCATGCCGGTCGGGACACCGTCATTGTAACCCCGACCGCATCCGGTAAGACGGTCTGCTACAATCTGCCGGTGCTCGATGCGATCATGAAGGACAAGTCGAGCCGGGCGTTGTACCTCTTCCCCACCAAGGCGCTCTCGCAGGATCAGCTGGCGGAACTGATGGAGTTGATCAACGATCTTGAGGTCGATATCAAGACCTATACCTTCGACGGCGACACTCCCCAGACGGCGCGGCGACTGATTCGTTCCGCCGGGCATATCGTGGTGACCAATCCCGACATGCTTCACGCCGGGATATTGCCTCACCACACCAAGTGGATCAAGCTGTTTGAGAACCTGAAGTATGTCGTTATTGATGAAATTCATCATTATCGCGGCATTTTCGGCTCGCACCTGGCCAATGTGGTCCGGCGACTGAAACGAATCTGCGAGTTCTATGGTTCGAACCCGATCTTTATCACCTGTTCGGCAACCATTGCCAATCCGGCCGAGCTGTCGGAAAGAATTACCGGTAAGAAGCCGACGCTGGTGGACAACAACGGCGCCCCATCGGGCGAGAAACATTTCATCATCTACAATCCGCCGGTGGTCAATCCCCAGCTGGGGATTCGCAAGTCGGCGCTGAACGAGGCGCTGATGCTGGCCAAACGGTTCATCGGCAGGCGGGTCCAGACCATTCTCTTTGCCCATTACCGCCTGCAGGTGGAAATTCTCTTATCGTATCTGCGGGAATCGTTCAAAGAACCGTTCGGGAAAAATATCCGGGTGGCCGGGTATCGCGGGGGATATTTGCCCAATCAGCGGCGGGAAATCGAGCAGGGTTTGCGACGCGGTGAGATTACCGGGGTGGTTTCCACCAATGCCCTGGAACTGGGGATCGACATCGGTGCGCTCGATGTCTCGATTATCTGCGGATATCCCGGTTCCATCGCCTCGACCTGGCAACAGGCGGGACGAGCGGGGCGGCGTTCCGGAACATCGGTAACGATTTTTGTCGCCAACAGCTCGGCAATCAACCAGTTTCTGGCCAAAGACCCGACCTATCTGCTCAAGCGCACCCCGGAGATGGGAATTGTCGACCCGGACAATTTAATTATCAGCACCAATCATATCAAGTGCGCCAGTTTCGAACTTCCCCTTCAGGACGGCGAGCAGTTCCGGCGCGACGGCACCGGCGAGATTCTGGACTACCTGGAAACCCAGCATGTGCTGAGACATGCGGGGCACAAATATCACTGGTCGTCGGAAATCTATCCGGCCCAGCAGGTGTCGCTACGGTCGGCATCGCCGGACAATTTTGTCATCCTCAACCAATCCGACAACAATCGTGTCATCGGCGAAGTCGATTATTATTCCGCGCCGATCTTTCTGCACCCTGAAGCGATCTACCTGCACGATGCCAACCAGTACCAGGTTACCGAACTGGACTGGGAGGGCAAGAAGGCCTATGTCAAGGAAACCGAGGTCGATTATTACACCGATGCCGAGACCAAGACCGATTTGAAGGTTCTCGGCACCGCCGACGAGAGGCAGGTGCACGACTCCGCGCTGGCCTGGGGCGAGGTGACAGTCACGTCGGTGACGGTGCTGTTCAAAAAGGTCAAGTTCCACACCCACGAGAATGTCGGGTCGGGGAAGTTGACGCTTCCGGAATTGGAACTTCACACCAACGCCTTCTGGTACATGTTCCCCGGCGATATTCGTTACAAGATCAATCTCGAGGGCGAGCAGTTCGGCGGCGCGTTACGCGGGCTGTCCAACATCCTCGGCAAGATTGCGCCGTTGTGGGTCATGTGCGATCCGCGCGATTTGCGGTCGATCTCGCAGGTGCGCGCCCCGTTCAGCGAACTGCCAACCATTTATATCTATGAAAATATTCCCGATGGCGTCGGGTATTCCCAGAAAATATTCACGATTGCCCCGGACCTGTTCCGGGCCTGCCTGGAGCAGTTGCAGAGTTGTCCCTGCCCGGCGGGGTGTCCGTCCTGTGTCGGTCCGGAGATGGAAGTCGGAGACTCCGGCAAATCGGGCACGATACGGCTGTTGCAGTACATGCTGGGGTAATATAATCCCGCTTGACAAAATGGATTTTCACTGTATCTTTAATTAGTTCATCAAGAACAGGGCTCCATAATATACTTGCAAGAGGACACTATCAGGAATCGTTGTTAAGGGATTTTTTATTTGAAGATGGCCCTTATCGATTAAAGGAGGACGCTATGTTTTTCACCGCCCGCTTCCTCAGATCAGTCGGCGGACTTATCGTCGCTATCCTCATCATCGCAGTATTCGGATTGCCCGTCGCTGTTCATGCCGATGACAATCGTGGCGACTTAAATCTCAACGGTATCCCGTTTGAACTGGCCGACGCCAACCTGTTCGCCAGTTATTTTGAATCCGGTCTTATCGTGTTCACCATTGATGTCGAAGCGCAAATCGCGGCCAGCGATGTCAATATGGACGGTGTCGTGCTGTCGGTGCCGGATTATGTTTTCCTGGTGCGGATAGTACAAGGCGACGTGCACCCGGACTCCATTCCGACCGATACGCTCAGCGGTCTGCTGATCGATTATTTCAGTGACTCGAGTTTTATTGTCAGCACCTGGTTCGAGGATCGGGTCGGGGCGCTGGAACTGGGGTATAATATCCCCAGTCTCATTCCGGTCGAGGTTTATGCTCTGCCCGCCGCCGCAGATATGGATCTGACTTATTCTTACACTGATCCCAATTTACAAATTTCGTTGATGAGCAACGGCTCCGCTTCGCTTCCGGGGTCGTACGTCCCCATTCTTGAAATTGTTTTTGCCGGGAATATCGCGATGCTGACCTCGGTTTCGGCGGTCGGCTACTTCGGAAACCTCGTGGTCATGTCCGATGGAACGGGTGTCCTGCTCGGCGACGTTAATTTTAATGAAATCCCTTATGAAATCGCCGATGCCGTACATTTTAATTATTGCTTGCTATATGGCGATTCGGTTTTCACCAAGAATCCACCGGCGCAGATTCTGGCGACCGATGTCAACCAGGACGGCATCCCGCTCACCATTGAAGATCTCGAATATCTATTGAAAGTCATCATCGGCGAAATCGAGCCCGGTGACCCGGTCGGTCCCGCTGTTGACGGGAACCTGGCGACAATCGGGTCAGATTTCGGGATTACCGTGACTACCGACCTGGACGTTCCGGCCGGTGCCCTGCACCTGGTGTATTATGCACCCGACGCCGGGACATTATCGGTCACGCCGCATGAGACTATCTCAGGAATGACACTGGGTTACAGCCTGGTGGATGATTCTCTGCGCATATTGATAAACGACTTTGATGGTCTGGATGAGATTGATGCCGGGGTTAACGATCTGTTTACAATATTCTATGACGGTGCGCAACCGACTTTTGTCCGGGCGCAGGCCGCCGCCACCGACGCCCGGCGTATTGATCTTACCGCTCAATTTTGCAATGAGCCAATGGGTGATGCCAATGGCGACGGCAGTGCCAATCTGCTTGATGCCCTGTATATTATCGAGATTCTCTACGACGGCATACCTGATCCTCCCCCATTGCCCCGGGAGGCGGATTGTAATTGCAACTGCGGGATCGACCTGCTTGATCTGCTGGCACTGATCGACTATTTATATGTTGATCATAATCCGCTCTGCACCTGCCGGCAGTCGCTGGAGAACTGCCCGGAGTGGTCCCCGCCGCAATAGCCGCTACGCGCATACCATCAACCAAACATACATATATCGCCCGTCGCATTGCGGCGGGCGTTTTATACTATCGGAAATAAAAACGGCAGATACATGAATCCCTTTTCCATTCTTCTCGTATAGATAGACAAGACTACCGATTAAAGAGCCGGGAGGAAAGATGAAATTTCTGTCAAGTAAAAGCCTGAAGTCATTGATTGTCATCCTGTCACTGATGGCACTGCCACTGGCAAACGCCCATGCCTATATCGAAGAGGTTGTCGAAAAGACTTTCGATGTGTCACCGGGCGATCTGTTACTGATTGATTCGGATCGCGGATCAATTGAAATCACCACCCATGACAAGAGCTCCGTCGACGTGGAGGTTGTTTTCAAGGTCAAGACCAGTCGTGAGGAGTACGCCCGTGAATTGATCGAGGATTTTCTGCTCGATTTCGACCAGGACGGCAATGCGGTCGAAATCTACGGTGATTATCGCGGCGAGCGGGGATGGTTCGGTTCCCGCAACAACAAGCTACAAGTGGAATTCCTGGTGCTCGTCCCGAAGGAATTCGACCTGGATTTGAAAACCGGCGGAGGCAGTATTCACATTGACGACCTCAAGGGCGAAGTGGACGCGCGCACATCGGGCGGCAGTCTCGATTTCAGAAACACAGAAGGACCGGTTACCGGGCGGACTTCCGGCGGAAGCATCTCACTGAAAAGCTGTATCGGTGAAGCCAATGTCAAGACTTCCGGCGGAAGCATCAATATCGGCAAGGTCGATGGTGACATCGACGCCCACACCTCGGGCGGCTCAATTCGGGTCGATGAGGTCAGGGGAATCATTGACGCATCAACCTCCGGCGGCAGTGTGACCGCCTATATCACCGAGCAACCGCAAAGCGACTGCCGGCTGACCACCTCGGGCGGATCGGTGACGGTGTATCTCGAACCTGATGTCAACGTCGATATCGATGCCAAGACCAGTGCGGGTTCGGTGCATTCCGATTTTGACGTCACGGTGCGCGGCAAGATGAAAAGGTCGTCACTGCGCGGAAAAATTAACGACGGCGGCCCGGAGATGTATTTGCGGACATCGGCCGGTGGGATTTACATTAACGAAATATAAAATTGACTGTTACGCACTGACAATAGACTAATTTCCTCCTGACAAACGTATGAAGAAAGCCGGAGCACCTGCTCCGGCTTTTGCTATGTACTATGGTATGACTTCTTATGTCAGGAGGGTCAGGAACACCCCGGCCGCCACCGCCGAACCGATCACCCCGGCGACATTCGGCCCCATCGCGGGCATGAGCGGATTGACTTTGCCGTCGGTTTCCTGCGACACGAATTGCTGAACCACCCGCGCCGCCATCGGCACCGCCGAAACCCCGGCCGCACCGATACAGGGATTGACTTTCTTGCGATGTGGCAGAAACAGGTTAAGCAGTTTGGCGAAGAGAATTCCTCCGGCCGTACTGAACGAAAAGGCCACTGCTCCCAGCACCAAAATCATCAGTGTCTGCGGTCGGAGAAAATGTGTGCCGTCCATGGTGGCACCGACCACCAACCCCAGAAACATGCTGACGATATCGACCAGGGCGCCGCCGGCGGTCCGCCGTAGCCGTTCGGTAGCGGTCACCTCACGGAGCAGATTACCGAACATCAACATCCCGATCAGCGGGGCACTTGAGGGCACGCCCAATGAGGCGATGATACCGGCAATGATCGGAAACAGGATTGCGGCCGTTTTCGAGACCGGTTTGGCCTGGGGCATATCAATCGCCCGCTCTTTGTGGGTGGTCAGCAGGCGCAGGATGGGGGGCTGGATAATTGGCACCAGCGCCATGTAGCTATAGGCCGAGACTGCAATCGGGCCCAGCAGGTGAGGCGCCAGCTGGCTGGCCAGAAAAATCGAGGTCGGCCCGTCGGCCCCCCCGATTATCCCGATCGACGCGGCCTCTCTGGGGGTAAAGCCCAACAGGTAGGCCGCGCACAGGGCCGCAACGATAATCCCGAATTGCGCCGCCGCCCCCAGCAGGAAAGTTATCGGCCGCGCCAACAGCGGCCGGAAGTCAATCAAAGCGCCGATGCCAAGAAAGACAATCGGCGGCAGAAGTTCGGTTTTAACCCCGGAGTTATATATCAGCGCGATGATACCATTGCCATAGGAATCCATTTCCGCCAGGGGAAGATTGGCAAGGATGGTCCCAAAGCCGATCGGGATC
>Ga0272442_10000139_pt1 | contig 118970 bp, 83 predicted proteins | sample SSMForm2O_FD_200262 | JGI IMG/M metagenome (GOLD analysis project Ga0272442, IMG submission 200262) | Marine sediment archaeal communities from Little Sippewissett salt marsh, Falmouth, MA, United States - SSM-Form-2O | ecosystem: Environmental > Aquatic > Marine > Wetlands > Sediment ...
CGGTGTCGGTGTCGGTGTCGGTGTCGGTGTCGGTGTCGGTGTCGGTGTCGGTGTCGGTGTCGGTGTCGGTGTCGGTGTCGGTGTCGGTGTCGGTGTCGGTGTCGGTGTCGGTGTCGGTGTCGGTGTCCGTGTCGGTGTCCGTGTCCGTGTCGGTGTCCGTGTCCGTGTCCGTGTCGGTGTCCGCATCGCCGCTGTCGTCGTCGTCGCCGCAGCCCATCGGCATTATCCACAGCGCAGCCATCAGCACCAGGAGCATGGTCAGTAGTCTCTTCATCCTTTCACCCCATCGAAGAAGTGGCGCGTTGCCAGTTCGCGCCTGGTTACGAATCAGTCGAAGTACTCCGAGTCCCAGAAATCGCACTGGGACTCGCGGATCTCGTCTTCGACCGCTGGCGGCAGATCCAGCCGCAGGTACTCGTGCGTGGTCGGGTCGTACTCGGGCCAGGACGGCGCGCCGCCGCCGTTCGGATCGCCGGTGGCGCCGAAACGGGACCAGTACCCGCGCATCGTGGCGATGAACTCCCGGTCCTGGTCGGTCCATCCGTCCATCAAGGGCAGCAGGTTGTCCCAGAAGAAGAACAGGTCCAGCCCGTGGAAGGCGCCGTGGGACCGCTCCGTCTCACCCCAGTCCTCGGGCGTGTACGCAAAGTGGAAGCCGAACACGGGCTCGGTCTGACCCTCGGCCGCGGCCATCATCGCGCGCCGCGCCGAGCAGACGAAGCGCTGGTCCGTGGTCAGCGCGATCAATGCTTCCTTGTAGCCGCCGTACTCGGCCAGCGGGTAGTGCGGGATGGCGCGATTCGCCGCTTCCTCGCTGCCCAAAAACGCGATGACCTCCTCGCGGAACTGGGTCTCGGTGATGCTCGAGCTGGTCAGCGACCACCACGATTCTCCGGAGTTGGCGCCGATGGCAAAGGGGACCGCGTTGTGCTCGCCACGACGCACCACCTCGAGCGGATCGTCCACGATCACGTATCCGTCGATGTTGGGTTGGTAATCGGGCAGCGGCCCGACCACGGTCGTGGAATTCGGGATTGCCGTGATCAGGCTCTCCGCGTCCTTGCCCCGCAGGCAGGCCATCACATCCGCGGCGTCGGTGCAGCCGACCGTCTCGACCAGCTTCACGCCCACGGCCTCGGCGTCTGCCGCCGGATTCGCCTTGCACGCGCCGCTGTGCATCAGCGCGGCCGAGAACAGCCCAGCTGCCAGCGGTGAGGCAACCAGCACGCACACGTTCACTGCGCCCGCCGACTCGCCCAGGAGCAGCACGCGGTCGGGATCGCCGCCAAAGGCGGAGATGTTTCGCTGGATCCACTGCAGCGCCGCTATCTGGTCGAGGAAATTCAGGTTTCCCGAGCCGCTGCGTCCATTCTCGGCGTCCAGCGCCGGATGCGCGAACAGGCTCATCGCCCCGAGACGGTAGTTCGTGGTCACCACCACGGCATCGATCGCCTCGACCAGCGAGCGACCATCGAAGCTCCGGCCCCCGCTGGGCGACAGGGCCGCGCTGCCTCCGACCACATTGGCGCCGCCGTGGATGAACAGCAGCACCGGGTACCCGTCCGAGCCGGCGGGTGGTGGCTCGGTGGGTGTCCACACGTTGAGAGACAGGCAGTCCTCGTCGTACGGCAGGCCCTGTTCCTGGTCAATCTGCGGGCACATCGCGCCGAACTCCTCGGCCGGGCGCACGCCTTCCCAGCAGGGGTGGCGCAGCGGGGCGCGCCAGCGCAGGTCGCCGACCGGCGGCGCTGCGAAGGGGATGCCCTTGAAGACCCAGGTATCACCGTCCTCCAGACCGCTCACCGCACCGCTGCAGGTGATCACCGTGCCGGGTGCGGGCTGCTCGGTGCTGTCGCAACAGGAGTCGGTGTCCTGGTCGGTGTCGGTATCCGTGTCCGTGTCGGTGTCCACGTCGGTGTCCGTGTCGGTGTCCGTGTCGGTGTCCACGTCGGTGTCCACGTCGGTGTCCGTGTCGGTGTCCACGTCGGTGTCCGTGTCGGTGTCCGTGTCGGTGTCCGTGTCGGTGTCCGTGTCCGTGTCGGTGTCCGCATCTCCGGAGTTCGTGCTCTTGCTACAGCTGCAGCTGCAGCCGATCAGCAGCAACCCCGCCGCGAGCATGGCTGGCAGCAGCATGTTTCGGATCGTAAGTCCATTCATCACGGCACCTAGAAGTTGAGATACGAGACGACGAAGTCGATCCCGGTGATCGCCTCTCCCGGCGTCATCACGACCGGGATCTGGTTGTACGCGTTCTCGTACACACCCACGGCGATGCCGATTTCCAGGCCGAGCAGCGCCGATATGGTGTAAGTGCCCGGGAACACACCTTCGATGGTGTACGTGCCGTCCGTGTTGTCGATGGTGGTTCCATTCACCGCGGGCAGGCCCTTGGCCAGGGGATCGGGCAGGGCGAGGATGGCCACGCCTTCGGTCGTGTCCAGCTTGCCGGCCAGGTTTTCGTGCAGGGTGATCGTGCCCGAGATCGTTCCGCTGGCGGTCCAGGGCTTGAGCGTCAGGTCGATGGAGTCCTTGGTCTCGCCCTCGGCGAAGACGAACAGATCATCGTCGGTGAACATGCCGTCGTCGTTGGTCTCGTAGAAGGCCAGCGCGTGCTCGGCCTCGTTGGCCTCCTCCTCGAGGTCGACCCAGGCGAACAGGGCGTACGTGCCGGCCGGCACCTGCTCGAGCAGGAAGGCGCCGCCCCCGTCGGGGAGCACGTCCATCGCCACCACGCCGGTGACGCCCATGAAGTAGGGCGCCTCGGGCCGTGTCCTGGCCGCCACCACGCGGATGCGGCCGCGGACGTTGTCCTCGGTGAGCTCGCCCAGTTGCACGGAGCCCGAGATCGTGCCCGCGGGCAGGGCCGAGCCGGTGCTGAAGCGGATGAATTCGGGCGAGAGCATCACGCCGCCGTCCTTGCCGTCGAAGTTGTCGATGTACAGCCCGTACGAGGTGTCTGCCTCCAGGGTCAGTTCTTGCTCCAGGGCGAAGTTCTCGTCCACGGCGACCAGATCGCCGGTGGCGGTGGCCGCGGGCTCGAGGTGGAACCGGGCGCCGGGCAGGTTGACTGGCGCCGAGAATTCCATGCGCTGCGTGGTGGTGGTGGGCACGTCGAGCGCGCCGGCCTCGGGGCTCGCCAACGCTAGCGTGAACTTGTCCAGCACCACGGGCAGGTCCAGATCGGTGATCGGCGTGCCATCGACCACCGTGACCATGTCATCGTCTTTGAAGGGGACGAGGTCGTTGTTGCCCGAATACCCGAGGAAGTGGTTTCCGCCGTGGCTGTAGTACACAACGAGGTGGTAGTCGCCCGGCGGCAGGTAGTCGATCAGGTACTCACCGCTGGCCTCGGCCCCGGTCATCGCGGCGAAGTCCTCCGGATCGCCGCTTAGGCTGTCGGCCGACATCGCGGTGACCGAGGCTCCGGACCAGTGAGCCGGGAAGTACGGCTTGGCAGCGCCAACCCATACCAGAGAGCCCGAGATCGCGGTGTCGGGCAGGGTCGAGCCCGTGGTGAACACGGCCTCGTACTTGCGCTCTAGCTCGCGGCCGTCCTCGGTCTCGCCGCCGAGCACCATCACCTGGTACTGGGTGTCCGCGGCCAGGGTCGCCCCCTGGTACGTGAACACGGTGCGGTCGCCGTTCTCCGCCGGCGTGATGGTACCGCCCTCGGGATCGGGCACGAGGAACATCAATAGCGTGTCCTCGGCCACGGACTCGTTGAAGGTGACCACGATGTCCGTGGTGGTGGCCACATCGAGCGTGCCGTCTGCGGGCGAGAAGCTGATCACCTGCAGGCCGGGGCCAGTGTCGGTATCGGTGTCGGTGTCCGAGTCGGTGTCGGTGTCCGAGTCGGTATCCGTGTCCGAGTCGGTGTCGGTATCCGTGTCCGAGTCGGTGTCGGTGTCGGTGTCCGAGTCGGTGTCCGAGTCGGTGTCGCTGTCGGTGTCGCTGTCGGTGTCGGTGTCGCTGTCCGTGTCGGTGTCGCTGTCGGTATCGGTGTCCGAGTCGGTGTCGGTGTCGGTGTCCGAGTCGGTGTCCGTGTCCGAGTCACCCGAGTTGCTATCCTTGCCACTGGAGCAACCCGCCCAGGCTTGACCGAACAGCAAAAAAACAACCAGCAAATACAATGACTTGGTTCTCATAGCACTCCCTCCCAGAACCCCTGCGGATAGTCAAAAAACACCTACGAATACCGCTTTCTAACAGCTTTGTTGCCCCAGTGCCAGGGTTTTTACTCGGAATTAGGCCGCTCGGATGACGGCGCGCTGCCGATCGAATAGGATACTCGAATGATGTACCGACCGATCGCTACCGCGCTGCTGGCCCTGGCCCTCGGGGCCTGCTTCGAGGCCGCGCCCGAGCCGGGGTACCCCGAGCCCTGCGGCAAGGACCGGTGCCCGCTCGCGATGTGGAGCGAGTTCATGCCGCCGGCCGAGGTGCAGGACGCGCTGCCCTTTCTCGAGCGGCACGGGCTGCGCCTGTTCCAGGCGATCCACCACGACCAGCTCGGCGACCCGGGCCTGGCCGCGCTGTTCCGCGCCGCGGGCCGGCGCGGCATCGAGTCGCGCGCCTGGCTGCTGCTCGACTATCCGCAGGGGTACTGGCCCAACGAGGAGAACGTGGACGCGTTCGCGGCCCAGGCGCGGGCCTTCATGCTCTGGGCCGAGCGCGAGCGCCTGCCCGTGCAGTGGATCACGGTCGACATGGAGCTCGACTGGGACCGGACCCACGAGCTGGAGGACGAGCTGACCAGCGTGTCCGGCATCGTGGAGTTCGCCCGGCAGACGCTGGACCGCGAGGCCCACCTCGCGGCGCGGGCGAGGTACCAGGGCCTGGTCGAGGAGGCGCATCAGCGCGGGTTCCTGGTCCACTGTGTGACGTACCCGATGGTGCTCGACGACCACGGCGACAGCGATCCCGCGATCCAGGACGTGCTCAACGTGCCGGTCGAGGGCATCGGCTGGGACCAGGTGAGCTTCATGGTGTACCGCAGCCGGTACCGCGCGATGTGGGATCCGGCGATGACCTCGTACCTGGTATACGATTACGCGCGCGACGCGCTGTTTCATTATGGCGAGCGCGCCGCGCTCGATCTCGGCATCACCGCGCCTCATCCCGACGCCGAGGCAGACTACCCGCTGGGTCCGGGCGCGCCCACCGGGTACGCCGAGTATCACGAGCTGGCCGAGGACATCGCGGCCGCCGAGGCCGCGGGCGTGCCCAGCATCCACCTGTACGGGCTCGACTTCGTGTTGCAGTATCCCGAGCCCGAGCGCTGGTTCGATACCTCGGGATTACCAGCTCAGCCGCCCGAGCGCGACGGGCCGAGCGAGCAGATCCGCGAGCTGTTCTCCACGCTGGATTTGGCCTTCGACTGATTTCGGGCAATGGAACGAGCTACTGCACCTTGCCCTTGGGCCAGACAATGGTGCCGATGGTCTGGTAGGTCCACGGATTCTCGTCGTCGAAGTTGCCCCAGGGATCCTTCTCGTGGACCAGCCGCTCCTGCCCGTGCTCGTTGGTGAAGTAGATCCGCGCCGTCCAGTTCGGGCTGCGATTGCCGCCCTCGCCAACGCACGCACCGCCGAGCAGCTTGATGTTGCAGCACATGTACCCGATGTCGTTGGAGCTCTGACAGCGGAAGTACGTGCTGACGAGGTAGTTACCGGGCCCGGGATTGTTGTGCACGAGTCGGTCTCCGACGTCGCCCGCCGCGCTGCCGGGGTCCTCCCAGTTGTCCAGGTCGTAGAGCGGGTTGCCGAATCCCCCGGCCGTGGGATCGCCCCAGTCCGGGTTCTCGTTCCCGGGATCGCCGCTCGGCTTGGAGGGCCAGCAGTTGTCGTCGTGCGCCACGTCGTGGTTGCCGCCGGAGGGCCGGCTCCCGTCGGGCCGGGTGAGCCAGATGTCGAGATCGCAGTTATCGGCGCCGTCCGGGCCCTCCCAGTCCAGCTCGATGCGGAAGGCCGTGTCGCGCGGCACGTCCAGATCGACCCGTGCCTGCTCGCTCCACAGCGGGTCGCCCGAGTCGAGCTGCTCCGAGGTGTCGCGCACCCGCAGGCCGATGGTGTAGGTCCCGCCGATATCCGGCGTGAAGTGGATCGTCTGCGCCGCGGTGGAGTCCGGCACTGCGGTCGAGCCGGCCGGCGCGCTGACCACGCTCCACTCGTACGCATCCACCGTGCCGTCACAGTCCGTGCCGCCGGCCAGCAGCGTGACCTCCTCGTTGAGCGCCAGCGCGATCGCGCCGGGGATCGACTGCCCGGCCTCGTCGAGGATCTCGGCCTCGGGCTGGCCGCGGGAGATGATCTGCACGACGTCGGCGTTCGACTCCAGGCCGTCGTCGTCGGTCACCACCAGCCGCACCGTGGTCCGGCCCGCGGCGGTCATCGGCAGGATCACCTGCTCCAGGTCGGCGGCCGAGAGCGACGACGGATCGCCGCAGGGGGCGCCGACGCCCGGATCCTCGGTGATCTCCCAGGCCCAGCCCTCGATCGTTCCCAGGTCCTGGTCGTAGCTGTTACTGGCATCGAGCTCCACGTCATTGCCCACCACGGTCTCGTAGATGTCGTGTTCCCCGTTGTCGGTGAAGATCACCGCGATCGGCTCCTGCGCCACCACCACGCCCGAGCCGGTGACGACCACCGTGACCGTGGGCTGGTCCGGATCGTCGCTGTGCACCAGCATATCGCAGTCGTCGTCGGTGGCGTCGGTGGGCTCGTAGCGCAGCTCCACCTCGATCGAGGCGCCGCCGGCGATCATCGAACCGTCGGCCGGCTTCTGCAGGAAGGTCACCTCGCCGGTGCAGGCGGCGCCGGTCAGCTCCACCGTGCTGATCGTCAGCGGCGACTCGCCCTGGTTCGTGATGGTGACGATGTCGGTGGCAAAGGTACCGATGTCGACGTCGCCGAAGCGGATCACCGTGGGATCGACGGCGATGTCCTGAGGCAGGATCGCGGTGCCCTTGACCTGGACCAGGATCTCGTCGAGCGGATCCTCGAGGTCGGTGCTGACGATGATGTAGCCCTCGTGGTCCTTGGCCTCCACCGGGCTGTAGGTCACCGTCACCGTGGACACGTGGGTCGGCTCGACGCTCACCGGCGAGAGGAACACCGGCGGCTCCGGGTCGGTGCTGGCTGCGAAGTTGATCGAGGTGGTGGCGTCCGGCTCCACGTTGTTCACCGTCAACACCGACTCGCCGGTGCCGATGTTGGTCACCTCGAAGGTCAGCTCGGCCGCGCCCCAGGGCGCGACGTACCCGAAGTCGAGCAGCATCGGCTCGACGTGTATCTCGGGCGAGCCCTTGCGCTCGGTGCGCAGCAGCACCTCGACCTCGGGCGAGGTCTCGTCGTTGGAGAGGATCTGCAGCAGGCCCTGGTCCGGTGTGTTGTCCGTCGGCGAGTAGCTCACGCTGATCACCCGGCTCTCGGTCGGCGTCAGGGTGAACGCGGGAGGGGCGCCGCCGCCGACCAGCGCGAAGTCGTCCGCCGAGGACTGCGCGTCGGCCGCCTTGAGGTTGGTCGCGGTGATGCGCAGGTCCGCGCCACCGACGTTGCTCACGGTCAGGTCCTTGGTCACGCTCTGGCCCAGGCGCACCGAGCCGAACTCGAGGGTCAGCGGATCTATGGCGATGGTCGGCACCGGATCGGTGTCGCTGTCCGTGTCGCTGTCGGCGTCGCTGTCCGCGTCGCTGTCGGCGTCGCTGTCCGCGTCCGTGTCAACGTCGCTGTCCGTGTCGCTGTCCGTGTCGGTGTCGGCGTCGGTGTCCGCGTCCGAATCGCCGAGCGCCTCGCAAATGCCGCCGTTGCACCACTCACCGGGATCGCAGTCTCCGTCTACCGAGCAGTAGCCCGGATCCGTGTCGTGGTCGTTCGAGGTGGTGTCACCGCAGCCTGGATCGCATGAGAGGATCAGCAGCGCGGCGAGGGCCGTCCTGGTGGGGTTGGCATAGCTCGTGTGACGACTCCTTGCCGGCATCATCCCGGCCCTCCCAGCGAAATAATTACGTAATGCAGTATGCGGGGGTTGCGCGCGCGCGTCAAGCATCCACGCGCGGTTCTGCCTGGCTGCACGCGCGTGCGATTGACTTTTTACCGTGCTGACTCTAGATTGTTTCGAACTGTCGGCTCCTTGCCGGAGCCAAGCAGAAGGAGAGCGGCATGTCCCGGATTCCTAGGCTCCCTGCAATTCTGGCCTGGTTCTCGATGTTTGCGCTTCTGGTCGTTGCCGTACCCTTCGGCTGCACAGAGGGTGTGAGCGGAGACTCGGATGCTGACACCGACACCGACGTGGACACCGACAGCGACAGCGACACCGACTCGGACACGGGATGCGTGTACCACACCGACTGCTCGGGCAACACCAAGTGTGACCACGGTGAGTGCGTACCCGCCAATACCTGCAATACATCCAATCCCTGCCCGGCCTGGGAGTTCTGTCCCGATCGCGAGAGCGGCATGCCCCGGCGCTGCCTGCCGGTGTGCACCACCGACCTCGAGTGCCCGGAGGATGGCCACTGCTACGACGGGCTGTGCGAGCGCTACCCGCTCACCTGGTCCGAGACCACTCCGCTGACCGGGCGGCAGACCTCGGACCGCAGCGGGCTGATGGCGGGTGTGGCCGAGGTGATCGACGACGTGCCGGTGGGCATCACCATGGCCGGCCATGGCGCGCGCTGGGGCCAGCAGACCGCCTTCCGCCACGCCATGGGCGGCTCGCGCGGCTTCTTCGACTATCCCAAGGCCCAGGTGCTGGTGCTCGACGACGGGTACGAGGTGGTTGTGCTGATCGAGGTGCCGATGGGCTGGTCGAACAACCAGATGCGCACCTTCCTCGCCCAGGAGCTGCAGGACCGTCTCGGCGTGAACTACATCGATCATATCATCACCTTCTCCCAGCACAGCCACTCCTGGCCCGGGCGCTACTGGAACCTGGTGGCCGCCGCAGGCCTCGGCGCCCTCGGCCACGGCGACTTCGAGGGCGTGATCAGCGAGCGTCGCGCCATGCGCTGGGCCGACGCCGTGGAGGAGGCCCTGGCCAGCATGGAGCCGGCCCGCTTCGGCTTTGCCGTGGATCCGAGCTTCGATCCCAACCAGGAGATCCGGCACCGCCGGCGCGACGTGTACAAGAAGCTGCCCGACGGCCGTGACGCCACCGTCGATCCGAACCTGCTGCTCGTACGCATCGACCGCCACGAGGGCGCGGACGCGGGCAAGCCGATGGCCGTGATCGTCGGCTACCCGACCCACGGCACGATCTACGGCAAGCCGGGCGAGTACATCTCGGGCGACTCGCCGCACGGCGTGGTCAAGGCCACCCGCCGCGCGATCGAGGACGAGACCGGCGCGCCGGTGGTGGTGTTCTTCGACAACTTCGCCGGCGGCGACACCAGCCACGGCAGCGGCGGCTTCGGCGTGTCCCAGGACTACGCCGGCACGTCGGACTTCGCCGGGTTGCGCTCCCAGGAGTGGATCCAGCCCCTGTACCACAGCCTCGACGGCAACACCTCGCACGACACCGAGATCCGCCTGGGCTTCAGGCGGGTGCCGGTGAGCTACCGCGATCTGGGTTACGACTACGAGAAGAAGGAGTTCCGCGACGACGTCAACACGTACGGCGAGGAGGAGGTGTACATCTATGGAGCCTTCCAGTGCACCTGCGACGCGCTGTGCTACGACGGGTACCACGCCGAGGACGGCGACCTCGGCTGCCTGCTCTCGGCGGGCGACCTCAACAGCAACCGCCCGGTGCCGCAGATCGCCAAGACCATGCTCTCGGTGCTGCGCATCGGTCCCGGCGACAAGGCCCAGGATCTGTTCCTCCCCACGATTCCGGGCGAGCCGCACACGCCGCTGCTGTGGCTGTACCAGGAGGCGGCCGAGGACGAGCACGGCGTGCCCGAGGACCACGTGTTCTTCCTCGGCTTCTCGCAGGACCACCACCTGTACATGATGACCGCGGACGACTGGTTCTATGGTGAGTATGAGGCCACGATGGACCTCTGGGGCTGGAAGGAGGGCGACTACTACGCGGAGAAGTCGCTCGAGCTGCTGGGTCATGTGGCGGACGACAGCTTCACCGTGGACGCGGACACGCGATGGATCAAGCCGATGTACGCCGGCGAGGCGCACGCCAAGTACGATCCGGTGACGCCGGTGCCCACGCTGGACGCCGAGGCCGGCAAGCTGGACCCGCTCTGGCCGCTGGACGACGAGTACGAGCGGCTGGACCTCATCGAGCTGAAGTGGATCGGCGGCTTCCCCAACGCGGACTGGCCGCTCGTCTCGCTGGAGCGGGAGCAGGGCGGCGCCTGGGCCGCGGTGACCAATGCGGCGGGCGTGCGTTACAACCACGACGGTGATCGTTTTCCCGTGGACTACGACTGGCTGGAGTGGACGGCCTTCGACTGGGGGAAGTACAAGGCGGGCACGCTCGATCCGGGCAGCCGCAAGAGCGACTGGATGACCCGCTTCGAGGAGCTGAAGGACTTCCCCACCGGTCGCTACCGCATTCGCATCAACGGCACGTACTGCTCGCCGACCTCGCCGTGCGACGCCTGGGGCAACAACCTCACGCCGTACGAGATCGTGACCAAGCAATTCGAGCTGGTGCCTTGCACCAAGCTGCAGATCACGGACCTGCGCTACGAGGGCGGCGAGATCCGCGGCCGGGTGGCGTACCCGCCGGGTCACATCGCCACGGACAACGGGGGGATCTCCAAGGGCGTGGACGGCCGGGTCTCGATGCGCTCGTATCGTTTCCGCGGCATGGACACGTACCCGACCTGCCCCGGGCCCCTGTCGACCGAGGCCGGCGCGGTGACCGTGGAGGCCGTGGTTTCCGGCGGCCCCACCTTGCAGGCGACCCAGCTCTCCAGCGCGGGCGACAAGCCCTGCGAGTGGGTGGCCTGGCGGCGCGACGATCTGAGCGAGACCCAGTGCCCGGGCGAGGGCGGCACCTGGATCGGCGGCCAGTGCGAGAAGCGCGACGGCCGCAACTGGCGGACCTCGGGCTTCGCCATCCCGCACGCGGCGGGCGGCAGCTTCGAGGTGACCGTCACCGTGACCGACGCCTGGGGCAACAGCGGCACGGTCACCCGGACTCTGAACAACTAGCTCGGGGGAACGGAGGCGATGGGCATGCAGATGGGCGAGCATCTTGGAACAGGCCGGCTTGCGGCGCTGCTGGCAGCGGCGGTGCTGATCGCGGGCTGCGTCGAGGGGACCGGAGCGGACGGAGACACGGACGTCGATAGCGACACCGATTCCGACTCCGACAGCGACGCCGATGTGTGCGTGTACCACTCCGACTGCGTGGGCCAGATGTGCGTGCACGAGGGCTGCGACCACGAGCGGCAGCTCTGCGGCGAGGGCCGCTGCGTGGACTCCCCGTCGTGCAGCTCGAGCAAGCCCTGCGATCACTGGAAGTTCTGCTCGAGCTGGCCCAGCGACAAGGTCGCGGACCGGCGCTGCCTGTGGGCCTGCCTCACCGATCTCGACTGCCCGGCCGACGGCCAGTGCTACTACGGACTCTGCGAGCCGTACCCGGTGGACTGGTCCGAGACCACGCCGCTGAGCGGGCGCAGCGCCGAGGATCGCGGCCCGCTGATGGCCGGCGTGGCCGAGGCCATCGACGACGTGCCGCTGGGCATCTCGATGGCCGGGTACGGCGCGCGTCCGGGCGAGCAGACGCCCTTCAATGCAGCGCTGGGCGGCACCAAGGGCTGGCTCGACTATCCGCTGGTGCAGGCCCTGGCGCTCGACGACGGGTACGAGACCGTGATCCTGATGCAGGTGCCGATGGGCTGGTCCTCGGACATGATGCGCACCATGCTGGCGCTGGAGCTGCAGGAGCGCCGCGGCGTGAACTACATCGATCACATCATCACGATGTCCAACCACAGCCACTCCTGGCCCGGCCGCTTCTGGAACGTGGTGCCCGAGGCGGGCCTCGGCGCCTTCGGTCACGGCGACTACGAGGGCGTGATCAGCGAGCGGCGGGTCAAGCGCTGGGCCGACGTGGTCGAGGAGGCCCTGGACAGCATGGTGCCGGCGCGCTTCGGCTATGCCGTGGACGACCAGTTCGACGGCCAGGACAAGGTGCACCATCGCCGGCGGGGTCAGTACACCAGGCTGCCCGACGGCCGCGCCGCCACCGTCGACAACCACCTGCTGATGCTGCGCGTCGATCACGACCAGGGCGAGCACGCGGGCAAGCCGATGGCCGTGGTGGTCGGCTTCTCCAGTCACGGGACCTTCCTCTACGGCGAGTACATCTCGGGCGATTCACCGCACGGCGTGGTCAAGGAGACCCGGCGCGCGCTGGAGGAGGAGCACGGCGTGCCGGTGGTGGTGTTCCACGACAACACCTGCGGCGGCGACACCTCGCCGGCGGGCGGCATGCACGACGCGACGGAGGACTACGGCGGCGTGGCCGACTACGCGGGCCTCAACTCGCTGGAGTGGACGCTCCCGCTGTTCCACAGCCTCGACGGCCAGACCTCGGCCGAGACCGAGATCCGCCTCGGCTGGAAGCGGGTGCCGATCAGCTACTTCGACCTCGGGTACAAGTACGACTACGAGACCGACGTCGGTGACTACAACGACGAGTTCAGCCTGCTCTCCGGCGGGTACCTGGTGTACCGGCTCGGCGCATTCCAGTGCACGATGAACGCCCCGGACGATCAGGATCCCGAGACCTGCTGCGAGGACGGCGATCTGGGCTGCCTGCTCAGCGTGGAGATCCTCAACGACTTCCGGTCCATCCCGCAGTTCAGCAAGTCCACGCTCGACGTGCTGCGCATCGGCCCCGGCGATCCCTCGCAGGACCTGTTCCTCTCGACCATCCCGGGCGAGCCGATGACGCCGATGATGTGGCTCTACAGCGAGGCCGCCGAGGCCGAGACCCAGGGCGTGGTGCCCGCGGAGAACGTGTTCTTCATCGGCTTCTCCCAGGATCACCACTTCTACATCCTGCTCGCCGACGACTGGGTTCAGGGCGGGTACGAGGCGACGATGGACATCTGGGGCTGGGCCGAGGGCCAGTACCTCTTCGACCGGTCGCTGGAGGTGCTCAAGGCCGTGGCCGCCGGCGAGGACGCCCACCAGCGGCCGGTTGCCGGCGAGCCCTGGATCAAGCCGATCATGGCGCCGGAGCGCTTCGCCAAGCACGAGCCCGTGCCGCCGGCGACCACGCCGGCGGCCGACGCCGGCAAGATCCTGCAGCAGCCGCCGCCAGCGGTCGAGCGGCTGGATCTGATCGAGATCGAGTGGTTCGGCGGCTTCCCCAACGCGGACTGGCCGCTCGTCTCGCTCGAGCGCGAGGTGGGGGGGCAGTTCGAGCCGATCGTCAACGCCGCCGGCAGCAGGTACAACCACTTCGGCGACCGCATGCCCGTGGAGTACGGCTGGGAGGAGTGGCTGGCCTTCGAGTGGGACGAGTGGAAGGCCGGCAACATCTCGCAGGGCGGCCGGCAGAACACCTGGAGCGCCAGGTTCGAGGAGCTGATGGACTTCCCGGAGGGACGGTACCGCTTCCGGATCCAGGGGAGCTACTGTGCGCCCGGCGCCGCCTGCGACGCCTGGGGCAACGGTCTGGCGACGTACGACGTCTACTCCGAACCCTTCGAGATCGTGCCGTGCTCGACGCTATGGATCTGGGACATCGAGTACGCCGGCGGCGAGATCCGCGGGCGCGTGGCGTACCCGCCCGGCCACATCACCACCGACAACGGCGCGATCCACAAGGGCAAGCTGGGCGGCGCCTCCGCGCGCAGCTACCGCTTCCGCGGCATGGAGATCCACCCCTTCTACCCCGGCCCGCTGTCGACCGAGGCCGACGCGGCGGCCGTGGAGGTCACGATCACCGGCGAGCCCACCCCGCTGCAGTCGAGTCAGCTCGTCGCGCGCGAGGACTTCGCGTACGAGTACGTGGAGTGGCGGAGGGACGATTTCAGCGAGCGTGCCTGCGGCGACAAGGACGGCGTGTGGATTCCGGAGACCGAGCTGTGCGAGAGCCGGCAGACGCGAGCCGCGAGGTCGGTCGGCTTTGCCGTGCCCTACGCCGCGGCATCGGGCGCAAGCTTCGATGTGACCGTCACGGTCACCGACCGGTGGGGGAATCACGGCTCAGGTACGGCCACGCTCGCCGCGCCGTAGCCCCGTTCCATTCACGGCTGCAGCTTGTACCCCACCTGGCGCACGGTGACGATGTGCCGCGGGCGGGTCGGATCGTCTTCGAGCTTTCGCCGCAGGGCCAGGATGTAGTTGTCCACGGTCCGCGTGGTGCCGTCGAAGCCGAAGCTCCAGATCCGGTCGATGATCTCCTCTCGGGTGTGCGGCCGGCCGGGAGTGCGCACCAGCAGGTCTAGCAGGTCGAACTCCTTGGCCGACAGCGCGACCTCCTCTCCGCGCAGCGTGACCCGCCGCCGCTTCGGGTCGAGCCGCACCTCGCCGAAACCCAGCACCAACTCGGCGGGCCCGTCGATCTGCCTGCGCCTGAGCATCGCCTGCACCCGGGCCATCAGCTCGGGGAGCTCGAAGGGCTTGGTCAGGTAGTCGTCGGCGCCGAGCTCGAGCCCCTCGACCTTGTCCGGGGTGGCGTCGCGGGCCGAGAGGATCAGCACCGGCACCTGCTTGCCTCGCTCGCGCAGCTCGGAGAGGATGTCCAGTCCGCTGCGGTCCGGGAGCATGATGTCGAGCACGATCAGGTCGGGCCGCACGTCGAAGGCCTTGCGCAGCCCCTCCTCGCCGTCCGCCGCGGTGTGCACATGGTACCCGCCGAGGTCGAAGTTCATCGCTAGCCCGTCGCGCAGGGCCTTGTCGTCCTCGATCACGAGGATCGTGTGCTCGTTGCTCTCGCTCACTCGCCGTCCTTCGCCACCTCGGCCGGGGCCTCGTCGGGCCGTGCAGCGGGCAGCCGCACCGTGAAGCAGCTGCCCTCTCCTCGTTTCGAGCGCACCTCGATATCGCCCTGGTGTGCCCGCACGATCGCGCGGGCGATGGCCAGGCCCAGGCCCGCGCCCGAGGACTTGCTGCGCAGCCGCGAGTCGATGCGGTAGAAGGGATCGAAGATGCGACTGCGCTCGGTCAGCGGGATGCCGATGCCGTTGTCCTCGACCTCGATCCGCACCTGCCCGTCGTCGTCGCGAGCGCGGACCTCGATGCGTTTGTCTGCGCGGGTGTAGCGGTACGCGTTCACCAGCAGGTTGAGCAGAACCATGGCGATGCCGCGGCGATCGTGCGTCACGCTGGCCGTGGTCTCGAACCGGGAGGTCAGCTCCACCTCGCCCGGCGAGGTCAGGCCCGAGAAGCGCTGCAGCGCGTCATCGATCGCCCCGCCCACGGTTGCGGTGCGCAGCTCGAGCACGCTCTGATCCTTGGACGCGGTGCGCCAGGTGAGCACCGAGTCGACCATGCCGTCGAGCCAGCGCGTTTCGCGGATGATCGTGTCCAGGCACTCGGCGGTGCGCTGCTGATCCTCATCGAGCTTGCCGGTGCGCAGGGTCTGGGCGTACATCCGGATCGAGGCCAGCGGCGTGCGCAGCTCGTGGGTCACGTTGGCCAGGAAATCGGCCTGCAGCCTGGCCGTGCGCGCCTTGCGCCCCAGCAGAATCGTGGCCGTGACCGCGCCGCCGATGCCGGCCGCGGTGAAGCTGATCACCAGGATGCCGATCACGAAGCTGCTCGTCTCCTCGGCAAAGGCCAGGCTGACGATACCCACTCCGGTGGAGAGCAGCACCGGCAGGATCACGCCCACGGCCAGGGTGACGATCGCGCCGGTGAGGCTCAGGTTCGGCCCGAGCAGCTTGAGTCGCGTGGCCACGCTGGGTTCCATGGCGTCCAGTATGGCGCGGGCGGCCTCGCCGGTTCAAGCGGTTATTGGCGATGTCATGGTTGTGTCATGGCCGTCGCTGTTTTTCTTTTGCCGATCCGATTGCGGCCCGGCACATGACGAAGGCATGACCTGCATCATCTAGGATGTAGTCAGGAGTCAATTGCTAACCGCGGGACGAGGAGATGACGATGCCAGCGACCAGCAGCCAGGCAGGCGTGAAGCGGATTCTCTTGAGCGGAGTGTTCGGGCCCTTCGGGGTCGACGACGAGTACGGCCGCAAGGAAAACATCATGGAGCTGTTCCACAACCAGGTGACCCGGGAGCAGGGCCTGGCCTCGTTTCGCTTCCACCACCGCAGCTACGGCCTGTACTTCCTCGCCGAGAACATCGACGCCGACGTGACCGTGCTCGATTTCCCCAGCCGGGAGCGCTTCCTGCGCGAGGTGGCGCTGGGCGACTATGACATCGTGGGCCTAAGCTTCATCGCGGTGAATCATCTCAAGGCCAAAGAGATGGCGCGCATCGTGCGCGAGCAGGCGCCCCGGGCCGAGATCATCCTCGGAGGCCACGGCGCCGCGATCGAGGGCGTACAAGAGCTGATCGAGTGCGACCAGGTGTGCCAGGGCGAGGGAATCCGCTGGCTGCGCGCGCACCTCGGCCAGGATCCGGATGCCCCGATCCGCCATCCGGCGCTGTCCAGCACCGAACGCTACAGCATCTTCGGCGTTCCGCTCCCCGGCATCACGGCCAACCTGCTGGTGCCGGGCGTTGGCTGCGTCAACGGCTGCAGCTTTTGCTGCACCAGTCACTTCTTCGGCAAGCGCTACACCGCGTACCTCGGCACCGGCGAGGAGCTGTTCGAGACGGCCTGCCGGGTCGCCGACGAGCGCGGCACCGACGCCTTCTTCGTCATGGACGAGAACTTCCTCAAGGACCGCGAGCGGGCGCTGCGCCTGCTCGAGCTGATTGAGCAGCACCGGCGCTTCTTCCGTTTTCACATCTTCTCCTCGGCCGAGGCGATCACGGCCTTTGGCGTGGACAACATGCTGCGCCTCGGCGTGACCATGTGCTGGATCGGCTTCGAGTCGCAGAGCCGGCAGAGCGCCTTCGCCAAGAACGCGGGCATCGACACCCGCGCGCTGGTGCAGGACCTGCGCGACCGCGGCATCTCGGTGCTGGCCTCGGGCATCCTCTGCATGGAGCACCACACGCCGGAGAACATGCAGCAGGACATCGACTTCCTCTGCGGCCTGGAGCCGGACTTCGTGCAGTTCATGCTGCTCACCGGCCTGCCGGTCACCGCGCTGTATCTCGACCACAAGCGCCGCGGCCTGCTGCGCGACGACGTGCCGATGGAGGAGTGGCACGGCCAGACGCGGCTCAACTACAAGCACGAGGCCTTCGGTCCGGGCGAGCCGGCCGAGTGGATGCGGCGGGCCTTCCGCCAGGACTACACGCAGAACTCGAGTTCGATGTACCGCGTGGCCGAGACCTCGGTGCGCGGGTACGAGCATATCAAAGCGCTGCCCGAGCGCGATGCCTGTCTCGAGGCCCGGCTGCAGCAGTTCGAGGCGCAGGCCCGCGAGTACTGCCTGATGATGCCGGCGATCGCCCGCAACGCGGTCAACGCCCGGGAGCGTCAGCGCGCGCTGGAGCTCGACGTGCGGGCGCTGCGGCTGTTCGGACGTTCGCTGCGGGAGAGGCTGTTCACGCTGGGCGCGCGGGCGATGGTGGCGCGCTGGAAGTACCGCCTCGCCATCTTCGGCGACCAGATCCAGCCCGACACGATCGTCACGCACTACCCGGCCGGGCGCCGTGGCCTGACCGCGCGGATCGCAGGCAGACGGCGCGACGCCGCGTCGACCGCCGGTCTCGGCCTCCCGCCGGCCGCGGCCGCGGCCTCGACCCTGGAGTAGCCCCCTGGCCGCGTCGTGATCAGTTGAGCTGGAGCGAAGAGTCGCTCGGCCGGATCAGTACAGCGCCACCCGCAGGTCGCGTACCGACGTCATCGGGATGTAGATCCGCTCGTTGTTGCTGTTGGGGTCGGCGGGCTCGAGGAAGAACCACGGGCGCCCCTCCTTGTAGGTCAGTGATTTGCCGACGATCCGCTCGCCGTCCTGGAACTCGACCCGGATCTTCTTGTAGCCGCTCGGTACCTCGTCGGGGAACCGCTTCTCCTCCTCGTAGTCCGGGTTCCCGTCGAAGGTGCGCACGAAGAACACGGCCTTGCACTGGTTGACGTTGATCTCGTGGACCTTGTCGTTTAGGTCGGTGAGGTGAAATGTGAACTTGTCTGGCATGAAGTTGCTCGATTTGCCCTTGAGCATCTTTCCGTCGAGGTACCGGATTACGAGTCGGTTTGCTTCCGCCATCAGAGCTCCCTGAGTCTGAAGCGTTTGCTGCCCTCGAGCACCTTCACGCGGTACATCGTTCCACAGTAGTAGCAGCGGATCTCGTCGCGGTCCCTGAAGCCTTCGTCGTAGGGATTGTTCGCATCACAATTCGGGCAGTCGAACTCCGTGAATACCATCTCCTTGCCGTCGGGATCTTTCCCCATGTCAGAACTCCGACATCCGTTCTGATTCGGCGAACTTCTGGATCAGCGTCATCAGCGAGGAGCGGCTCTTCATCAGCCCGTCGAGGTGCGCGAGGATCTTCTTCTCGCCTTTCTGGTACTTCTCGATCGCGTCGCGGAGATCGTCGTTGACGTAGCCGTCGAGCTTGGCCATCTGCAGCTGCTCGGGTGCCAGCTCGTAGAGCGGCAGCGTGCGGCCGATCTTGTGGACCTTGTATGCTCTGCTGCGCTTGCGCTTGACCACCTCCTGGACGATCACCGCCTCGCCGCGCTCGAGGAAGATGTCGACGCCGGGTTTGGGCTCGGGCGGATCCACGACGATTGCCACCTTGACCTTGGGCAGCTTCTCTGCCGCGCTGTACTGCATCAGCACCGTCCAGTCATCCTCGTCCAGCGCCACGGCATGGTCCTTGATCGCCTCGGCCAGGCCCGTGAGCTGGTTGTGGAACTCGATGATGTCGCCCACGGTCTGCGGGTGCATGTTCTTCAGGCGCTGCTCGACCTCGCCGAGCAAATCCACGAACTGGCGGTTGATGCTGTCAGGGCCCTTCTTGGTCGCCAGATCGACCAGGTCGCGGGTGAAGCGGACCTGCTTGCGCTTCTTGCGCTCGTAGATCCGCTGCAGCTCGGTGACCTGGGTGTAGATCTCGTTGATCTTGTTCTTGAGGAAGACCGCGTCCTCGATCCGCTCGTTGTGCACCGAGCGTGCGGTGAACATGCTGTCGCACTGATAGCCGAAGAAGAAGAAGAACACCGCGGCCACGCCGATCTTGGCCAGGCCCATCAGCTTCTGCTTCTTGGCCATCTTGGCCTCGACGTCGGAGGCCCCGGCCTCGAGGTGGTCGGACATGGGTGAGCCGGGTGATCGCCGGTCGCCGCGCCGGCGACGGGGCCGCGGAGGGGGCTTGGCCCGCTCCCTGTCCGCGGGCCTGCGATCCTCGATCTTGACCACGGCCGGCTCGCCCGCCGCCTCCGGAGCGTCGGACGCGGGCTCCTCGCTGACCGCTTCCGGAACCTCGGTGTCCTCCAGGGCGTCCGGGGGCGTATCAGGCGGGAGGGTCTTGGTGCGCCGTTTTCTGGGCGCCGGCTCCCCGGCGGCGGGTTCCTCGGCGGCCGGTCTCTCGGTGGCCGGCTCCGAGCCTGCGCCTGCCTGGGCTTCGGCGGTTTCTGGCTCGGCGGCTTCTGGCTCGGCCGTTTCTGGCTCGGCCGTTTCCTCCTCGGCCTCGCTGCCGTCGCTCAGCATCGCGGAGATCTTCTTGCTGATCTCCAGGTCGAGCTTCTTGCCCCCCTTGCGCTCGCGTCGCCGTCTTCGTCTCTCCTTGGCCAAACTTCACTCCCGCGTGGACAGCACTCAACTCAGCAGAACTCGGCGTATAGTCGCCGACGTAATAATCTCTGTCGACCGGACGACCCGAATCGACCGATCTCCGGCCGGACTCCCGTAGCCTAGCAAAACTACCCTCCGCTCGGCGGGCAAGTCAAGCTCCATTTCCGTGGCTCTGGTTGACAGGTCGCAATGGGGGTGCTAGGGCCAACTGACTGAAACGAGGCGAGATACGGGAACGATGAGCGAGAGCCGCAGTCCACGACCCCCGGCCAGCGTTGCCCGCGGACTGGCGCGTCTCGTCGGGCGGGCCCACGTGTCCGAGGCCGGGGTCGATCGAGTGGCATACTCCCGCGATCTGTGGCCCAAGGGCATGATCTGGGCCGGCCAGGGTCAGGGGAGGGTCCATCCTCCCGACGCGGTGGTCTGGCCGGGCTCCACCGAGGAGGTCAGCGAGGTCCTGCGCTACGCCTGGCGGCGCAAGCTGCCGGTGGTGCCCTTTGGTGCGGGCTCTGGCGTGTGCGGCGGCGGCCTGCCGGTCGGCGGCGGGCTGGTGCTCGATCTCAAGCGTCTCGACGGATTGCACATCGATCGTCGGACCTTCACCGTGCGTGCCGGCGCGGGCTGTATCGGCCAGCACCTGGAGGACGCGCTCAACCGCCAGGACGCCACGCTCGGCCACTTCCCCTCCTCGATGTACTGCTCCTCGGTCGGCGGCTGGGTCGCGGCGCGATCCGCGGGACAGATGTCGAGCAAGTACGGCAAGATCGAGGATATGGTGCTCGGCCTGGAAGCGGTGCTGGCCGATGGCCGCGTGGTCCAAATCGACGGCGCGGCCAAGGGACCGGGCTGGCTCCAGCTGCTCGTCGGCAACGAGGGCACGCTGGCCGTGATCACCGAGGCGACCCTGCGGATCCACCCGGAGCCCAGGCGACGGATCTTCCGCGGATTCCGCTTCCGCGGCGTGGGTCCGGGCACCGACGCGATTCGCCGTATCTTCCGGAGCGGCCTCGCACCCGCGGCGGTGCGGCTGTACGATGAGTTCGATTCCCTGATCGCCCGCTCGTACAAGGACGACGACGACGGCGGCGGCAGCTCGTGGCTGCTCCCGGGTCCGCTCAAGGCGCTGATGCCCGAGCTGACCAGGCGCACGGTCAAGACCGTGCTCGGCCGGCCGCTGGTGCTCAACCGGGCGATCGACCTGCTGCCCGCGGACTGTCTGCTGATCGTGGGCTGCGAGGGCGAGCCCTTCGTCGCCGAGGCCGAGATGCAGGCCGTGCTCGCGGTCTGCCGCGCGGCCGGCGGAGAGGATCTCGGCGCTGGACCTGGCGAGCACTGGTACAGGCATCGCTACTCGGTGTCGTACAAGCAGTCCAAGATCTTCGACGCCGGGGCCTTCGTCGACACGATGGAGGTGGCGACCACCTGGTCCAACTTGATGAACATGTACCAAGCGGTGAAGAAGGCCGTGGCTCCGCACGCCTTCATCATGGCTCACTTCTCGCACGCGTACCGCGAGGGCTGCTCGATCTACTTCAGCTTCGCCTCGACCGCGGAGCGGGGCCAGACGCTGGAGGAGCGGTACGACCGGACCTGGCGCGCAGCGCTCGGCGCGGTCGCCGACTCCGGCGCCACGATCAGCCACCACCACGGCGTGGGGTACAGCAAGGCCGGCTTCATGGAGCGCGAGCTGGGCGGCGGGCTTGCTGCGTACCAGGCGCTGAAACGTGCGCTTGATCCACGAGGCGTGCTCAATCCCGGGAAGATGGGGCTATGAGTCGCGGCCGCCGGACAGGGCCCCTCGGGGGGAAGAAGCTTGAAGCCGTGATCCGGCTGCTCGGTCCCGAGGCCGTGCTGGCCGGGGAGGGCGGTGCCCGGCCCGTGGCCCGACCCGGCTCGTCCGCCGAGGTGGCCGCCCTGATCCGGCTCGCCCGCGCCGAGCGCTTCGCGCTGCATGTGGGCCGAGAGGCCGGATCCGCCGGCTCCGGCCTGGGCCTGTCCCTCGAGCGCTTCGACCGCATCTCTTCGATCGACGAGCAGTCGATGCTGGTCTCGGCCGGCGGCGGCGTGGTCGGTGAGCGGCTGGAGGAGGCCGTGCAGGCCGCGGGTTACCGCCCGATCCGCGACGTGCCGTCCGAGATCCGGCTGGGCGCACACCTGGCCGGCTCGCCCGCCCCGCCCACGGCCCTTGCGGGCGGAGTGGCAGAGCTCTGCGTCGGGCTCGACGCCGTGCTCGCGGACGGAACGATGATCAACTCCCGGGTGACGCCGCGGTCGGCCACGGGTCCTGATCTGAAGCACATGCTGCTGGGCACGCGCGGTGCTCTGGGCGTGATCCTCGGCGCCACGCTGCGGCTCGAGCCGCTGGGGCTGGCCCGCGCCGAGCTGGCCTGGACCTTTGGCGAGGCGTCAGCGGCCGAGGCGGCCGCCTCCACGCTGGTGGCGCAAGGCTGCGTGTGGCCGGGTATGGCGCAGACCCTGTCGGATGACGGCGAGTTCGTGCTGGCCGCGGCGATCAGCGGCCACGGCGAGGTGGTGGAGGCGGCCGTGGCGGCCTGCCGGAACCGGCTCGAGGACGGTCCGGGCCGGGAGCTGCCGGCGCGGCGGACCCGCGAGGTACACTCCGAGATCGCGGCGCGAGAGCGCGATGCCGGGCCGGGCCCTGCGCCGGCCGAGCTGGCCCAGGCCTTTGGGCGGCTCAAGCGCGAGCTGGACCCGGCCGGCGTGCTGAACCCGGGGGCTGTACAATGAGCCGCGTCCCCGAACTCGACCGCTTCCGCAAGGAGATCGAATACTGCACGTACTGCCCCAAGCTGTGTCGTTTCGCCTGCCCGGTGGCCAACGCCGAGCGGCGCGAGACGGCAACGCCTTGGGGGCGCCAGACCATGCTGCACCTGGTGCAGTCCGGCGCGGCCGCGCTCGACGCCGAGACCACCGACCTGATGTACCGCTGCCTGTCTTGCCTGCGCTGCCGCGAGTTCTGCGACCACGAGATCGAGATCCCGGCGGTGATGCGGGCCGCCCGCGCCGCGGCCCGCGACCGGGGACAGGAGCCCGAGGCGGTGACCCGGATGCGCGACAGCTTCATGTCTCACGGCAACGAGGCGGGCGAGGATCTGGGCGCTCGGGTACGCGAGCTGGTGCCATCGCGCTTCGTGGCCGAGGGAGCGCGGGCCGCGCTGTTCCTCGGCTGCAGCACGATCACCGACGCGCCGGAAACGGTGGAGAACATGCTCGGGGTGATCGAGGCCGCGGGCATCGACTGGGTGGCGGTCCACGCCGGCGTGGACCAGTGCTGCGGCCTGCCGCAGTACGAGGCCGGGGCCGTGGACGACTTTGTCGAGCACGCCAGGCGCCTGCTGATGCAGCTCGGCGAGTACCGACTGGTGATCACGCCATGCCCGGCCTGCGCGTACACCCTGAGGGCGCTGTACCGCGAGCACGACCTGCCGCACGCGATCGACGTGCTGCACCTGACCGAGTTCCTCGGCCGCTACGCCGGCGCCTTCGATCTCGACCCGGGCGGGGAGGACACGATCTACTTCGAGCCGTGCTATCTCGGACGCTACCTCGGCAACTACGAGGTTCCGCGCCGCCTGTTGACCGCGGCGCTCGGGCGCAAGCCGCTGGAGTACTTCCGCAACCGCAAGGAGGCGTACTGCTGCGGCGGCGGGAGCCTGGTGCGGCTGGTGGCGCCGGATACGGCTCGCGGCGTGGCCGAGGAGCCGGTGCGCGAGGCCCGGGAGCAGGGCGCGAGGGTCATCGCCACGGCCTGCCCGCGTTGCCGGACCCAGCTGCGGGAGGCCGCTGGGGGCGAGGACCTCGAGGTTCTTGACGTGGTCGAGGTGCTGGACTCGCGGCTGAAGCGCGGATAGCGCCATCCCTGGTGGCGCCGCAGGGAACCATCGTGAGCAACCGGATTCTGGTGCTTGCCGCCCTGGAGCGCGAGCTGGCGCCGCTGCGTCTCGGTCTGCGCGGCCATCCCGTGGAGCTGGTGCGGACCGGCGTGGGTCCGGCCAGCGCGGCCGAGGCGACTCGCCGATGCGTCGCCGGTGGCCCGGCGCTGGTGATAAACACCGGCTGCTGCGGCGGCCTGGCGCCCGGCCTGGGCGCAGGCGATCTGGTCATCGCCGACCGGGTGCTGCTTGCGGGCATCGGCGGAGCTTCGGAGGCGCCGCCGCCGGACGCGAGGCTCGTGGCCGCGGCTCGCCGCTGCGCCACGGAGATGGGCCTGGGATGGTCCAGCGGTCCGCTGATCACCTCGGCCAGGGCGCTGAAGACCCCTGAGAGCAAGCGCGACTGCCATGCCCGCACCGGTTCCGCGGCCGTGGACATGGAGACCGCGGCCGTGGCCGGCGCCGCCGCCGAGGTCGGCGCGCCGTATCTCTCGCTTCGGGTGGTGCTCGATCCTGCGGGCGAGTCGCTCGCCGGCGTGACATTGCGCGAGGCGCGGGAGGCGCTCCGTCGGGGTCGGCTCGAGCCCGCTGCCTTGCGGCCGAGCAACCTGGCCGGCTCGCTGCGGTTCACGCTGCGGCTGTGGCGCATGTCGGCCGGGCTCGCCGCGTTGCTGCGCCGGTTGCTGCTGGTGAACCAGCGGGAGGGAACGGATTTGTGACGCCGATCACATTTGGCGGCCGTTCTTTCAACGGACCTGTAAAAGAGACTTGACCTCCACGTCACTTCTTGGTCTTCTGCTCCAGATCCCAGATCACCATCTCGGTGGATCCCCGCCGACGCAGGCGCGCAGGGAGGGCTAAACGTTGAAGCAGGTGAAGGGGATCGATCTTCACTTCTGGGGGGTCCGCGGAACCTGCCCCACACCCGGCCCGCACACAGCGATCTACGGCGGCAACACGCCTTGCGTTGAGGCGCGTGTCGGCTCGCACCGTGTGATGTTCGACGCGGGCACCGGCCTGCGCGTGGCCGGGGAGAAGGAGTTTTCCGGGAACCAGGAGTGGATCATCTTCCTCTCGCACTTCCACTGGGACCACATCCAGGGCTTCCCGCTGTTCATGCCGCTGTTCGTGCCCCGCAATCGCATCATCGTGTACGGCGAGCTGCGCGACGACGCCTCGGCCGAGGTGGTGATGCGGCATCAGATGTCGTACCCCTGCTTCCCGGTCGAGTTGCCCAACATCGCGGCCGAGTTCGAGTTCCGCCACGTGGTCGACGGCGACGTGATCCGCATCGGCAACGCCTCGGTGCGGGCGCGGGCGATCAATCACCCCGGCGGCTGCCTGAGCTACCGCGTCAACCACGGCGGCCGCTCGATCGTGTACGCCACCGACACCGAGCCGCTGACCGACGAGCCGGATCCGGTGCTGGTCAAGCACAGCAAGAATGCGGATTGCCTGATCTACGACGCCTGCTACACCGATCAGGAATACGAGGGCATCGTGCCGCCCAAGCGCGTGGGCTGGGGCCACTCGACCTGGAAGAAGGGCGTGGAGGTCGCGCGCGCGGCCGGCGTGAAGAAGCTGGTGCTGTTCCACCACGACCCGTCGCACGACGACGAGATGATCGCGGGCATCGAGAGGCACTGCCGGATTGTGATGAAGAACTCGGTCGCCGCCCGCGACGGCCTCGAGATCAGCTTCCGCGCCAAGCCGCGCAAGAAGTAGCGAGCCACCTGCAACCTGCGCCAGATGCCCGCCGGCTTGCCGGCGGGAGCTTCATACGCGTAGCTCTGAACCGCGGGGCTTGCCCCGTGTGGGCTGGTTGTGCCGCGCAGACCTCTCCCTCTGTCTCCCTCTCCCGGAGGGAGAGGGAGGACCCGGCACGTTGCTCAGCGGTTGTGTCGGATCCGTGGAGTTCGGATTGGCGCGTCAGTACAGCCGCGCTCGTGAACGTGAACCTGATCGTGATCGATCCGTCTCAGATCGCGCACCCGCACCCATGCGAATCACCCGCATCGCTCGCGGGCTCGGCCTCGAAGCTCCCTTCCGCGTCCGCGTCCGGCGCGATGTCCGCATCGAGCCCGGCCTCGGACCTCTCCTCGATCTCGGGCTCGGGCAGGGCCGGGTCGGCGTGCACGATTACCTCCACGCTGTCGCTGGCCGTGCCGTCGGACACGGTGAGCTGCAGCCGGTAATCGCCGTACCGGTCGGGCGTGAAGCGGGTCTGCGCCGCGGCCGGATCGACAGGCTGGGCCGTGCTGCTCCACGGCGCGCGCAGCACCTCCCACAGATACGTCAGCGCCTCGCCGTCCGCGTCGCAGCTCGGCGTGGCGTCGAGGTCCAGCGCGCTGTCCACGTGGCCCTGCAGGCGCATCGTCGTCGCCGCCACCGGGGTGGAGTTGCCGGCTGCGGCCGTGACCGAGAAGGCGTGAGGCACGGCCGGCAGCGCGATCACCAGCACCGACTCGCCGGCCACGTCCTCGCGTGATGCGCCGCAGAGACCGGACAGCGAACCCGGCGTCAGCGAACTCTCGAGCCCGATCCCACCTGGACCGCCCACGGCGTAGCCCGTCACCGGATCGTCGAGCGACTCCACGGCGAGGATCACGGGCCGGAGGCTCCACTGGCCGTCCGTGCGCACAAGGGTGAAGGTATCGGCAAAGTACGGCGGCGCACCCGGCGCCGGGCTGACGCCGATCGACGCCCGCTCCGAGCTCTCGGGAGCGAGAAAGGGATCCACACCTGTGGTCGCCAGGATCGCCTCGCCGCCGGCTCGCTCCAACCGCACCGACGCGCCGCGCTGTCCCTCGATGCCGGCCTCTTCCGTGGACTCGACGGTGGCAACCGGCCACTCGCCGCCGGGCGCAGCGGTCACCAGCGCCGTGACGAAGTCGACCTTGCTCCCGTGCTTCGTGGCCGTGGCCGTGGCGTGCGTCTTCTCCACCCAGTGCCCGGCGTCGTGCACGTCCGTGCCCTCGCCGATCGCCGGTGCGCCGTGCGTCGAGCCGAAGTACGCCTGCAGCCCGTTGCCCTCGGGCGTGATCCACTCCGCGCCGTGGCCGTCGAGCAGCTGGAAGCTGCCACCGGTGTCGCCGCCGGCATTGCCGTGCAGGTGCACCGAGAGGTCGGCCTGCGTGCGTACTCCGCCGGCGTCGGTCTCCAGCACCTCGACGCGGTCGAAGACGAAGAACGCGTCCCAGGGCTTGTACCACACGAAGCGCCGGACGATCCTCGTCTCCGGCACCTGCTTGAAGTAGCTCGTCTCCACCTCGGCGAAGGCGAAGCTGCCGTGGTCGAAGGAGCGCCGCAGATACGCCACGCCGTCGCCGCCGGGCATGTACCCGCCCTCCTTGCCCGGCACGGTCTGCAGCTCGCCGTTCTCGTCGACGTAGAAGTCCGGCGCCTTGAGGTAGCTCTTCTTGGGCCCCTTGCCGTCGACCAGCACGATGTTGTGGTTGTGATCGTTGTTGACCTTGTTGTGATCCGGCCAGCCGAGGTACCCCGCGTCGAGCGCCAGCCAACCGCCGTTGAACCACAGCATGAAGCTGCCCGGATCGTTGTGGTCGTGCCCGCCGCAGCCCTCCATGGTCAGGCCCCAGCGCCGGTGGCAGTACCCGGCCGCCGCGCCGTGCTCGGCCTGCACCGCGAAGTACGTGGCGTTCGCATCCCAGCCCGAGCGGAAGATCGCGATGCCCGCGTGCTCGAGGAACTGCGACGGCTCCCACGGCGGCGGCTCGGGCACGATCGCGTCGTCAAAGATCACCAGGCTGTCGCAGGCCTGCTCGACCGACCCGCCCGCGTCGTACGGCCGCCGCGACTCCTCCCAGGCCCAGCGGTAGAGCGGACCGTGGGGCAGCTCGGTCACCGTACCCCAGATGTACGTGCTGTCCGGCGTGCAGTCGTCGTGCGGCGGGATCGTGCCGTCGGGCACGCGGATGCGCACCAGCCAGTCGAGCTGGGCCACGATCGCGGGATCGGTCCAGAAGTCGGGGTACAGCACCCCGCGCGCCTGCAGCTCGCGGCCGTCGGTGTACCGGTGCAGGCTGCGCATCCAGGGCAGGTGGTTGATCGCGGAGTACCGGTGGTACACCCCGGCCTCGGTGTACCCGCCGTCGAGATCGGTCAGGCCAAAGGCCAGCACGCGGTCCGTGCGCTCGAGCGCCAGCTCGATCCACTCGGCCGGACCCGAGAAGGGCAGCTCCGCGGGCCAGTCCGCGGGCTCGTTCACGCCGTTGAGCGCGATCGCGGCCAGGCCCAGGCCGGCCGCGGTCTTGGTCGCGTGGTTCTCGTTGCCGCCATCGGCCACGCCCTTGAAGCGGCGCTCGTACGCGTCGTGCAGGTCGGCGGCCACGAGCCAGATCCGGCGTTCGATCGCCTCCTGGTCCCCCGCGCCAAAGACGAAGCCGCTGGCCATCAGCAGGTCGTAGGCCACGCTGTACCCGTGCAGCTCCTGGGCCACGTGGATGTCGAGCTGGCTGGTGTTGATGTCGGTCAGCCGGGTTTCGATGTTGAGCGCCAGCAGGATCGCCTCGGCCTTCTGCCCCATGGCCTCGCGGTCCGCGGGCGTCGCGAAGGGCACCGCCGCGCTGCCGTCCCAGTACCGGTCGATGGCATGGAGGAAGGCCGCGCACTTGGCCGTGTTGAAGCGGCGCTGCTCCATGCTCACCGAGTGGTCGTCGAGCGGATCGTCGCGGTCGGCCTGGGACTGCACCCTGCGCAGCAGCCCGAGGTACGGCTCGCGGTCGAGCCGCGACTGAACCAGCTCCACGTCGCCGGGCCGCATCAGGGTTCGCGGCCGGGCCAGGAGGTCGAACTCGGCCGGGCCCCAGTGCGGATCGGTGCGGCCGGGCAGGGCGGCGAGGAGCAGGGCGGGCAGGATCAGGCCCAGGTCGGCAACACGCATCGTGGTTGTCCCCCACGTATCAATCGTCTCTTGCAGGGTACCGGGCTGGCTGTGGGAGTCAAGCCGCTGCACGCGTCAGAGGGCCAGCTTCTCCAGGTCGCCGGTGAGCGCGGCGATGCGGTTGGCCCCGGGGAAGAGCGGGACCGCGATCCCGGCCACGCGCATCTCGATCAGCTCGAGGATCGTGCCGGCCGCTGCCTGCGTGTCGAGGTACGCGTACCGCGTGACCGTTCCGCCGGCGCAGCGGATCGTGCCCGACTGCAGCACGCCGATGCCGGCCGCGCGGACATCGCTGATCCGTCGCTCCAGGTCGCGGACGTGGAAGCCGATGTGGTGCAGGCCCTCGCCGTGCCGGTCCAGGTGCTCGGTGTAGATGCTGGCCTCGCTGTCGGGTTTGGGCTCGATCAGCTCGATCTGCAGCCCGCCCGCGTCGGCGATGGCGATCTCGATCCGCGAGTCGATGGTCCGGCCCGCGCGCTCGCACACGCTGTCCCCGGTGTCGCGCGCCAGGTAGAAGGGTCCGATACCGAACAGGTTCACGTACTGCCCGGCCGTGCGGCGCAGGTCCTCGACCACCAGGCCGACCTGGCTGGCCCTGGGGAGGCCGAGCGTGCGGGCGAGCGTTTGGGCTGTGCGGTGCATGGCTCAACCGTGCTACCGCCCGCCGGCAGGCGCGTCAAGTGGCTATTCCTCCGGATGGCGACTGTTTACAAGCATAGACGGGCCGTGCTAGCTTCCCTGACCGTCCGGAAGCGCGGAGGCGTCCTGCCGGCCGAGGCGCCGGCACGGGAGGTGAAAAGATGCTGGCAAGGCAGTATCGCGGCGGTCAGGTCCTGCTCCTCGTGGTGGTCTGCGTGGCATCCCTGATGCTCGGTGCGTGCGGCAAGGGTGAATCCGGAGACTCGGACTCCGATCTCGACCTCGACCTCGACAGCGACACGGATACCGACACCGACGCGGATACCGATTCCGACACCGACACGGACACCGACATGGACACGGACGCGGACACCGACGTGGACACGGACGCGGATTCCGATTCGGACACGGACAGCGATACCGACACCGGCTGTACCAGTGACGAGGACTGCGGCGCGGATCAGTGGTGCGAGATGCAGACCGGTGATTGCCGCGACAAGTGCACGACCCTCGATGACTGTTACGATGACGAGTACTGCGACGAGAATAGCGGCGTGTGCTGGCCCGGCTGCATGTTGCCCCCCGGCTGCGACTCGCAAAACGACGAGTACTGCAATCCGGATACCCGCAGATGCGAGAAGCGCTGCAACACCGACCAGGACTGTGAAGAGGGGCAGTACTGCGACTCCGAGCGGGAATGCCGCTGGCCCTGCGACGATGACGACGGCTGTCGCAGTACCGAGTACTGCGACACCGACACCAATCGCTGCGAGCTCCGCTGCACCAGCGACCTCGACTGCCTGCAGAGCGAGTACTGCGACACGGTGATCGGGCTGTGCTTACCCAAGTGCGCGACCGACGATGACTGCGGCGAGGGCGAGGTCTGCGAGCCGGGCACCCTGCACTGCATCCCGGCCTGCGTCACCGACGAGGACTGCGAGGAGATCGAGCTCTGCGACGAGTTCGGTCATTGCCAGCTCGATCCGACCCGCTGCGCCACGCATGCTGACTGCAGCGAGCTGGATAGCCCGTTCTGCGACACCACGGACCTCAAGTGTCGCGGCCTGTTCACGCGCGAGTGCGCCACCGACGAGGACTGCGTGCAACAGGGCTTGCCCGACGCGATCTGCCAGGCGCAGTTCTTCCAGTACTTCCCGTACTGCGTGTACCCCTGCACCACGGACGCGGACTGCGTGTCGGGCAGCTGCGCGGGAATCACGAACAAGTTCTGTGACGAGTGCACCACTGACGCGGACTGCGCCGAGGGTGAGAGCTGCGGGCCAGGGGCCACCGATTACACCCGCATCCTCTGCCTCGGACCCAACCGCCCGGCCACCGAGGCGGGAACGGCTTGCACCGAGGACATCGAGTGCGCATGGAACGCGGCCTGCGTCGATGATGTGTGCACACGACACTGCGGCGGGCCCGAGCACTGCGAGGAAGGTGTGGACTGCATCGATGGGTTCTGCGGCAGCGGTGATGCGGACACGGACTCGGACACCGACACGGACACCGACACCGACACTGATACCGACACCGACACGGACACCGACACCGACACGGACACGGATACCGACACGGACTCGGACACCGACACGGACACGGACACCGACACCGACACGGACACCGACACGGACACCGACACGGATACCGACACGGACTCGGATACCGACACGGACACCGACACCGACACGGACACCGACACCGACACGGACACCGACACCGACACGGACACCGACACCGACACGGACACTGATACCGACACGGACACGGACACCGACACGGACACGGACACCGACACCGACACCGACACGGACTCGGATACCGACACGGACACGGACACGGACACGGACACGGACACCGACACCGACACCGACACCGACACCGACACGGACACGGACACCGACACCGACACCGACACCGACACGGACACGGACACGGACACGGATACCGACAACTAGGCCAGTGGCTGGTTGACTCCGGAGTCATTCTTGAGTGACAAGATCGAGATCGAGAAGAGCCCCGACGAGCAGCGCCTGACCTCACTCGGCGTGAAGTCCTGGCCGATCTGGACCAAGGAGCAGTCCGAGTTCCCCTGGCACTATGACGACACCGAGACCTGCTATTTCCTCGAAGGCGAGGTCGAGGTCACGCCTGCGGGTGGTGCGCCGGTCGTCTTGGGACAGGGTGACCTGGTGACCTTCCCCCAGGGCATGGACTGCACCTGGAAGGTCCGGCAGCCTGTGCGCAAGCACTACACCTTCGGGGACTGACCGCGCCTCGCGCCTCGAGTCCGAAGCCCCAAGCCTGCTCCTACCATCCCGGAGGCGGCTCGGAATAGCGCCGGCCCCTGCCCTCGGGGAAGGGGTCTGCAAACCAGCGCCGCCAGTGATCGTCATCGTCGTCATCGTAGTAGTACGGCGGCCCCGGATCGATGCCCAGCGCCAGCAGGCCGTCACGGTCGTTGTAGAACAGGGCCAGCACCTTGGCCGGCCGGCTGTGGTTGGCCCGGCGGAAGGTGGTCTCGCGGGTCTCGGACCAGCGGCGCTCGCCATAGGCCGTGCCCAGGCCGGGCCGGCTGCGGCCGCCGCGGCGAGCACTCTTGGACCTGCTCTCCCGCGCGCCGTGATCGTAGTCGCCCGCGCTGCCGAGCCCGGCGGCCGGCGGCGCTGCCTCCTCTGCGTCGGCCAAGGAGTCCTCGTCGTAGTACCTGTCCCTGCCCTTGCCCTCGGCGCGCGAGTCCGGGAAGGGCCGCGGCCGCGGCCTCCAGACCGGCCGCGGCGGCCGGTACCGCCGCTTCTCCGGGAAGATGGCCACGCCGATCACGCCCACGTTGCGGACGTCGCCCATCCGCGCGGCATAGCTGTTGCGAACGCTGGAGAAGCGAAAGGCCGCCACTTCGTCCCGTGACAGCCGCCAGCCGTCCACGGTGACCGAGTCGTGGGGAGCGATCACGTACCCGCGCTTGGACTGGAAGTCACCCTTGCGGCCGTCGATGGCGTCGCGGCCGTCCACGGTGACCACGGCCTCGATCCGGCGGTCTGATCGGTTTGTAACACGGATCTCGTAACGATCACCAATAGAACCAAGCAAATAGCCTCGACCGTTTCGGTAGTAGACATGCTGGGGGTACCCGTCCACCAGGACCTCCAGGTCGTACGGATAGGCTGGTGGCGCGACCAGCCGCTGGGCATGGCACGCCCCGCCGCCCAGCAGCACCGCGGCCGTGACCACAAAGGTCATCAATCTTGGTGTGTTGCGTTCCATGGCTTTGCTCTCCCTTCGGTCCATGGTGAATCAGACGGGCGAGCCCTGATTTGGATCTGAAAAATATCTGCCGAAGTTGAAAGCTATCGCGGCTGGTGATACAAAAATAATGAACGTTAACGGCTGTGCTGGAAGAGGCTGAGTTGAAGGCGCTCGACTATACCGAGGAGAGAGTAGAGCTGACGGCTCGCAACGCTCGCTGGGCAATTCTCGCGGGCCTGCTCATCAACCCCCTGTTCCTGTTCGTCGATTCTGCGTCAGGCACCGCGAGCTGGACCTCGGCGCTCGTGGCCCGGGGCCAGTGCGAGCTGTGTCTGGCGATCTGCCTCGCAGTGGTCCTATTCGTCCGCGCGCGGCGGCTCCTGCTGTTCGTGCTGGCATCATGCTCCCTGCTCTCGCTCGCCGGGATGCTGGGGTATCTCCGGATCCAGGCCGCGGTGCAGATCGGCTTCTATGACTGGGGGCTGTCCCTGGTCCTGCTGGCGCTGGTGCTGTTCTTCCCCGTGCGCCTGCTGGAGTACCTGTTGCTTGCCGCACCCACTGCCGCGGTGTACCTCGTCTTCGTGCTGCTCTCGGACTCCACGGGCGCGCAGCTCGGGGCCAGCATCGTGGCCGTGCTCTCGCCGCTCGGCATCGGCATAGCCGCGGCAGTCCTGCTCGAGGCCGGCCGGCAGCGCGCCTTTCGCTACCGCGATCGCGTCAACATGCTCAACCTCAAGCTGGCCGACGCCAACGAGCGCCTGGAGGGAACCAACCAGGCGATGACCGAGTTCATGGCCATCTGCTCCCACGACCTGAAGAACAAGATCAACGCGATCGGCAACGCCGCCGAGCTGCTCAAGGGCTACGGCAGCCAGATGGAAGAGGACAAGCGGATCGGCTACCTCGACTCGATCGAAGAGGAAGCACTCGCGATGGCCAGGCTGATCCGGGACTTCCTCGATCTGGCCGCGCTCGAGTCCGGCGCGATCAGCCTCGAGCTCCAGCCCAGCTTGCTCGCCGACATCGCTCGGGTCGCCGAGCGCACGGCGAGCCTGGCCGGCGCTCCGCGTGAGATCGCGGTGGATCTGGACGTGGAGGCCGACCTGCCCTCGATCTCGGTGGATCCGGATCGCTTGACGCAGATCCTCGACAATCTCCTGGGCAACGCCATCCGCCACTCACCCGACGGCGGCACGGTGCGCATCGCGGTCCGGTCGCTGGCCGAGGGCGGGCAGTGCATCGAGGTCGCGGACGAGGGCGAGGGCGTGCCCGAGGAGGACCGGCTGCGAATCTTCGGGCGTTTCATCGCGGGCGAGCAGCGGGGCGCCGCCGGCCTCGGCCTGGCCATCGTCAAGCAGCTCGTCACCCTGCACGGCGGCGGCATCGAGGTTGGCGGCGATGTTGGCAAGGGTGCGGTTTTCCGGGTGATGCTCCCGCCCCAGGTTGACAGCCCAGCATCGGATCGGTAATCATCATTTCGTGATATGCCCGTCCGCGGGAGCCGCGAGGTGAACTGATGGAGTGCAGCTGGACACGGATCCCGGGGATCGCCGTGGCCCTCGTTCTCCTGTCGTCCACGGCGGTGGCCCAGGACGAGACTGGAACTCTGATCGTCACGGTCAGCGTCCCGGGCGCGTCGGTGATGGTGGACGGGGAGCTGCGCGGTGAGTCGCCGCTCGATCCGCTGGGCGACGTCCCGGCGGGAGTCCACCGGGTCGAGGTCCAGGCCGACGGGTACCGTCCCTTCGACACCGAGTTCACGCTCGAGGCAGGGCAGACCAAGGAGATCCGCGCCTTCCTCAACGCGGCCAAGGGCGCCAAGCTCAGCGTGGCCTCGATCACCGAGGGCGCGCGGGTGTACGTCGACGACTTCGACGTGGGCACCGTGCCCCTGCCCGAACCCCTGGTGCTCACGTCCGGCACCCACGAGATCAAGGTCACCAAGCTCGGCTTCATGGCGTACTCGGAGACCGTCGAGCTGAAGAAGGGGGAGAAGAAGGATATCCAGGCCGATCTGCTGGCCTTCGCCGGTATCCTCGATATCCGCTCCACCGTGCCCAAGGCCGAGGTGCTGATCGACGACAAGCCCGTCGGCACGACACCTCTCGAGATCGAGGCATTTGCCGGCCAGCACGCGATCGTGGTGCGCAAGGAGGGTCACACCTCGCACGAGGTGACGCTGACCATTGCCGCTGGCGCGGCGTACAGCGTCCAGGCAGAGCTCGAGCCGATCCCGAGCGAGAGCCCGGAGCCGGTGGGAGAGACCGGGACGGGCGAGGAGACGATTCTCGCCACCGAGGAGCACGAGCCGCTGGTGGCTCCGCCTCCTGCGCAGCCGGGCGCCGAGCCCGTCGACGAGGGCAAGGCCTGGTACAAGCAATGGTGGCTCTGGACCGCCGTGGCCGTGGTCGTCGGCGTCGCCATCGCGGTGCCGATCGCGGTCGACGCGAGCTCGAGCAGCAGCGGCGGTACCAGTCTTCCCGAGACGGATGTGCCGGATATCCATCTTCCCTGATGCATCCACGATATGACTTGCGCATCCGACCGGACCTGGTGTAAATAAGCCGCTCGATTGTGCCCGGGAGGATCTTCCCTGCCGGGGTGACAGGCGATTGTTCGCGGGCGATTAACTCAGTGGGAGAGTGCCATCCTCACACGGTGGAAGTCGCTGGTTCGAATCCAGTATCGCCCACCACGAATCATCGAACGCGGGACGCCGGAGGGCCTCCCGCGTTTTTACTTCTTGGCTGGAGGCTTCTCCGCGGTCTCGGCCATGGCCTGGCCCGCGAGGCGGATCGACTCGAGCAGGTCGGATAACCGGTCCACATTCTTGGTGATGCGCTCCAGGTAGCCGAGCTCGGCTTCGCTGAGGCGGTCGGCCGCGCGCTCGATCAGGATCTCGGTGAAGCCTCGGATCGAGACCAGGGGAGACTTGAGCTCGTGGATCGAGTCGTACATCTCCTGGCGAAAGGCCTCGGCCAGGCGCTTCGGATCCTGGTCTGCCATCGCGGCTCCTCCTGGTATGGAGAGATTAGCCGGTTTGCCCCGGACAGGCAATGACCGCGATCTGCGGTTGGACTGGTCCGGCAGGGCGGAGATGGAGTAGGATGCGCCAGGGCAAGGGGTTGATTATGAAGATCTGGATATGGCTCGGCGCTTTGCTGCTGGCAGCGGTGATCGTGGCTGGATGCGATGATGACGGGGGCGGTGGCGACACGGACACTGACGCGGATACTGACACGGACACGGACTCGGACACCGATACCGACTCGGACTCGGACTCTGACTCGGACTCGGACTCTGACTCGGACTCTGACACTGACACGGACTCGGATATCGACTCGGACACCGACACGGACTCGGATACCGACTCGGACACCGATACCGACACGGACACGGACACGGACTCGGACACCGATACCGACACGGACACCGACACGGACTCGGACACCGACACGGACTCGGACACCGACACGGACACCGGCGAGGTCTGGCAGCCCGTGCCCGGCACGACCTGGCACTGGCAGCTCACCGAGGCCATCGACACCTCCGTGGAGGTGGCGATGTACGACATCGACCTGTTCGACGTGCCCCAAACCACCATCGACGCGCTGCGCGCCGACGGGCGGGTCGTGATCTGCTACTTCTCGGCCGGCAGCCGCGAGGACTGGCGCGACGACGCGGATCTGTTCCAGCCCTCCGAGATCGGCAACCAGCTCGACGACTGGCCGGGCGAGAACTGGATCGACCACCGTTCGGCCGGTGTCCGCGACATCATGCTGGCCCGCCTGGATCTGGCCCTGACCAAGCACTGCGACGGCGTGGAGCCGGACAATGTCGACGGGTACGCCAACAGCAACGGGCTCGGGCTGTCGGCCGCGGACCAGCTCGACTACAACCGCTTCCTCGCCTCCGCGGCCCATGCGCGCGGCCTGTCCGTGGGCCTGAAGAACGACCTCGACCAGGTCGAGGCGCTGCAGGCCGACTTCGACTGGGCGCTCAACGAGGAGTGTCTGTCCTGGAACGAGTGCGAGATGCTCGAGCCCTTCATCAATGCGAACAAGGCCGTGTTCCACGTCGAGTACGTCAACCGCAAGAATCAGGGCGCGGCCAAGAAGGCCGAGGTCTGCGGCGATTCGACGATCACCGGCTTCTCCACGCTGATCAAGCTCTGGGACCTGAACGCCTGGTACCTCTCGTGCGACTAGTCCCAGGTTGACCGCGAGCCCCAGATGCTGGAGACTTGAGACCGTTCGGGGAGATCATCGCCAAGGGGGATTCCCATGCACCGCTGTCGTGCCCTTGCATCCGCTGTGCTGGTCCTGCTCACGGCCGGTCCGTCCGGGGCGCAGGAACCCGCGGTCGCCGCTCCGGCCGTGACGGTTCGCGGGCCCCGGCCCGCGACCGAGGCCGGACCTCCCGCACCGTCTCGCGACCTGGAGGCCTGGGCCGACTACGCCCGGGCGCTGTACCCGGCGCCGGCGGACTGTCCGAGCGGCCGGTCCGGCACCCTCTGCATCGGCTTCCACCTGCTGCGCATCGAGGGCGACCCCTGGGAGGGTCGGCTGGCGCTGACCTTCGAGGGAGAGAACCTGTCCCGAAACCGCGAGGTCGTGCCGTTGCTCGGCTCCAGCGAGACCTTCACCGTGCTCTCGGTCTCGGCCACCCGGCCCGGCGGCGATCAGGCGCCTCGCGTGGTCCTCGATCTGGACGCGCAGCAATGGAACCTCGAGGCTGCCCCTGGGAGCTTCGCCCTGCGCTGCGAGGTCGGCTTCGAGCCGCGGGCCTCGCTCCCCCTCGACGTGCCCGGTCCGGTGGCCGAGCTGCAGAGCCGGCTGCGGCGTGGAGGCATCTCCTTCAACGAGCCGACCGCCTGGCACGGCGGGATCGTGCTCCTGCAGACCGGCGAGGACGAGCGGGAGGAGGTACCGGTCACCGTGCGGGTGGTGCGCAGCTTCCAGTGGGGCGCGGTCCCGACCTTTGCCTACCACTTCACCGTCACCGGGCTGAAGGAGCAGCAGGAGCTGCGGCTGCCGATGCTTGGTGGGGAGCGGGTCGAGCTGCTCGAGCCGGAGCGGCCGCATCGCCTGGAGCAGTCCGAGTTGGTCGTGACCCTGCCTCCGGCGGACGAGCTGCGCCTGACCGCGCTCGGCCACTTCGCCGAGGCCATGCCTGAGCTGGCCAAGCCCCCGGGCATTCCCTTCGAGTACTGGCTGCTGACGACCGACGTGCGGCACCCGGTGCATCTCACCACCACCGGCCGCGAGATCGACCCGGGCGCGATCCGCGGAATCAACGTGGCTCCGGGAAGCCGCGGCTTCTTCCTCACCGGCGAGCAGCACCTTGCGATCCAGGCCATCGCCGTTGAGGTCGACGAGGGCCGCGGCGGCTCGGGCGACATGGCCTATCTCTTCGTCCAGGGAGAGGATCAGTACTGGGTCGGGAACCTCGATCTCACGGCCCGCGTCCCGCGCCTCGATCGTCTCGACGTGCGTACGCCGGAGAAACCGCACTACGCCGAGCGTGGCGGGCAGGCGATCCGCATGTTCGAGGGTGAGGACGAGGCGCTCTCGGTGCAGCTCTCCGACGCGGCCGGCTGTACGGTGCCGCTGCGGATCCAGTGGCGCGAGCAGCGCTACGTGAATCCCTTCGCCTCGATCGAGCGTTTCCGGCTGCCGGCGCAGAAGCTGCATCTCGACCGGCAGAGCGTGGCCGCTCACTTCAGGCCGGGCTTCGTCCCGGTGTGGGGACGCGGCGCGGACGAGGTCGAGGGGCATCTGGTCGACGGCTTCCGCATGTTCGCCCTGCTGATGGGCCTGCTGGCCTTCGTGCTCTGCCGGGCCGCGCGTTTCGAGATCGTAATCTGCCTCGTGGTCGCCGCGCTGTTCATCAGCCTCGATCCGGTAGAGGCCTTTCCGCGGACCGCGCTGTTCATCCTGCTCGCCGCGGTGGCGGCTCTGGCCCGCCTGACGCCGGGCCTGGTCGAGGGAGTGCGCAGGCGCACCTGGCTGCGGATGCTGCTGGGCGGGGTGTTCCTGATCCTGTTCCTGGTGGCGGTGATCCCGCTGATCAGCTTCGTTCGCGACCGGGTGTACTCGGCGCTGCATCCCTGGGCGCCCGAGGAGGAGCAGGTCTGGGCCGACTCGTACTCCTCGTCGTACCTCACGCTGTCCCGCGCCGCGCATGCCCCGCCGACGGCCCGCGGCGGCAAGGCCACACTGCTGGATGGTCTGGTGACCCGGAAAGGCAAGGCCGAGTACGAGTTCGACGTCGAGGTGCCGCTCGGCGCGGCGGCAGATGCACCGCCTCCTCCATCCGAGCCCGAGGAGGGCTGGGCCGAGTACAAGGAGGAGAGCAAGAAGCGCCCACGCCGGAAGCTGGCCAAACCGGACGTGGCGCGAGCCCTGCAGCAGGCCCTGCAACCCCAGCTCGTGGACGGCCGCGACGGCGAGGGCCCCAAGGAGAAGTCGATGCGACCGGTGGCCCTGGATCAGCCGCACACACCAGGCAGGGTGGTGACCTTCAACTACCGCTCGGTGCTGCCGGACCAGGAGATCGAGGCCCAGGCCTGGGTCGCCGGGCCCTGGCTGCGGGGAATCTGGATCTTTGCCGAGGCCGTGGTGCTGCTGATGCTGGTCTTCCTCATCGCGCGCGGGAGCCACCGGCTGTGGAGCCGACGGGCCGCGGCCCTGGTCGAGGAAGAGGAGGTGACGTCATGATCGCGCGGCGTCGTCTCCTTCCGATCCTCGCCTTCCTGGTCGTGCTGCTGCCGGAGGTCGCACGCGCCGAGGCCGTGCAGCTCAGCCCGCAGGAGGTCGAGGCCTTCGACAGCATGCTCCAGCGGCTGGCCGAGCACCAGCGGCCGACGCGCTGGTGCGAGGGGGATTGCTTCAGCCTGTTCCTGCTGCGCGTGCGCGGCTCGCTGGCCTCGGGCCGGCTGAGCTTCGACATCAGCGGCCAGGTCAGCGGCGAGAAGCCGGGCCTGGTCTCGCTGTTCGGCGTGGACCCGGCGGGCGGTCTCTCGCGGGTGCGGGTCGGCGGCGCCTCGCGTCCGGTGCAGTGGCACCACAGCCACTACGTCACCTGGCTCAAGCCCGGCGCCTTCTCGCTTTCCGGTGAGCTGTCGCTGCCGGCGGGTCGGCCGGTGACCTTGCGTGTGCCCGGGCCTCTCGGCGAGGTTCGCTTCGAGGTGCCGGACGCGCAGGTGATCGGCGACCGCCGCCGCCGCGGTCTATCCGACGCCACCTTCCAGCTCGTTCCCGAGGCCGTCGAGGCGGCGGCCGAGCCGAAGGACGATACCGAGTCGCGGGTGCGGATGGAGCTCACCCGATCTTTCGTGCTGGAGCGGGATCGCCGTTTCGAGACCAAGATCAGGGTCGACGGCGCCCGGCCCGGACAGGTGATCGCCCTGCCGCTGCTGGAGGGCGAGGACGTCAAGGGCACCGAACCGCCGGGCGCGACCGTGCGCGACGAGCCCGAGCGGCGCATCGAGTTCACCGCCAGCGACGCCTCGTGCGAGCTGGGCTACTTCGGCGAGTGGGCCGGGCCGCAGCTCAACCTCACCGCACCCGAGGGCGCGGTGCGGGAGACCTGGCAGGTCAGCTGCCGCGATCCCTTTGCCTGCACCTTCCGCGGCACCGCCGAGACCAAGCCCGGCGCCGCGGGTCACGTCTGGACGCCGCTGCCCGGCCAGACGCTGGCCGTGAGCTGGCGCGAGCTGGAGCCGATGGCTGGCACCACCGCGCTGGTGCAGAGCGTGCAGCTGGCGACGCAGCCTCGCGGGGACAACCTGCAGCAGGCGATGCAGGCGACTTGGACCGCCAGCGCCTCGAGCCTGGTGACGATCGCCCTGCCCGAGGGCGCGGTGATCACTCCGCCGCTGCTGATGGACGGCTCCGAGGTGCCGGTGCTCAGGGATCCCGAGGGCCGGATCAACCTCACGCTGCCCGCTGGGCGCAGCGTGTTGACCGCGCGCTGGGAGATCCTCGAGGCCGACGGGCTGCTCGTCGACCCTCCGGTGCCGAGCTTCTCGGTTCCGGTGGGCACGCTACACCACGCGATCTACACGCCGTACAACCGGGCGGTACTGCTGGCCGGCGGGCCCGAGGGCTCGCCGGCGGTGCGGCTGTGGCCGGCGCTGGCGACCTGCCTGCTGCTCGGGCTGGGGCTGTACTGGCTGCTGCGTCGAGGCTTCTTCGAGTCCGAGCCGCCGCGGCTGTGGCTGTGGCTAGTCGGCTGCCTCGGCTTCGGCATTCTCTCGCCCTTCGCGCTGATCCCGCTGCTGGCGATCGTGCCGCTGATCCGCTGGATGGGAGGGGGAGGGGAGCGGCGGCACGGCGCCTTCGTGGTGCTGGAGGTGCTGCTGCTCGCGGTGCTGGTGCTGGTGCTGGTGGGCACGCTGTTCTCGGTGCTGTACCAGGCCTTCTTCTCGCCCCAGCCGGTGGAGGTGGAGAATTTCGCCAGCTTCGGAGCGTACGACCTGATCGAGGATCGCGTGGGACCGGGGCTGTTCTGGCTGATCAACCTCGCCGGCGCCGGCCAGGAGCTGCCCGCGCCCTGGGCGCTGACCCTGCCGGTGCTGGTGTTCCGGCTGGCGTGGTTCTTGTGGGCCATCGCGGCTGGGTTCTTGCTCTACCGCGAGGGTCGTGAGATGCTGCGCGGCGTGGCCCGTCACTGGCGCCGCGCCTGGCCGGCGAAGGAGTAACGGGAGGCTGCAAGGCGAGCCGGATCCGGCGAGCCGCCGGGAACTCGCATGATCTTCAGCTCGCAAATATTTCTGTTCCTCTTCCTTCCGCTGGTACTCAGCCTGTACCTCGGCCTCGTCGTCTGGCGCGCCGTCGCTCCGGGCACGTCCGTCAGCCTTCTCGGGAACGGCGTGCTCCTGCTCGCCTCGCTCGTGTTCTACGCCTGGGGCGAGACCTGGTTCGTTGCGGTGATGGTCGGCTCGATCCTCCTCGACTACACCTGTGGGCGTCTGATCGCGCGGGGCTGGCAGCGGCAGGACGCCGGGCTGCGGAAGCTCGGTCTGGTGCTGTCCGTCGCCGGCAATCTCGGTATCCTCTGCATCTGGAAGTACTTCGACTTCTTCACCAGCAGCCTCGATCGCCTCTGCCGGCTGGCCGGCGCTCCGATCCTCGAGCCGGATCTCCTCGGTCTCGCCCTGCCGATGGGTATCAGCTTCTTCACGCTCCAGTCGATGTCGTACACCATCGACGTGTACCGGAATCGGGTGCAGGCCACGCGCAACATCCTCCACTTCGCCACGTACGTCTCCCTGTTCCCGCAGCTCGCGGCGGGTCCGATCGTCCGCTACCGGGATATCGAGCATCAGCTCACGGACCGGAAGGTAGACCTCGACGGCCTCGCCGTGGGCATCGGCCGGTTCATCGTCGGGCTGGGCAAGAAGGTGCTGATCGCCGACAGCGTGGGCGTGGTGGCCGACCAGGTATGGGCTCTGGATCGGGGCGACCTGTCGGCCGGGCTGGCCTGGACCGGCGCGCTCTGCTTCACGCTGCAGATCTACTTCGACTTCTCCGGCTACTCGGACATGGCGATCGGTCTCGGCAGGATGTTCGGCTTCCGGTTTCGCGAGAACTTCGACTACCCGTACATCGCCGCATCGATCGGCGAGTTCTGGCGGCGGTGGCACATCTCGCTCTCCACCTGGTTCAGGGACTACCTCTACGTCCCGCTGGGAGGCAACCGGAAGGGGGCGGGGCGGACGTACGTCAACCTGGTGGTGGTGTTCCTGCTCTGCGGTCTGTGGCATGGCGCCAGCTGGCTGTTCGTGGCCTGGGGTCTGTACCACGGGTTGTTCCTGGTGCTGGAGCGGATCGGGCTGAAGCGGCTGCTGGCGCGGCTCCCCCTGCCTCTCCGCCTGATCTACACGGTGCTGGTAATCGTGGTCGGCTGGGTACTGTTCCGGTCCGCCAGCCTGGAACGGGCCGGCTCGATGCTGCAGGCGATGCTCGGTTTCGCGGACGGCAGCGCTACGGCCGCGGAGCTCGGCATTCGCATCGGCAAGCTGACGTGGATCGCGATGCTGGCCGGCGTCGTCGGCTCGGCCCCGGTTGGGCCGTGGTCGAAGGGCCTGGCCGCGAGCCTGCTCGCTCGCCTGCGGGAGGCCCGGAGCCGGTTGGGGTCGGCGGCGCTGGGGCCGGGGCTCCGGCTCGCCACGGTGGCGGTGCTGATGTTGACGATGCTTGTCTGCGCGATGTCTCTCGCGGCGAGCACTCACCAACCCTTCATCTACTTCCGCTTCTAGGGCGGGGAACGGCGAGGGCGTGTGATCGAGGGCGGTACGGGCAGGAGGTCGAAGATGGCGCTGGTCGCGCTCTTCATCGTGATCCTCTGGCTGCCCCTCGCCGACAGCATTCTCGGTCTGGATCCCACGCCTGCGCGGGAAGAGCGGCGCCAGGTCAGCGAGCTGCCCGAGCTCGTCTCGCTGGACTTTCCCGAAGACTTCGGGGCCTTCTACAGAGATCATTTCGGCTTCCGCAACAGCCTGATCCTGGGCCACGCACTGCTGCGCTTCCACCTCGAGGGCGGCAACGATATGGTCGCCGTGGGCCAGGATGGCTGGCTATTCTGGCGCGGCGAACATCGGCGTGCATCCCTGAACGAGGCAGAGCTCGAGGCCTGGCGCAGCGGCCTGGTCGCGCAGCGGGACTGGCTCGCGCAACGCGGATGCGCGTACGTGCTGCTGGTCGTTCCGCCCAAGGCGGTCGTGTACGCGGACCGGCTGCCAGCGTCGGCCGGCCGCGCGGATCGGATGCTCGGGCTGCTGGCCCACATCAAAGCCCGCTCCGACATCGTTGTGGTCGATCCTACCGCGGATCTGCTGCAAGCGCGGGCGCAGGGGCAGGAGGTCTACCTGCGATACGACCAGCACTGGAACGATCACGGTGCGTACATCGGGTACTCGGCGCTGATTGCAGCGGTGCGTGATGTGCTGGGTGACGAGCGGATGCGGGCCTTGCCCCTGGAGGCCCTGAAGCTCGATCCGCGGGAGATGGACAACGGGACGTTGCTGAGGATGCTGGGCATCGAGGGAACGAGGGTCGAGCGCTTCGCCTATCTGGTTGCCCGCTCACACTACGCACACGCCGAGGTGCGGAAGAATCAACCGCTGGCGGGCAAGGTGTGGACGGCGAAACCGCACAGGCAACCCACGGTGACCATCACCGAGCACACCGACAGGAGCCTGCCGCGGGCGGTGGTGCTCCACGACTCCTTCTTGTTTCCGATCCGGCCGTGGTTCTCGGAGAGCTTCTCCCGGGTGTACTACATTCACCAGACGACGAACCTCTATCCCGACATCATCGATCGGGAGCGTCCGCGGATCGTGATCCAGCAGCTGTCCCGGCGGCTGCTCGACTTTCCGGCGAGTTCGGTCCTCACCCCTGTGAGGGAGTTGCAGCGCCACGACCGGGATCGCGGGCGGTCAGTCGAACGGGTCGATGATACTGACTGATCCGAATCTCTGTTCGTGGGTGGATCTTTGCCGGCTGAGGGCCCTTACAGCCTCCCGAAGGCGATGCGGGCCCGTCCCGTGAGCGCGTAGTACCGGCTCGGCCCGTCGGTCCGCACGTGCAGGATGGCCTGTGCGCGCTCGAGATCCGCGAAGATCGCGCTCGCCCTCGGCTGGGAGACGCCCAGCCGATCGATGACATCGGCCTGCCTGAACTCCTCGCCTGCGAAGCTCGCAATCCGCTCGAGATGCCCGAGCCCCGTCGGCGTGAGGTCGGCGATGAACTCGTTGCGGTACAGCCCCGCAAGCACCGGCAGCACCTGCTCCCGGTCCAACGGCGCCACGCTCGTGGCACCCAGCACCCTGTAGCAGGTCTCGTCCAGTGCAGACAGCATGCCGCGCAGGTCACCGCGGAACAGCCGGTGAAACTCCTCGACTAGCCGCCAGGTGACGGGCCGCGTGACCTCCATGTCCTCGATCCGCAGGTACGCGTAGCGCCGCTCCAGAACCTGGCGTACCTCGGGGAAGCCCAGGGCTTCCAGTCTGAGCGGGGGAGGAAAGACGCTCCGCACCTGGGCGTGCTTCGAGATCACAGCGCCATGGAAGTCGAGGGTGGCGCCCAGGATCACGTGGAGACCGGGAAGCAGGAAGTAGTCCCGGGCATCCCGGAACAGGGTCGCTGCCGCACTCGGATCCTGCTCCAGGTTCTCGAGGCTGTTCAGGTGAACCACGATCCCCGGAATCCCGGCCGCCACGGAGCCCGCGGCCAGCCGGGCCAGTGCATCCTGGAACTGGTTGGGGCTGAAGATCGGCCGATGGAGCTTCTGTCCGGCGCCACCACCCACGCCGGTGCCGAGCACGGCGGCGTTGGCCTGCCACACCCGGCTCTGGGTCTTCTCGACCAGGCTCCGCGCTTCCTCGAATCCTGCGAGCTTCTTCAGTCTCCGTGCGGGCAGCACCATCCTGATCGATCTCACGACCGAGCGGAGGAGTTCGACACCCAGATCGGTCGCGGACAGCTGATGCGGCACTCGACAGTGCTCTGAGGAAACCGCAAACTCCTGCTTGGCCAACTGGGCCTTGATGTACTGGATCAAGGTGGTCTTGCCGGCTCCGGGCAGACCCGCTACCACGATCCGGCTGGACTGGCCGCCGATGATGCGCTTGAGCACCTCGTCGACCTCGCCGGAGCGTCCGACGAAGAGACTGATCGGCCGCAGACCGGTGTCGGAGATGTCCAGCGCCTCCTGGAAGAAGGGCGTGCTCTGGATGCCCAGGGGATTCCAGATGTTCGTGGCCATTCATCACCCCGTTCGCCAGGCGGGGTTATATAACCGCTTTTAGTTATATAAGTCAATCCGGCCGCGGGGGTGATATTAGCACGGGTGCGGCCCGGCGGCGGCACCACCTCCTGTCACCCGCCGCGGCTCGCCGGTCTCAAGAGCATCTCGCCCACGCTCGAGATCTTGCGTCCGGGCCCAACGTGCCGCGCTACGAGCAGGTGATCGCGGTGGCACCTTTGCCGGCCGAATCAGTCCGTTCTCGGAGCGGCCCGGATGAGGTCAGTCCTCCATCGCGAGGATCAAGACTGACCCGACGCTCCTTGTTCTTCTCGGCCATATACTCGGCAGCCGCGGCGATTTCGTTGCCTGTCTGAGGCCACTTTTTACGATTACGCAGTGATCATAAGGCTATAGGTGAGCAGCGAAGTGGCCGCTCTGGAGGATCACGAACTGAAAGGTCAGTCCTCGATCGCCATGATCCCCAGCACCTCGCTCGGCACGGTCAGCCGGTTCTCCAGCAGGAACGACGAGAAGCGCACCAGGTTCACCATGCCCCGCCCGTCGGCCTCTTCGCGCATCCTGCTCATCGGCGCGTCCTCGGCGATCAGCTGACGCAGACTCTCGGTGATCTGCAGCACCTCGAACACTCCGACGCGACCGCGGAAGCCCGTGCCCCCGCAGGTCTCGCACCCGGCACCCTTGACCATCGGCAGCTCGTCGCCTTCAGCGAGCACGCCGGTGCGCACCAGGTTCTCCATCACCGACGACGGGTAGTTGTAGGGCTGGGTGCACATCGGGCAGCAGCGGCGGACCAGCCGTTGCGAGATCACACCGGTCAGCGCGTTGGCGATGAGGAAGGTCGGCACGCCCATCTCCTTGAGCCGGATCACCGAGCCCAGCGCGCTGGTGGTGTGCATCGAGGTCAGCACTAGGTGGCCGGTGAGCGCCGCCTCCATCGCGATCCGCGCCGTCACCTCGTCCCGCGTTTCACCGATGAGGATGATGTCCGGATCGTGGCGCAGGAAGCCGCGCAGCACCTCGGGGAAGGTCAGCCCGATCGACTCGTTGACCTGCACCTGCGAGATGCCGGGCAGGTCGTACTCCACCGGATCTTCCACGGTGACGATGTTCATGTCGTCGGACTGGCGCGTGCGCTCCCGGAGCAGCGAGTAGAGCGTGGTCGTCTTGCCCGAGCCGGTCGGCCCGGTCACCAGTACTGCGCCGATGGGCTTGAAGATCATCCGCCGCACGACCTCGGTCAGCTCCTTGGCCAGCATGATCTGGCCGATGTCGAGGATCGAGGTGGCGGCCTCGAGCAGGCGCATCGCCAGGCGCTCGCCGTTGCGCGCGGGCATCGTCGCGACGCGGAGGTCGAATTCGCGGTCGCGATAGCTCACGCTGATCCGCCCGTCCTGGGGCAGCCGCTTCTCGGCGATGTCCATCCCGGCGAGGACCTTGATCCGCGAGATCAGCGCGCGGTGGTGCGTGCCCGGAATCGCCTGCTCGCGCGGTCGCAGGCGGCCGTCGACGCGATAGCGGACCTTGACCCCCGAGCGCTCGAGGTCGATGTGCAGGTCGCTGGCCTCCCGGTCGATGGCCTCGGCCAGCAGCTGGTTCACCAGCGCGATCACCTCCCTGCCCGCGACCTGGGACGGCCCCCGTTCCTCGACGGCGTCGTCTACCGACGAGTGGACCTGCAGCGACTGCCAGTGCGAGCCGGGCCGATCGGCGCCGCTCAAGCCCGCCGTGGAGACGTCACCATCGTCCTGGACCAGGGTCTTGACGTTGCGCCGGAGGTACGACTGGTAGTCGTCCTCGCTGATCGCCACCGGACGGACCTCCACCCCGGACAGCACCCGCCGCACGTCGTCGAAACCCAGCGTGTTGCTCGGATTGACCATGCCCAGTGTCAGCGTGGCGCCGTCCATGCGCAGTGGGATCATTCGATGCCGCTGGAGGATCTGCGCCGGCACCAGGTGATACGCGTCGGGATCGACGCGCATGCTCGAAAGGCTGATGAAGCTCACGCCCTGCTGCTGGCTCATCGCGTTGAGCTTGACTGACAGCGTGGCGGCGATACCCAGCGTGACCTGGGGCAGCTGGTTGCAGATGCGGGCGAACACCTTGCGTGGGAGGATCAGGCAGGTCGTTGGCTCCACCGCTCTGACCGAGGAGTTGGTCGGCTCCTTGGACAGCAGCGCCATCTCCCCGAAGACCTGGCCTTCGCCGAGCCGGTCGATCTCGAAGTCGACGTTCATCTGCTCGTTGTTGACGAATACGGACACCTTGCCCGATTCGATCACGAACAGACCGTCACCGCTTTCACCGGCCTTGAGGATCACCTGGCCGGCGCGGTACTCCTTTCGCTCCATCACCTCGGCGATCTGGCGCTTGTGGCTCTTGTGAATGTCGGCGAACAGCGTCGTGTTGGCGAGGAGTTTCACCACATCCTGCATGGTAATCGATGTCCCTCTCGTCTCTTCAGAAGACAGGCGCTGTCCGGCTCTTGGCGTTGGCCTTGTGGAGCTTGTTCAGCAGCGACTCGATGAGCGCCCGGTAGAGCCTGGTCTGCATGCGGTCGGTCCCCTGGAGCAGATCCTGGAAGCGCTTCCGGGGAATGCGGAAGGCCCCGATGTCGGTCTTGGCGATCACCTCCGCCGTGCTGGGCGTGAAGTCGAGCAGGGTCAGCTCGCCGACGTGGTCTCCGGGGCCGAGCGTGCCGAGCACCTTCTCGTCGCCCTCGGCCGTGGTGTGGATGATCTCGACCTCGCCCTTGACCAGGATGTACAGGGCCTCGCCGATCTCGCCCTGCTCGATCATCTTCTCGCCGGCGCGGAATATCGCGCGGTCGCAGAGGTTCATCACGGTCTTCAGATCCTTGAGCGAGAACTCCTTGAACAGCTCCACCTTGCGCAGGAACTCGAAGTGCCGGTCGAGGCCGACCAGGGTCTCGCGCTTGCCGCCCCGCGGCGGGGCGTCGCCCAGACCCAGATCGAGCGGCGGCGGCTCGTCGTCCTCGTCCTCGTCGTAGTCCGGAGCGTGTCGAACGACGCCAACGGGAGGCTCGTCCTCCTCGTCGATAGCGTCGAGGTCTGCGAGGCGCCGCGGGCGCGACTCCACGTCGAGCACGTCGTCCTCTTCGTGCCACGAATCTTCCTTGATCTCGACGACATCGTCGTCGGCATCGTCCTCGTAGTCCGCCGGATCGATCGGCGCGAAGTCGAAGCCGCCGGTCGATCGGACTCCTGGCTCACGTCGGTCCGGGGTGGCCTTCTTGCCGGAATCGAAGGGCGGGGCGATCTCTATTGTACGGCGTTCCGCGGTGCGCGACGGTGCCGGTGTCGGCGCCGGCCTCCGCTTGGGGATCGGGGCTCCGGACTCGAGCAGCGCCACGGCTTCGCGGGCACCGTCGTGGCCCGGATTGACGCCGAGCACACCGTCGAGCAACTGTCTCGCCTGCGGGTTCAGCCCCTGCTCGGCGCACAGCCTCCCCAGGCGAAAGTGGATCTCGACGGTCTGGCTGTTGAGCGGCTTGCTGCGAACGACCTCCAGGTAGCGCTGCATCGCATCGCGCTCGTTACCGCTGTCCTCGAGGATCTGGCCGATCATCCGCGTCGAGTCGACGAAGTTCTGCTCCATCTGCCCCACGCGCTGCAGCACGTCGACCGCCTTGTCCCAGCGCGACATCTTCATGTACAGCTGACCGGCCTGGTGGTACATGCCGGCGCGCTCGAAGTTCTCGGCAGCGCGGGGGTAGTCCCGCATCTTGAAGAACAGCTCGGCGGCGCGGTCGAAGTTGAGGTTCTTCTCGAACAGCTCCGCGGCCTTGGCCATGTCGCGGGCCTTGAGATACTGCTCGGCGGCTTTCTCGAGCTCGTAGTTCGCCTCGTAGTACTCGGCGGCCTTGGCCGGATTCCCGGCGCTCTCGGCGCAGCCCGCTGCCCGGGCAAAGTCCCGGGCCTTGAAGAACATCTCGGATAGGCTGTTCATGGTCTGCTTGGATGCGCCGCCCTCGATGATCTCCTGGATCAGCTGGTCGCCGATGTTCTCGGAGCAGGAGGCGAGCAGGGTTGCGGCAAGCTCGATCTCGCCCTTGGCCAGGTAGTTGCGGAGGAAGCCCAGGACCTTGCCCGAGGCGAGGAATTCTCCGCCGTGGGTCTTCTCCACGAACTCGAACTCGATCTCGCCGTGATCGCGACCCATACCCCTCCCGTTTCGGGATCACGTAACCGAATAATCTCAACACAGCGGGCCGGGCGGGTCAAGTTCCGGACGCTGGTTCTTGACACGGCTTCGACCTGCCCGTAGGGTCCGGTTTTGTGAGGAGCTTTTCGGTTTGACGCAAGTGGATCAGGTCTGCCCGCGCTGCGCTCGTCCGGTCTCGGACTCGGCCAAGTTCTGCACCAGCTGCGGTGCGCGTCTCGACGCCGGGACCGAGGAGATGAAGCGCTGCCCGAAGTGCAATCTGGTGATGCTCGCGCAGGCCAAGTTCTGCACGGGCTGCGGAGCAAGCTTGCGCGTCGAGGAGGACCCGAACCTGGAGCAGGTGATCAAGGGCACCTATCGCCTGAAGCGACTGCTGGGCAAGGGCGCCACCGGTCGGGTCTATCTCGCCGAGCAGCTCTCGCTGAAGAAGCAGGTCGCGGTGAAGCTGCTCGACCCGTTCTACGCCGAGGATGCAACGGCCAAGGCGCGCTTCGAGCGCGAGGCGCTGGCCGCGAGCCGCCTGACACATCCCAACAGCATCATCGTGCACGACTTCGGCGAGACGTCGAACGGGGCCCTGTTCCTGGCGATGGAGTATGCCAAGGGCAAGTCGCTGGCCGAGGTCATCGCACAGACCGGTGGATTGCAGGCGGTCCGTACCTGCGAGATCATGATGCAGATCTGCTCGGCGCTCGTCGAGGCGCACGACCAGGGCGTGATTCACCGCGACCTCAAGCCCGAGAACATCGTGCTCGTGCTCCAGCGCGACGGCCGCGAGCTGGTCAAGGTGCTCGATTTCGGCATCGCGCAGATCGTCACCGGCGAGGAGGCAAACCGGAAGATCACTCGTTTCGGGCTGGTCTGCGGTACGCCCGAGTACATGAGCCCCGAGCAGGCGCGCAGCAAGAAGCTCGATGCGCGTACCGATGTCTACTCGCTCGGTGTGATGCTCTACGAGGCGCTCACCGGCACGATCCCATTCGAGGACATCTCGGCGCTGAAGGTCGCGCAGATGCACATCCACGATCCGCCCGAGCCCTTCGCCGACCGGCGCCCGGATCTGCGGATTCCTGACGCCGTCGAGCGCGTGTGCTTCAAGGCTCTGGAGAAGAAGCGCTCGCAGCGCTACCAGAGTGCGCTGGAGTTCCAGCAGGCGCTGGAGGACGCTCGGCGGCACATCGAGCTGAACGACGAGGCGACCGAGATCGTCACCCCGCCGACCCGTGAGCCGCAGCGGGAGAGGCCCGAGGTTCCGAAACGGCCGTCGCGGGTCATCCCAGCGGGTCAGGGTGCTGGCTTCACGCCGGCGCCCTTCGGGTTCACGCCGCCGGATCGAAAATACTTCGACTCGGTGGGGCTGGACATGGCCGGCCGGCTCGACGGTGAGGAGTCCGTGGCGCGGCGACCTGAACCGGCCGCCGACCAGCCACTGGCGCCGGCAGCCCCCTTCGCGCCCGGCCCGACCGGACCGCTGCCCGGAGCCGCCGCGAAGGGCACGGATCCGGCGCGCGCGCTGGCCAAGGGCGGCAGCTCGATCGAGCTCGACTTCGAGCGGGCCTCGATGGACGCGGCGAATATCGGTCATCCGCCGATTGCCACCGCGGAGCCGGAGTATTCAACGTCTCCGGCTGCCCCGTCGGCGCCCTTTGTCTGGCCGCGCTGGGCTGCGTGGATCGCCGTCGTCGTGGTTGTCGGCGTTGCCGCGATCCTGGTGATCGAGCTGGGGGAGACCTCGGTCGAGGACAGCGTCGGTCGAGGGCGGGCAACCAAGGACCACGCGCGGTTCACGGCCGAGCGTCTCCACGGAGAGGGCCTCGGGATGCTGCGCCGGAAGAACTACGAGGGCGCGGTCGAGCGGTTCAAGACGGCGCTACGGACCGACCCGACCTTCTTCACCACGCATCGGGATCTGGGCACGGCGTACGCCTCGCTCAAGCGGCCGAGGCAGGGCCTGCGGCAGTACCGGCTGTACCTGAAGAAGATGCCCGACGCCGAGGATGCCGATCGGGTGCGGGCGATGATCCGGCGCATTCGGGAGACGCTGAAGGGCAAGCACAGGTCCAAGGGCAAGGGCTCTAGTTCCCCGCGAAGATGAAGGGGTAGCTCACCGTAATCGTGCCTCCGCCGGGAGGATTGGGGAAGATCAGCGTCTTCATCACCTCGAGGATCTCCTGCTCGACCTGCTTGTCATTGAGCGTGCTCCTGGCGATCTCGGCCTTCTGCACCTTGCCGTTGGGGCCGATGGTGAGCCGGACCTCGACGCGGCCGTTGAGATTCGGATCGCGCTTGAGGCCCTTCTCGTAGCATAGCTTGATTCGACGGAGGTTCTTGCGGATCACGCGCTGGATCACGCTCTTGTCGAGCGAGCCCATGATCATCGCCGAGCCGATCTTCGGCTGGACGCGCGTTTTGCCGGAGATCCGACCCGCGCGGCCGCCGCCGCGGCCCTTGGTGCTGACGCTGCCGAGGCCGATGCTGCCGTACCCCACGCCACCGCCGCCGCGGCCGGTGCCCGAGGTGCCGAGCACGCCGAGCATTCCCTTGCCCCCGATGCTGCCCGACACGTCGCCCACGGCCGAATCGGACACGCCCTCGGGCAGCGGCAGTGGCGGCCGCACCCGCGTGCGCTTGCTGCCATCGGCGCGGATCTCGGTGTCGATGGCCACGAAGCTGGTGTAGTCGGTGAGCAGGCCGTACTTCAACCCGAGCTCGGTGACCTGCTTGGTCCCGGGATCGTTGGGGAACAGACGATTCATGTCGGCCAGCCGGCGGATGCGGCTCCGCGCCCAGAGATAGCGCAGCGCCGCGTTGTCCTTGCTGGCCAGCGCCTCCGTCACCTCGACCTCGGCGGAGAGGCTATCCTCGGGCGTGCTGCCGCTGACCAGGATCCGTCCCTCGGGCTCGCCGTGGTACTTGCCGAAGACGACCAGCGGCCGCTCGGCGAACAGGTCGGGCAGAGCGGGCGGCTCCACGTCGTACGCCTCGAAACCGTCGAACTCGACCTTCACGCCCTGCAGCAACGGCGCCGAGATGTACTCGCCGAAGCGCCTGGCCTGCTTGGCCGCCTCGGTGGGGTCGAGCACCACGAAGGGCTCGCCCAGGCCGGCGCGGGCCATGCCCTCGATGATCAGCCGGTTGACCGAGCTGCCGATGCCGAAGGCGAAAAGGTTGGCCTCGCCCAGGCGCTGACGGATCAGCTCGAAACTCTGCTTCTCGACGTGCACGTACCCGTCCGTTGCCACGACCACGATGCGTGAGGTGCCGGGCGTGCGGGACAGGGCCAGGGCGCGCTTCAGCGCGGGCAGGATCTGCGTGCCGCCGCCGCCGTGGAAGCTCTCGAGCCACTCGATGCCGTGCTTGACGTTCTCGGGCGTGGCGTCCAGCGACTCCTTGCTCAGCACGCGGTTTCCGCCGGCAAAGGTGAGCACGTTGAAGTAGTCCGAAGCGCTCAGGCCGCGGAGCAGATTGCGCATCAGGTCCTTGCTCGTCTCGAGCGGGAAGCCGTTCATCGAGCCGGACACGTCCTGGATGAAGATGTACTCCCGCGGTACCACGTCCCGCGGCTGCACCCGGTCGGGCGGCTCCATCATCATCAGAAAGTAGTTCTCCTCCTTACCCGGGAGCAGCAGCAGGCCGGTCTCGATGGCATCGCCGGCCAGCTTGTAGCGCAGCACGAAGTCCTTGTTGCCGGTGCGCTCACCGTTCTCGAGCACCACGTGGGCCACGTTGTCGCAGTCGTACTCGACCTCGAGGTCGTGACTCGGGCTGCCGATGCGGGAGATCGGGAAGCCGCAGCGCAGCAGCACCTGCAGGTCGAAGCTGTACGTCGGCGGCTCCCCCTCGTGGAGGTACGGGTTGCTGACCCAGCTCTCGGTGTCCGGCGCCTTCGCGGCGGGCATGTTCGAATAACGTGGACCGACGACGGCGGGGTAGACGAACTCGTAGGTTCGTTGCTCGGGCACGAGCAGCTCGGTGTACGACAGCTCCACCCGCACCTCGTCGCCGGGCAGGATGTTGCCCACGTTCATCTGGAACACGTTCGGTCGCTGCTGCTCTAGCAGCGAGGCGGTGCGACCCTCGTCGAGGGCCTTCTCGTAGTCCTTGCGGGCCTGCTTGCGCTCGCGGATCCTGGCCTCGATCACCCGCTCGCCCACGGTCATCCGCATCGCGTGGACCGCGGCCCGCGTCGATGCCGGGAAGAGGTAGATCGCCTCCAGCGTGCTCTCGCCCTCGTTGCGATAGACCTGGGTCACCGACACGTCCGCGATCACCCCGCCCATGATGCGGACATCGGCTCCGGTGTGCTTCAGCGGCAGCCGGTCGGTCTCGGAATCGTCCGAGAAGACGAAGAAGTACGGTGAGAGCGTGCGCTGCCCCCCGGCATGCGCCGGGATGCTCTCGAAGGCGGCGGCCACGTACTTCAGCCGTTGCTCGCGGGTCAGCTCTCCAGCCTTGGACACCGCGGAAAGCACGGCCACCAGGACCAGCATGCAGATCGCGGCGATCAACGGGAGCCAGGCGGGATGTCGCGCCTCCTTGCGGCGCTGGGCAGATCTTCGTGGTCTTTCTCGGCTCATGTTGACCTCCGGCCGTGGTTCGGGGCTCTGGTGCAATTACGACACCGGCCGTGGACAATGGTTCCAGGCCTGGCTACGAAGGTCCTGGAATAGTCCAGGCGGGTTGCGCTAGAATGGACCGTGCGTGAGCCCGAGCGGAACCTGGAGTTCGGAGACGACGTGAATGCGGGAGCGGTGAATGGCGGGCGCTGAGAACGGGATGATCGTCGAGGGAAGCGCGCTCCTCGGGCAGATCCTGGTAAAGAACGGGTACCTGACACAAGAGCAGCTCGATTCCTGTCTGGCGACCTATTCCCGGCCGGACAACAATCTGCGGCTCGGCGATATCGCGGTGGAGCAGGGCTTCGTCACCCGCGACGTGGTCGAGCGCGCGGTCAAGAACCGGGACCGCTTCGTGGCACAGCAGCGGAGGGCCCAGGCCGTGGCGGCCCGGGAGCAGGCCATGGCCGCGCGCCAGGCCATGGCCATGGCGCAGCCCCAGCTCGACTTCCCCGAGGCCACGCCCCTGCCGCAGGTGCCACCGGGCGTGCCCATGGCGCCAGCGACTGCCGCGCCCGAGGCCTCGTTCCAGGATGGGCCCAGGGAAGCCCGGCGGGGCGTGGTCCCGGCGGCGGGCGTGGGCCCGAGCACCGAGCCGACGGCCGCGCCGCCCGGCGTGGTCCCGGCCAGGGGCGTGGAGCCGAGCACCGAACCCCTGCCGCCGCCGCCGGGTGTGGTCCCGGCCAGGGGCGTGGAGCCGAGCACCGGGCCTGTGCCGCCGCCGCCGGGCGTGGTCCCGGGCCGCGGCGTCGAGGAGCCGGGCGACACGGCCCCGGTGGAGCAGCGGCCCGACTGGCTGGAGAGCGGCGGCGAGGCTGCGATGGCCGCGCAGAACGTCCCGGCGGCTCGGCCCGCCCCGGCAGCTGCGCCCGCCCCGGCCGTGCAGCCCGCCCCGGCCGTGCAGCCCGCCCCGGCCGCGCAGCCCGCTCCGGCCGCGCAGCCCGCCCCGGCCGCGCAGCCCACCCCCGCCGCTCAGCCCGCCCCGACGGCTGCGGCCCTGGCCCAGCCTGCGCCGGCACGGCCAGCACCGCAGGATCCCGAGGGCGCCAAGGTCCTGATGCAGTGGCTCGCCTCGGCGCTGAAGAACCGTATCAGCGATCTGCACGTCAAGACCGGCAAGCCGCTGGTGGCGCGGCTCGATGGCCGGCTGATGGAGATGAAGTCGCCCGTGCTCGACCCGGCCAAGGCCGAGCGCCTGCTCACCGCGGTGCTCGACGACGGGCAGCTCGAGGAACTCGCCAGCCAGCACAGCGTGAGCCTGTGCCTGGATCTTCCCGGCGGCGGCCGGGCGCGTTGCAGCGTGTTCCGCCACTTCCGCGGAACCGACGGCGCCTTTCGCCTGATCCCGCCGCAGATCCCGGACCTGACCGCGCTAAACCTGCCGACCATGCTGGCCAAGTTCACCACCTACGCCCAGGGCCTGGTGCTGGTAACCGGACCGGCCGGCAGCGGCAAGAGCACCACCCTGGCGGCCCTGGTCGACATCATCAACAAGGATCGCAGCTGTCACATCCTCACCGTGGAGGATCCGATCGAGTTCGTGCACAAGTGCCAGCGCAGTCTGGTCACCGAGCGCCAGGTCGGCACGCACACGCTGAAGTTCTCCAATGCCCTGCGCGCCGCCCTGCGAGAGGATCCGGACGTGATCGTGGTCGGCGAGATGCGGGACACCGAGACCGCGCAGCTCACCATCAGCGCCGCCGAGACCGGGCACCTGGTGTTCGCCACGCTGCACACGCAGAACGCGGTGCGCTCGGTCAACCGGGTAGTCGATATGTTCCCGCCCGAGGAGCAGCCGCAGATCCGGACGATGCTCTCGGAGAGCCTGCGCGGGGTGGTCTCGCAGCGGCTGGTGCCGCGGGCCGACGCGCCGGGTCGACTGCCCGTGCTGGAGGTGATGTTCAACTCGACGGCGATCGCCAACCTGATCCGCGAACGCAAGACATTCCAGATCCCGAACCTGATCAAGATGGCCAGAGACAAGGGCAGCACCACGTTGGAGGACTACGCCGCCGCTCTCTGCGCCAAGGGCTACATCAGCCAGGCGGTCGTGGAGAGCTGCCGGCTCACCTAGGAGGAACCCCGCGGTGGCGAAGATCGATACACTGCTGGTGCGGATGGTCAAATCCCATGCCTCGGATCTGCATCTGAGCGCTGGCGAGCCGGTGCGCATGAGAGTGCACGGCGAGCTCGAGGCCTTCAGCGACAGACCCGTGACCACCGAGCAGCTCGACCTGATCATGCGCGAGATCTGCCGCGAGGAGCAGTGGAGCCGGTTCCTCGAGCAGCACGAGCTCGACTTCTCCTACGGGATCCAGGGCACCGGCCGCTTCCGCTGCAACTACCTAATGCAGCTCCGCGGGCCGGGCGCGGTGTTCCGGGTGATCCCCGAGGAGATCATCACCATCGAGCAGCTCGGCCTGGCGCCGGCGCTGCACAAGTTCCCCGATTTCGAGCGCGGGCTGGTACTGGTCACAGGGCCCACGGGCTCGGGCAAGTCCACCACGCTCGCGGCGATCATCGACAAGATCAATTCCACGACGGCCAAGCACATCATCACCATCGAGGATCCGATCGAGTTCGTCCACTGGAACAAGCGATCGTACCTCGTTCAGCGCGAGGTGGGTGGTCACTCGCCCAGCTTCGCCCGGGCGCTGAACGACGCGCTGCGCGAGGATCCCGACGTGATCCTGGTCGGCGAGATGCGGGACCTGGAGACGATCGCCCTGGCCGTGGGCGCGGCCGAGATGGGCGTGTTGGTGTTCGGCACGCTGCACACCAACAGTGCGCCCAAGACGATCGACCGCCTGATCGATGTGTTCCCGCCGACGCAGCAGGAGCAGATCCGCAGCATGCTCTCCGAGTCGCTGGTCGCCATCGCCGCGCAGCAGCTGCTGCGCCGCAAGGACGGGCGGGGCCGGGTGGCGGCGAGCGAGATCCTGCTCTCCGGACCGGCCCTGTCCAACATCCTGCGCGAGGGCTCGATCTCCAAGATCTACTCGTACATCCAGTCCAACAAGGCGCATGGCATGCAGACCATGGACGAGGCGCTGATGGGCCTGGTGAAGCAGGATCTCGTGTCCGCGGACGACGCCTTCCTCAAGGCCAACGACAAGAAGGGCTTCGAGGACTGGGCCAGGGAGAACGGGATCGAGCTGAACGTCTAGCCGGGTCTCGGCACCCGAATCAGCCCAGCAGCACCTTGCAGCGCTTGAGCACCTCCTCGACCGTGAAGCCGAGGTTTTGCATCACGTCCTGGGCCGGCGCGGACGCGCCGAAGCGGTCGAGGCCCAGCACTTCGCCCCTGGAGCCGACCCACTCCCACCAGCCCATGCTGGCGCCCATCTCGATCGCCAGGCGGCGGTCGAGCGCAGGGGGCAGCACCTGATCGCGGTACGCCCGGTCCTGCTCGCGGAACAGCTCCACGCTGGGCATGGCCACGACCCGCGCGCCGATGCCGTCGCCGGCCAGCTTTTCGGCCGCCTCGAGCGCGAGGTGCACCTCGGAGCCGGTCGCGAGCAGCAGCAGCTTTGCGTCCTCGGCGTCGCGCAGGACGTACCCGCCGCGGGCCAGCTCGGACGCCGGCGCCAGCTCGGTGCGGTCGAGCACGGGCAGGCCCTGGCGGGTCAGGCACAGCGCGGTCGGGCCGCCGGTGCGAAGCAAGGCCTGGCGCCAGGCCTCGGCCGTCTCGTTGGCGTCGGACGGCCGGATCACGGTCAGCCCGGGCATGGCGCGCAGCGACATCAGCTGCTCCACGGGCTGATGCGTGGGTCCGTCCTCGCCGACCGCGATGCTGTCGTGGGTGTACACGTAGATCACGGGCAGCCCGGACAGCGCGGCCACGCGCATCGTCGGTCGCACGTAGTCCGAGAACACGAGGAAGGTGCCCACGTACGGCCGGAGCCCGCCGTGCAGCATCATGCCGTTGGCCATCCCGCCCATGGCGATCTCGCGAACGCCGAAGTGCAGGTTGCGGCCGCCCGCCTCGCCGGCGCCGAGATCGCCGAAGTCGTCGAGCCAGGTCTTGTTGCTGCCGGCCAGGTCGGCCGAGCCGCCGACCAGCGCGGGAACGCGCAGGGCCAGTCGATTGAGTGCGGCGCCCGAGGCCTTGCGCGTGGCGATCGCGCCGCCGTCAATCGGGAACCGGGGCAGATCCGCGTCCCAGCCCTCGGGTAGCTCGTTGCGCACCACCTGCCGCTCGAACTCGGCGGCCAGCTCGGCGTTGTCGTTCCTAAGCGAGTCGAGACGGGCCTGCCACTCGCCCTCCGCGTCCGACCCGTTGACCGCGATCTGGCCGAAGTGCCGTCGCACGTCGTCGGGCACGTGGAACACGGCGTCCTCGGGCCAGCCCGCCTTGCGTCTGGTTTCGGCCGCGCCGTCCTTGCCAATCGGCGCGCCGTGGCACGACTCGGAATCCTGCTTGGGGCTGCCGTACCCGATATTCGTGCGGCAGCAGAGCAGCGAGGGCTTCTCCTGTTCTGCCTGCGCCTGCTCGATCGCACGCGAGATTGCCGCGGTGTCGTACCCGTCGACCTTCTGCACGTGCCAGCCAAGGGCCTCGAAGCGCTGCTGCACGTCCTCGGTGAAGGTCAGGTCGGTCTTGCCCTCGATCGAGATCTTGTTGTCGTCGTACAGGTAGATCAGCTTGCCCAGCTTGAAGGCGCCGGCCACCGAGCCGGCCTCGGAGGAGATGCCCTCCATCAGGTCGCCGTCGCTGACGATGGCGTAGGTGTGATGATCGACGACGGTGTGACCACCGCGGTTGAAGGAGTCGGCGAGATAGCGTTCGGCCAGTGCCATGCCCACCCCGTTGGCGAAGCCTTGGCCCAGCGGGCCGGTGGTGGCCTCGCATCCGGGGACCAGACCGTACTCGGGGTGGCCGGGCGTCTTGCTGCCCCACTGGCGGAAGCGCTTCAGGTCGTCGAGCGACAGGTTGTATCCGCCAAGGTGGAGCAGGGCATAGAGCAGGGCCGAGCCGTGGCCGGCCGAGAGCACGAAGCGGTCGCGGTCGGGCCAGCCCGGGTTCCTCGGGTTGTGGCGCAGGTGCTTGACCCAGAGGGTGTACGCCATGGCCGCTGCGCCGAGCGGCATGCCCGGGTGGCCGGAGTTGGCCTGCTCGACCATGTCCACGGCCAGCAAGCGGATTGTGTCGATCGCCTTCTGCTCTATGTCGTCTCGCATGGGGCTGCTCCTGCGCTTGGATTAGACGGCTTCTTTAAGCACGGATGTTCAGGCGATTCAACGGCGGGATTGTCGCGTGACCCCTCTGCCCGCTCCCCCTCTCCCGGAGGAAGAGGGGGAGCCGGGTGCGATGCGCCGGATCAGTTCCGTGGCGATGGTGGTTGAAGCGGCTCGGTGATGGAGACGGAGAGGTCTGGGGTGTCAGCCCATCGCCCGCTTGTCCGGGCACTCCGGGCCCTCGACGCCGATCTCTGCGCAGTCGGCCTTGCCGCTGCCGCCGTAGCGCAGGGCGCCGACCGTGAGCACCGCGGTGACGGCGATGACCAAGCCTGCCACGCATGCCCAGATCAGCTTCTTTCCTCTGGTCGTCACTGCTCTCCCCGTCGAGGACAATGTGACATAGATCACATGAAAAAACTACCCCCAATTTTGTCGCGTAGCGCATTGCGGCATGGCAGGAGCGCTGCAACTGCGCCGGATCACCAGCCAAGGGCCTGCTCCGGGGGCAGTCCAGCGAGCGCGCAGATCAGGGCCAGGATCGTGGTGCGGCCCTCGAGCTCGGCGGTGCGCAGGCGTTCGCGGGCAGCGCTGCCGAACAGCTCCCCGGCGATGCGGTCCTCGTCGGCGAACAGGCCGCGGGCCTCCTCGAGGATCGCGGCATAGTCGGGGGGCTCGCGACGGACCAGCTCCTCTGCTCGGGCCATGCGCGCCAGCCGCGCCTCGCGGTAGTGCTCCTCGAAGCGCTCGCAGTCGGCGTCGCTCAGCCCGAGCAGATCGGCCGCCTTGCGGGCGCAGTGGCGCACATTGCGCTCCTGCTCCTCGCCATCGGGCAGGGTCTTTCGCAACCCCCGGGTCACGTCGTCCTTCTTGCGCGCCCACTCCTCGACAGCCATGCGCTTGGCCACCTCGCAGAGCATGTCGGCTTGGGTCTCGGCGTCGACCGCGGCGAGCATGCTGCCGGGCGACGCCGGGCGCGGCGCAGGCTTCGTGGTCTGCTCCAGGGCAGGGGCCGGAGCCGTGGGCGCGGAGAAGGGCACGGGCAGCGGTCGCGGCGGCGCGGTTGTTGCGGGCCGGTCCATGCACGCCGTGAGGCGGGCCTCGCAGGCGGAGCAGTCCGGCGGTGCAGCCGGTCGCGTGGTCGGTGCCCCGGCAAGGGCCGGCCCTCTATCTGTCACCAGGAAGTAGGCCAGCACCGCGTTGCCGGCCAGCGAGGCCAGCAGCAGCACCACCCACGGTCTGGTCGTGCCCCCGTCGATCGCGGCGAGCAGGTTGCGAGAAGACGGCCTGTGCTTCATGGTCTGCCTCGGTGGTATTCGTAGGCCGCGCGTTCGCTGGCTGTCCCCGGCCTAGTCTTCCGGGTTGTTCGTGCCGCAGATATAATTGTCGGTGGTCGCCGCCTCGAAACTGCCGGCACCACCGCTCCAGATCACCGTGCCCGTCAGCCAGTGGCAGTTGCGTCGGTCCAGCACATGCGACTCCTCTGCGACCAGCTCGCCCTCGATGTACACCCGCACCTTGGCGCGTGTAGATCCCATGCCCTTGTCCTCGTAGTAGCTGGCCCAGATGCGGTACTCGTCGTTGCAGGGGTTGTCGTGGTTGATGTTCTCGGGACCGTACCCGCGCACATCGTCGAGGTCGAGGCTCGGGTTGTCCTCGTCGTCTCCGGGCGCGCAGTAGTCGGGATGCGAGTTGAAGAAGTGGCAGTCGCCGCCCGGGCTTGTGCTGATACGATCACCGTAGATCGTTCCCGAGCGGATGTAGTGCAGGTCCACGTCCGTCTCCGGATGGTCCCAAACCAGCTGCACGTGGATCGCCTCGCGCGGAATGGCGTTGATCTCGACGCACAGATCGCCGCTGCATCCGTGGTCCGAGGAGCAGCGGCCGCCTTCCTCGCAGATTTCGAGACAGGGCTCGTAGATGCCGGCCAGGTCCACGAAGAAGGTCGGCTGCGTCGCGGAGGACTCGCTCTCGAGGGTGTCCTCTGCGCCGGGGTTGGACTCGGGATGAAATTCGGTGTGGGAGTCGGCCGGTGCCCCGTTGAAGTACCAGCGGTAGCGCATCGTCTTGCCGGTGACGCTGATGCTGTTGGTGCCGTCGAGACTGACCGTGTCCAGCGGCTTGATCTCGCCGATCACCGGCTGCGCCACGTTGGCGATGGGAATCGGGCAGTCCGCGTCCGTGTCGGAGTCCGCGTCGGAGTCCGCGTCGGAGTCCACGTCTGTATCCAAGTCGGCATCCGCGTCCATGTCCGCGTCGGTGTCGGCGTCGGTGTCCGCGTCCGTGTCGCCGCCGCACTGGCAGGGACCCCAGCCACTGCCGTTGTTCTTGCAGACCTGATATCCCTGCGTGCCTCCCGGGCAGGCGCAGGCTTCCTGCCTGCCCGGCTCGCAGGCGTCGTCGCCGGGCGTACATCCGGGCGGCGAGATTGCCAGCGCGATGATCAGCAGCGGGAAAGGCGGAATCGCGTATTTCATGGCGTCCTCCCCGGTTCCAGCTCCAGCAGAGTGTATCGTATGTCCGAATCGATTGGTAGGTGAGGCGGATCGATCCGCTGCCCGGAGGCTGCCTATCAGCTCTCTCCGGCGATCCACTGCAGCGCGGCCTCGACCACGGTGTCCCTGCCCGCGGCCACGTCGTCGGGCTGCAGCCAGAGCTCCACGTCGGGCGGCTGCTCGGTGGCCTGCAGATGCTCGTCGTTGCTGTCGGTGAACACGTCCTTGGCGAAGCGCGCCCACAGGTCGTCGAGCTGCGGGTCGAGATCCCACAGCATCGTGGCCCGGGCAAAGCTGCCGTGGGTGGCGCGGCCGAAGCGCCGCACCCGCGGGTGCAGGCTCATCTCGTACGGGAACAGGTCGCCGGCCGAGGCCGCCTGCGGGCCGGTGAGGATCGCGATCGGCCGGTCGAGGTACGTGCTCTCGTCCGCGTCGATGCCCTGGCAGCTGTGGATCTGCAGGTCCGTGGGCTCGGACGGCTGGGGCTTGCGCGAGGCCGAGCACCAGATCCTGTCGTGGTCGGTGTCGAACAGCATCGCGGCGGCCTGCAGCCAGAACTGCGCGCCGCCCGTGTTGTAGCGCTGGTCCACGATGATGCCGTCCGCGTCCTGGAACGCGGTGATCGCCGCCGTGAACTGGGCCTCCACGTCGGTCCCGGGCATCCAGTTGTACACGTAGATGTACCCGACATTGGTGCCTGTCAGCAGGCCCCAGGAGATCGGCGAGGCGCCGGCGTCGGCCTCGGACTCGGTGGTCCAGGGGAACTCCACGCCCTGCACGGGCAGCTGCGGCGGACACACCAGATCCCCGGAGTAGGTCAGCAGCGTGTCCGTGGGGATCGACTCCATGGTCGCGGCGCCGTGGCGGCGCACATCCATCCGCTCGAATAGATGCGGGTTGTCCTGCACCGCCACCCGGTGCAGGAACTCGTCGGCTGCAGCGGCTGATCCGCGGAACCCGCACAGCGGCAGCTCCCAGGTCGCGATCAGCTCCAGCAGCTCGTTCCAGGGTTTGCCGTCGTACCCCAGGATCTCATCGCCCGGCGCGAGCCCGGCAGGATTGTCGTCGTCGGTGCGGAACACCAGCAGCCGGCCGTCGTCGGTGGGTGTGACGCAGACGCCGGTCTCGGTGGTCAGCAGCAGACCCGAGAGCACGAACCGGGGCGGGCGGGCAGCGAGCGTCGTGTCGCAGACCCGGGTGCTGAGGATGTTGGTGTGGCCGTCGTGCATGCCCGAGACGACCTCGGAGAGGAGCTGGTAGAACCGGCCGTACCCCTCCGCGGCCTCGGCCGCGGGGCGGAACTCGTCGCGGACCGCGTCCCAGTCCACGTCGTTGATCCCGAAGCCAGGGTAGCGCGGCCCGATGGTGCCCCACAGCTCGTCGAACAGGGCCAGTCGCGTGGCCTGTTCCGGAGCGTCGCCCCAGAAGCCATCGACCTGCTCGGCCCAGTGGTACTCGATGTCCTCCTCGCCGCCGTCCTCGCCACAGCCGAGCGCGGCGGCCAGCGCCATCACAGCGAGCAGAGACCTTCGCATCATGCCTTCTCCGTCATTCCGACACCTCGATGGTAACCGCGCGCTGCATCCGGCGCACTGGAAATTTGCTTCCGGCTCGCGGGCGGTGGTGCTTGCACGCGGCGAAGATACCGGATATTCATCGATCGACCCCGCTGGCGCGAAGAGGTATCCAATGAAGATCCCCGGGAACGGCTCTCCGCGAGAGGATGTACTGCAGCAGCTGGAGCGGGCGCGCTCCGCCGACGCGGACTGGCGCGGCGGCAAGACCTGGGCCTACGTGTACCACCACAGCGACGAGCACTCCGAGCTGCTCAAGCAGGCGTACACCGGATCCTTCTCCGAGAACGGAAACACCCCGATCGCCTTCGAGAGCCTGCGCCGCTTCGAGAACGAGGTCGTCTCGATGACCGCGGAGATGCTCCACGGCGGGCCCGAGGCCCGCGGCTCGCTGACCTCGGGCGGCACCGAGAGCATCCTGATGGCGGTCAAGACCGCGCGCGACTGGGCCCGCTCGAAGAACCCGGGCCTGCGCGCTCCCGAGATGGTGCTGCCGGTGAGCGCGCACCCCGCCTTCGAGAAGGCGGCGCACTACTTCGATGTCGAGGCCGTGCACACCCCGGTGGGAGACGACTTCCGCGCCGACGTCGAGGCCGTGCGCTCGGCGATAAGCGACAGCACCGTGCTCGTGGTCGGCTCGGCGCCGTCGTACCCCCATGGCGTAATCGATCCGATCCCCGAGATGGCCGCTATCGCCGCCGAGCGCGACGTGCTGTTCCACACCGACGCCTGCCTCGGCGGGTACCTGCTGCCGTGGCTGGAGAAGCTCGGCCGCGAGGTCGATCCCTGGGACTTCCGCGTCGCCGGCGTGACCTCGATCTCGGCCGATACCCACAAGTACGGCTTCGCGGCCAAGGGCGCTTCCGCCGTGATGTACCGCACGGCAGAGCTGCGCAAGAAGCAGTTTCACGCGTACGCCGACTGGCCTGGCGGCCTGTTCGTCTCCCCGACGATGACCGGAACCCGGCCCGGCGGCGCGATCGCCGCTGCCTGGGCCGCGATGATGCATCTCGGCGAGGCCGGCTACCTCGAACTGGCGCGCAAGATCATGGACGTGACAGATCGGCTGCGCGGCGGAATCGCCGCGATCGACGGGCTCGCGATTCTCGGCGAGCCGGCGATGAGCGTGTTCGCCTTCACCCTGGAGCGGGGCAACGTCTTTGCGCTGGCCCAGGCCATGGACGACCGCGGCTGGCACATGAACGCCCAGCAGAAGCCGGCGGCCCTGCACCTGATGGTCACGCCCGTGCACGAGCCGATCGTCGAGCCCTTCCTGGCCGACCTGCGAGACTGCACGGCCGAGGTGCTCGCCGCGGGCGACGAGGCGCCGCAAGGCCTGGCCGGGATGTACGGCGCGGTCACCGCCATGCCCGACCGCGCCGAGGCCGGGGAGTTCCTCGTGGGCTTCTTCGACCAGCTGATGACCCCGCAGGACTGACGTACCCGTGCTCGCGCTCGTGAACGTGAACGTGAACGTGGACGTGATCGCGTGATCCTCGCCATCCTCCAGATCCTCCTCTCCCTGCTGATCCCTCTCGGCGTGGTCTGGGCCGAGCCGCGCTCGCGCTTCGTGCGGGTGATCAGCCCGGTGATCCTCTGCTACGGCGTGGGCATGGCCTTCGGCAACCAGCCGTGGCTCGAGTTCAGCAACCCCGTCTCGCTCACCCTGTGCAACATCACCGTGGCCCTGGCGATCCCCTTGCTGCTGTTCTCGGTCAACATCGTCGCCTGGCTCAGGCTGGCGCGGAACACCGTGATCTCCTTCGTGCTGGTGATGGCCTCGGTGATGATCGTCGGCGCGCTGGCGCACCTGCTGTTCCGCGACAGCCTCGAGCGCACGCCCGAGATGGCCGGCATGCTCGTCGGCGTGTACACCGGCGGCACCCCCAACATGGCCGCCATCGGCACCGCGCTGGGCGTGCCCTCGCAGACCTTCATCCTGCTCAACGCCGCCGACATGGTGGCCAGCTTCGCGTACCTGGTGTTCATCCTCGCGCTGGCCGCGCCGCTGCTGCGGCGCATCGTGCCGGCCACGCCGCGCGAGGACGGTGCCACGGACGGGGAGGGCGCCGGTCCAGCTGGCTGGACCGTGCCGTCCCTGCGCGTGGTGGGGATCAGCCTCGCGCTGACCCTGGCGATCGTGGCCGCGGGCGTGGGCGCGGGCTTCCTCCTGCCGTCGAGCAGCCGCGACGCGGTGATCATCCTCGGCATCACCACCCTCGGCGTGGCAGCCTCGCTGAATCCCCGCGTCCGCGCGCTGCACGGCACGCAGGACATGGGCCAGTTCCTGCTGCTGGTGTTCTGCGTGGCCATGGGCTTCACCACCGACTTCTCCGAGCTGTTCTCGTCCACGCCGGTGGTGTTCCTCTACACCGCGGTGATCCTCAACGGTGCGGTGGTGCTGCACTTCCTGCTGGCGATCCTGCTGCGCATCGACCGCGACACGATCATCATCACCTCGGCCGCCGGCATCTTCGGCCCGCACATGGTGGGGCCGGTGACGATGAACCTGAAGAACCGCGCTGTGCTTTTCTCGGGCCTGGCCAGCGGCCTTGTCGGGTATGCGGCCGGCAACTACTTGGGTATGGCGCTCGCCTGGCTGCTGTCGTAAGATAGATCTTCAAATGCGAAGACTGACTGCACTCCTCGTTGCCCTTCCATTCCTCGCCTCGGCCTGTTCCGAGCGCTCCGAGCCGCCCACGTACTGGCGCATCGTCGAGCTTCACGGCAGCCCGTACGAGCGCGGCTTCCAGCACGGTCGGCTGCTCGGCGACGAGATCCGCTCGCTTTACACCACGCTGCTCGGGACCTCGATTCTGCCCTTCCTCAACCGCGAGCGACGCGACGTCTCCAGCGTGCTGGCCCAGTACAAGGACGACGAGATCTACGGGCCAGACGAGCGCGGCATCGACAAGTTCAGCTACCAGATCCAGCTGGAGTCGGGCCGGAACCTGCAGGCCCTGATCGAGGACGAGTACCCTGAGTACTTCGATGAGCTGCGCGGGATCAGCGATGGCTCGGGCGTGGAGTACGACAAGATCCTGATCTTGAACACCTTCGTCGACACCATGTTGGCCTTCCGCGGGATCACCTTCTACATCCGCCAGATCCAGGGCCCGCTCCTTGGGCAGGTGGAGCTGATCTCGCCGGCGATCAACCGCGATGGCGTGGACAACAACGGCGATGGCGCGATCGACGACGGCAAGGATGGGCTGGTCCGCGACTGGCGCAGAGCCGATAGCGGCTGGGAGTGGGTCGACGAGTACGGCCCCCGGCCCTCGGCGTCCTTCGTGGAGCTTCCGACCGACGTCGCGATCCGCCTGCTGCTCGAGGACCAGTTCCCGCTGGCCAACTCCTCATTATTGCCCGAGGTGCCCCAGGAGCCGCAGACGATGAATCCGTTCTCGATCCGGGTCCGCCTCGGCGATGCACTCTACCAGCCCCAGGGCTGCGACGAGCGCTGCCGGCGCTGCGACGAGGCGCCTGCCGGCCTGGAGTGCAGCTGTGAGCCGCCGTTCCGGATCCGCTGCGCCGGAGATGAGGGCCAGTCGCTCGAGGTGCTGTTCACCCCCCCGGCACAGCTGCAGGCGGCCCGGACCGGCTCGTTCACGATCCAGGCCGGCAACTCGTCTCGGATCGAATGGCCCACGCCAACCCACGCGCGAAACATGCGCGAGGAGCGCATCACCTACACCACTCGCGGCGCGGGCAAGAGCCTGCAGGAGGTGTCCAACCGCGAGGAAGGCGGCAGCCGCAGCCAACCGCCGGCCCTGGGCTTCGGCGTGCGCGGCGATGCCACGTGGGACGGCGCGCTCCGCCTGGCCCACAACTTCGCCCTGCTCGACGCCAATGCCGCACACAAGCACACCGTGCTGTTCGTGCACCGCCCCGACGACGGCAAGGACCACGCCGTGGTCGCCTGGGCCGGCACCATCGCCGGTTTTTCCGGGATGAACGAGGACGGCCTGACCTATCTGATTAACACCGCCGATACCCTGGACAACGCGATGACCAAGCAGGTGGACCGGGACTCGCTCGAAGCCAGGATGGTCTCCGAGGGCGTGCCCGTGTTCATGATGGGGCGACGGATGCTCGAGCGCATGACCACCGTGGCCGAGGCCCAGCAGTATCTCGAGTTCGACGTGGATGCGACCTTCGGCTGGAACCTGCTGCTCGGCGACGCCGGGCGGGACCTGGCCGCGGTCGAGCTCGACACCAACCTCGACCGCGAGCTCAACCGCGGATACTTCAGCTTCGCTCCGGGCGAGGGTATCGGCAGCACGGGTCCGCACGACCTGCGCATCGGCTCGCACTTCCAGAAGAACAGCCAGGACATCGACAAGGACTTCTGGATGGTGAAGTCGATCTGGATCCAGCCCCAGCGCTACTGGAGCACCTTCTGGCCGCGCGCGGTGCAGGCGCACGCCGTGCTGGGCGAGGAGATCGAGCGCTACCACGGATTCATCGGCACCCGGGAGATGAAGGACATCCTGCGCGTGCGCGAGCTCCACGATGCGCGCGACGGGATGAACTCGGTGGTGTTCGAGCCCGAGTGCCGGCGGCTGCACTTCGCGATGGGCCAGGTGCCGACCACGGACGGGCCCTTCATCCCCTTCGAGCTGGTGCCGGGACGGTGCGCGCCATGAGCATCGCGCGGCGTACGGCCCGGGCTACGCTCGTTGCTGCCTGCTGGCTGCTTGCGGTCGATGCGCGCGCCGGCTTCACCGACACCCTGCCCGAGGGCACCTTCATGCTCGACGAGAGCATCGCCTTCTCGGTGCTCAACAGCCGCTGGGACGACGATGGCAACCGGGCGCCGATGCTCGATCCGGTCGAGCGCTACGAGCCGGGCGGCGGCCTGCAGGGCATCCTCACGCCCGAGGCCGACGTGAACTTCCTGGTGCTGGTGAGCCTGCTGCAGTACGGCATCACCGACAGCCTGACCGTGGCCGTGGGCATCCCGGTGGTGCTCCGGACCACGATCGATCTCGATCTGCAATGGGAGCCGGGCGACTTCCAGCCCTACATCGGCCGCCAGTTCACCGAGGAGGACTTCTGGCAGTGGGCCGGGAGCGTGGGGCAGAACAAGCCCGGCGACTGGAGCGGCAACGAGGGCGTGCTCTCGGACATCATCCTCGGCGTGCGCTGGCGCTTCTCTGACTACTTCGAGTGGTTCGAGGACGTGGCGCACATGCGGGTGGCGTTGATGGTGATGGGCGCGTTGCCCACGGGCAAGCAGGTCCCGCCCGAGGAGATCGCGGCCACCGGCACAACGATGTGGGATCTGCACTCCCAGGGCGAGCTGTGTTTTCACCTCTCCCTGGATCAGCGCTTTCCAGGGCCGCTCGAGGACCGCCTCGTGCTGGGGCTGAACTTCTTCTACGAGATCCTGTTCGAGCACGAGTACGACACGCCCACCGGCAGCAAGAACCCGCTGATGCTGACCTTTGCGCCGTACGTCGGCGACAGGTACACCCTCGATCCCGGTGATTTCTCCGGCGTGGCGATCGATCTGGGCCTGGTGCTGCTCGAGGGGCCGGCGCTGGCGACCTGGCTCTCGGACAACGACGCGGACAAGGCGGAGAAGCTGCCGCCGATGCTCACCGTGTCGCTGCGCTACATGTTCACGCACCTGCAGCAGTCGGACTGGGAGTCCGACTCCGAGATCTGGGACTGGGAGCGCGAGAAGCTGTGGATGCCGGGGTACAAGAACACGCTGTTCGGCCGGGTGAGCGTGAGCCTGCTGCGGGTGGGCGTGCCGCTGATGCTCTATGTCGGCTATCGCAACCAGACCTGGATCGGCGGGCGCAACTCCCGCGCCGCGGACGTGTTCTTCGGCGGGATCCAGGTGCCGGCCAAGTTCTGGTGAGATCGAGCAAGGAGAGGCAAGAATGAAACTGTGGTGGCGAGTGCTCTTCACGGGAGCCGGCCTGCTGGCGCTGGCCGGCGCATCGTCGGGTTGTGCGCTGATCTCCTTTGCCCGCTACGCCATGGATCCCGACCATCCGCGCGATGTCAGCGAGACGATCGCGCTGCCCGGTCTGTCGGAGCCGGTGCAGGTCTATCTCGATCGAGGGGGCGTGCCGCACATCGCGGCCGCGAGCCAGGAGGATCTGTTCCGCGCGATCGGCTTCATGCACGGCCGCGACCGCTTCTTCCAGATGGACACGATGCGCCGCTTCGCCCGCGGCCGGCTCTCCGAGCTGATCGGCGAGGTGGAGGTGATCCTCGGCACCACGGTGAAGAACGACGCCACCATGCGCGCCTGGGGTTTCGAGCGGGATGCCGAGCAGGACGTGGCCGAGATCGATCCGGAGACGCGCAAGGGCGTCGATGCGTACGTCGAGGGCGTCAACGCCGCGCTCGCGCTGTACCCGCCGATGGAGTACGACCTGCTCGGCGTGGAGCCCGAGCCCTGGACCTTCGTCGACAGCTTGGCCGTGGGCAGGATCACGACCTGGAGCATCACCCACAACTGGCACCAGGAGCTGTCGCGGCTGGTGCTGGCGATCCATGTCGGCGTTGAGCGCGCGGAGCAGATCTATCCCTCCGAGGCCTGGCACGGCGGCACCAGCCTGGCTCCTGCGCTCGAGCAGCCGCGGGAGCTGCCGCCGGCCATCGCACCCGAGATCCGCGAGCTGTTCCCGGGCCGGCCCTATGCGCCGCAGGCAGAGGAGCAGCAGGCCGAGACCGCCGCGCTGGCGGCCGCGCTCGAGATGTTCGGCGGCGCGAGCAACGGCTGGGTCGTCTCGGGCCGGCGCACGGCCTCGGGCAAGCCGATCGTGGCCAGCGACCCGCATCTGACCCACTTCCTGCCGTCCTTCATGTACCAGCACCACATCAGCTGTCCCGGGCTCGACGTGATCGGCACCACCGTGCCCGGCCTGCCGATCGTGGCCATGGGGCACAACCGCAAGGTGGCCTGGGCCGTGACCTCGGCCGTGGCCGACGCGATCGACCTGTACGTCGAGAAGCTCGATCCCGCGGATCCGGGGCGGGTGATCGGTCCGGCGGGCCCGGAGCCGCTGATCACCGAGGAGATCGTGGTGCGGGTGCGCGAGGGCTCGGAGATGACCGAGCGGCGGATCACGCAGCGCCGCACGCCGCGCGGCCCGCTGATCAACGACATGTACCCCGGCCTGCTGCCCGACGACGCGCCCCTGGTCTCGCTGCGCTGGAACGCCTCGGGCGCGGGCGACGCGATTCGACTGTGGGGCAAGGCCAACCGGGCCGGATCCGTGGCCGAGCTGCGCGAGGCCGTGCAGCAGCTGTTCGCGCCGTGCAATGCGATCCTGGCCGGCGACGTGTCGGGCGAGTACGCGATCATCGGCAACTGCCGCCTGCCGCTGCGCAAGAACCACCGCGGCACCTTTCCGGTGCCGGCCTGGGTCGCGGCGTACGACTGGACCGAGACCGTGCCGGCCGGGGCGATGCCCTTCGAGGCGGGCGGCGAGCTGGGATACTACGCCCACGGCAACAACCTGATGTACGACCCCAGGGGCCGCGAGGTCCTGTTCCAGATCGACAGCGGGCCGTCGTACCGGCTGGACCGGATGTTCGAGCTGATCGAGGGCCGGTCGCGGCACACGCTGAAGAGCGCGGCCCGGATGCAGGGCGACCTGTACCTCAAGCGCGCCGAGCGGCTGGTGCCCTTCCTGCTGGAGGATCTGCGGGCGGCCGAGGGCTCGCTCTCCGAGCGGGAGCGGACCGCGCTGCGCTACCTCGCGGGCTGGGATTTCCACGCCCGGGCCGAGACGCCCGAGGCCGCGATCTTCTTCGTGACCTACCGCGAGGCGTACCGGGAAGCGCTGCGCGACGAGGTCGATCACCGCGGCTTCCGCTTCCTGGTCTCGCAGCGCTACACCAGCAACCACGCGGACGGCTGGTTCCAGCGGGTCGACCACCCGGTGTGGGACGACCGGGCCACGCCGGACAGGGTCGAGCGCAGGCCCGGGACGGTGGTCGCGGCCTTCAAGCGGGCCGTGGCCTGGCTGACCGAGGAGCAGGGCGCGCTGGTCAGCGGCTGGCGCTGGGGCCGGCTGCACTTCCTCCAGCCATCGCATCCCTTTGGCGGGCAGCCGCTGATCGGCGACTTCTTCAATTTGCCGAGGATCGAGGTGGGCGGCGCCCTGGACTCGCTGTGGAAATCGCACTTCGATATGGGGCATCCCGAGGATCCCTTCCGCGCGATGGCCGGGCCGGTGTTCCGCATGGTGGTCGATCTGGCCGACATCGATCACGGCCTGTGGATCGGCGAGACCGGCGTATCGGGCTGGCCCGGCGATCCGCACTACGGCGACATGTACCGCCACTGGTCGCGGTTGCGCTACCTGCCAATGATCCAGGACTGGAGCGAGATCCGGCGCACCGCAAAGGCAGTGCTGACGCTGAAGTAGCGGCCGATCGGGACACTCTGCAAGTGTCTGAAAATATTTAGCATATTTCCCGGGGCCCGCGTAATATCCAACTATCGCACATTTTCCTATTGACAACCACAATGTAGGTATCTATACGACTCCACCCGACATATGACGCGACGCATAAATACGGCGAGAGACAGGGACGGAGGATCGTGAGATGAGAACTGGACAAAAACTGGTCGTGCTGGGATGCGTGGTCGGCCTGGCCGCCGGCTGCGGATCGGAAATTGTCGATACCGCGTACCAGACCCGCGACCTGGACGTGGAGCAGTCGGTGGATATCGAGACCGACCACCCCTACGCCAACTGGACCGAGCAGAGCTGGGAGGTCGAGGCGCCGGCGGGCGCGCTGCGCATCACGCTGCACCTCGACCGCTTCGAAACCGAGTACGGGTACGATCTCCTCGAGGTGTTCGACGGCCAGGGCCGGCTGGTGCAAGGCCTGAGCGGCGAGCACAGCGGCGAGTCGATCACCGTCGAGGGTTCGGCGGCCCGCCTGCGCTTCACCAGCGACTGGCTGTACACCGGCTGGGGCTTCCGCATCTCCCGCTACACGTACGAGTTCGACGAGCCGGTTCGGCCGGACGACCACCGGCCGTACTGCGGGGCGATCGGCAGCCGCTCCGAGGGCTGGTACTGGGGCGACACCGGTGAGCGGATCCGCTTCGAGCGTTGCGCCGACCTGGCCGAGCCCGAGTGCGGGGCGATCGGCAGCCGCTCCGAGGGCTGGTACTCCAGCGGCGAGCCGGCCCTGATCGCCTGGGATCGTTGCCATAATACGGACGGGTGGTCGCTGGTCGGCGAGCCCTGCGGCCCCGCGATCAACCGCTCCTGCCACGAGTCGTACTGCCACGGCCTGCCCGACGACCCCGGTATCCTGGGCGGAACCGGCGTGTGCCGCGATCACGGCACCTGCGAGACGGCCGAGGACTGCGAGCGCGTGGACAACCTGTGGATCCATGCGCTGTGCACGGGCCGCGCCAGCTGCGAGGCGAACCGCTGCGCGTGGCACTGCGGCGTTCCGGTCGACGAGGGTCCCTGGTCCTGGACCACCATGCTGCTGCGCGACATCGAGAGCCCGCATCCGTACCCCAACGACTTCGACGACACCTGGGATGTGACCCGCGAGGGCGCGAGCAAGGTCAGGGTCCACTTCCAGCGTATCGAGACCGAGAAGAACTACGACCGGATCGTCCTCAGCGGCGACCGCGAGGAGCACGCCCTGATGATCGACGGGAATCACACGGACTACTGGTCGCCCGAGTTCAATGGGGACACGATCCACATCGCGCTCGAGACCGACTACAGCGTCACGCAGTGGGGCTTCCGCGCCGACATGCTCAGCTTCTACAGCCAGCTCCCGCCGGGGATGTGCAACCGCGACGAGGACTGCGCCGACATGATGCCCGGCTCGATGTCGGGGGCCTGGATCTGCCTGGACAATCTGTGCACCTGGCAAGATGGTCAGGTCGACGGCCGCTTCGAGAACCTCCAGAAGTACGACATCCCGGACGCCGATCCGGCGGGCGTGCGCAGCGCGATCGAGGTGGATGGGATGGCGGAGTGCCCGGTCGTCGCCACGGTCGGCCTGTCGATCCGCCACAGCTATCGCGGCGATCTGGTGGTCTCGGTAATCGATCCGAGCGGTCACCGGGCGATGCTGCATCAGCGCGAGGGCCGCGGCGCGGACGACCTGGTGATCGAGGATCTGACGTTGCCCGCAGACCTGGGCCAGCCCAGCGCGAAGGGCACCTGGGTCCTCGAGGTCTCGGACCATGCGGCCTGGGATCTGGGCACGCTCGAGCGCTGGTCGCTGGAGCTCGCTTGCCGCTAGTGCCGCGCGGGGGCAAGGAAACCTGACCGCACCAGCGCGACTCGAATCCCCTTGACGCCGCCGGATCCGACCACTAGCATACCGCCGTAAATACGCCCTTTTTACGGGAGGCTATGAGCCATGGACTACAGCAAGCGGATGGATAGGCTGGGCACCGAGACCGCCTTCGACGTGCTGGCCGAGGTGAACAAGCTCAAGGCCGAGGGACGCGACATCGTCAGCTTCAGCATCGGCGAACCCGATTTCGACACCCCGCGCAACATCGTCGACGCGGCGATCGCGGCGCTCAATCGCGGCGAGACGCACTACAACCCGTCGGCCGGGCTGCCGCCGTTGCGCGAGGCCCTGGCGAAATACATCTCCGAGTCGCGCGGCATCCCGGTCACGCCCGAGCAGGTCTGCGTCACGCCGGGCGCCAAGCCGATCATCTTCCACACCGTCCTCTCGGTGGTCGACGAAGGCGACGAGGTGATCTACCCCAGCCCGGGATTCCCGATCTACGAGTCGTTGATCAACTACATCGGCGCCAAGGCCGTGCCGATGCCGCTGCTGGAGAGCAAGAACTTCAGCCTCGATGTGGAGCACTTCGAGCGGATCATCAACGACAAGACCAAGCTCGTGATCCTCAACTCGCCGAACAACCCCACCGGCGGGATCATCCCCCAGGCGGACCTCGAGGTCATCGCCGGGCTGGCGCGGAAGCACGATGCCTGGGTGCTGTCCGACGAGGTGTACTGCCAGATGGTGTACGACCGGCCCTTCGCCAGCATCGCCAGCCTGCCGGGTATGGCCGAGCGCACGCTCATCATCGACGGCTGCTCCAAGACCTATGCGATGACCGGCTGGCGCATCGGCTTCGGCGTGGGCAACGTAGACGCCATCGCGGGCATCGCGCGGCTGATCACCAACTCCGACTCCTGCACCGCGACCTTCACCCAGCACGCCGCGCTCGAGGCGTACACCGGCGACCAGAGCGCGTCCAAGGCCATGATCGCCGAGTTCAAGGAGCGCCGCGACGTCATCGTTGACGGCCTCAACGAGATCGAGGGATTCACCTGCCTCAAGCCCGAGGGCGCGTTCTACGTGTTCCCCAACGTGAGCGGAGCGTGCCGCAAGGTCGGCGCGGCCGACTCCAAGGAGTTCGCCCACCGGCTGCTGCACGAGGCGGGCGTGGCGATCCTCGGCCGCACCTGCTTCGGCGGCCGCAACGAGGGCGAGGACCAGGAGTACGTGCGCTTCAGCTATGCCAGCTCCAAGGAGGCGATCGCCGAGGGGCTGAAGCGGATCAAGAAGTTCGTCGAGGGCTAGCCAGGGGAGGGCGGATGGCACGAAGAGGCAAGGACGACCTGATCGATCTGCGCCTGGACAAGGGGCAGCTCACGGTGCTGGTGGTGGCCGCACTGGCCGTGGCCGCGATGGTGTTCTTCCTCGGCGTGGTGGTCGGCCGGCGGATGGCCGAGATCTCGCCCGAGGAGGCCGCGGCCCGCGGCAAGTCTGCGGCCGGACCCACCTCTGCCGGAGGCTCCGGCGTGGCAGGGGTCGGGGACATGAAGCCCGATCCGCTGGCGCAGCTCGACGAGCGCGCCGCGAAGGACGCGAAGAAGGCCGCGGTCGGACCCGCCTCTGCCGGAGGCTCGGAGCCATCCGGCGCGGCCGGGGAGAAGAAGCCAGAGGCCGGGGAGAAGAAGCCAGAGGCCGGGGAGAAGAAGCCAGAGGCCGGGGAGAAGAAGCCAGAGGCCGAGGAGAAGCCTGCCAGCGGGAACTTCGTGCTGCAGGTAGCCTCGGTGCGCAAGCAGGAGTCGGCCGAGGCCGAGGTCAAGCGCCTGCGAACTCGAGGCTACAAGGTCAAGGTGCTCGAGGCCGACCTCGGCGCCAAGGGCAAGTGGTATCGCGTGCTGGTCGGAGAGTTTTCCACGCGCGAGGAGGCCGAGGTGTTCAAGAAGGAGTTCGAGGTCAAGGAGACCCGGCCCGGCACGCTGGTGAAGCAGATCAAGTAGCCCCACCGTGCACGTGCACGGGAGGAGCTGAGGCGCTGCGCTACTTGTCCTTCCCCTCGTCCGGCTTGGACTCGGGAGGAGGCGGTCCAGGGGGTGGAGGCGGCGCGCCGGTGCCCGCGGCTTCCTTCTTCTCCTCCTTGGGCTTCTTTGCGGCTCCGGGCTCACCGTGTGTCTCCCAGCGGTCCACGTTCCCGTCGCCGTCGGTGTCCACGCCCAGCCGGTCCAGCTCGCCTTCCTCGGTGTAGTACTCCCAGGTATCGACCTTGCCGTCGCCGCTGCCGTCGCGCTCGATGCGCTTGATCTTCCCCCTCTCGTAGTACTTCCAGGCCGTGGGGCGGCCGTCGAAGGTGAAGCTCTGCTCCTGCTTGTACAGCTTGCCGCCCTTGAAGTAGTTGACCACGTCGGTCTTGTTGTCGAAGTCCAGGTCGAGCTCCTCGCGATCCTGGCGCCCGTTCTCGTCGTAGTAGCGCCGCAGGTCGATCTGGCCGTCGTGGTTCAGGTCGACCTCGCGGCGCACGAGGCGCTCGCCGTCCGGGCTCTCGACGAAGAACTTCCAGGAGTCGGGCTTGCCATCCTGGTCGGTGTCGAACTCGGTGCGCGTCTCGCCTTCCTTGGCCTCGGGGCCGCCCATCTCGCGGCCGGCCTCGCTGGCGGAGCCGCCGCCCGAGCCGCCGCCCCTTCCTCCTCCTCCGCCGCTTCCTCCGCTCTTGGTGTCGGCGCCTCCGCAGCCCCAGACCAGCAGGGCCGCGAACATCAGCCGGGTGACCATCTCCGACAAGCTGCGCATAACAAAACCCCCGACGCCGCGATCTCGTGGCGTGCTCGAATTTTGAAAACCAAATATAGAATCGAGTCACCCGGATGTGCAACGGAAAAAGAATTGACGACACATGTGTTGTCATATATGGTAACTCGCTCGATGCCCTGCCGGCCAGGGTACGGGAGGCGAGCCATGTCTCGAAAGAAGATCTCGACCACGGTGTACATCACCCCGGAACAAGACGAGAAGCTGAAGCTGCTCAACCGCAAGACCAAGGTCCCGGTCGCCGAGTACATCCGTGAAGGCATCGACATGGTGCTCGATCAGTACCGGGAGCATCTACCCGGCCAGCTCAGCTTCGACCGGAACTCGAGCAGCAGTCGATGAGGATCCTGGTCACGGGCGGCGCCGGCTTCATCGGCTCGCACCTGGTGGACCTGCTGCTCGGCGACGGTCACGAGGTCGCGGTGGCGGACGACCTGAGCTCGGGCAGGAGGGAGAACCTGCCCGGGGTCGTGCCGCTCCACGAGGTGAAGGTGCAGCAGCCCGTCTTCGACGATCTGGTCGGGGAGCTGCGGCCGGAGGCGGTGGCCCATCTCGCGGCGCAGATCGACGTGCGCAAGAGCGTGGCCGACCCGCTCACCGACGCCGAGATCAACGTGCTGGGTACGCTCCGCGTGGCCAGCGCCTGTGCGCGGCACGGCGTCGGAAGGATCGTGCTTGCCTCCACCGGCGGCGCGATCTACGGCGAGCAGACCGAGTTCCCGGCGCCCGAGTCCCACACCGAGCGGCCGGTCAGCCCGTACGGCGTGGCCAAGCTCTGCGCCGAGCACTACCTGCGGTGTCTGCATCTCGAAGGGGGCGCCTCGTGGTGCGCCACGCGCCTCGCCAACGTGTACGGCCCGCGCCAGGATCCCCACGGCGAGGCCGGCGTGGTGGCGATCTTCTGCGGGCGTCTGCTCGGCGGCGAGCAGGCGGTGATCTACGGTGACGGCAAGCAGACCCGCGACTACGTGTACGTGGGCGACGTGGCGCGGGCCATGCGCGAGGCGCTGCTCGGCGATCACGTCGGCGCGGTGAACGTGGGCACGGGCCTTGAGACCGACGTCAACGAGCTATACGCCGAGCTGGCGCGTGCGTGCGGCCTGGATCGGCCCGCGCGCCACGCCGACGCGCGTCCCGGCGAGCAGCGGCGCAGCGTGGTGGATCCGACGCTGGCCCACGAGCTGTGGGGCTGGCATCCCGAGGTGCCGCTGGCCGAGGGACTCGCGCGGACCGTGGAGTTCTTCAGGGGGCGTGAGAGTTGACAGGATGAGCCTTCGCAGGGTCAGGAACTTCGCCATCGTGGCCCACATCGACCACGGCAAGTCGACCCTGGCCGACCGCGTGCTCGAGCGCTGCGGGGCGGTCTCGGAGCGAGAGTCGACAGACCAGATCCTCGACAGCATGGAGCTGGAGCGCGAGCGCGGGATCACGATCAAGGCCTCGGCCGTGCGCCTCGAGTACGAGGCCGCCGACGGCGAGACGTACACGCTGAACCTGATCGACACGCCGGGGCACGTCGACTTCCACTACGAGGTCTCGCGGGCGCTGGCCGCCTGCGACGGGGCCGTGCTCGTGGTGGATACCACGCAGGGCGTCGAGGCGCAGACGCTGGCCAACGTGTACCTCGCCCTGGACAACGATCTCGAGATCCTGCCGGTGTTGAACAAGATCGATCTGCCCAGCTCCGAGGTCGAGCGGGTGCGCGAGGAGATCGAGGAGGTGATCGGCCTCGACGCCTCTGCGGCGCCTGCGATCAGCGCCAAGGAAGGCACCGGCGTCGAGCAGGTGCTCGAGTCGCTCGTGACGCGGATCCCGCCGCCGGGCGGCGACGCCGCGGCTTCGCTCGCAGCGCTGATCTTCGACTCGTGGTACGACCCGTACCTCGGCGTGGTGGTGATGATCCGGGTGCGCGAGGGCACGGTGAGGAAGGGCGACCGGATCCTGCTGATGGCCGCAGACCAGGAGTACGAGGTCACCCGGCTCGGCGTGTACGCGCCGCAGCCGCTGGAGGTGCCCGAGCTGCGGGCGGGCGACGTGGGCTGGCTCACCGCGGCGATCAAGGACATCCGCCACGCGCGCGTCGGTGACACCGTGACCCAGGCCGACCGTCCTGCGGCCGAGCCGCTGCCCGGCTTCCGGCCGACCAAGCCGATGGTCTTCTCCGGCATCTTCCCCTCGGATCCCGCGCAGTACGACCAGCTACGCGAGGCGCTGGACAAGCTCACGCTCAACGACTCGTCCTTCGTGTACGAGCCGGAGACGAGCCAGGCGCTGGGCTTCGGCTTCCGCTGCGGCTATCTCGGTCTGCTGCACATGGAGATCGTGCAGGAGCGGCTGGAGCGCGAGTACGATCTCGACCTGGTCAACACCTCGCCCACGGTGGTGTACCGGGCCTTCACCTTGAAGGGCGAGGAGCTGCGGATCGAGAACCCGAGCAAGCTGCCGTCGCCCAGCGAGCTCGAGCGGGTCGAGGAGCCGATCGTGCGGGCCTCGATCCATTGCCCCGCGGAGTACGTCGGCGCGGTGGTGCGGCTGTGCGTGGACAAGCGCGGCGTGCAGAAGGACATGAGCTATCCCGCGACCGGGCGGGCGCTGCTGATCTACGAGCTGCCGCTGTCAGAGATCGTGGTCGATTTCTACGACCGGCTCAAGTCGGCGACCCGCGGTTACGCCTCGCTGGACTACGAGCTGCACGGCTACCTGGAGGGCGACCTGATCCGCCTCGACATCATGGTCAACGGCGAGCCGGTGGACGCGCTGACCGTGCTCGTGCACCGCGAGCGTTCATACGAGCGCGGCATCGAGATCTGCCGCAAGCTGAAAGAGGAGATCCCACGGCAGATGTACGCCGTGGCGATCCAGGCCGCGATCGGGACCAAGGTCATCGCGCGTACCACGGTCAAGGCGCTGCGCAAGGACGTGACCGCCAAGTGCTACGGCGGTGACGTGACACGGAAGCGAAAGCTGCTGGAGAAGCAGAAAGCCGGCAAGAAGCGAATGAAATCGGTAGGCAACGTGGATATCCCGCAGAAGGCCTTCCTGGCCGTCCTGCGGCGCGATTAGGAGTGGTGGTGGCTGGCGGAGTCCCGGCAGAGGTGCTCAAGGCGCGAACCCTGGCCCGTGCGGCGCGCCGCGTGGTGCTGCGTTCCCACTTCCTCCGCAAGGAGCGGCTCGATTCTTCGGACCGGCAGGCCCTGCTCGAGGCCGCGGACGAGGCCGAGCGCGCCGCGGGCGCGGGCACGGGCGAGGCTGGCGCCGCGGCCTCGCGTCTGGAGCAGGCGCTCGACCTCCACTGGGAGCGGCCCGGCCGGGCGCGGCAGGCCGAGGCGCGGGCGATCCAGCTCGCGGCCGAGGGACGCGCCGTGCTCGCCGGAGCCGACGAGCGCCTGACCGACCGCTCCCGCCGCGCCGTGGCCCAGGCCGTGGAGCGCGCCGAGCGGGCCCGGGGCGCCGAGGCCGAGGAGGCGGCCGAGGCGCTCGACGAGGTGCTCTCGCGTCTGGCCGGGAGCTTCCGGCCCCAGGCCCGGGCTGCCCGTCGGCGGGCCGCGCGCCTGCTGCGCCGGGCGCGCAAGGCCGTCGCCGACGAGCGCCTCGAGGAGCCGGAGCGAGCCGCGATCCGCGAGGCGGCCGACGGGCTGCAGCCGCGGCTCACCGGGGACGGCGAGGGCGTGCTCGAGGCCGTGGAGCGGCTCGAGCAGGCGCTCGACGAGCACGGCTGGCGGCTCCGGCTTTCGCGCCGCACCGCGCGAGAGGGGCGGCGACTGGCCCGCGAGGCGCGGCGCATCCTAAGGAAGCGGCGCGCCCGGGCGGTGCTCGGCCCAGAGCGCTGCGAGCGGATCCGCGATGCCGCCCGCCGCGTGCGCGACGGCCTGCGCGGAGCGTCCTTCTGGCGCGGGTGGCTCTACCGGATCTCGGGCGGGAAGTTCCGCAAGGCATACCAGGACTCGCTGGCCGAGGTGCACACAGCCGCGCGCGCGCTCGACGAGCTGCTGCGCGAGAACGCCCGGCTGTTTCTCAAGAGCACGCTGCGGGAATACGTGGAGTCGATCGGCGGTGCGATCCTGATCGCGCTGGCGATCCGCGCCTTCCTGTACGAGCCCTTCCGGATTCCCTCGGGCTCGATGCTGCCGACGCTCGAGATCGGCGACCACATCTTCGTCAACAAGTACGTGTACGGAGTCCGCATCCCCTTCTTCAACGCCAAGCTGTTCCACGAGGCGCGGCTGCCCGAGCGCGGAGACGTGATCGTCTTCGTCCACCCGGAGTCCGGCGAGGACTACATCAAGCGCGTGGTGGGGCTGCCCGGCGAGGTGGTGGAGATGATCGGCGGCAACCGCCTGCGCGTCGGCGGGCAGGAGGTCGAGCTCGAACGGACCGACGAGTACAGGTACGAGGACGAGGACCACCGGATCGAACACCACGCGATCCGCTATGACGAGGATCTGCTGGGCTGGCATCACGAGGTGCTGTACGAGCCCACGGGCCGGCGGATCTACTCTTCGGGGCGCTGGACGGTGCGGCCGGGTCATGTGTTCGTGATGGGGGACAACCGCGACAACAGCTCGGACAGCCGCGCCTGGGGTCAGGTGCCGATCGAGAACATCAAGGGGCGGGCCCTGTTCATCTGGTTCGCCTGGGCCAGCTGGGAGCGATACGGCAGGGACGTGCGATGAGTTGCCTGCTCTGGAGGTTGGGCGGATGAGGTTCTTGAGACGATTCGGTCGTCAGCACGGCCGCTACCTGCTCGACCGCAAGACCACCCTGATCTTGATCCTGGTGGTGGTCGGCGGCTACCTGGCCTCCAAGTACGGTTCGCCGATCATCGATCACTTCGAGCTCGAGAAGGCGATGGAGAAGACGGTGCAGACCGTGCGCCGGGGGTCGAACGATCGCAAGATCCTCGAGTCGCTGGTCCGGCGGCTCAAGGTCGCGGGGCTCGACACCTTCCAGATCGACGACTTCGTGTTCGAGCGGTCGCACGGCCGGATCACGATCTCGATCGAGTACGAGGTCTTCGTCGATCTCGGCTTCGGCCACGGGCACACGCTCGGCTTCTCGGCCCGGGCCAGCGGTTTCGGCAAGTGAGCTCACCTTCCAGCCTGGTGCTGCGCGGCGGGAGGCCGCTGGGCCCTGATGGCCCGGGCGAGCCCTGCGACCTGGAGCTCGCCGACGGCGTGGTCGGCGAGCTGCGACCCGCGGGCCGGGGCGCCAGCGCCGGGGACGCGATCGAGGCCGGGGGCTGCTGGCTGCTGCCCGGACCGATCGACGCGCACGTGCACCTGCGCGATCCCGGCTTCACCGACAAGGAGACCCTGGGCACAGGCCTGCTCGCGGCCGCGGCGGGCGGCTTCTGCGGCGTGGCCGCGATGCCCAACACCCTGCCGCCGCTGGACTCGGCCGAGCGGATCCGCGAGCTGCTCGAGCGGGCGCAGAGCCTGAGCGGGGCGAGGCTGTACGCGATCGGCTCGGCCTCGCAGGACCGGGAGGGCATGTCGCCGGTGCGGTTCGAGGCGCTCGCCGAGGCCGGAGCGCGTGGTTTCTCGGACGACGGCGATCAGATCCGCAGCGAGGCTGTGCTGCTCGGCGCGCTGGCCGCCTCGGCGCGGCTCGGGTTGCCCGTGATGGAGCACTGCGAGGATCCGGCCCTGGTCGGTGACGGGGTGCTGAACCAGGGCGAGGTAGCCCGCGCGCTCGGCGTGCCGGGACGGCCGGCCGCGGCCGAGATCGAGGCGGTCCGCCGCGGCATCAACCTCGCCGAGCGCACCGGCGGGCACCTGCACGTGCAGCACCTCAGCTCGGCCGGGGCGCTGGACCTGGTCCGCGAGGCCAGGCGCCGCGGCCTGGCCGTGACCGCCGAGGTCACGCCCCACCACCTGCGGCTCACCGAGGAGGCCGCGGCCGGGGGCGATCCCAACGCCCGGGTCAACCCGCCGCTGCGCACTGAGGACGATCGCGAGGCCCTGATCGCGGGGCTGGCCGACGGCACGATCGACGTGATCGCCACGGACCACGCACCGCATACCGAGGCCGAGAAGGCGCGCGGCCTGGCCGACGCGCCGCCCGGCATGGTCGGGCTGGAGACGGCGCTGCCGCTGGTGCTGGAGCTGGCCGAGCAGGGTCGGGTGGAGCTGGGCCGGCTGGTCGATGCCCTCTGCGGCGCGCCGGCGCGCCTGCTCGGGCTGCCGGGTCGCGGCCGGCTCGAGCCGGGGGCGCCGGCCGACGTGACCGTGTTCGATCCGCGCGCCGCGTGGGTCGTCGATCCTGCGCGCTTTCGCTCGCGCGGCCGCAACACGCCCTTCAGCGGCTGGACCCTGCACGGAAGGGTCCGCGCCACCGTGGTCGCGGGGCGAGTGGTGTTCGAGGACGATGGTCGATCCTAGGTCACGGCGTCCGCGCGCGGCCGAGTGGGAGCGTCGCATCGCCGAGGCGATCTCCCACCTCTCGCCTTGCTCGGTCTGCCCCAGGCAATGCGGCGTGGACCGGGCGGGAGGCGAGCTCGGCTTCTGCGGCATCGGACGGCAGGCCAGGCTGGCCAGCGCCAATTTGCACCACGGCGAGGAGCCGCCGATCTGCGGGAGCCGGGGCTCGGGTGCGGTCTTCCTCGCCGGCTGCAACCTGCGCTGCGTGCACTGCCAGAACTACCCGATCAGCCAGCTGCGCAACGGCCGCGATCTGACGCCGGCCGAGCTGGCCGGCGAGATGCTCGGCCTGGCCCGCCGCGGCGCGCACAACATCAACCTGGTCACGGCCAGCCACTGCGTGCCCCAGGTGCTCGAGGCGCTGTTCCTCGCGCACCGGGACGGCCTGGCCCTGCCCGTGGTGTGGAACTCGTCGGGGTACGACTCGGTGGAGATGCTGGAGCTGCTCGATGGCGTGGTCGACGTGTACCTGCCCGACCTCAAGTACGGCGACGATGCGCAGGCCCTCGAGGTCTCCCGGGCCGAGCAGTACTGGGAGCAGGCCACGGCCGCGATCGGGGAGATGCAGCGCCAGGTCGGCGGCGGGCTGGAGCTCGACGGTGACGGACTGGCCGTGCGCGGGCTGATCGTGCGGCATCTGGTGCTGCCCGGCGGCCGCGCCGGCACCGGCGAGGTGCTGCGGTGGATCGCCGGAACCCTCGGGCCCGGAACTCCGGTGGCGCTGATGAGCCAGTACTTCCCGGCACACCGCGCGGCGCACACGCCCGGGATGGACCGGCGCGTCTCGGTCGACGAGTACGCCGAGGCCTGCGCCTGGCTCGAGGAGCTGGGCCTGGAGCAGGGCTGGGTGCAGGACGAGAGCCTGCCGGGGGGCGCATGAGGGGTTCCAGGTTCCAGGTTCCAGGTTCTAGGTTTCGGTTTCAGGTGCTGGCCGAGGACCGGAGGAGTGCGGCCCGCCGCGCGCGACTCGACACGCCCCACGGCCCGGTGGAGACGCCGTGCTTCATGCCGGTGGGCACCCAGGCCACGGTCAAGGGCATCCGGCCCGAGGACCTGGAGGAGCTCGGCGCGCAGATGGTGCTCGGCAACGCGTACCACCTGGCTCTGCGGCCGGGGCACGAGCGGGTGAAGGCGCTCGGCGGCCTGCATCGCTTCATGGGCTGGTCCGGGCCACTCCTCACCGACTCGGGCGGTTTCCAGATCTACTCGCTGGCCGAGCTGCGCTCGATCACGGACGACGGCGTGAGCTTCCGCAACCACCTCGACGGCTCGCGGCTGTTCCTCACGCCCGAGCGCGGCATCGAGGTGCAGACCGCGCTGGGCGCGGACGTGATCATGGCCCTCGACGAGTGCCCGCCGTCGACCGCACCGCGGGCGGAGATCGAGCGTGCCGTGCGCCGCACCACGGCGTGGCTCGAACGCTGCGCGGCCGCGCACCGCAGGCCGGACCAGGCCCTGTTCGGCATCGTGCAGGGCGGGCTGCACGAGGATCTGCGCCGTTCGCACGCGGCCGAGGTCGCGGACTTCGACCTCCCGGGTTACGCCATCGGGGGCTTGAGCGTGGGCGAGGGGACCTCGGAGATTCACGATGCCGCCGGCATCACGGCCGCGGTGCTGCCAAGGGAAAGGCCGCGCTACCTGATGGGCGTGGGCACGCCCGAGGACCTGATCGCCTGCGTGGGCCACGGCGTGGACCTGTTCGACTGCGTGCTGCCCACCCGCACCGGCCGCACCGGGCGGCTGTACACCGGGCGCGGCTTCATCAACATCAAGAACGCCCGCCACGCCGACGAGGACGAGCCGATCGACAAGGACTGCGACTGCCCGGTCTGCCGCCGCTTCTCGCGGGCGTACCTGCGCCACCTGTATCGCAGCAACGAGATGCTGGGCCCCGTGCTCGGCACCACGCACAACCTGCGCTTCTTCCTGCGGCTGATGGAGCGGATCCGGGCCGCGCTGGAGGCGGGGAAGTTCTCCGGCTTTGCGAGGACCTTGCTGGCCAGGCGTGCGTCGGGCGGGAAATAGGTCCGTCCGCTTTCCAGCTGGATCCCACTGCACCGGCGAGGGACGATCCACCTGTCCGAGGGCATGATCGAACGATGCGCATCTGCCTGCCCCTGCTGACCGTTCTCGTCGTCATCGCCACGTCGGTGGCTGCCAAGGCGGAGGCCGAGCCCCTGCCGTCCGGGCCGGCGGCCGAGGTCCCTGGCCCCAAACCCGAGATCCGGTCGCGGCAGCTGATCCTGCTCGTCCCCCAGCAGCTCGATCCGGCCGAGACTGATGGGTTCGTGACCGCACTGGAGAGCCAGCTGCGGGGCCTGCTCGTCGCGCTCGAGGTCGAGCGGGTGAGCGCCGCGGCAGGGAGTCTGGAGCAGGGCTTCGAGGATCGCGCTCGCGAGCTGGCGGCCAGGCCCGGCACCTTGCTGGTGTTCTGGATCGCGCCCGGTTCGGGAGACCGGGTGCTGTTCCACACCTCGGCCGAGGTGGGCGGTGTGAGCTTTGACCGCAGGTTTGGCGATATCGTCGATCGCGTGCGCGCCGAGGTGTTCGCGCTGATCGTGCGGGCGTCGGCGCAGGCCATTCTCGAGGGCAGGGGAGTCGTATCAGAACCAGCTCCCGAACCCGAGCCCGAGCCCGCTCCCGAATCCGGGCCCATTCCCGAACCCGAGCCCGCTCCCGAACCCGAGCCCGCTCCCGAGCCCGAGCCCGCTCCCGAGCCCGAACCCCGGCCCCGGCCGGAACCGAAGGCCCACAAGTGGATCGGCCTCGAGGCCGCGTACGCCTTTGACCTGTACTCCGCTGAGCATCCCGCCGGCAGCGGCCTGCACCTGGGCCTGCGCGTGCACGTCACGCCGAGCTGGCTCCTGCTGGTCGACTTCCGCGTGATGCAGCCGGTGAAGCGCAGCACCGAGGGGGTCAAGGCCGAGCTACACCGACATCCCCTGGCGATCGGCGCGGCGTACCGCTGGCTGCTCGGCGATGCCTCGGTCAACACCGGCCTGCACCTGACGCTGGACTTCGAGATGCACGAGACCAGCGTCACCGGCCCGCTGCTGGTGTACGGCGAGGATCGGGTCAAGCTGGCCGCCATGTTCGCCGCGCGGATCCGCGCGGGCTATCGCGTGTTCGGCCCGCTGCGCCTGTTCGCCGAGATCGGCCTCGAGGTGTCGCTCAAGCGCATTCGCTGGTCAGCCTCGCTGGCGGGCCGCAAGGCGGTGCTGTTCGATCCCTGGCCCGTGCATCCGCGGGCCCTGGCCGGGCTGTCGGTGGAGGTCTGGTGACGGGTGAGCAGCCAAAGGGTCCGTCCCGGCGGACCGCACAGCCCCACGGACAGGGCATGGAGAACGAGCAACCCGTGGAGCACGCGGCGGAGAGCAGCCCGCAGGACCGCGAGCTGGCCGCGGCCGCCGCGGGCGGTGACCGGCGCGCCAGCCGGCTCCTGGCCGAGCGCCTGATGCCGCGCGTGCGCACCCTGGTGCGCTACCTCGTGGCCGACGACCGCGACGCCGACGACCTGGTACAGCTGGCCCTGATCGAGATCCTGCGGTCGCTGCGGAACTTCCGCGGCGAGAGCCGCCTCGAGGCCTGGGCCGACCGCATCGCGGTGCGTACCGCGATGCGCGAGCTCAAGCGCCGGCGCTGGCGCGAGGGGATCGTGGCGCTGGATGATCCGCGGCCGCCGGAAGTGGCGAGCACCCAGGACTCGGATCTGGAGCGGCGGCAGCTGCGGCGCCATCTCGGCGAGCTGCTCGGGCGGCTGCCGCCGGAGCAGCGCGTGGTCGTGGTGCTGCGCCTGGTGCACGGGTACCCGCCGGCCGAGATCGCCGAGGTCGTCGGCGCGCCGCTGAACACGGTGCGCGACCGGCTGCGCGTGGGACGCAGGAAGCTGCGGCGGCTGCTGGTGCGCGATCCAATCTTGCGGGAGTGGGCGGAGAGGAGTCGCTGATGAGCCCCCGGACGAGCAACGACCAGGACTGCGAGCGCTTCGACGCGCTCGCGATCCGCGAGGCCGAGGGCCGGCGGATCTCTCCCGAAGATCGTCGGTTCCGCGGCGAGCATCTCGCGGCCTGCGAGCGCTGCCGGCTCGAGGCCGGCGCCGCGGAGCTGATGCTCTTCGATGGCTCCCACGGCGCGGCCGAGCCGCTGGACGAGCTGTCCACGCGGCGCTGGGCCGAGGACATCGTTGACGCGGCCGGGGCCGGCAGGGGCGCGGACCGGGCTGCCGGCCCGGCGACCGGCGGGCGCCGGGCGATCGCCGTGGTCGCCGGTGCCGCAGCCCTGCTGCTGATCGGAACCGCGCTGGTGCTGGGATACCCGGACTCACGGCAGGACGATGACCGCGGCGAGGCGATCGCGCCGGCCAGGCTGGTGCTGGCATCGGGCGAGGTGAAAGCCGGGAACGAGTCTTCGGGCGCGGGCAGCGCGCTCCGGCCCGGCGAGGAGCTCGCGACCGGCTCTGGACCGGCCGTGGTGCGGCTGGCCGAGGGCGTGGCCGTGCGCCTGGCGCCGCGATCGCGGCTCTCGCTGCTGTCCCTGGCGCCGGCGATCGAGGTGTTCTTACACCAGGGTGCCCTGGTGGCGTCGGTCTCGCCGCGCGACGTGCCGCGGCCCTTTAGCGTGCGGACCGCTGCCGGGCGCGTCGGGGTCAGGGGCACGGTGTTCGAGGTCATTGCCGGGGCGAGCCGGGTGGAGCTGAAGGTGCTGCGCGGAAGGGTCAGCGTGCAGCGAGAGGGCGCGGCCGAGCGGATCGTATTCGGCAATCAGGTCACGGTCCTGCGGGAGGCCGAGGTGCGGCCGCTGTCCGGCGAGGAGCGAGCAGCGCTGCGCGAGGCGGCGCAGCCGCTGGAGCTGTTCCTGCCCGAGCGGCCGGCCACGGTCTCGATCGGCAGCCGTCCGGAGGGCGCCGTGGCCTCGATCGACGGCGTGGCCCTGGGCCGCACGCCGCTGTCGGTGTCGCTCGACGCGGGCGAGCGCAGGCTGGAGCTGGCGCTGAACGGGTACGGCCCGCGGCACGAGACCCTGCGGCTCGGCGCGGGCGACTCGATCCGACGGAGCTATGCGCTCGATCCGCTGGCCAAGGAGACCGCGGTGGCCAGGCCAGCGCCGGCACCGGCGGCCGGAGCAGCCCGGACGCCGCAACACGCCGGCGCACCTGATCCCGGGGTCGCCGCCGAGATCCTGCTCGGCCAGGCCAGCGCGCTGCGCGCGGCCGGCGACTGGCAGGCCGCGGCCGGCCGGTACGAGGAGCTGATCCGCGGCTTTCCAGAGGGCGCCATGGCCGGCGTGGCCCGGGTCAACCTGGGCACGCTCAAGCTCGATGCGCTCGGTGCGCCGGCCGCCGCGCTGGCGATCTTCGACGAGTACCTGCGCCGCGAGCCGCGCGGCGTGCTGGCCCAGGAGGCGGCGTACGGGCGCGTCCGGGCGCTGCGCAGGCTGGGCCGCCGCGCCGAGGAGCGGACCGCGCTGGAGCGCTTCCTCGAGGACTACCCCGGATCGGTGGAGGCGGCGGCCGCGCGTGTGCGACTCGAGGCGATGCGAGTGGAGGTGGGGCGATGAGGCGGCAATATCGCGGGCTGGGGCTTGTGCTGGGTGCGATCCTGCTCTGCAGCGGCTGCGTGGGAGACGAGTTCCTGGCCGGGCCGGGTCCGATCGGCGTGGAGATGGTGTTCCCCTGCAACCAGTACAACCGGACCATCGGCGTCAGCCCGCTCAACGACGCCAGCTTTCTCGAGATCTGCCTCGACTACTCGCAGGCCGACCTGGATCCGGACTGCATGGTGGTCCCCAGGGCCGATGGACTGCCAGCCCTCGAGGGCGTGCGTTTCGGCAGGCCGCTGCGGGTCAGCATCGAGGCCCGGGCCACCCAGGAGCGCGGCACGCCGATCGCGTACGGCCAGAGCCCGCCAATCGTGGTCGGTGACAGCGAGACCCAGTGGATCCGCGTGGTCGTGTCCCTGGTCGATCGCTTTGGCACGGCCACCGACTACACCAGCTGCGAGGGCCTTTCCTGCCCCTGCTGCCACATGCGAACCCCGCGCATGGACTTCACGGCCACGGTGCTGCACGACGGGCGGGTGCTGATCGCGGGCGGCCGGGACTCGAGCAACAACGTCCTCGACTCGGCCGAGATCTTCGATCCCAGCGACGGCAGCTTCACCTATGTACCGAGCAGGCTCAACTTCGCCCGCGCCGGGCACAGAGCGGTGCGGCTGGACAGCCAGTACGGGTACCGCGTGCTGCTGCTCGGCGGCGAGGGCGAGGACCAGCAGTGGCGCATCGCCGAGTACTTCGATCCGAGCACCAATGGCTTCTACAAGATGGACCGCCCGATGAATTCCTCCCGCGTCAACTTCACGGCCACGCGGCTCCACGACGGCCGGGTGCTGCTCGCGGGCGGCAACAGGGGCCAGTCGGCGGCCATCGAGTATCTCCCCTCGATGGAGATCTACAACCCGGCGCACGACGAGTTCCAGGAGGTCGCCGGCGTGCTCGGCGAGGGGCGGGCGTTTCACACCGCCACGGCGACCACGGTCGGGCGGCCCGCCTCCCAGGTGCTGATCGCGGGCGGCAAGAGGAGCCAGGTCGCGCTGTCCAGCGCGAACGTGGTGCAGATCGCGGAGGGCTCGACCAGCGCCACGGTGACCGAGCTCACCATGCCCGGGGGCGGGCGCTGGGGCCACGACGCGGCCAAGGTCGGGCCCGGCGACAAGGTGCTGCTCGTGGGCGGCTCGAACAACGACCAGGGCGGCGGCATCGGCGTGCTGAGCTCGATGGAGCTGTTCCTGGGGTTCGGCGATCCCAGGTTCGTGACCTGGACCGATCTCAACAGGCCCGAGCTCGGCGTCGGCCGCTGGGGCGCTACCGTGACCGCGCTCGAGGCGCCCTCGGGAACCGGCCTGACCGCGAGGGCCCTGCTCGTGGTGGGTGGGCTCGACGCGGCGATCAACTCGGTGACATCGGCCGAGGTGCTGATCCCGGACGATCCCGAGGATCCTGCCGCCTTCTCGGTCGACTGCACCGCGGACCGCGCAATCCACGATTCGCGCTACGGCCACCGCGCGGTCAGGCTGCCCAGCGGCAAGGTGATCGTGCTCGGCGGGATCTACCGGTACCAGCCCGACGGAGACCTCGAGGTGCTGGACACGGCCGAGATCTACGAGCCCGGCCCGAGCTACTGGTGCGGCCCGCACGTCTGCGCGGACTGGTAGCGCGCTCTACCGCACTGGCTCGAGGATGAAGCCCTCGAGCCTCATGCCCGCGCTCTGCTCGGCCTCGGCCAGCAGCTTCCCCGGATCAGCCTCGCGCACCCCGAGGTCCAGCGGAAACAGCTTGATCGCATTGACGTCGCCCACGGCCAGCGTCTGGCCGTCCGGCGAGAAGTCGATCGCCACCACATTGCTCCCAGCCTCGAACACCAGCAGCGGCTCGCCGGTGGCCAGCTCCCACACCCGCACCGTGCGATCGTCGCTGGCCGAGGCGAGCAGCCGGTCGTCGGGCGAGAGGCGGACCTTGCTCACCCAGTGCTCGTGGCCCTCGAACTGGCGCAGCTTGCGCCCGCTGGCCACGTCCCACAGGATCACGCTCCCGGACTTGTCGCCCGAGGCCACACGCCGCCCGTCCGAGGTGAAGACCACGCCCGAGGTCCAGTCGCTGTGGCCCAGCAGGGTTTTACTCAGCAGGCCTTGCTCCGCGTCCCACAGCCGCACGGTGCGGTCCGTGCTGGTCGTGGCGAGATGCCTGCCGTCCGGCGAGTACGCCACCTGCCACAGCCGCTCGTCGTGCCCGCGCATCGTGTGCAGCGTCTTGCCGCTCTGAACCTCCCACAGCCGCACGGTCAGGTCCTTGCTCGCCGAGGCGAGCTTCTTGCCATCCGGCGAGAAGCTCATGCCGAACACGTCGGCCTCGTGGCCCGCCAGTTCGCGCACCATCCGGCCGCTCGCCGTATCCCACAGGCGGATCACCTTGTCGAAGCCGGCCGAGGCGATGTGCCTGCCGTCCGGCGAGAAGACCGTCTCGCAGATGATGTGGCTGTGCCCCTCGAGCGCGGCCCGCTGCACGCCGCGCTCCAGATCCCACACCCGCACCATGCGATCGAAGCCTCCCGACACGGCGAGCTTGCCGTCGGGCGAGAAGTCGAGGCCCCAGATCTGGTCCTCGTGCCCGCGCAGCGTGGGCGGACGGTCCTCCCCGGCGAGCGACCACAGGCGCAGGGTCTTGTCCTCGCTGATCGAGGCCAGCCGGCGGCCGTCGGGCGTGAAGCTCACGCTCCAGATCGATCCGCGGTGACCCACGACGCCGAACAGCAGGGCTCCGCTGTGCGCGTCCCAGAGCTTGATCCGCTTGTCCACGCCCGCGCTGACGATCCGGTGGCCGTCGGGCGAGAAGCCGAGGCCGAACAGGCTGTCGTCGTGGCCGCGGATGCGTACCTCGATCTCACCGCTCGCCGCGTCCCGGATCCGCAGGCTGCCATCCTCGCAGGCCGAGGCGAGGCGCTTACCGTCCGGAGAGAGGACCAGGCTCCACACCGCGTCGTCGTTGTCGCTCCAGGTTTCGAGCATTGCTCCGCTGGCGGCGTCCCAGATGCGGATCGTCTTGTCCCGTCCCGAGCTGGCCAGGCGCTCACCGCCGGCCAGGTACACCACGTCGTACACCGGCCCCTGGTGGTCGTCGAGGCGCAGCAGTGCGGCGCCCGTGTCCGCTGCCCAGGTGCGGACCGTTCCGTCGTCGCCCGTGGCCGCCAGCTGCCGGCCGTCCGGCGAGAAGGCCACGCCCCACACCCGCTGCTCGTGGCCGGTGAGCACCTGCAGCGTCCTGCCCGTGCCGATGTCCCAGATGCGGACCTTGCCGTCCTGGCACGAGGCGGCCAGGCGCTTGCCGTCCGGTGAGAAGGCGACCTCCCAGGTCGGCTTCTCGTGGCCGCGCAGGATCTTCACCTGCTCACCCGTGGCCACATCCCAGAGCTTGACCGTGCGGTCGTAGCTCCCGGCCGCGTACAGCGTGCCATCCGGAGAGAACAGGCCCGCGCCCAGCGCCTCCTTCTCGTGCATCACCCGCTCCAGCCCGGTCACCGGGCTGAACCCGGCCCGCTGGACCCGGGAGGCGGCAAAGGCGAGCAGGTGGCGGCTCTGCGGGATCCGTCGTGCGAACTCCGGGCTGTGGAAAACAGAGCGCGGGTTGCCCGGGTTGTGCTGGAGCGAGGCCGCAGCATAGATCCGCGAGGCCAGCAGCCGTCCCTCGCCCGCCAGCGTGCCGGCCTTCTCGTTCAGCGCCTCGGCGATGTGGTAGTGGGCCATCTGGCCGGCCGCGGACTCGCGCTCGTACGCGCGCCAGACGAGCACCAGCGAGGCCATGAGTACCACCAGCACCAGCGCGGCGCCGGTGAGCGCGGCCTTGTTCTTTGCTGCGAAGCGTCTGGCCAGCTCCCACGAGCCGTACTCGTGCGCGCCGACCCGCGCACCCTGCTGGAAGGCCTCGACGTCCTTGGCCAGCTCGCCGGCGGTCTGATAGCGCTTGTTCTTGTCGCGTTGCAGCGCCTTCTCCGCGATGGCGACCAGCTCGGGCGGCGCCTCGGGGCAGAGCAGGCGGAGCGGCCGGATCGCCCCGGCGCAGACGCGGTCGATGATCTCCTGCGCATCGTCTCCGGGGAAGGGGCTGTGTCCGCTGAGCAGGCGGTAGAGCACCGCGCCCAGGCCCCAGACGTCCGAGCGTTCGTCCATCTGGTCGACCTCGCCGGCGGCTTGCTCGGGGCTCATGTACGAGGGCGTGCCCACGGCGGTCCCGTCCACGGTCTGGCCGGCGTCAGCGCTGCGGAACAACCGGACCTCGCGGGCGATCTCCCGGCTTCGCAGGTCCCGCTGACCGCGCACCTTGGCCACGCCCCAGTCCAGCACCATGGTCTCGCCGAACTCGCCGACCATCACGTTGGCCGGCTTGACGTCGCGGTGGATCACGCCGCGGCTGTGCGCGTAGGCCAGCGCATGGCACAGCCCGACGAAATGGTTGAGCAGGGCCAGCCGCTCCTCCAGACTGCTGCAGTCCCGTAGCGCGTCGGTCAGCGTGCGGCCGCGGACCAGCTTCATCGTGTAGTACAGCGTGCCGTCATCCCGCTGCCCGACCTCGTACACCGGGACGATGTTGGGGTGCTCCAGCTGTGCGGTCACCCGCGCCTCGCGGAGGAACCTGGCCACCACCAGGGCGGTCTTGCTCAGCGGTCCGTCCTCGCTGGTCGCTGCGGACAGACCGGGCAGCAGCTCCTTGAGTGCTATCTCGCGGCCGAGGTGACGGTCGAAGACGACGAGCACGCGGCCAAGCCCGCCATGGCCGAGCTCGTGCGACTCGTCGGGTGATGCGATCCAGGGCGAATCGGGCGAGCCGAAGGCGTAGCGCCCCGGAGACTCGGCAGTGATCGGTCCCAGATCCTCGTCGTCGTCGGGCAACGCCGAGGGCGGCTCGCGGCGCGGCGCCGGCGCCTGGCGGTCCTTGGGTGCCGCCTCCACGGTCGGCACCGTGGTGAGCGAGGCCCTGTCGGGATCGGCCACGCCGAAGAGCTGACCCGACTGCAGGGCGTCGCCATAACAGCGAGTCACCACCTCCTCGCCGCCGAATGTATCGAGCGTCTCGGCCGCGCTGCCGTCGTGAACCCGCACTGCCTCGGTCAGCAGAGCCTGGATCATCTCCCGGCGCTCCCGGGAGAGCGCGTTGCTGCGCTCGAGGCGGCCGGCGAGCCCCAGCGTCGGATCCAGGGCCCAGGCCGCGGCGCAGGCGCGGACCTGCGCGGTGCGCACGAATCCTAGCTGGAAGGCCAGCAAGCCGAACAGCAGTTCCTCGTCAGGGCTCACCGCGTACCCACCCGAGCATGGCGCCGCATCCCCGGCAGCCTGTCTATCAACTCCGCCATTATAGTAGATAATCCTGGCAAAAGCAGTTCTTGACGCCGTGCAGAAAATAGGATAAACCGCGGTGATTTCCAGCATGGAGCCGTGCGCGTCGCGGCCCCTGTATCGGTGTGGAGGAAGGATGATCCGGCGAATCCTCACTGTTCTCTCGCTGTTCTGCGTGCTGGCCGGAGCGGCCGCGGCCCAGGAGGCGCCCACCGACTCGGTCAGGCCCCCCGAGATCACGGTCTCCACGCCGCCGCCCGTGGCCGGGCCCAGCGCGCCGCCGACCACGGCCCCGCCGGCCATGGCGCCGGCCGCGGCTCCGACCGAGTACATTGCCGCGCCGTCCGCGGCCGGGCCGACCTCGCCAACGGCGCCGGGCGGCAGGCCGACCTCGGGTACCCCGGCGCCAGCGGGCGCGCAGCAGCAGGAGGCGCCGCCGTGGTACACTCAGATCTGGCCCTTCCTGCTGATCATCGTGATCTTCTACTTCCTGCTGATTCGCCCCCAGCAGAAGAAGGCCAAGGAACACCAGTCGATGCTCAAGGCCATCGGCAAGGGCGACCAGGTGATGACCACCGGCGGCATGTTCGGTCGGGTGATCGGCATGACCGACCAGGTGGTGACTCTCGAGATCTCCGACCGCGTGCGAGTCAAGGTCGCGCGGTCGTACATTGCCGGCAAGGCGGCGCCGGACCAGGGCAAGGTGCCCGACGCACCCCAGCGCTGAAGCCGGCCAGCGGAGAGCTTCGATGAACAAGGGTTGGTACTGGAGACTGCTTCTGGTGCTCGCGTGCATCATCCTGGCCGGGATCTACGTCGTCCCGACCATCTCCGGGACGGTGCCCGAGGACCCGGACAAGCCCGAGGGCAAGCGGATGAGCACGCTGCCCGATTGGTGGCCCAAGCGCGACAAGCGCGTCTCGCTGGGTCTCGATCTGCAAGGCGGGATGTACCTCATCCTCTCCGTCGATACGGAGAAGGCGGTGCTCTACAGCGCCGAGCGTATGACCCAGTCGCTGCGCAAGCGATTGGAGGAGGAGGACATCGGCGTGACCTCGGTGCACATGATCGAGGACACGCAGAACATCGCGCTTCAGGTCGAGAAGCCGGGCGACCTCGGCGCAGCCAAGGATGAGATTCTCGACTACTTCGGCAATGTGCTCAAGCCGGTCACCGGCGTGCTCTCGGCCGAGCAGACCGCCGACACCTTTGCGGTGAGCTTCAGGTCCGATCACATGGACAACATCAAGGAACGCGCGGTGAGCCAGGCGGTGAAGACGCTGCGCAACCGGGTGGACGAGTTCAACGTCCGCGAGCCCGAGATCGTCAAGCAGGGCGAGAACAGCATCCTGATCCAGCTCCCGGGCCTCAAGGATCCGGAGCGCGCGCTCAAGCTGATCGGCCGCACGGCCCAGCTCGAGTTCCGCGTGTGCGACGACTACTCCGATATCATCTCCGGCCTGAAGGGATCCCTGCCCGAGGGCATCCGCATGGAGCGGATCCGCTCGCACAAGAACGCCAAGGGCAAGATGGTGGTCGACCGCTACCTCGTCGCCCAGAAGAAGGAGCAGCTCCAGGAGTTCCTCAATGACAGGATCCCGCGCTCGCACGAGGTGGCCTACGGCTCCCTGCCCGATCTGAAGAGCCCGGGCAAGGAGGAGTGGCGGACCTACCTGCTGCACGGCCGCAGCGAGACAACCTGGATGACCGGCGATACCCTCACCGACGCCAACGTGCAGCTCGACCAGCAGAAGAACGAGCCGTACGTCCTGCTCAACTTCGACGCCAAGGGCGCCGGTGAGTTCGAGGAGGTCACCGGCAACAACGTCAAGGAGCGGATGGCGATCGTGCTCGAAGGCGTGGTCGACTCGGCGCCGGTGATCCAGAGCCGGATCAGCGGGGGGCGGGGGCAGATCACGCTCAACGCGATGAAGGGCTACAACGAGCTCCTCAAGGACGCGCAGGATCTGGCGATCGTGCTCCGCTCCGGCGCCCTGCCGGCCCCGGTGCGCATCGAGCAGAACCGCACCGTGGGCCCGAGCCTGGGCGCGGACTCGATCGGCAAGGGCAAGATGTCGCTGATCGTGGGCACGATCCTGGTCGTGATCTTTATGCTGCTCTACTACAAGGGCACCGGCGTGGTGAACGTGTTCGCACTGTCGCTCAACGTGCTGTTCATCTTCGCCATCCTCGCCGGGTTCGAGGCCACGTTGACCTTGCCCGGCCTGGCCGGCATCGTGCTGACGATCGGCATGGCGGTCGACGCCAACGTGATCATCAACGAACGTGTGCGCGAGGAGCTGCGCGTGGGCAAGACGCCGCGTGCGGCGGTCGAGGGCGGCTACGGCAAGGCGCTGTGGACGATCCTCGACGCCAATATCACCACGATCATCGCGGGCGTTGTGCTGCTGCAGTACGGTTCCGGGCCGATCCGTGGCTTCGCCGTGACGCTGATCGTCGGCGTGCTGTGCAGCGTGTTCACCGCGATGGTCTGCACCCGGCTGGTGATGGATTTCATCACCAACAAGTTCAGGGTCCAGCGGCTCTCGATCTAACGCAGCCCGGGTTGAATTGGGCGGAGGCAGAGAAAAGGGATGGAACTGATCAAGCCCGGCACGAAGATCGACTTCGTCGGCAAGCAGAAGACCTTCGGAGTCATCTCGATCGCCGTCTGTATCATCTCCCTGGTGCTGGTGTTCACCCGCGGGCTGAACTACGGCATCGACTTCAGGGGCGGCACCGAGGTGCAGCTGCAGCTCAAGGACGCGGTCACCGAGGATCAGGTCCGCGAGGCGATGAAGCAGCTGCCCGAGCTCGAGCTGACCAAGGCGCAGGTGCAGATCTTCGGCGAGCCCGAGGACCACGAGTTCCTGGTCAAGATCGACAAGGTCAGCTTCCTCACCGATGCGCTGCGGCAGAAGATCTGCGACGTGCTCGTCAAGCGCTGGGGCGGCGGAAACCTGAAGAAGTGCAAGAGCACGGCCGAGGGCGGCGACGTGGTCGAGGTGCGTTTCGCCACCGAGCTGATGGGCGCAGCAGCGCCTGCGACGGCGCCCGTGACGGCGCCTGTGACGCCGGAGCCCGGCGAAGGCGCAGCACCGGGGCCGATCAAGCTGGAGCTGCCCGACCTGCTCAAGGACCAGGGCGCCGGGGGCGCCAAGCCGGCGCCCAAGATCCAGCTGACGCCCAAGCTCGACCCGGGTCAGCGCAAGGACCTGGCCCAGGACGGCGGCGGGATCCGCCTGGCCCAGGCCGAGGCCGAGAAGAAGTCGTCCCCCCCCGAGAAGCCGAAGCCGGGCGGAGACGCGAAGGCGGCTCCCGCGGCCAAGGCCGCGCCGGCCAAGGCGCCGGCCAAGGCCGCGCCGGTGGCGCCTGCGAAGCCCGGCGAAGGTGTGAAGGCTCCGGCCGCGGCCGCTCCGGCCGCGCCGGCCATGCCCGGTCCGGCCAAGCTGCCCATGCCCGGCCTGCTCGAGGACCAGGAGCCGCCTTCGGCTGCCTCCGGCGCGCCAGGCGCGGCCAAGGCCGGGGAGGGCGAGGCAGCCGACAAGGACGAGGCCGCGGCCGCTGACGCGCCTCCGGCGCAGATTGCCGCTGACAGCGCACCGAGCGAGAGCTCGATCGTCTCGGTGCTGGGTCGGGCCGGCGTGGAGCACCTCGAGGTCTTCCGCCAGGGCAAGCGGGAGCGCGGTGAGTTCCGCATCAACCTGCAGGGCCTGGCCAAGCAGCTCGAGGAGGGCCTGGAGACGACCTTTGGCCAGGGCAAGGTCGACGTGCGCCGCGTGGACGCGGTGGGGCCCAAGGTCGGCGAGGAGCTGCGAAACGACGGGATCCTGGCCATCCTGTACGCGCTGATCGGCATCCTGCTCTACATCGGTCTGCGCTTCGACCTGAAGTTCGCGCCGGGTGCGGTGGCCGCCCTGGTGCACGACGTGGTGATCACGGTGGGTATCTTCTCCATCCTGGGCAAGGAGTTCACGCTCTCGATCATCGCGGCCCTGCTGACCATCATCGGCTACTCGTTGAACGACACGATCGTGGTCTTCGATCGGATCCGCGAGAACATCGTCAAGATGCGGGGCTCGGTGCTGCCCGACGTGACCAACCGCAGCATCAACGAGACGCTGAGCCGCACGCTGCTGACCTCGGTGACCACGCTGATCGTGGTGATCGCGCTGTTCGTGTACGGCGGCGGTATCATCCACGACTTCGCCTTTGCGATGATCATGGGCGTGCTGGTCGGAACCTACTCCTCGATCTTCGTGGCCAGCCCGGTGATGCTGCTGCTCAACCGCCTGGCCGAGCAGCGCGCCGCCCGCCGCTGACATGCCGCAACGCCGCTGGAGCCTGGCGAGTCCCGACGCCGGGGCCGTCGAGGTTCTCTGCCGCGAGGCCGGGCTCCGGCCGCAGACCGCGGCGGTGCTGCTCAACCGCGGCGTGGACGGTGCGGAGGCGGCGAAGCGCTTCCTCGAGCCGCGGCTGGCCGACCTCACCCCGCCCGACCGGCTCCCGGACACCGGTGCTGCCGCCGATCGGCTGGCGCGGGCCGTGACCGCTGGCGAGCGCATCGCCCTGTTCGGTGACTACGACGTGGACGGTATCACCTCCACGGTGCTGCTGCTCGAGCTGCTGCGCGATCTCGGCGCCGAGGTCAGCTACGAGATCCCGGATCGCGCCGCAGGGTACGGGCTCTCCACCGATGCCGTCGAGCGAGCCGTCGCCGACGGCGCGAAGTTGCTGGTCACCGTGGACTGCGGCACCTCGGCGCGCGAGGCGGTGGCCGCTGCCGGGCGCGCCGGACTCGACGTGATCGTCACCGACCACCACCAGATCACCGACGCCCTGCCCGAGGCGGCGGCCGTGGTCAATCCGCAACGCGACGACGGCTCCGGTGCGGGACGGGAGCTGGCCGGTGTGGGCGTGGCGATGCACCTGGCCATGGCCCTGCGCGCCAGGCTGCGCGAGCTGGGTTTCTTCGGCGAGCGTGTCGAGCCCAACCTCAAGGCCGTGCTCGATCTGGTCGCGCTCGGCACCATCGCCGACGTGGTGCCGCTCACCGGCGAGAACCGGATCCTCGTGGCCGTCGGATTGCAGGTGCTGGGCCGGACGCGACGGCCCGGCCTGTCCGCGCTGCTCGAGGTGTCCGGGGTGCGCGATCCGGCCTCGATCACGGCCCGGGACGTGGCCTTCCGTCTGGCGCCCAGGCTCAACGCGGCCGGCCGGATGGGCGATCCCTCGCGGGGCGTGGAGCTGCTGGCCGCCCGCGACAAAAACCGCGCGCGGGCAATGGCTGCCGATCTCGACGAGGAGAACCGCCGGCGGCGCCAGGAGCAGGATCGGTTGATCGCGGAGGCCGGCCGCCTGCTCGGCGAGGCGCCCGAGGAGCGGATGGCCCTGGTGGTGACCGGCGACGGCTGGCCGCGCGGCCTCGTCGGGCTGGTCGCGGGCCGGCTGGCCGATCGCCATCGCCGCCCCGCAGTGGTCTTCAGCTGCGAGGGTGGGCGCTGCGTGGGCTCGGCGCGCAGCGTGCCGCCGCTGAACCTGCACGACGCTCTCGGCGACTGCGGCGGCCTGATGCTGGAGTGGGGCGGGCACGCCGAGGCGGCCGGGATGACGCTCGAGTCTTCGCGCGTCGATGAATTCGGCGAGGCCCTGGAGCGCGCCGTGGCCGCGCGCGTGAGCAAGGAAGAGCTGCGCGAGGAGCTGCACCTCGATGCCACGCTCTCGCCCGGCGAGCTCGACGAGGCGTTGATCGACGAGCTGACGCGGCTCGCGCCGCACGGCGCGGCCAACCCGGCGCCGCTGTTCCTGGTCCGGGACGTCGTCGTGAAGGAGGCCTGGACGATGGGGCGCGATGGCGCTACGCTCGGGCTTCGGCTCGGGCTCGCGGACGGCAGGGAGGTGCGCTGCGTGGGCTTCGGGCAGGGGCACCGCAGGCCGCCGGACGGGTCGCACCTCGACCTGGCGGCGCGGCCGGTGCGCAACGAGTTTCGCGGCGAGCGGCGCCTGGAGCTGATCGTCGAGGACCTGCGGGAGGCCGGGGCGTGAGATACGAACGATTCGTTGCCCTGCGCTTCCTGATACCGAAACGGTCAACCGTCTATGCGTCCGCGATTGCGATCATCGGCTGGTTCGGCGTGACCATCGGCTCCTGCGCGCTGATCGTCGTGCTGTCGGTGATGGGCGGTTTCGAGGAGGATCTCAAGGGCAAGATCCTCGGCGCCAACGCCCACATCCGCGTGCGCCCGGACAAGCCCGGGGGCCCGCGCTGGTTCACCGAGGAGGAGACGGCGCGGGTGCTCGACGCGGCGAGGCGTACGCCCGGTGTGAAGGGCGCAACCCCGTACGTGCGGCGCGACGCGATGATCACGGCGCAGTCCAATCTCTCGGCCGTGGTGGTCAAGGGCATCGACCTGCAGACCGCACCGCAGGCGACCTTCGTCGCCGAGAAGCTGGTCGAGCCGCCGGGCGGGGAGGGCCTGAAGCGGCTGGCCGAGCCGGACTCGATCAAGCCACCCGACTACGAGCGGTTCAACGCGGACCACGGCAAGAAGTACCCGGGCCTGCTCGTGGGCGGTGAGCTGCAGAAGATGCTGCTGCTCGGCCTGGGCGAGCGGGTCACGCTGACCTCGCCCACCGGCGGAATGGGGCCCACGGGCCGCAAGCCGCGCAACCGTCCCTTCCGCGTTGCCGGCGTGTTCGTCTCCGGTTTCTACGAGTACGACTACGCGATGGTCTACACCACCCGCGAGGAGGCGCGCCGGCTGTTCCGGCTCGGCGGCGACACCGCGGTGGAGATCAAGGTCGAGGAGCCGGACGAGGCGGCGCAGATCGCCTCCAGCCTGCGGAAGGCCCTCGGGCCCGGCTTCGAGGTGCGGGACTGGGGCGACATGAACCGCTCGCTGTTCAGCGCGCTCGAGCTGGAGAAGATCGCGATGTTCATCATCCTCACGTTGATCGTGCTGGTGGCCAGCTTCAACATCGCCGTGATGGTGACGCTGCTCGTCACCGGGAAGCAGCAGGAGATCTCGATCCTCAAGGCGATGGGCGCGAGCAACGGATCGATTCGACTGATGTTCGCGCTGGACGGCTTCATCATCGGGGCGCTGGGTACCCTCTTCGGAACGCTGGTCGGGCTCGGGATCTGCTTCTACATCGCGAATTTCGGGATCGGGATGAACGAGGACGTGTACTACTACACCAACCTGCCGGTGGCGGTGAACCCGTACGAGGTCGCGGCCACGGTCGTGACCGCGCTGCTGATCAGCGTGCTGGCCGCGCTGTATCCCGCGACCCAGGCGGCGCGCCTGCGGCCCGTGGAAGGCCTGCGGTTTGGCTGACGCGCCCGGCGGCATCGCCAGGGTCGAGTGCTACTCCGGCTCCAAGGCGCTGGAGACCCCGCGGGCCTTCGTCCTCGGCGGCGAGCGGCGCGAGATCACGAGGATCCTCGACCGCGCCCGCGTGGCCAACCTCGACGGCCGCATCTGTGAGCGATATCGGGTGGTTGCCGACGGGCGCATCTGGATCCTGGTTCGCGATCCAGACAAGGATCTCTGGACCGCGAAGACCGAGAAGAGCCGCTGAGGTGCAGGACCGGACTCATTGTCTGAGCCGTAGCCTCGGCCCTGACGACTCGGCGACCTTGGGTGATCGCTCCTCGCTGGATCCGGTGACGTCGAATACTGCACGTATGCCGATGTCCACGATCGGACCGTGCTCCTCGTCCAGGTCGTTGTGGTAGCTGGCGTACCCGCCGGTGCAGTGCACGAACACGATGTCGTAGATCCCGATCTCGATTCCGCCCACCGCGCTGGGCCAGATCGTCACCGGAATCCCGGTCGCCTCGGAGATGCGCACCCGGCTGCGGACCAGCGCGCCGATACTGAACTTCTCCCAGTCCAGCGATGCTCCGAGGCCGAGATCCACGTACCCGCCGTACGCCAGCCGCTCGTCCCAGGTGCGGTCGTCGTATACATCGCACGCGGATTTGCCGGTCGTCTCGTCGAGCGGGTCGTTGTCGCACAGCGAGCCGCCCGCGCCCACGCCGGCGCCAAGCCCCACGTCCAGGGCCAGGTGTAGCGGGCCGGCCACACGCTTGGCGTACGGCGTGAAGCGCGTGCCCACGAAGCCGAGCACCCAGGTGTTGCCCTCGCCGCCCGGGCCGAGCACATCGGATCCGGCCTCGATCTGCAGCCAGTCCAGGGCCGAGTACGATACGGCCGGGCCCCAGACCGGGCCACCGCCAGGCGCGAGCAGCACCTCGCCGCCGAGCGCCATCTCGCCTTGCTTCAGGCGTCCCGGCTCGCCGCCGTGCGGGCTGCGTACCGCCGGCGCAAAGGTGGCGTGGCAGGCGCTCGTCAGCAGCGCCGCGGCGGCCAGCAGGCCGATTCTGGTTCTTCCTTGCATGCTTGCCTCCCTCGGCAGGTCAGTCACTGCAATACCCAGGCCAGGGGTGAAACCCAAGTTATTTCGGAAATATACGTTGAAGCCCTGTCCCGGGCTGAGGTGATTGCGTGCCCGCAGGGTGGCAGGGCGTGCACTACAATCACATGTGACTGCCCCGTCCCGCGAGGATTTCGTCGTGAAAATTACCTGTTGACAGAATCTTAGCCGCTGTGGTAAACGCCCTGCCAAGTCTTGAGCGTCGTTTTACAGCGACACTGGAAGGCGGGCCGGGGAGCCCGCTTTTTTATTGGGGGCAACAGGGTGGCGATGAAGGCCGAGCGAGTGGCGCAGAAGGCCCGGGAGCTGCTGGCGCCCGTGGCCGCCCGCGAGGGCTGCGAGCTGCTGGACCTGCGGCTGGTGCGCGCCCGCGGCTGGACCTTGCGGCTGGTGATCGACCGCCCCGAGGGCGTCACCGTGGAGGACTGCGCCCGAGTCTCGCGTGCGGCGAGTGCAACGCTCGACGAGGACGAGGAGCTGCTGCAGCAGAAGTACGTGCTCGAGGTCTCCTCGCCGGGCATCGACCGTCCGCTGTTCCAGCCCGAGGACTACGACCGGTTCGCCGGAGAGACAGTGAAGATCGAGTTGACCGAGGCCCGCGACGGACACCGCAGGTTCAGCGGTGTGCTCAGGGGCCGAGACCAAGGGGAGGTGATAATCGAGGTCAAGGGCGAGCCGCTGCGCATCGCCCTGGAATTCATCCGTCAAGCCAGGCTCGACCCGGATATTGCAATCCCGGGTGACGGGCAAAAACGGCGCGGCCGGAAGCACGGGCCGCGCAAGCAGCGAGGTCAGTCATGATTTCGATCAGAGAGGGAGCCTAGAGATGTTCTCGAACCTGAACCACGTCATCGACCAGGTGGCCAAGGACAAGGGCATCGAGAAGGAGATCCTGACCGAGGCGCTCGAGGCTGCGATGCTCACCGCGGCCAAGAAGCGCCACGGCATGAATGCCGAGATCGAGGCTCATTTCAACGAGGAGCTCGGAGAGGTCGAGCTGTTCCAGTTCAAGACCGTGGTGGAGCAGATAACGGACCCGGCGCTCGAGATGGAGCTCGATGATGCCCGTGAGCTCGACCCGGAGAGCGAGGTCGGAGACTCGCTGGGCATCAAGCTCGAGACCGAGGCCTTCGGCCGCATCGCCGCCCAGACCGCCAAGCAGGTGATCATCCAGCGTGTGCGTGAGGCCGAGCGGGAGAACGTCTTCGAGGAGTACAAGGATCGCAAGAGCGAGCTGGTCACCGGCATCGCTCGCCGCTTCGAGCGCGGCAACATCATCGTCGATCTGGGCCGCGTGGAGGCCGTGCTGCCAGCGCGGGAGCAGGCGCCGCGCGAGAGCTATCGCGCGGGCGACCGGATCCAGGCCTTTGTCCTCGACATCCAGAAGACGGCCAAGGGCCCGCAGATCATCCTCTCGCGGACCAGCCCGGGCATGCTGATCAAGCTCTTCGAGATGGAGGTCCCCGAGATCTACGAGGGCATCGTCACGATCAAGAGCGCGGCCCGCGAGCCCGGCGGCCGGGCCAAGATCGCGGTCGCCTCGCGCGACCCGGACGTCGATCCGGTGGGCGCCTGCGTGGGCATGAAGGGCTCCCGCGTGCAGGCCGTGGTCCAGGAGCTGCGCGGCGAGAAGATCGACATCGTGCCCTGGGACGAGGACACCGCCAAGTTCGTGTGCAACGCCATCGCGCCGGCCGAGGTCTCCCGGGTGCTGATCGACGAGGAAGAGGCCACGATGGAGCTGATCGTGCCCGACGACCAGCTCTCGCTGGCCATCGGCAAGAAGGGCCAGAACGTGCGCCTGGCGGCTCAGCTCACCGGCTGGCGCATCGACATCAAGAGCGAGACCAAGATCCAGGAGGAGCTGATCCAGGCCAAGGAGGCGCTGGTCCGCCTCGACGGCATCGACGAGAGCATGGTCGAGTCGCTGATCAAGCTCGGCTACTACTCGCTGCGCGACATCGCCGAGGCCAAGGTCGTTGATATCGCCGTGATCCCGGGCATCGGCGCCGAGAACGCGGAGAAGCTGGTCAAGGGCTCGCGCCGGGCGCTCGAGCTGCAGGTCCTGCTCGAGGCCGAGAACCGGGCCCGCGCCGCCGCGGGTCTGCCTCCGGTGGACATGGACGGCAACGTGCTGCTCCCGGAGGAGGACGAGGAAGAAGAGGACCAGATCACCGAGGCCAGCGTGTTCGGTCCGTCCGCCGCGGCCGTCGAGGAGGCGGCAGCCGAAGAGGAACCGGCAGCCGAGGGGGAACCGGCGGCCGAGGAGGAACCGGCGGCCGAGGAGGAGCCGGCGGCCGGCGATGAACCGGCGGCCGGCGACGAACCTGTGGCCGAGGAAGAACCGGCGGTCGGCGAGGCCGACGGGGTGAAGTCTGGTGACGAAGAGTGACGCTGGCGCACATCGCGGCATCGGCCACGTGCCGATCCGCACCTGCATCGGCTGTCGTCGAAGGGCCGAGGCATCCGAGCTGCTGCGCCTGGCGGTGGGTGAGGGCGGTGTGCTATGCGCCGATGTCGCCGGCCGCATGCCGGGACGCGGCGCGTGGGTGCACCGGAGTGAGATCTGTCTCGTGCGGGCGCTGGAACAGCCGGCGTTGAACCGCGCCTTTCGCGGCAGGGTCAGGTCCGCGCGGAAGGCCGAGCTGATGGCGGTGGTCGAAGGCGGCCACTGAACTCGAGAGGTCCGGGAGGAGACCGGAATGGCCAAGCGGAGAATCTACGAGATCGCCAAGGATCTCGGGATGAACAACAAGGAGCTGGTGGCCAAGATCCGCGAGCTGGGCTACGAGATCAAGAATCAGATGAGCACGCTAGACGAGCTCGACGCCCAGATCGTGGTCGAGAAGCTCTCCAAGGGCGGCAAGACCGAGGCCGCGCCCAAGCGGACCAAGCGGACCGTGATCCGCCGTCGCCGCAAGGACGCCGACGACGGAGCCGACGGGGCCCAGATGATCGAGGAGACGGTCACCCGCGAGGGCCAGCAGGAGCCCTTGAGGACCCTGACCGAGGCACCCCTGGAGCCGGAGGTCGATGCCGATGAAGGTGCCGAGGCCGAGGCGGCCGAGGCGGTGGCCGAGCCCGAGGCCGAGGCGGCCGAGGCGGAGGCCGAGACGGCTGAAGCGGCCGAGGCGATCGAGGCCGAGGAGGGCGCCGAGGCGGTCGAGGGAGAAGAGCCCGAGGCCGAAGAGGGGGCCGAGGAGGCGGCGGAACAGGCACCGGTTGCCCCCAAGCGGAAGCGCACCGAGAGCGCCGTGGTCATCGGCATGCGTCCCGGCTTCCGCCAGGTGGTCCCGGGTCCCGGACGCACCGGCCCCGGCGCCGGACGCTTTGCCAACCGGCCGGGCGCCCGTCCGGGCGGCGGCTTTGCCGGTCGTCCGGGCGGCGGTTTCGCCGGTCGTCCGGCTCCGGGCGCCCGTCCGGGTCCCGGCGGCTTTGGCCCGGGAATGCCGGCGCAGCCAATGCCCGAAGAGGTTCCCGACGCCGCGCGTCAGCGCCGGAGACGCGGCACCAAGGAGCAGGAGGATCGGGAAAAGGAGGCCACGCCCAAGCGGCGAGGCGCCAAGCGAAGGCAGATCCTCTCGCGGGACGACATCTACGATATCACCGAGCCCCTGCAACGCGGCAAGCGGAAGAAGATCGCTTCACGCAAGGCCAAGAAGACCGAGGTCACCACGCCCAAGGACATCAAGCGCAGGGTGCGGGTCGACGGCACGATCACCGTCTCGGATCTGGCCCACGCGATGGGGGTCAAGGCCGCCGAGGTGATCCGCCAGCTGATGACGATGGGGGAGATGGTCACGATCAACCAGCCGATCGATGCGGACACGGCCTCGGTCGTGGCCGCCGAGTTCGATTTCCAGATCGAGAACGTGGCCTTCGCCGAGGAGGAGGTGCTGGCCAAGGTCGATACCAAGTCCTCCGCAGAGGGCGGCAAGCCCGAGGGCGTGCAGCGACCGCCGGTGGTGACCGTGATGGGTCACGTCGATCACGGCAAGACGTCGATCCTGGACGCGATCCGCAAGACGCGCGTCGTCGACGACGAGTCCGGCGGGATCACCCAGCACATCGGCGCCTATGTCGTTCGCAACGACAAGGGCAGTATCGTCTTCATCGACACACCGGGCCACGCCGCCTTCACCGAGATGCGGGCGCGCGGCGCCCGGGCTACCGACCTGGTGGTGCTGGTCGTGGCCGCCGACGACAGCGTGATGGAGCAGACGATCGAGGCGATCAATCACTCCCGGGCGGCCGATGTGCCGATCCTCGTCGCGGCGAACAAGATGGACCTGCCGGGCGCGGATCTGGCGAAGGTCAAGCAGAACCTGACCGAGCACGAGCTGGTCACCGAGGAGTGGGGCGGCGAGACCCTGGTTGTCCCGGTTTCGGCCAAGACCGGGGAGGGCCTCGACGATCTGCTCGATGCGATCCTGCTCCAGGCCGAGATGCTCGAGCTGAAGGGCGACCCGGATGCCCCGGTGAATGGCGTTGTGATCGAGGCCAAGCTGGACAAGGGCCGGGGACCTGCGGTCACCGTGCTGGTCCAGGAGGGCACGCTCAAGAAGGGCGACTACGTCGTCGCCGGCAACTACTACGGCAAGATCCGCGCGCTGATCTCGGACACCGGCGAAAACCTCAAGCAGGCCGGGCCCGCGACGCCCGTCGAGATCCTCGGGCTCTCCGGCGTGCCAGCAGCAGGCGACGACGTGAACCAGGTGGCCAGCGAGCGCGACGCGCGCAAGCTGGTCAGTCACCGCCAGCAGAAGGATCGCCAGGAGGAGCTGGCCAAGGCCCAGCCGGTTCGTCAGGTGCTCTTCGGCGACGAGGCCGAGGGACCGTCGGAGATCCAGATAGTGATCAAGGCCGACGTCCAGGGCTCGGTCGAGGCGCTGCGGGACGCGCTGCTGCGGCTGTCCACCGAGGAGGTGGCGGTCCGGGTCATCCTCGAGGGTGTGGGCGCGGTGTCCGAGAACGACGTCAACCTGGCGGCCGCGTCCAATGGCCTGGTGATCGGATTCCGCGTGCGCCCGGACGGCAAGGCCTCCCGACTGGCCGAGCGGTCCGGTGTCGAGGTCCGGATGTACAACGTGATCTACGAGGCGATCGATGAAGTCCGGCAATTGATGGCGGGCAAGCTGGCGCCCGAGGTTCGCGAAAAGGTGCTGGGCCGGGCCGAGGTCCGTCAGACCTTCACCGTGCCCAAGATCGGCACCATCGCCGGCTCCTACGTGCTCGACGGGAAGGTCCTCCGCGGCGCTCGTGTCCGACTTGTGCGCGACAGCGTGGTCGTCCACGAGGGCCGCATCGGCTCGTTGCGCCGCTTCAAGGACGACGCCCGTGAGGTCGCGGCCGGCTACGAGTGCGGCATCGGCCTGGAGAACTACAACGATGTGCAGCTCAACGACGTGATCGAGGTCTTCGAGCTCGAGGAATTCGCACGGGAACTGTAGCCGCCTCGCCGGAAGGACCATGATCGTCGGTGTCTGTCGCATCGCATTGCTCCTCCCGGGCTGCGATTCCCTGAAGGAGAAGCGTTCCGTGGTCAAGAGGCTGCTCGGGCGGGTCCGCTCTCGCTTCAACGTCGCTGCGGCCGAGGTCGGCGATCTCGATTCGAGGGCCCATGCCCGGCTCGGCTTCGCCACCGTCGGCTCCGAACGGGACATCGTGCGCGGCGTGCTGGAGCGGGTGATCGACTTCGTCGAGGAACAGTATCTCGGCGAGGTGATCAACGAGGAGATCGAGGTAGAGCACTATGGCTCGTGAACCGACGGCGGGGTCGAGGCAGCGGCCGGCGCGCGTGGCCGATGAGATCCGGCGGCAGCTCGGCGAGCTGATCCTGCGACGCGTCCGCGATCCCAAGGTCAGCGCGATCTCGATCACCGACGTCGAGGTCACCGGCGACCTGCGCCTTGCGCGGGTGTATTACACCGTCGGGGGAGACGAGCAAGATCGCGTCGAGGTCGCGAAGGGGCTGCGGCGCGCCACGGGTTTCCTCAAGCGTGAGATGTCCGAGCGGCTGCGTCTCAGGTACATGCCGGACTTCGAGTTCTTCTACGATGAATCCCTGGACCGCGGAGCGCGCGTGGACGCCCTGCTCGCCGACCTGGCGCGGGAGCGGGGTGCGGAAGATGGCGACCATGACGACACCCAGGACAGCGAGGAGGATCCATAGTGACGGAGCGGCTCGGGGGGCGAGACGGCATCGTGCAGGAACTTCGGGCGGGGCAGCGTTTCCTCGTCGTTACCCACGCCAACCCGGACGGCGACGCGATTGGCTCCAGCCTCGGTCTGCGGTTCGTGCTCGAGAGCCTGGGCAAGCAGGCGGTGGTGCTGATCGCGGAGGGCCCGCCGTACCGTTACCAGTATCTACCCGGAGTGGCGGAGGTCGTGCGGTCGCTGCCGGAGGGTGCCCGCTTCGACGCGACGGTGGTTCTGGACACCGGCGAGCTGGAGCGGGTGGGCGGAGAACTGCCCGACGACGACGGGCGGGGCCGGATGCTCAACATCGACCACCACGCAACGAGCAGCGGATTTGCCGACGTGACCTGGCGGGACGAGGGCGCCTCCTCGGTCGGCGAGATGATCCACGACCTGGCCGGCCGGCTCGGCGTGGAGCTGACGGCCGATGCGGCCGCGGCCCTGTTCTGCGCCGTGCTCACCGACACGGGATCCTTCCGTTTCAGCAACACCACCCCGGCCGCGCTGCGGGCGGCGGCCGATCTGGTGGCGGCGGGCGCGCGCCCCGAGGCGGCCTCGTCGGAGATCTTCTTCGCCCATCCAGCGGGACGGCTGTTCCTGCTGGGGCGTGCCCTCGCCACCCTGGAGGTGGTCGCCAGCGGCCGGATCGCCTCGATCTGCGTGACCCGGGAGATGCTCGACGCGGTCGGCGGCGACGCCACCTGGGTCGACGAGTTCGTCGACTTCCCTCGCTCGATCGCGGGCGTGCAGGTGGCGATCCTGCTGCGCGATTACGAGCCGGGCCAGGTCAAGGTCAGCCTCCGCTCGCGGGGACGGGTGGATGTGGCGCGGATCGCCGAGGGCTTCGGCGGCGGCGGCCACCGGCCCGCGGCCGGCGCCACGCTCGACGGCACGATCGACGAGGTGCGTGGGCGCATCCATGCCGCGGTCGAGGCTGCCCTGTGAACGGTGTCCTGGTCCTGGACAAGCCCCGCGACCTGACCTCGGCCCGGGCCGTGGCCCGGGTCAAGCGGCGCCTCAAGGTCAAGAAGGCCGGGCACGCCGGAACCCTCGATCCGATGGCCACCGGCGTGCTGCCCGTGCTGCTCGGCGAGGGCACCAAGCTCGCGCGGTTCTTCCTCGAGGGCGACAAGGGCTACCGCTTCACGATCCGGCTGGGCGCGGCCACCGACACCGGCGATGCCGAGGGCGCGATCATCTCCGAGGCGGACCCGGCTGCGGTCACGGCCGGGGATCTCGAGGACGTGCTCTCCGGACTGCGCGGACCGATCGAGCAGGTCCCGCCGATGTACTCCGCGATCAAGCAGGACGGCGTGCGGCTGTACCGGCTCGCCCGCCAGGGGCGCGAGGTGCCCCGGGAGCCGCGTGCAATCACCGTGCACCGGCTGGTGCTGATGAGCTTCGAGTCGCCGGAGGCGGTGCTGGAACTGGACTGCACCAAGGGCACCTATATTCGCGAGATCGCCGCCGAGATCGGCCGGCGGCTGGGCTGCGGCGCACACATCAGCGAGCTCCGGCGTACCTGCTCGGGGCCCTTCGGCGAGGATCGGACGGTGGACCTGGAGACGCTGTCATTGAACAGCGCCGCGATACTGTCGCTGGTCGAGGCCACGGCGCACCTGTCCACGATCCGCGTCGACGTGGAACTGGCCCGCAGGATCCGCGCGGGCCATCAGCCGGCCGGCGTCGAGGTACGCGACGGTCTGACCTCGGCCATCGAGCAAGGAGCGGACGTGCGCTTGCTGGGTCCTGGCGAGCAGCTCGTGGCCGTGGCCGAGGCGTTGGTCGACCTGGATCCCGGCGCGTTCGCCAACAAGCGCCAGGCCCTACGCCTGATACGGATCTTCATCCCATGACAACTCGCCGAGCGAACAGGAGGAGCGTCGCATGACCGAGGCATCGAATTCCACCGAGCAGCGTCGGCCCGCGCTGGACGGAGTGCGTGTCCTGGACTGGACCCGCCTGGTGCCGGGCGCTTTTGCGGCCGCCCTGCTGGGGGACCTCGGTGCGGACGTGATCAAAATCGAGGAGCCGCAGCGCGGAGACTACCTGCGCTGGATTGCACCCCAGGGCGAGGCCACCAGCTGCGCCTTCCTAGCGCTGGGACGCAATCGCCGCTCCCTCGGTCTGGACACGCGGACCGTTCAGGGACGTGAAGTCCTAAACCGCCTCGTGGAGCAGGCGGACGTGCTGCTGGAGTCATTCCGACCGGGCGTGCTGGCCGCCCAGGGGCTCGGGCCGGAGGACCTCCGCGCGCGTAACCCCCGTCTGGTCGTTTGTTCGCTCAGCGGCTTCGGTGCCAACGGTCCTCTGCAGAGCAAGGCAGCGCACGACCTGAACTACCAGGCCCTAGGTGGTAGCCTCGATCCCTACCTTTGGGGTGGCGATCGACCCCGGCCGACCGGCGTGCTGGTCGCGGACCTCGGAGGCGCCCTCTACAGCGTGCTCTCGGTACTTGCCGCACTATACGCGCGGGCTCGAGACGGCGAGGGCCAGTCCGTGGACCTCGGCCTGTTCGATTCGCTGCTCAGCCTCACAGCGATGACCGCGGCGAAGGACCTAATCCAGCAGCAGCCGTACGGCGTTGGCGAGTACCGGCTCTCAGGTCTGGATCCGGCCTACGATGTCTACCCGACCGCGGATGGGCAGTTCGTCGCCCTCGGGGCCGTCGAGCCGAAGTTCTGGGAGGCATTCTGCCAGGCCGTTGGCGAGCCGGAGCTGGCTGCCTGGCGCTGGGAAGCGGAGCAGCGCCCGGCGCTGCGGGAGCGGCTCACCGAGGTGTTCCGCACGCGGACACGCGATGAGTGGGCGGCCTTCGCCGAGGAGGGCGACTACTGCCTGAGTGCCGTGCTCGCCGCTGGCGAGGCACTCGACACGCAGCAGGTGGCGGAGCGGGAGCTGCTGGGCGAGATCGACCATCCCCAGGAGGGGCGCATCCGTCAGTTCTGCTTCCCGGCCAAGTTGTCGGCCACACCCGCGGCATTGCACCGGCCGCCGCCCCTGCTCGGCGAGCACACCGACGAGATCCTCGCCGAAGCCGGATTCAGCCGCGAGGAGATCGAGGCCTTTCGGCAGGACGAGGTCATCCGGTAGGGGCTCTATTCGAAAAACATGGGAAAAGGCGAGCGCCAAGACAACAAAACCACCGATCCAGTGACGGTAGCTTGACAGCTCGCAGCGGCGTGCGTATCGTCCCATCGAGCCGGGAATGCACCTCACGAGGAGGGAAATGAAGGTCTTCATCTATCCGACCGGTCGGCTCGTCGAACCCTTTCTAGACCCAGTCAACCGGATCTCGATCCTCGACGAGCCACTGGGGCGCCAGCGGGAGCGGATCCTTGAGGAGCTTGGTGCGGACGAGACGTCGACGGTGACCGCACCGGTGAGCATCGGATCCGAGCCGGCGCTGCTGATCTTCGACCACTGCCACATGACGGTGCGGACATTGAAGGACTTCGTCGGTCATGGGGAGTCGCTCGCCGGTCAGAGCGCGGTGCTCGCGCTGCCGCGCGGGCCGGTTACTGACTTCGCCGGCCCGCTACAGGATCGTGTCGTGGAGGAGGTCGACGGGCACGAGCGCGTCCTCTTCGATGCTTTCGTGGTGCGCGATCTCGAGCTCGATCCGGAGGAGGAGGCCGCCGCCCTGCGCCAGCGGCTCCTGGCCGTGGCCGAGCGGATCACTCTCGAGCCGAAGGTCGAGGTGCGCCATGTCCGCTGGCCGCCGATCCGAGGTGAGCGCCAGGGCATCGACCTGCCGTGCTCGCTCTGGGGCGCTGCACACTTGAGCCACTGGGTGCACCTGCTCTGGTGTAACCGCCAGGCGATCGAGACCCATCTCCTGGAGTTGGCCGCGGCCGAGGCCGAGGAGGGGAGACGCAGCTTCCTCCACGCCGGCCGCGAGATCGAGCGGATCAGCAAGAGGGGTGCACCGCCCGTCTACGTCGGTGACAACTGTCGGATTCACCCAACGGTGCTGCTCGAGAACGTTGTACTCGGCGACAATGTCAACCTCGATCTGAACTCGATGGTTCGTAGCTCGGTCATCGGCGACAAGGTGAACCTGGGTATCAGTAGTACGATCCTCGGCTGCGTCATCGGTGCCAACTGCCACTCCCTGTCAGACTTTTGCATAATCGATTCGGTGACCCTGCAGGCGTCGACGCTCTCCAACGTGAAGCTACAGAACAGTGTGATCGGACGCGAAGCGTTTATCACCACCGCCGTGATTTTCCACGAACTGGGCATGGATGGGGATATCCAGGTCGATGTGGATGGGCAATGGGTAGACAGCGGCCGACGGATCCTGGGGGGCTGCGTCGGCCACCGCTGTGTCCTCGGGGTCCGCTCCATGTTCCTCGGCGGCCGGGCTGTGCCCAACGGCTACATAGTGGTGATGAAGCCGGGCGAGGGGCTGACCAAGATCCCGGCGGGCCTCCCGCGCCACACCTCGCTTTACAACGAGAGCGGCACGCTCCGGCTGCTGAGCGACTATTCGGGTCCGGCGTTCGCGGTCGATGGCGATGAGCAGAGCTCCAAGGAGTCTCCATGAAAGCCTACATCCTAAACACCAACACCGAGATCCCGCCATTCGGGGATCCGGTCTCCCAAATTCCCTTCGTCCACGAGACCCTCGCCGAGTCACAGGACCGGGCCCTACGCCGCTTCGGCTGCGAACCGGTCCGCGTGGATAGCGCCGATCAGATCAACGACACCCGGTACCTGCTCCTCTTCGACAAGGTCTACATCTCGGAGCGTATGCTCCGCTCCTTCCTCCGGGAGCTCAGGAACGCCGAGCCCGGGACCAAGGTGCTTGCAGTGACCAAGTCGCTGTCCACCGAGCAGCCTCGTGCCCTGCAGGACATCGTGGAGGAGATCAGCGCAGACGGCGACGAGATTCTCCTCTACGATGTGTACCGCGTGGACGGGACCGCGCTGCCCGACGGACCGGCGGAGGTGGTCAAGCAGACTCTGCTTCGCGAGGCAGAGCGTTTGGTCACGCCCAAGCGTGAGGGCCGGATCCGCATCCGCCGGCCTTCCGTCGAGGCTGGCCAGAGCCAGAGCCAAGCCTACATCGAGTTCCCGCTCACCTCCTCGGTTGTGATGCACATCAACTCCTGGGTGCACATCCTCTGGCTGAACAATCTGGCGCTCGGGATCCACTGGGTGGAGACGATTCGGCGCCACTCCCTGTGGCTCTTCGGCGTGACGATGCGCTGCTTCCCCTGGCGCAATCGGTTCAAGTTCTTGCGCAAGATGGTGCGCAAGGGGAAGAACTGCAAGATCCATCCCAGCGCCTACATCGAGGGCTGCATCCTCGGTGACAACGTGGAGGTAGGGGCGCGGGCCTCGGTCCGCTTCTCCTTCATCGGCGACAACGTAGTCATCTCCGATGGCAGCACCATCGCCAACACGGTAGTCGGCAAAGACGCATTCATCCGGGAGAAGACCCTGCTGGTGAGCTGCGTGATCTATCCCGAGGCCGTGGTCGACAACCTACGCATGCAGATGTCAGTGGTGGGCCGTCGCGCCACGATCTCTCAGTGGTTTACCTTCGTCGACGCAAAGTTCGAGGGGAAAATCATGGTCGACGTGGCCGGAGGAGGGCGCGGCGCAATCGACACCAACTTCCTCGGTTCCTGCGCGGGACACGAGGTCGAGTTGGTGGGCAAGAATCTGATGCATCCGGGGCGGGCGATTCCCAACGGCTACCGGATCACGATGCGTCCGGACGAGGCGATCGTCGAGGTACCCAAGGGGTTCCCCGAGCGCACACCGCTGGTGCGTGATGAGCGGGGCTCGCTGGTTCCCTTCCGCCGGACCGACTGATCCGAGGAGAGTCCGGACATGGCGATGAAGGTGCTGATCTGCGAGCCCATTGCCGAGGAAGGCATTGCCCGCCTGTGTGCCGAGCCCGAGCTCGAGGTGGACGTATGGGAGGGCTTGCAGCCTGACGAGCTCCGCGGGGTCGCGAGCGCGTACCACGGGGTTATCGTACGCAGCAAGACCGAGGTGACCGCGGAACTGCTCGCAGCAGCGCCCGGGCTGAAGATCGTCGGGCGCGCCGGCACCGGTGTGGACAACATCGACCTCGGGGCCTGCACCGAGCGCGGCGTGGTGGTGGTCAACACACCGGGCGGCAACAGCGTGAGCGTGGCCGAGCTGGTGATCGGGCTCGTCATCGCCTGCTCGCGCAAGATCACGCGCGCCGACCAGCTGCTGAAGCAGGGCGAGTGGGCCAAGAAGCAGCTCAAGGGCCACGAGCTGAACGGCAAGACCCTCGGCATCGTGGGCCTGGGCCGTATCGGACGCGAGCTGGCGATGCGGGCGCTCCCCTTCGGGCTCAAGGTGCTGGGTCACGACCCCTTCGTGGCCAAGGGCGCCCTCGACGACCAGGGCGTCGAGCTCGTCGACCTTCCGGAGCTGCTGCGGCGGAGCCACATCGTCAGCCTGCACGTCCCGCGGACCGACAAGACCGCCGGCCTGATAGATGCGGACGCGCTGGCATCGATGCGGGAGGGCGCGATCCTGATCAACGCGGCCCGTGGCGGCATCGTGGACGAGCGGGCGCTGCTGGCCGCGCTCGACTCGGGCCATGTCGCGGCAGCGGCGCTGGACGCCTTCGAGAGCGAGCCCGAGCCGATGCGGGAGATAGTGACGCACGAGCGGGTGATCGCCACGCCGCACATCGGCGCCAGCACCTTCGAGGCCCAGGAGCAGGTCGGCTACCATGTGGCGGGCTACGTCGCCGACTACCTCGTTCGCGGGGTGCTGCAGAGCGCGGTCAACTACATCGCGGTCTCCTCGGAGGAGATGCGCGCGATCGGCCCCTATCTCCTGCTGGCCGAGCGGATCGGCGCCTTCGTGGCCCAGGTGGCGGTGGGCCGCATGCGCAAGGCCACGATCACCTACTCGGGCACGGTGGCGTCGGAGCGCTTCGAGCTGCTCACTGATCGGGCGCTCTGCGGCGGCCTGCGGCCCTTCCTCGACGAGACCGACGTCAATCCGATCTGCGCCCGCGCGCTGGCCGACGCCCGCGGTCTCGAGGTCATCGAGGCGACGTCCAGGGACGCGCGGGGCTTCCCGGCGCTGATGCGCGTGGAGCTCGAGGCCGAGGGCGGCACGGTCACGGCCGAGGGCACGGCCTTTGGCGAGGGTCAGCCGCCGCGGCTGATCCGCATCGACGGGCTGCCGATCAACGCGCCGCTCGATGGTCCCACGGTGTTCTTCCGCAACGACGACGTGCCGGGCGTGATCGGTCGCGTGGGCACGTACGTCGGCGAGCAGGGCCTCAACATCGCCAACTTCGCGCTGCGCGGCGACAAGCAGGGCGGGGCGATCGGCGTGGTGTCGGTGGATCGGCGCCTGCAGCGGGATCAGCGGAATGCGCTGAAAACACTGCCCGGAATCAGGTTCGTCAGGATGGTGGACTTGCCTTGACCTGGGATTGAAATGCCCAGGCTACGTACCTCCGCCCCTTCAGGGCAAGCGCCACGGGGAACACCTCGGGTGATTCGGTAACCGAGCCCTCGTCGCGAAGCGACGGAGGTACGTAGCCTGGGGCTTCAGCCCCAGGTTCTGCTGGGATTTCAGCCCCAGGTTCTGCGCCGCACCACCAGCCAGAGCAGCCCGATCAGCAACAGCGATGGCAGCGCGGACGCGCCGTTGGTGGTGGCGCAGCTGTCGCTGGTATCTCCGCCCCCGCCGGTGGCCGGGATCAGCGGCTCGGTGTCGACCTCGTCGGGCACGCCGTCGTTGTCGTCGTCGGGGTCGTCGGCGTTGTTCATGCCGTCGTTGTCGGTGTCCCGCGAGTAGTCCTCGCCGCCCGGGCCGGTGTCGTGCACGTCGTCGATGCCGTCGTTGTCGTCGTCGGCGTCCTGACCGTCGTCGGTGCCGTCGTTGTCGTGGTCGAAGGGAAACTGGTCCTGGTCGTCGGGCACGCCGTCGTTGTCGTCGTCGGGATCCTTGGAGTCGCCGGTGCCGTCGTTGTCGTGGTCGAAGGGAAACTGGTCCTGGTCGTCGGGCACGCCGTCGTTGTCGTCGTCGGGATCCTTGGAGTCGCCGGTGCCGTCGTTGTCGTGGTCGCGCGACTGATCGCCGCCGTCCGGGCCGACATCGGAGCCGTCCGGGATGCCGTCGTTGTCGTCGTCGCTGTCCTGGCCGTCGTCGATGCCGTCGTTGTCGTGATCGCGCGAGCGATCCTCTCCTCCGGGACCCTGGTCGAGGCCGTCAGGCACGCCGTCGTCGTCGTCGTCCGGGTCGTACGGATCGTCGGTGCCGTCGTTGTCCAGATCGCGGGATAGGTCTTCCCCGCCCGGGCCGAGATCCTGACCGTTCGGAATGCCGTCGCCGTCGATGTCCGGGTCGGTGTTGTCCCGCTCTCCGTCGCCGTCGAGGTCGCCGTACACGCACTGACCGTCCTCGCAAACCTGCCCCTCGGGGCAGCTGACCCGGGTGCACGGTTCGGCCACGCAGCGGCCCTGGCTGCACTCCAGGCCCTCGGGGCAGTCCACGTCCTTGCAGGGATCGTCATCGATCTTCACGCACACGCCCGCGTTGCAGACCTCGGTCGCCGGGTCGCAGGCCGCGCAGGGATCGGCCACGCATTCTCCGTCCACGCACTTCTGGCCCGCGTCGCACTGCACGTCGGCGCAGTTCGGTACGCACATGCCGTCGCGGCAGAACTGGCCGGCATCGCAGGTCACACCCTTGCAGGGATTGGGCTGGCAGTGACCCTCGATGCAGTTCTCGCCCTGCGGGCAGCCGGTGACCGAGCAGTCCTTGGTGAAGCACTGGCCGAAGCGGCACTCGAAGCCCGGGCCGCAGTCGATCACGTCGCAGGAGGTGAAGCAGCGGCCCTCCTGGCAGGTCTGGTCGACCTTGCACTGCTCGTCGGTGGTGCACTGCGGCGGCACGCAGAAATCATCCTCGCAGACCAGGCCGGCCGGGCATTCGCCGAACTGGCACGGGTCGGCGCAGCGGCAGGCGATGCAGGTGCTGTTCTGCTCGCACATCATCTCCGCGTCGTCGATCAGGCCGTTGCAGTCGTTGTCCACGCAGTCACAGATCTCGCCCGTCGGCCCCACCGCGCCCATGCACTCGCCCCAGGTTCCGGTCAGGTCGCAGATCTCGATGCCCGGGATGCAGGCGCCCACGTCCGAGCCGCAGGCCCGGGTGTCGCCGGCGACGCAGTCGCAGCCCTCATCGGTCTCGCCGTCGCAGTCGTTGTCCAGCCCGTCGCAGAGCTCGATCGAGGGATCGACCGAGCCCAGGCAGTCGCCCCACTGGCCGTTGTCGTCGCAGGTCTGCAGGCCGAACTCGCACTCGCCGATGTTGGTGCCGCACTCGCTGGTCTGGCCGGCGATGCAGTCGCAGCCCTCGTCGGTGGCGCCGTCGCAGTCGTTGTCGATGCCGTCGCAGATCTCCACGGGCTCGGGGGCGCACTCGCCGCAGGAGTTGAGCAGGCCCTCGTCGATCTCGCCGTCGCAGTCGTTGTCGATGCCGTCGCAGATCTCGGGCTCGGCGCCCGGCGCGGTGCAGTCGAGCCAGACTCCGTTCTCGCAGGTCTCGGTGCCGGGGCCGCAGGCCGTGGCGCAGCCCCGCTCCAGATCCTCGTCGATCTCGCCGTCGCAGTCGTCGTCGATGCCGTTGCAGATCTCGGGGTTGAGCGACTTCTGCAGCTCGCCGCCGCCGAGCTCGTAGAGCGTGTAGCTGTTCCAGCCCGAGACCCAGATGTGGCTGTTGGGGCCGAAGCCGAAGCCCTCCACCGGCGGCCCGGCGGAGTAGGTGAACTGCTTGTACGGCGCGTTCGGCGGGTCGATCGGGTTGCCCGCGGCGTCGAGGCGGTACTGCGCGATCACGTCCGAGGTCATGTCCGAGACGTAGAGCGAGTCGCCGATGATCTCCATCCCGTCGTGGTGGCCGCCGCCGAGGTTGGGGTGGGTGAACATGTGGGCCCAGCTCGAGCCGTTCCAGCGGTACAGGTTGCGGCTCGAGTCGCCGACCCAGACCTGGGAGGTGTCGTACGGGTTGGCCGCCATCGACTGCATCACGCCCGGGCTGGCCGCGAGGATCCAGCCCCGGGGCGCCCAGTCGAAGTCCCACTTGTACACGCCGTGGCGCGAGGCGCCGTAGTAGATCCCGGTGTTGTCGATCCAGAACGCGTTCTCGTGGCCCGCGTAGTACGCGCCGGCCGGGTACTCGCCCATCGCGTGGGAGCTGACCAGCTGGAAGTTCCGCGGCGCGATGGCGCAGGTCCGGTCCGGGTTGTTGGGGTGGCACTCCGGGTCGCCGCTGGTGACCACCCGGTAGATGTAAGCCGTGTGCGCCCCGTCGTACGAGGGCCCGCCGGTGAGCACGAGGTACTCCTCGCACACCGCGCCCAGGTGTCCGTGGGCGTCCACGAAGCCGTTGATCCCGGTGGTGTAGTTGATCCCCGGGTTCCACTCCGAGTACACGTAGTAGTCGTCCGCCCGCACGCCGAACGACCAGGCAGCCGCGCAGACGAGCGCGAGCACGAGCACATTACCCCGGTGTTTCATGGCCCAGCCCTCCTGATAACGCCTCGTGTTTTGTAGCATTTTTCAGCGCGACTGACAACCTGGGCGCTGCGGCCACGATTCCGCGGTAGCAGTTCGCGGTGGCAGACCTCGACCGCTCGACGTCGCCAGACGCGGTGAAGCGGGCCCGGCGCTATCGCCCAGATGGTTTCGTATGGCAGAAAAGTAGCGATATCGGGC